>Ga0316628_100000016_pt1 | contig 156097 bp, 119 predicted proteins | sample OWC_Aug_M2_C1_D5_FD_207648 | JGI IMG/M metagenome (GOLD analysis project Ga0316628, IMG submission 207648) | Wetland soil microbial communities from Old Woman Creek delta, Ohio, United States - OWC_Aug_M2_C1_D5_C | ecosystem: Environmental > Terrestrial > Soil > Wetlands | place: USA: Ohio...
CGGCATAGTGCTCGCGGCCTGCGACGGAGTCCTCGTAACCGGGGTCACCGCGACCGGCAACAGCTGGTACGGGCTGCACATGATGAGCTGCACCGGCTGCACGTACGTCGGCTGCGACTTCACGGGGAACGGCATCGGGCCGACCTATCCGTGACGATGCGGCAGAGAAACCCTTTCCCATCTTCTTCTTTTATTTTTCCTACCTCAGCCGAGATAAATGCTTTGACGAATATGGTGCAGGGAGCCGGATTTGAACCGGCGGACGCCTGCGCGAATAGACCCTGAATCTATCGCCGTTGGCCGGGCTTGGCTATCCCTGCATCAATGAACGATTTCCAGCAATTCTGTCGCAGTATTAAGCGTTGTCGAATGGGCACCGTCCCATATAAACGGCAATTAAAAGTGAGATATGGAAAGGGTTTGCCCCCGCGGGAAAAAAGAGAGCAGAATTACTTCTGCTTCTTCATTATCTTCATCCAGCCGCCGCTCTCGTAGACCTGGAGTCTCTTCTTGCTCAAGATTTGCTTGAACTCGTCCCAGTTTATGACTTCGAAGCGGTCGTTCTTCCCCTTGGTAAAGTAGATTCCGTCCGTGTCCTTCACTTTGCCAGGCTTCAGTCCTTTCTTCTTCGCGATCTCCATTGCCCTGTCTACGCTTATGGGCTCCATAACCATTTTTGTTTCCCTCCTGATCATTTATGACTGCCGCATCCAGTCGCAGCCAGGATGTAATGAATTAGATTGGTATATAACACTTTCTCCATCCTGGCTCATACTGGCCTCATTCTTCCTTTTTATCCAGTATCGGAGCGGAGGCGCGCGCGCACGGAGCCGGAAGATATTTTCGTCACTGCTGGCCGCTCTCAGTGAGATTCAGAATGCATTGCGCATTTAACAGCAGGCCGGCCCTCTGCGAGGCTCCATTCAGCGGCCTCCAACGGCATGTTTGATAACTGTAATATATTGATGGCACAGTTCGCAATGATTGCGTGACAGGTCGGATCAAGCACAGGTGTTCGAATTGAAATGGTTCGGTTCCTCAGGCATACGCGGCGTCGCGTTCGAGGAGTTCACTATGGATCTGGCATGCAGGATAGGCCGTGCTGTCGGCGCGGACCACAAGGACGTCGTGATCGGCAGGGATGCGCGGCTGACCGGGCAGGTCTTCTCCTCCGCCGTCTCCGCGGCTATGATGAGCGCCGGCGCGGACGTGTGCGACGTCGGCCTGCTCGCAACCCCCTCTCTCGCATATGCCGCAAGGGGGAGGAAATGCGGCGTGATGATCACCGCAAGCCACAACCCCTCCGAGTACAACGGCATCAAGCTATGGAACCCCGACGGCTCCTCCTTCGACACGGAGCAGATGGAGGGCATCGAAGCAAAGATGGAGCGAGGTGTGCCGGAATCGGACTGGAAGTCGGTCGGCCACCTGTCGGAGGATCGCAACGCCGTCGCCGACCATAAGCGCCGCATCCTGTCAAATGTCGGGAAGGCGAAGCTTTCCGTGGTGGTCGACTGCGCTAACGGCCCCGCTGCCCTCATAACCCCGCAAGTCCTCGGCGAGATGGGGTGCAGGGTCATAACGCTGAACGGCGCGCTCGACGGGAGCTTCCCAGGAAGGCCGGCCGAGCCCACCGAGGAGAACCTCTCCTCGCTGAAGGAGCAGGTGTGGAAGGCAGGCGCGGACCTCGGCATCGCCCACGACGGGGACGCCGACCGCATGGTCGCCGTCGACGACAGGGGACGATTCGTCGGGGGAGACCTGCTGCTGAAGATATTCGCCAAGGAGCTCGGGGCGAAGAGCATGGTCGCCCCTGTGGACGCGACGATGCTCCTCGACGATTGGTTCGGACCCAGGCTCTACCGCACGCGGGTGGGCGACGCATTCGTCTCTGAGAAGGTCAAGGAGCGCGGAGCGGATTTCGGAGGAGAGCCGTCCGGCACCTGGGTCTTCCCGAAGATATCGCTCTGCCCGGACGGGATATTCGCCGCGGCGAAGCTCGCCGAGATCTGCTCCGGCAAACCGCTCTCGGAGATCGTCGACGGCACCCCGAGCCTGCCGATGGTCAAGGAGACGATCAAGTTCGACCAGTCGAAGAGGAAGACCATCCAGTCGGGGCTCGAGAGGAGCATATCCTCCGTGAGATCGTGCGGGGTCGATGCGACCGACGGCTTCCGCCTGCGGTTCGAGGACGGCTGGGCGCTCATAAGGCTCTCGGGCACCGAGCCGAAGATGAGGATAGTTGTGGAGGCGCGGTCTTCAGATAGGGCGAAGGACATCATGGCATCGATGAAGGAAGTCGCAAGGAGGGCCCTCTCATGAAAGGGCTGATACTGGCCGCGGGCGAGGGCACGAGGATGCGCCCCCTCACCGCAAACATACCGAAGCCGATCCTCCCCATAGCCGGCAAGCCCACGATCGTCCACACCATCGAGGCGATGAAGCAGTGCGGCATCGGAGACATCTTCATCCTCGCGGGCTGGAGGGCGAACCGTCTCAAGGACGTGCTGGGGGACGGCGCATCGTTCGGCGTCAAGATCGAATACGTCACACAGGAGAAGCGGCTGGGCACGGCGCACGCGCTCAGCATGCTGAAAGACCATCTCAGCGGCAGGTTCTGCTGCGTCTACGGCGACGTGGTCGTGAGCCCGGCGGCGCTGAGGAAGACCCTGAAGGAGTCGATCAGCATGAAGGAGTCCGTGATGTGCGTCGCACCCGTGGCCGACCCTTCGAGGTACGGGTCGGTCGAAGTGGCCAACGGGAAGGTCACCGGCATCTGGGAGAAGTCGACCGCGCCTCACGGAAACCTGATCAACGCCGGGATCTACGTATTGAACCCGGACATCTACGATTTCATAGCAAAGACCGAGATTTCCCCGAGGGGGGAGTACGAGCTCACGGACTCGCTGCTCATGATGAGCAGGAAGCAGGACCTCAGGGCGCAGATAATCGAGAAGGGCTGGCTGGACGTCGCCCGCCCCTGGGACCTCCTGCTGGCAAACGAGATCGTCATGCAGGAGATGGTGCCGGAGGTCAAGGGCACCGTCGAGCCGGGCGTCACGATGAAGGGGCCGGTCCATATCGGCGAGGGGACCGAGGTCATGACAGGCTCGTACATTGTCGGGCCGGTGTACATAGGGAAGGGCTGCGAGATAGGGCCGAACTGCTTCATCAGGCCGAGCACCTCCCTGGGAGACGGCTGCAAGGTCGGCAACGCGGTCGAGGTCAAGAACTCCATAATAATGAACGAGAGCAAGGTCCCGCACAACAGCTACGTCGGGGACAGCGTGATCGGCGAGAGGTGCAACCTCGGGGCCGGCACGAAAGTCGCGAACCTCAGGCTGGACAACCGCCAGGTGCCCGTCGTAGTGGACGGCCAAAAGGTGGACTCGGAGCGAAGGAAGCTCGGAGTGATAATGGGGGATGACGTGAAGACCGGGATAAACGCGTCGATAGACCCCGGGACGATCATCGGCGAGGAGACCCTCATCGGGCCTAGCGCGCTGGCGTCGGGCTACATCCTTCCGAGAAGCAAGATTCTCTGATTCGGAATCACCGGACCTCCAGGCTTGTCCTGTTGCCATTCACATCGTAGACAGCCCAATCGTGCACGGTGTACGGCCAGCGGACGATGATGTGGATGCGCCCGCTCCTGTGGAAGAAGTCCAGGTCGGCCTCAGAGGGGGTGTAGTCCCCGGACGGGTGCGAGTGCACGCTGCCGACTATCGAGAAGTCGATCGGCTGCATGTGCAGCTGGAAAAGCGCAGAGGTGTTCCCCGAGATGGTCCCCGGCAGGAGTATCACCTCGCTGATCTCCCCCTCCTCCTCCCTGAGCAGGGCCCCGAATTCGTTCGGGAACGAGGATTTCGATGACTCGAGGATCATTATGAGGGTATTCTTCTTTATCGAGGTTATCTCCCTCGGCGGCTCCTTCCTGAGCAGTCCCATCATTCCGCCTCCGATTTTACCTCGTTCACTCTCTTGACGATCTTGTCTCCGTCCAGCGTGTCGAAGACTATCTCATTCACCATCCTGGGGATCAGTAGGTTCCTGACCGGGATGTCGTTTACGAGCTTGATCCTGACGATCCCCCGCCTCGAGCGCAGGACAGTGAAGCGCTTGTCGAGCATCGAATAAGTCACGCCGAGCTTGACTCCGGCCCCGATGAAGCCGGAGGACGCCGGGAGCCTTTCCATCAGCTCCACCTTCTCTATCTCGTAGAGCGGGATCTCTTCGGAGAACTGTATCCCGTACCTGATGACGAGGGTCATCCCGGTCAGGACGTTGCCGAGAAGAAGCGGCAGCATGAAGAAGACTATCGCGATCAGGATGACGACGGCGCCTATGAGCAGTCCGATGAGCGACTCGGAGCCGCGCAGGAAAAGGAGGTCAGACGCCACGATCCATGCGGCCAGTATGAGGAACGCTATGGTGATGGCGAGGTTCGTGAGCACGGGGGAGCGCAGCCTGATGGTGCCTTTGGGGCCCCCCGACCGCTCCCTCTTCGCCCTCACCTTTCTCGCCACTCGCGGAGATGTTTCCATCATGATGTGTACGACTCCGAGCTGATCGTCAGTGCCTCGAGCAGCTTCTCCCTCATCCTGCGGTAGAAGTCAGGGTTGAACCTGACGAACTTCGCCGGGCTCTTCGACCTGTATATCTCCAGCCGCTCTCCACCCTCGAACCGCTTCTCCTCCCTGCCGTCGGCCACGACCATGCAAGGCCTCGGGACTTCGAGCGTGGTCTGGACATGGCTTGACGCAGGCACGACCGTCGTCTTCGATGAGAGCCAGAGCGGCGCTATCGGCGCGATGACGAAAGCCTCCAGCCTCGGGTCGAGTATGGGCGATCCGACGCTCAGCGCGTAGGAGGTGGAGCCGGTCGGGGTGGCGAATATCACGCCGTCCGCGCGCATCGTCGTGATGAGCTGCCCGTCGACCTTGATGTTGAAATGCCTCAGCTTCGCGACCTGCGAGGTGTGTATCACGACCTCGTTGAGCGCGTCGGGAAGCCTGGCGCCGTTGATCTTCGAGGATATCCGCATCCTCTCGTCGATGATGTACTTGCCGGACAGTAGCTTCTCGATCCCGTCCTCCATGTCCGCCTTGTCTATCTCCGTGAGGAATCCCAGCAGGCCGGCCCTGACAGCCAGCAGCGGGACCTGCTTCGGTATTTTCTGTATCGTCAGCAGGACGGTGCCGTCCCCGCCGATGGTTATTATCGCGTCGACGTCGAACTCCGACATCTTCCTCGACATCGCCGGGAACTTCTCGGCCATGCTCTCCTCCAGGAAGACCTCGTGTCCGTCGAGCGCGGCCAGCGCCCTCCTCAGGAACTCGTTCAGCCCTTTGAGCTGCGGATTCGCGACTATGCCGATCTTCACCTTACCATCTCCTTGATGCTTTTGTCACCTAGCGCTAGGAAGTTCGCCCTGTCGTCCAATGAGAATCTCATATCCAATACTTTTCCATCGAGGTCGTACAATTCCCCCCCCGCCTCCCTCAGTATCAGCGCGCTCGCCGCGATGTCGACGATGCGCATCCTCTTGTCGAACTCCTCGCAGTTGAAGTAGAACCCGTCCGCCCTGCCCCTCGCGACCCAGCACATCTCCAGCGAGGCGCACCCCAGCGCCCTGACCCTCCTGGGGACCTCCACAATCTTCCAGGTTGCCGGAGCGGTCCTGTTGCCGACGAACGCAAGGAACAATGCGGATTCCCGCACGAATCTCTTCGTCTTGAGCTTCTTCCCGTTCAGCCAGGCGCCTTTGCCCTTCTCGGCATAGTAGACGTCCCCGCTCACGAGGTTCCTGACGAGCCCGTGGGTTACGTCGCTCATCTTCGAATCCCCGATTGCCAGGGAGACCGAGTAGAAAGGTATCTCCGCATGGTAGTTGGCAGTGCCGTCGACGGGGTCGACCACGAGGGTCTTCCCGCCCCCCAGGTCCACAAGCCCGGCCTCCTCGCTGAGGATGTTGAACTTCATCTTCTCCTTCCTTACGACGTCGATTATCACATCCTCCGCGAACTTGTCGATCTTGGACGTGGCGGCTCCGCTGGCGCCGATTCCTACCTCCTCCTCTCCCGCGAATCCCGCGGGGAGCGCGGAGATCTTCTTCGAGACGACGTCCGCGATTCTCTCGAGCCGCTCCTTCATGCAGGTTCAAGAAGGGGGACAACCGGATAAAATGATTGCCACCCTCTTCCAGCAAGGCATATATCCATCTTGCGCGGTGATATCATCATATGGACTCTCTCAAGCCGACGAGCTGCCCAAATGTGCTGAGCGACGGGAATCTGCTGTACTCAAAGAACCTCGTCCCTGGGAACACGGTCTACGGCGAGCGGCTGGTGACGGTCGACGGTGCGGAGTACCGCGCATGGGATCCCCACAGGAGCAAGCTGGCCGCATACATCCTGCTCTCCGGCAAGAGCGGCGGGATTGGGCAGAGCGACGTCGTCATGTACCTGGGCGCGTCGACCGGCACGACGGTCAGCCACATATCCGACATCGTCGACAAGGGGCAGATCTACGCGGTAGAGATATCGAAGCGCACCTTCAGGGAGCTCATAGCGAACTGCGCCCCGCGCAAGAACGTGCTGCCGTTGCTCGGGGACGCGAGGGACGAGGACCTCATGGCCGGCATTCTGACCAAGGCAGACTTCCTCTACTCCGACGTGGCGCAGAGGGACCAGATGCAGATCTTCGTATCGAACTTCAACAGGTACAAGTGTCATTCGGGTCTCCTCATGCTGAAATGCAGGTCCATCGACGTCTCGGCTGACCCAGGGCAGGTCGCCAAGGAGACCATCGCCGCAATTAAGAACAGGGGGCTGAAGTGCGACGAGCCCCTCGACGTCGGCGCTTTCGAGAAGGACCACTACGCGATCCACATCCAGAGGCCCAAGTGATGACATTCGTCTACGCCGTCGCATTCTCCGGCGAGAAGTTCCTCATGGTGCGCAACAGGCGCAGGGGCTGGGAGATGCCGGGCGGGAAGGTCGAGGCGGGGGAGAGCCCCGAGCAGGCCGTGATGCGCGAGTTCGCCGAGGAGACCGGGATGGGGTTCAAATCCATCTCGAGCGCCCGCCTGCCGTCCGGCGTCGCCTTCTTCGGGATAGTCGAAGCGGGCTGTTGCTGCGACGCATGCGAAGGGCGGTCATCGGCGGAGATCGAGGAGGTCGCTTTTTTCGACGATTTGCCGGAGGGACTTTCATTCCCCCGAGAGGAGTACGAAATGATGCTCCAGGAGGGCCGTGGCATGGTCAAAAAGTATATTAACAGGAATTCCATAGGCGACTCCTGCGCCACCTGAATGGTTGCGCGAGGCGACTGGTAAAATGGCACGGATGCATGCGAGACGCAGAGGCTCCTCGGGGTCGAAGAAGCCCCTCACCAAGGAGAAGCCCGCTTGGGTCACTTTGGATCCCAAGGAGGTGGAGGAGCTGGTCGTCAAGCTGGGGAACGAGGGGAAGACGATGGCGATGGTCGGCCTCGTCCTCAGGGATCAGTATGCAATTCCTTCTGTCAAGATAATGACGGGCAAGACAATCAGCCAGATTTTCAAGGAGAGGAAGCTCAGCACGCGGCTGCCGGAGGACCTCCAGAACCTCATGAAGCGCGCGGTCTCGCTCAACGAGCATGTCAAGAAGAACCCGAAGGACCGCCACAACAAGCGCGGGCTGAACAACATCGAGTCCAAGATACGCCGGCTCGTGAAGTACTACGCCCGCATGGGCTCGATTCCAGAGGGCTGGAAGTATTCGCTCGACACCGCGAAGCTCGAGATCGAGTGAGGTCATATCATGAAGGGGGGCGTGGCACTCCCGCAGAATTTCTCCAAGCGCGTGAAGTCAGCGGCCGAGCTCGTCAAGGAGCATTCGTCCGCAAGGGTCATCTCCCACTACGACGCCGACGGCGTCACGGCCGCCAGCATAATGATATCATGCCTGAAGAACGCGGGCATCGCCCTCCAGGCGACGATAATGAAGAGCCTCGAGAGGGCGGCGGTCGAGCAGATCGCGCAGGAGGCCAACGAGCTCGTCATCTTCCTCGACATGGGCTCGGGGCAGATCGACAGCGTCGAGAAGATGAAGGCGGACGTCGTCGTCCTGGATCATCACAATCCGATACGCGACTCGAAGCGAGTCATACAGGTCAACCCGCACTTCTACGAGATGGACGGCATGCGCGACGTGTCGGCCAGCGGCCTCGCGTTCATCCTGGCGACCGCGATCGACGAGGGCAACTGGAGCAGCGCGCCGCTCGCGATAACCGGCATGCTGGGGGACATGCAGAACCTCGGAGGCTACTCCCCGATAAACTCCTCGATAATAGACGGGGCCGTGTCCCGCGGCCTCATATCCAGGGGCAGCGGGCCGAGGCTCCCAGGTGAGAAGCTGCTGAGCATGGTCGCCGATTCCCCCAACCCATACTTCAAAGGGCTCTCAGGGCGGAGGGATGCGGTCGCGGGACTTTTCAGCTCGGCCGGCCTGGAACCTGAAGCCAAATACAAAGACCTCGACGAGACCTCGAGGCGCAAGATGATGTCCCTCCTGACGCTGCGCCTGCTGTCGCAGGGCTGCACCTCCGAGACGATCGACCAGACCTCCGGGGAGCAGTTCATGGTCTCGAGCGGCGGCCTGAAGGGGCTGAAGGTCGACGACCTGGTCGACCTGGTGAACGCATGCGGGAGGATGGACCACTCCGGCATCGGCATAGCGCTGTGCCTCGGGGATTCGGCCGCGCTGCAGGAAGCCGCGAAGTTCCGCGCGGACTACACCAACTCGCTGCTGCTGGAGATAAGGGCGATAGAGGACGGGGCATTCGAGACGAGGGAGAGCATACAGATAGTGCGGCCGCACAGGTCGTCCCTCGCGGGCGCAGTCTGCGGGATATCGATGCAGTATCTGCTGGACCAGGACAAGCCGACAATCGCCGTCTCGAAGGTCGAAGGTTCCGCCAAGATATCTTCGCGCGGCACGCTCGAACTCGTGTCAAAAGGCCTCGACCTCGCCGCTTCTATGAAAGCCTGCGCGGAGCCGCTCGGCGGCGTCGGCGGAGGGCACAAGGTCGCCGCGGGCGCCACCGTCCCGCTGGTCCGTGAGGACGAATTCTTGAAAAGCCTGGATGTCGCCACCTGCGGGCAGCTGCACAAGGGCAAGAAGTGAGCGCTATCTCCAGGTGACTTCCACTTCGTCGGTGCGGAACCTCTGGTTGATTTCCGTGTCGTCGATCCCCATCTTCGTCCCGCTCTGGTGCATCAGAATGCCCGTCCAGGCGATCATCGCGCCGTTATCGATGCACAGCCTGCCCGGCGGGACGTACATCTTGGCCCCCCTTTCGTCCGCCATCTTGGACACCATCTCCTGCAGGCGCTTGTTCTGCACGACCCCTCCGCCGAGAAGGACCTCCCCCTTCTCGACGTGCGCCATCGCCCTCTCGGTGACCTCTACCAGCATGGCGAAGCATATCTCCTGGATCGAGAAGCACAGGTCCTCCATGGAAGCGCCCTTCTTCCTGAGCTGGAGCGCCGCCGTCAGTATGCCTGAGAACGCGACGTCCATCCCCTTCACGCTGTACGGGAGGTCGAGCAGCTTGCCCCCCTCCTTCGCGAGCTTCTCAATCTTCGGGCCGGACGGGAACGCGAGCCCGGTCTCCCTGCCGAACTTGTCGAGCATGTTCCCTATCCCTATGTCCAGCGTCTCGCCGAAGACCCGGTACTTGCCTCCGGCGTATGCGATTATCTGCGTGTTGCCCCCGGAAGCATAGAGCAGCGCCGGGTCGTCGCACCCCGCGACCTTCCTCCCTATCTCCAGGTGGGCCACGCAGTGGTTGACCCCCATAATCGGGACGTCGAGGGAAAGGGCCAGCGCCCTCGCCGCCGTCGCAGCGGTGCGCAGGCACGGGCCGAGGCCGGGCCCCTGCGAGAACGATACCAGATTAATGTCGCCGTATCCTATCTTCGCTTCAGCCAGCGCCTTGGCGATAAGCTCCGGCAGCACCTTCACGTGGTGGTTGGCCGCCTCCCTCGGGTGGATGCCGCCGCTCTCGCCGCCGATCATGTCGATGACGTTCGCCAGCACCCGGCCTCCGTCGTCGACTATGCCGACCCCCGCCGTATGGGCCGTCCCCTCGATTCCCAAGCAGATCATTCGGGTACTGTGAGATGAGCCCCGCCTAATCATTCTTGCCATGGCTTTGAGAGCGAGCGGGCAAAATACAACTATGAAGGCGTGCATAGAGGGGCTCGACCAAAGCTTGACCGCAGGGGATTGGAATTGACCTACAGCGCGCAGACGACCGCAGCGGGCACGAACTTCAGCGACATCCGCCCTAGGCCCGCCGGTTCGGGCATACCTTCGAAAGAGCAGATACAGAGCATGCTGGACCGCACGTACAGGTTCCTGTTCATAGACAGCATGGACCAGCTCTACGGCGAGATCGCGCAGTCGGTGATGGAGCTGTTCTCGGCGGAGCATGTGATAGTGTGGATAGCGGACGAGGACGGAAAGCACAGGCCGAAGGTCGCGATGGGGTACGCGCAGGAAGTCGCTCAGGAGATCATGTCGCTTTCGCACGGCGAGGACTACGACGCAGAGGTCAAGAAGGTCGCCAACTGGATCGGACCGCTTTCGTACTTCGTCCCGGCAGAGGCGAAGAAGCACATCGGATGGGACTCAGATCATCTGGAGTGCATGTCCCACACCGCCGCCGACGCTAAGCCCAGGAGCGCGCCTGACAGCTGGCACGACCTCGATCACCTGAACGTGAGCATGGTCTCGCGCGACGGCAAGTTCCTCGGCTCGATCGCGGTGTGCAAGACCGTCGACGGAAAGATCCCCTCCACCGAGACGGTCAAGGCCATGGAGATCTTCTCTTCGATCTGCTCTGTCGCGATGGGGCTCGTCGGCCAGCGCGAGAAGAAGACTGCCATCGCCGTCGCGGCGGAGGGCCAGTCATCGCAGATATCGCAGGTGCTCAGCTTCGCAAGGGAGGTCCTGTCCCTCGAGAGCCCGGAGAAGGTCTTCGACAGCATCCTGATGATACTGAGGGACCTGTTCGGCTTCAAATCCGCTTCGATCTCCCTGCTGGATGAGCGAGAGGACTGCTTCAGGTACTTTGCGCTCATGGGCTACCCTCCGAACGATATGGAGTACGCAAAGACGATCCGCATACCTCCGGAGTCCTACAAGTTCTACGTGCGGTCGGAGTTCCTCGTCGGCAGGGACGCTTACTACATCCCCGCGGAGCAATTGCCGGACGAGAATCTGCTGTGGGAGGTCTACTCCCCGGAAGACTTCTCCGACATCAAGAAGCGCAAGATGGAGCCCAGGGCTTTCCCCGGCGCCTGGCACCCTCAGGACAACCTCCTGTTCGCGATACACGACAACCGCGGCCGCGTCATAGGCCTTCTGTGCCCCGACAACCCGGCGGACGGCAAGCTGCCCTCGCCCGAGACCGTCGACGGCATGGGGATATTCACGTCGCTGGCCTCCATCGCCCTGGAGAATTCGAAGTATTATTCAGAGATAATCCGCGCCAAGGAGGAGATCGACATCCTGAACGGGCTGCTCTTCCGCGACGTCTCGAAGATAAACGCCGAGATAAGGGAGTACCTGGAGGAGGCCGCCTCGCCCGAGATCACCCAGGAGCAGCGCGTCAAGTACATCCGGGGCGCAATGAACATGCTCGATTCGATAATCGAGCTCATACACAAGGTCCGGAGGATCTCTTCGGTCAGGTCCATGTCCCCGGGGGACCTGCTCAGGCTCGACCTCGTCGACGCGATTCGGAGCCAGATGTCGAGGGTCATCGGCCAGCAACCGGGCCGGAAGGTGAAAGGGATCTTCGAATCGATGCCCTCGAACTGCTATGTCCTCGCGAACGACCTGATCGGCGAGCTGTTCAGCAACATCCTCAAGAACGCCATCGTGCACAACTACAGCGAGGAGGCGGAGATCTGCGTTTCCGTGAACCCCTTCACCGACGAGTTTAAAAACAAGGCCTACTGGGACGTTTCAATATCAGACAACGGCCCGGGGATACCGGACGAGCGCAAGGCCAGGATCTTCAATCTTGTCACCCGCATCGATGAGCCCGGCGAGAGGACCGGGGTCGGACTCTCGATGGTGAAGTCGATAGCGACGCTCTACGGCGGCTCGACGTGGGTGGAGAACAGGGTGTCCCTGGACCATACCAAGGGGAGCACATTCCACGTGCTGCTGCCAGCCGCGTGAGCGGCCTTCGCATGGCCCCGATTAAAAAGGATTAATACAATCGACCGCCTCGGCTTTGATGCCTTTCGGAGAAGATGGCGATGATAGAGACCAGCGAGCTGACGAGGAAGTTCAACAGCATCACCGCGGTCGAGAACCTCACGCTGTCGATCAGGGAGGGCGAGGTCTTCGGCCTGCTGGGGCCGAACGGCGCCGGCAAGACCACCACGGTGAGGATCCTCTGCTGCCTGATCGCGCCGACCTCCGGGAGCGCGTTCGTCGACGGGATAGAGATCGGGACGCCGGAGGCGGGAGGGGAGATACGCTCGAGGATAGGCCTCCTCCCCGAGAACCCGGGGCTGTACGAGAACCTCACCCCGAGGCAGAACCTCAAGTTCTTCGCGGAGATCAACGGCGTCCCGGCATCCCGCATCGAGTCGCGCATCAAGGAGCTCCTCGTCATGCTGGACATCTGGTCGGAGAAGGACCGCCAGGTCGCCACATTCTCCAAGGGGATGAAGCAGAAGATCGCAATCGCGAGGGCGCTCGTGCACGACCCTAAGATCCTCTTCCTGGACGAGCCGACCTCGGGGCTGGATCCGGCCGCCGCCAAGGTCGTCAGGGACTTCATAGACGAGCTTAGCAGGGAGCGCAGGACGGTCTTCATCAACACTCACAACCTGCCGGAGGCCGAGAGGCTCTGCGACAGGGTCGGCATACTGAAAACGAAGCTGGTCGCCTCGGGATCGCCGGACGAGCTCTCCTCGCACCTGTGGCGGAGGAGATGCATGGTCAGGCTGGAATCGGAGACGAGCGTCGATGAGAAAGCGCTCCTCGCGGTCGAAGGCGCCTATTCGGTCAAGGTCGAGGGGAGGGAGATCGTCATGGAGCTCGACGATCCGGAAAGGAGGCTCCCCCAGATAGTCTCGATGCTCGTCGGTTCCGGCGCGCGGATATCATACGCAGGCGAGGTCAAGAGGTCGCTAGAGGACGCCTACCTCGAGTATGTGGGGGCGAGCGTATGAAGTGGTACCGCTCCTGGGCGATTGTAAAGAAGGAGCTGTGGGAGTTCAGGCGGCAGAAGTACATCCTGTACTCGCTGCTGCTCCCGCCGATCATATTCTCCGTACTGCTCCCGTCGATATATTTCATCCCCCTGATGTCTCAGGTTTCTCACGTCGACCCCTCCGTCGTCGACCAATACGAATCTGATCCGGGATTGCCGACGACCAACATCACAGTCACGAAATCGGAATTCGAAAGCTTCCTCGACAACCATTCGGTCAACGGCGTGGGCTTCCTCGACCATGCGCTTTTCGACAATGTCACGGCGGTCGGCGTCCGAGCCGATGACTGCATATTCGAATCAAGCTACGTGAGGGACTACCAGGCGAACTGGTCGGTCCTGCGGGACTGCACGCTAATGACTGGCGTCATAAAGAATTCACTGCTCATCAATGTGACAGTGCGGTCCTCGGTCGTGATAAACTGCACCGGGCTGAACGTGTCGATTTGGGACTCCTCCATCATACGGTCCGAGGATCTCGAGGTCGTGAGCCAGAACGGGGGGAGCATGCTTGACATCATCAGCCTTCTCCTGGACGTCTACTCCTTCATGATAGTCCTGGCCCCTGTGATCACGCCGACTGTGATAGCTTCGTACACGTTCGTCGGGGAGAAGAACAACAAGAGCCTCGAGCCGCTGCTGGCGACCCCCGCCTCCGACAGCGAGATACTGTGGGGGAAGATACTCGCGATACTGATCCCCACGATATTGGTCACAATCCTGAGCTTCGTCATATTCGCCATCTACACGAACATCATATTCCTTCAGAACCTGGGATACGCCCCGCTGCCGAACGACACATGGCTCTTCTCGATGCTCATTCTCGGGCCTCTGATATGCTTCCTCTCGATAACCGCCAACATAATCGTCTCATCCAGGATGAGCGATGTGAGGGCCTCGCAGCAGGTCGGCTCCCTCGTCGTCCTCCCCGTCATCCTGATCTTCATCGGGGGCGTCTCGGGAGCCGTTTCGTTCGGGGTGCCATCCATGCTGCTGATCGGGGCGATATTGCTCGCTATCGACGCGGGGGTATTCCTGCTCGTGAAGAAGAGCTTCCAGAGGGAGAACATACTGGTAAAATGGAAGTGAGGTTGCAGCCTACTGCCTCTTGTCCATGGCCTCTTGGACCTTCCTGCGCGTCTTTATCGGGTCCGGCACCCACTTCCACACGACATCGTCCCTCGCTCCCGACTGCGAGGAGAACACCACGGTGCCGTATCCGAGCAATCTCTGGACCGCGGACTGGCTCACGTCTATGTTGGTTATCATGTCGAGAGGCATGTCCTCGAAGCTCCGTCCGAGTATGCCCTTCTTCGTGATCACCCTCGCGTTGGTCATCGCGTAGAGGGTGCTTATCCATTTCAGGTATCTCACGATGAAATTCAGCAGGAAGAGGGCGGCCAGGACAAGGAAGGCGATCGAGAAAAGCCATCCGTAGGTGCCTGTGAGCAGCTCCGAAAGGACGGGGACGGTGGTCGACGGGAATATTCTATCCCAGTATGCGAGCAACAGCGAACCGAGCATCAGTATGAGGCTGAACGCGCCCCCCGTCATGTGCTTGACCTTGCTGGTCCTCGTCTCGATCAGGACCTTCTCATCCGCCGTCAGCAGCTTCGGTGAGATGTGTTTCGGTTTCCCCGGCATTTCGGTAGGCCTCCAACCACCATGTTAGCCATTCACGGGATATATCATGTTTTGCCGATTTCCTGTGAAAAACAAGGGCCCGTGACCGCCTATGTCGCCGGAAGCATTCCGCATCCAGCAGTCTTAATCCTCGCGACGGGAACGCACCAGTATTTAATTAGAAAATCTATATATAATGGGAATTAGAGTCCAATGGCATGCCGAGAAGACCGACCAGCACCGAGAAGTCGCTCCGTAATCTCCTTTCATTGGTGGGAGGCATACTGCTGGAAATAGTCTTCGTCGTTTGGTTCATGGTTCTGATTCTTGGCGCGGCGTCCGCGACCTTGTTCCTATTGCATCTGGTGAGCTGATGATGGGCATCAAGGATTCCAAGATAGTCGTCAAAGATCTCGGCTTCCTGCTCATGCTGATCGCGGTAGCTATGATGATACCGGTGATCGTTGGCCTGATTTATCCCGATTCGGCAGGGATCCCCATCAGCTCGTCAGAAACAATAGATGATTTCCTGCTCGCGTCAGCATTGACCGGCGCGGTCGGTGCAGCATGTTACTTCATGATCGGAAAGGTCGAAGACATGGGGCTCAAGCACGCCATTGCCCTCACTGTCATCTTCTGGCCGATTGCAAGCTTCTTCAGCTCATTGCCCATCTTCACTTCCGGCGTTACAACCTCGTTTGTCGATGCGTTTTTTGAAGCCGTATCGGGGTGGACGACTACGGGTTTGACAACAATCGCAGGAGGCGGCGCTGGAGTCGGCGCGGACCTCTTCCCGCACAGCATCAACATGTGGCGCCACCTGATGCAGTTCATGGGCGGCATCGGTATCTTGCTCATCAGCATAGTGGTTATTACTCAGGCTCGGACCGGCAGCGAATCGATATCGATGATGACTTCCGAATTCTCCTCCGCGGATCGAGTCAGGCCGAACATAATCGGCACCGCCAAGACCCTGCTATACCTCTTCTTGCTGCTGCTGTTCATCTGCTCGGTCATCCTGCTCATAGCTGGCATGAATCCGTTTGACGCGGTCACGCACGCAATGGCCGGGCTGTGCACCGGAGGCTTCTCGACACACGGCGACAGCATCGCCTATTTCAACAACCCGGCGATCGAGATGGCCACGGTCATCGTCATGATAATCGGTTCGACAAACTTCGCAGTGCATCTCACTGTTTTTTCAGGCAATTACAGGGAGTTCTTCAAGAATGTCGAGACAAGGGCGTTCATGATCCTGTTGCTCGCCTTCACGGTGGTCGGCGCGATATGGCTTTCTTCCCCTGTCGCGTACGGCGCTCAAAGCACAGCGGCGCTGGAGAACAGCTTCTATCATACGGTCTCGGCAATGACCACGACCGGATGGACAATCGTCCCAGCCGGCGTTTTCCCCAGCTTCTTCTCGCCCATGTTCGTCTTCATGCTGACGATATGCATGCTGATCGGGGGGAGCAGCGCATCGACTTCTGGCGGCATACGTCAGATCAGGCTCGTACTCATCATGAAGTCAATATGGTGGCACATAAAGAAGTCGCTCATGCCGCCTACCGTCGTGTTTCCCAGGAATTATCATCACATTGTGAAGAAGACCGTGACCGACAGCAGGATGACCGACATATACCTTTTCGTTTCCATCTACCTGCTGACCGTGCTGCTCTCGGCCTGTGTGCTCATGGCCCACGGCTACTCGGTCGAGAATTCGTTATTCGAGCCTGCTAGCGCTTTGACCAGTACGGGGATGAGCACCGGAGTGACATCGTTCACCGCTCCATTGGACGTCAAGATGATACTGATGATCGACATGTGGTTCGGCCGCATAGATGTGATTCCGGTGTTGCTGTTCATCGCTTCATTCAGCAGAAAATTCAGATGACGGGCAGAACAGACTATTGCTCTATGAGCACGGCCTTGACTTTGTCGGATATTTCAAGCGGTGTCAGTACGGCAATCAAATCGCCGCTCCTCAAAACGGTGTTCTCATCCGGGACCATCGGCTCCCCCAGCCTGTTTATGGATATCACCCAGGCCTTCCTTGGCAGACCGCATTTGTATACCTTCTTCCCGGCCATCGGAGACTTGTCCCTCAGTACAGCATAGAGGATCTCGAATCTGACGCCGGCCAGGGGAAGCACCGTCCTCCCTCCGGATATCTCGTTCAGTATCTCCCCCGCGGTGGCCTTCGTTGTGGTGACAAGCTTGTCTATCCCCGCCCTGACGAAATTGTTCTCGTTGGCAGGATCGTTCACTCTCGCAATGACTTTCGGCACGTGAAGGGTCCTCTTGGCGACCTGGGATGAGACATAATTCAGGCTGTCATTGCCGGTCACCGTCACGAATATGTCGGCGAGGTCCGTCCCCGCATCCCTCAGTATGTGTATGCTCGAGCCGTCGCCGTTCACGATGAGAACGTCCGGGAGCATGTCCGCCAGCTTCAACGCCCGCTCCCTGTCGGATTCGATTATCGTCACCTGGTGCTTCTCAGCCCTCAGAAGCGTCGCGAGCAGCGCCCCCACCCTGCCGCCGCCGACTATCACGATGCGCATCCTCCCGATCATCTTCTCAGAAACAGGCTTGCCAGAGGACAGTTTGGACATCTGAGGCATCTTTGCCGAGGACCTGGTCTTGGAATCAGTTGTCCTGGAAGGGGTCAACCTGAGTAGGGAATCCTTGGAAGTGCTTCTCTCGCTCATAGTGCGCCCTCCGACAAGCAAAGCATGCCTGTCCAGCTTTCTGGATTCATATGAGATTATAAAATACTATCGTAAATAAAAATCGTGGCGCCACAAAAGGATTAAATTCTCGCGGAGGTCATGTGCCGAGGCAGGACCGGGTCACGATGTACTGCATCATAATCGGGGGAGGGAGGGTCGGCACGAGCCTCGCCTCTTATTTGGCGTCAGAGGGGCACGACGTCGTGATCGTCGAGAAGAACCCCGACATCGCGAATGCCCTGAGGGCCGACACCACCTTCTTCGTGGTTACGGGTGACGGCACGGAGACAGGCAATCTGGAATCCGCAGGAGCGAGCAAGGCGGACGTCCTTTTCGCGGTAACGGGGGACGACAACACAAACCTGGTCGCTGTGCATATCGGCGAGCATCAATTCTCCATCCCGAACATCGTCCTGGGGGTCAACAACCCCCGCAACGTGAAGGTCTTCAGGGAGCTCGGCGTCAAGAAGGTGGTCGACAGGACGAGCGACGCGGTGCAGAAGATGATCGATTCGATGAACGACCTGCGAGCCAGCGCGGTCGTGGACGAGGGTCGCGCGAGGGTCCTCGAGTACGAGGTCGAGAAGGAGAGCTACGCCGACGGCACGGTAATCGGCAAGCTGTACCTGCCGGAGAACGCCACGGTCGGGGCCATCCTGCGCGGAGGGAAGATCCTCGACACCGACATGAGCACCGTCCTCAAGGCCGGGGACACCGTGGTGGTCATCAGCGCCCTCGATGAGGCCGGGCGCATCTGGAAGATATTCTCGAAGGAGCAGGACTGAGCGCTTCGAATTCCGTGGCATGACATTTTATCGCCTTCTGTCGAAAATCAATCGACTCCCGCCCTCGCCATCTGCAACAGTTTTATACGCCCCACTCTCGATATTGTGAGGCGCGCCAGAATCATGATGGGAAGTTCCAAGGTGATGCAGGTGAAAGCGTTCAACATAGATCTCTCGAATGGCCGGATATCAGAGAGGCCGATTGACAGGAAGATGGAAGAGGATTTCATCGGCGGGAGGGGGCTTGGCATCAGGCTGCTCTATGAGCTGAACAAGCCCGGGGTCGACCCGCTCGGCCCGGACAACCACCTGATATTCATCGTCGGGCCGTACACGGCGACGCAGGGCGCCTTCACCGCGTTCTACAACGTCACCACCAAATCGCCCCTGACCGGCACCTGCAGCGCCGCTCATTCCGGAGGGCATTTCTCCCCCTCGCTGAGGAGGGCGGGAGTCGACGGCCTGATAATTTCGGGGAAGTCCCCCAAGCCGGTATACCTCTACATCGAGGACGGGAAGATCGAGATCAAGGACGCATCCGCTCTCTGGGGCAAGGACGTTTTCGAGACCACGGAAGCGCTCCAGGCCCTCCATCCCGGGTCCAAGTGCACAGTCATCGGGCCGTCCGGCGAGAAGCTCGTGAGATACGCCGCGATAATGAACGACAACCAGAGGGCGGCGGGAAGAGGGGGCGTCGGGGCGGTCATGGGGAGCAAGAACCTCAAGGCGATAGTCGCGAAAGGATCGGGCGAGGTGCCGATGGCCGACGTCGAGTATCTCAAGAGCTCCTTCAAGACGGCCACGGCCACCGTGAAGGAGAAGGCGGTCGCGTTCGCGACATACGGGACCCCGATGGTCGCAGGGATCACCGGCAAGGCCGGGGTCATACCGACCAGGAACTTCTCATCCGGCTGGTTCCCGAACTACGAGAAGGTCACTGGCGACTTCATGCACAAGAACGGCAACTTCGTGAGGCACATGGCCTGCTACAGGTGCCCGCTGCACTGCTCGAAGGTGATGAGGGGGTTGGGCGAGTTCGAATCGGAGACGGAAGGCCCCGAGTATGAGACATTGGCCCTGTTCGGGCCGAACTGCGGCAACGACAACGTCAGTGCGATCATCAAGGCCAACAGCATATGCAACAGATACGGGATGGACACGATCAGCTCGGCCGACTCCATTGCCTACGCGATAGAGCTCTATCAGAAAGGCTACATCACGGGGAAGGACACCGGCGGCATCGAGCTGAAATGGGGCGACCCGACGACCATGGTCAAGCTCGTGGAGATGACTGCCAAGAGGGAGGGCTTCGGCGACTTCCTGGCAGAAGGGGTCAAGAGGATGTCCGAGAGATTCGATGCGAAGGCAAAGGAGTTCGCGATACACGTCAAGGGGATGGAGCCGCCGGGCTACGAGCCGCGCGGGCTCACCGGCATGGCGCTCGCCTTCGCGACATCTCCCCGCGGTGCATGCCACCTCAGGGGGACGGTGTATGTCGCTGAGCTGTTCCAGGGAGTAATCGACCGGAAGAAGCTGCGCGGAAAGACGCCGACCGTCGTCGACTACCAGGACGCGGCAACGGTATTCGATTCGATGATAATCTGCAAGTTCGGGGCGAGGAACGCCTTCGGCAACTCCATAGACAACATGCTCCCGTTGCTAAAAGCCTCCGCCGGGATCGACATCGACGGCAAGAAGCTGAGGGAGATCTCCAAGCGCATCTGGACCCTCGAGCGGCTCTTCAACGTCCGCGAAGGGCTGTCAAAGAAGGACGATATGCTCCCCGAGAGGTTCTATACTGAGAAGATCGACGACGGCCCGTCGAAGGACCAGATCCTGGACAAGGCGGAGTTCATAGCAGAGCTGGAAGACTACTACGCTGCCCGAGGCTGGGACAAGGAAGGCGTGCCGACGAAGGAGACCATCCAGAGCCTAGGCCTCAGCGACTTGGTCCGCGGATAGAAAATCAAAATGGATTCCGAAGAGGCCGCATCGGCCTCCTCGGTTCGGTTTTTTCAGTCGGGTTACTTCGACGCGACTTCGCAGAGGGCCGCTTCGACTATGTCGAGCCCGTTCTCCAGCACAGCCTTCGGCGTCGTTATCGGCGGCAGGAACCTTATCACCTGGTTCACCGTGCCCGCTGTCAGGATGTACAGCCCGTGCTCGAAGCAGTACTTCTGTATCTTGCCGGCGAGGTCCGGGTTCGGTTCCTTGGACCTCTTGCCCTTGACAAGCTCGAATCCGTACATCGCTCCCTTTCCGCGCACGTCTCCAACGGAGTCGAACTCCCCCTTCCAGTCGTTGAGGCGCTTCCTCAGCACCACCTCGACGTCCTTGACCTTCGGGAGGTTCTTCTTCGCGAGCTTCACACACTCGAGCGCCGCGGCGCATGCCAGCGGGTTCCCGCCGTATGTTCCGCCGAGCTGTCCGGGGTACGGAGCCGACATTATCTCCTCCCTGCCGGTGACGCCCGCCAGCGGCATGCCGGCCGCCAAGCCCTTACCGGAGACGAGTATGTCAGGAACGGTATTCCAGTGCTCGATCGCCCATATCTTCCCGCTCCTGTCCATGCCTGCCTGGACCTCGTCGTCGATGAAGACGATGCCGTTGTCCTTGCAGACCTTGTAGAGCTTCTGGAAGTATCCCGGCGGCGGCACTATGAATCCGCCCTCTCCCTGTATCGGCTCGACGAAAAGCGAGCTGGTGTTGTTGGCGTATGGCGCCTTCTCAAGCGTCTCCCTGATCTGGTCGACGCATGCGAGGTTGCAGCTCGGGTACTCCATGCCGAGGTGGCACCTGTAGCAGTACGCATAGTCGAGGTGCAAGCAGTTCGGCAATAGCGGCCCGAAGCCGTCCCTGTAGGGCTTCTCCTTGGCGGTGAGAGATATGTCCAGTATCGTCCTCCCATGGAACGACGTCTTGAAGGAGGCGATCCACGGCTTCTCCTTCGTGTACGCCCTCGCGATCTTCAGCGCATTCTCGTTCGCCTCCGATCCGCTGTTCAGGAAGATGCTCTTCGTGAGCTTCTTCTCGGGGCTGATCTGCCAGAGCGCCTCTGCCAGGTCCGTGTACGGGTCGTATATCGACACCATGTAGCAGATGTGCCAGAGCTTGTCCGCCTGAGCCTTCAGCGCGGCCACGACTTCCTTCGGCCTGTGCCCGAAGTTGTGCACTCCGATGCCCGCCGAGAAGTCGATGAATCTGTTCCCGTCCGTGTCGTACAGGAACGACCCCTCTCCGTCGACGAGGTTCGTCTGCAGCTTCAGACTCATTCCGGTGGTCACATACTTCTGTTTCCTCGCAATTGCGGCTCTCGCCTTCGGTCCCGGCGGGACGACCTTGATGCAGGGTCCGTCGGTCCCCTTTGGTGATTTCGTTGTTTTTTTGCCAGATGACTTCTTTGTCGCCATCTTATCCTACTCCTCTAATTGGTTGAAAGCGATCGGGCGGGGGATTCCCCCGCCAGCGGGTTTCACTTGAGCTCCTTCTCCATCTCTAGCACGGAGGCTTCAAGAGCGTTCAGGCCTGCATCCAGCTGGTCCATCGTTATGATCAGCGGCGGCATCACTCGTATCGTTGAGTCGCCCGCCGTGACCGCGATGATGCCCTTCTTCCAGGCCTTCGTGATTATCTTCTTCGCCTCCTTGCCCATCGGGATCTTCGACTTCTTGTCCTTGACGATCTCGATCCCCTGGAACAGGCCGAGCCCTCGGACGTCGCCCACTATCTCGGACTTCTCCTTGAGTTCATTCAGGCGCTTGTTCAGGTAGGGCCCCATCTTCTTGGCCTTGTCGAGCAGCTTCTCCTTCTCGTAGAACTTGATCGTCGCCATCGATGCCGCGCATGCGACCGGAGTGCCTCCGAGCGTCGTGCAGTGCGATCCCGGCGGCAGGTCGAGGATCTCCGAGCGGCATATGGTCGCCCCCAGCGAGATGCCCCCTCCGAGCGCCTTGGACATGCAGACTATGTCAGGCACGACCCCGAAGTGCTCTATTGCGAGCCACTTCCCGGTCTTGCCCATTCCGGCCTGCACCTCGTCGACCGCGTAGATTATGCCGTGCTTGTCGGCGAGCTTCTTCAATCGCCTGTGGTAGTCCTTCGGCGGGACTATCAGTCCGCCCTCTCCCTGTATCGGCTCGATGAAGAACGCCGCGACCTCCTCGGCCGGGACATACTTCGAGAACAGCCATTCGTCGATGAAGTCTACGCACCAGTAGTCGCATTCCGGGAAATCGAGGTGATACGGGCACCTGTAGCAGTACGCGTACGGGACGTGCTCGACGCCCGGCATGTACGGGAAGAACCCGGCCTTCTGCACCGGCGAGCTGGCGGTGAACGATATCGCTCCCATCGTCCTCCCATGGAACGCCCCAGTGAAGCCGATGAACAGCGGCCTCTTCGAGTGCCACCTGGCGATCTTGGCCATCGACTCGACGGTCTCCGCCCCGCTCCCGCTGAAGAACACCTTCTTCTTGAAGGTCCCAGGGGTGATCTCGTTGAGCTTCTCGGCCAGCTCCACCGCGTACCTGTAGTAGAAGTCCGTGTACGAGTAGTGCACGAGGCGCTTCATCTGCGCCGCGACGGCGTCGATGATGCTCTGGTTCCCGTGCCCCATAGCCATTACCCCGAGCCCGCAGTTGAAGTCGATGAACTCGTTCCCGTCGATGTCCTGCAGAATCACGCCCTTGCCTGACTCGCAGACGAACGGGTAGTAGAACGGCCTGTTGTACGGCGCCAACACTTCCTTGTCCCTCTTCAGCATGGCCTCCGCTTTCGGTCCCGGCAGATCGCTAGTCCTCTTCAATTCGATTTTTCCAAGTCTCACTCTATCCCTCTCAGATTTTGGTGGCTGTCCCACGTTCTCCGCCGATATTAACATTTCTTTCCCCCCCACGGCGGAATATTGCTGGCACGATTATTCTTCGGCGGGCCGAGCCGGGAGGGGAAAAATCAATCAGTTATCCCCCCGCCGATAGAAAGTAATTCGAGAAAACGGGGTCGGATTGCTCATGCCGGGGGCAAATCCATAAATCGAGACTACGGCCTTATGCGGGGCGTGGCGGTATTCCTCGTCAGGTACGGCGAGACCGGGCTGAAGGGCCCCCCGGTCAGGCGCAGGTTCGAGCAGATGCTTAGCGAGAACATCGTGAGGGCGCATTCGCTCGCGAAGGTGAGCTGCATGGTCGAGAAGGAGCGGGGGCGGCTCTTCGTTACAACGGGCGACCAGGAGGCGTCCGCGGGCATACTGTCGAGGACGTTCGGCGTGGTGTCCCACAGCCTCGCCGAGGAATGCTCCAGCCGCAGGGAGGAGATCGCCGATGCGGCGGTAATTAGGTTCTCAAGGCTCATCGCGGACGGCCTGTCCTTCGCAGTGAGGTCGAGGAGGGTCGGCACGCATTCCTACACGAGCATGGAGCTCGCCGCGTACGTCGGCGAGAAGATACTGGATGCCTACGGGGGCAGGGGTGTCAAGGTCGACCTCGATGACCCGGACACCGAGGTATTCATCGAGGTCAGGAACAACCGCGCCTACCTGTTCGACAGCGTGACCGGCGGTCCGGGCGGGCTGCCGCTGAGGACTCAGGGGAAAGTCCTGGCGGTGATAGACGACCGCAAATCGCTGCTCGCGGCATGGCTCATGATGAGGCGCGGCTGCTCGGCGGTGCTCCTCAACAGATCGAAATTGAACTCCGGCGAGCTCGATCTCCTTGAGCCCTGGAACCCGTGGTGGACCGGCTACATCGAGGGGATGGAGGCGGCCGACCTGATAAAGCTAAAAAGATGCTCGGGCCTCGTCCTGGGATGGAACCTGGACGAATTCAACGAAAGGGAGAAGCCCAATGATGTGGACGTCCCGGTCTTCTACCCCCTCGTGGGCCTTTCCGCCGGAGAGGTCGAAGACCGGATGAAAGATGTTTTCGGCTAGTTGCCGTGTCTCTTGTGCGCGCCGAGCGACGGCCTGACCTTCTCGCGGCCCAGCCCCTTGCCCCTGGCGATGCCGCGGCTCTTCTTGCCCGCCGGCGTGAGGCCCCTGAAAACCCTGCTCCTGTTCGCCGGGTTGCATATCCAGTTGATCTTCGGGTCGCTCTTGATGACGGGGTTCATCGGGTCGACCAGTATGACCTCGTACCACTGATGCCTTCCGTCCTCTCCGACCCAGTATGAGGCGAGGACCTCCATGTTCGGATATCTCTTGCCTGTCCTCTCCTCCGCTATGACTTGGATGCTCTTCCTGATCGTCATCTTGTCGATACCTTTCTTCTTCGGCTTGCGCCCCTTCGTTATCTTGTGCTTGCCAGCGCCGCCCTTCCTGACGCGAGCCCTTACGACGACGAATCCCGGCTTCGCCTTGTATCCGAAGCCCCTGGCCCTGTCAAGCCTCGTCGGCTTGTCGAGCCTCAGGAAAGAGGGCTCCCTCCTCCACTGGATCATCCTCTCCCACATGATCTGGCGCATGTCGTCGTTGGCGTCAGGCTTCTTCCAGGCTTCCCTGATAAAACCGTACATGTTCCGAGCCGCCGGCTCGAAGACCTTCTCCTCCGCTTCCTCCTGCGGGGCTTCCTGCTTCTTCTCTTCCTTTTCTGCCATGGTGGATCACCCGATCCCTAATCGCCCGCAGGGTTCACGCTGAGCGCACATCCCCAAACAGGCGGTTGCTTTAGCGTCCGAACAAAAGGGAGTCTCTATTTAAGTGTTTGGTAAGGGGGCCGTGTGCTGCGCTGGCATCACTCCGAATGTTGCTCCGCCCTCACGGGCAGTCCCGTCCGTCACGGTCAGCCGAAACGGCTCAGTGCCAATAGCGGCGCTCGTCCTTGGGAACCACTGGCGGCTCAGACATCTGCTCGTCCGGGGTGTTGAAGACCCTCGAATAATGGATCCTTCTCGTGTGCACCTTGGCCGTGTGGTGCTTCCTGCCCCCCGCTTTCCTGTGCGTCTTTGACGCACTCGCCCGGAAGCCTACGTCATGGCCGGTTCCCGCTCCCATAGCCTTCATCTCAATACCTGCTTACATATTACTCTCTCATAGTATTTAGTTATCGCTCTCGGAAGAGACCAGGCATGGTAAAACGGTGTTATAAAAACCAATCACATGAAGTCTTCGAGGCTCATCTTGCCTGTGGCCTTCTTGACTTCGGCCTTCCTCTTCTCGGGGCGCGAGCCGCTGTCGAAAAGCGTGCTCTGCTGCGCGCCCGTGAGGAGCCTCTTCTCGTCCCAGCCGAAGACGTCGGTGACCCTCACGATCGACTGGGCCAGCCTCTCCGCGTAGTACTTGTAGTCCGGCTTCTTGTCGAAGGCCTTGCCCGCAAGGAACGGCTCGACCTCCTGCGGGGTCCTCCTGCTGTTCGTCACGATCCATGAGACCTTCATGCCGGGCTGGAACTCGTATCCCATCTCGAGGAGCTTCTTCGCTATCGTCACGTTCGCCATCCTGCTCGGGTCCTTGTAGGTGTCGAAGGCCTTCGCGCTCCTGGATATGACGAGCTTCTCAGCCTCGACGTCCCCCTTGAGCACCCTCTGTATGGTGTCCCTTCCGAACTGCACGGCTCCTTCCGTGTCCCCGTCGAGTATCTTCTCGAAGATCGTCATGAGCGTCTCGCTCTGCAGGTCGAACGAATCGGTCCTCCTCGTTTCGTATCCGCGTATGACCATCGACTTCTCGGGCCAGACGGAGCGGCCGATGTACCTCTTCTTCTTGCCATGCGAGAAGAACGGGTCCATCACCTTCTCGAACTCGAGGCTCGCTCCCCCCTGGGTGAACCGCTTGGCGACCTCCTTCCCGAACTCGACCGTCTGCGCCAGATCCTCGAATTGCGACTGTATGAACACCGAGTCGGTGTCGGAGTAGATCACTTTGTTGCGGTCCTCCTCGAGCTGCCTTATGACCTTCTGTATCTCCTGCCTCGCGAAGGCGGTTATGCTCCCGCCGATGCGCTGGTCTGTGAACCTGTAGAACGACGAGGCGAAGACGCCGTAGAAGGCGTTCATGAGGATCTTGACCGCCTCCTGCAGGCCGCGGTAGTAGTCCCTGTCCTCATCCGACTTGGCCTCCTTCATCATCCGCTTTAGCTTCTCCCTCTCCGCCATCAGCTCCGTGAGGATCTTCGGCAGGAGCCCCGGGCGCTGCTCCTTCGAAAGGAAGTGCACGCCGATCGGCGAGACGGCGCCGCCGACCTTCCCGCTCTCGTCCAGCGTCGTGAAGCAGATGTTGTGCGCGATAATCAGCGACGGGTACATCGATTTGAAGTCCTCGACCACGACCATCCGGTAGAGCCCCGGCTCGATCGCGTGCACGTAGCCCCCCTCTATCTGCTCGTCATACTCCTGGCGGGACGTCATCGGCACGCCGACCTTCGCCCTGTCCGCCCTGCGGATGAGTATCGAGTCTATCAGCGTGGAGGTGGTCCCGCTTATCGCGTCGTTCAGGGGGAGCATGGACACCGTCGCGAGGTCCAGCCCCCTCTTCAGCACCTGTATCTTCTCGAGCACCCTCAGGGCCAGCTCCGCGTCCCTCTTGCAGTACCTCTTGACCTTCTCAGGGTCCTGCGCCCACTCCTGGTCTATCTTCGTCGGGTCCACGTCGAGCTTCTCCTCGCCGAGGAGCAGCAGCGAGACCGCATTGAGCGTCTCCTGCTTCGGCTTTATGGCCTTCTTCACCTGCCACCAGGCGTCGACGACTATCCTCCCCTCGACGCTCCAGAAGCGGTTGTTGAACTGCCTCATGGTGGCCTGCGATCTCGCCCTGCCCCAGTTTATCTCCGGCATCCCCAGCGCCTTCGCGCGCTCCAGTATCTTCGGTATGTCGTAGCCGTCTATGTTGTATCCAGTGATTATGTCCGGGTCGGACTTGCTTATCTGCTCCCCGAACCCCTCGATTATGCCCCTCTCGTCCCCCTCCAGCACGAACGAGTCGAGCGGCTGCCCGGAGGCCTTCCTGATGACGCCGCAGAGGGTGATGAGGTGCTGGTCCCTCATCGAGTTCTCAATGTCGAACGCAAGGATCTTCAGCTCAGGGTAGAACGCGTCGATGTTCTCCAGCTTCTCGGCGTCCACCACGAGATCCGTCGTGTAGTCGCCCCTCTTCTCCTTGTTCTCCCCACCGGTGATCCTGACGCAGGAGCTGAGGTCCATGTCGTAGGTGAACCTCAGGTGGAACGGTATGTCCGCCGCCAGGACCTTCAGCCCCCCCTCCATGAGCCTGGTCCTGACCTGCGGGACGACGAACGGGAACGTGGTGGTGATCTTCCTGCACGGCACCTCCTTCCCCTGGTAGAGAAGCATCGTGTCCTTCCCGTCGACCTCCGCGACGTTGGCCCTGTCCTCGCGGAGCATCTCCAGGGCGTCCTCGGAAGGCTTCATCACATAGAAGTACGGGCGGAAATTGTAATATCTGGCCGTCAGGGACCTGCCGTCCTTCGTCCTGCCGTATATCTGGACGACGACTCCGTCCCCCTCCCGGCGGTAGGATACGCTCAGTACCCTGACGTCCCAAGAGGCCATCCCATCACGTCCTCGCGACGATCTTGATGACGTCCCCGTCGTTGAGCACGTGCGTTGCGCCGACGGTCATATGCGTCTTGCCGTCGATGGCGCGGATGAAATTGTTGCCGAGGTCGGTGTGCACCCTGAAGGCGAGGTCCTTCGCCGTGCTCCCCCTGGGCACGAGGTGCGCGTCCGGCAGCACGTTCCCCTCCTTGTCGGTCCAGTGCGTCTCGTCCTCGACAGGGTAGACCACTATGAGGTTGAGCATCTCGTAGACCGCCTTCTCCAGGCAGGTCTGCACTCCCGTACTCTTGTTGGCGCCGAGCCAGTCGTTTATCTTCTGCAGGGCGGCGATTTGCATCTCGTTGAGCTTCTCCGGGGTCTTGATCTTGAATCCCGGCATCCCCGGCGTGTAGTCGATCAGCCCCGCCTTCGAGGCGCGTCTCAGCGTCAGCTCGTAGTCGGATGCGGTCGGGATTACCCGCTCGGCGCCCTCCACCAGCTTGCCTATGAGCTCCTTCGATGCGATGTCGCACTTGTTCGCCGCGATTATCATCGGCTTGCTCGCCTTGAGCAGCTCTTCTGAGAGCTTCAGGACCCCTTCCTCCGTCCACCTCGTCGGGTCAGCGTCCAGCGCCGCGCCCCGCAGCGCGGCCGATATCTGCGCCTCGTTGATCTTGAGGCCGGTGAGCTTGTCGTAGAGTATCTTGTCTATCTTGGTTCCGGCGAGCTTCGCCTGCCTGGCCAGCTTGTCGAAGCCCTTGCCTATTATCCCGTATATCCAGTAGGAGACCTCCTTGTTCAGGAAGGCGACGTCCTCCAGCGGGTCGTGGCAGCCCTTGTTCACGGGGTTCCCCTCGCAGTCGGTCCCGCCGCTCGCGTCGACGACATGTATCAGCGCGTCCGCCTGCCTGAGGTCGTCCAGGAACTTGTTCCCAAGCCCCTTTCCCTTGTGGGCGTCCGGCACGAGGCCGGCGACATCCAGTATCTCGATAGGGACGAACCTCGTCCCGTTCTCGCAGTGGGCGTTCTTCGGCTTGCACGGCTTGCCGATGATCTCGTGCGGGCACTTCGTCCTCACGTAGCCCACTCCCACGTTGGCCTGTATCGTGGTGAACGGGTACGGGGCTATCTGCGCCGGCGCGAGCGTCAGCGCTGAGAAGAAGGTCGATTTCCCCACGTTCGGTTTGCCCACTATGCCTACCTGCATCAGGCTCTAATACGGCTGGTTATAGAAATATCTTGACGAAGGGGGCGATGAAAATGCGCGCGCAGATAGCAACCGTTATTACCGCTCTCTCCATCAGAGATTCGATGGATAAAGCGGCAGTGCTCTGCGAAGGCGCCTTCGGCAAGAACATGGGGAAGACAGCCGCGGGCCTGGTCAGGCATTCACTCCGTTTCAAGATCATCGGAGTCATCGACAGCACCGCCCCGTACGGGGACGCCGGGGAGGTCCTCGACGGCGTGCACCGCGGGATACCGATTTTCCACTCGCTCCAGGAGATGATCAAGTCGCAGGAGTCTCGCCCGAAGTACCTCATCATCGGCGTCGCGACGATCGGAGGGAAGCTCCCGGACCCCTTCAGACCAACGGTCAAGGAGGCGCTGGAGGCCGGCATAAACGTCATCAGCGGACTGCACGAGCAGATAGGGAACGAGCCGGAGTTCGCGTCGGCCGCCAAGGCCGGCGGCACCGTCATCATCGACATACGCAAGGAGCGGAAGTTCGACCAGCTGCACCACTTCAGGAACCTGTCTAAGGACCTCCCATGCGTGCGCATACCGGTGCTCGGCACCGACGCCGCGATCGGGAAGCGCACGACCGCCATCATCCTGACCGACGCGCTCAACGCGCTCGGCGTGAAGACCACCTTCATAGCAACCGGCCAGACCGGCCTTCTCCAGGGTTCGCCTTACGGCGTGCCTCTGGATGCAATCAGGAGCGACTTCGTCGTCGGGGAGCTCGAGGCCGAGATCGTCAGGGCGTACGAGGCCGAGAAGCCAAAGATCCTCATCATCGAGGGGCAGGGCTCGATAAGCCACCCGGCGTATGTGACCGGCTCCCGCGCGATAGTCAACGCCTCCTCTCCCAGCGGCGTCATACTCCAGCATGCCCCAAGGAGGGAGTTCAGGACGTTCCACGAGGCGGAGCTTCATCTCCCCATGCCCACGATCGACTCAGAGATGGAGATGATCCACCTCTTTGCCAAATCGCCCGTCATAGCGATAACGCTGAACCATCACAACATGTCGAAGGACGAGGTGGTGGAGACATCGAATGCATACGAGGCCCGCTACAAGGTCCCGTGCACCGACGTCCTCCTCTTCGGCGCCGAGAAGATCGCGAAGAGCATAATCGGAAGATACGAGCTGTGACGTTCAGGCTTTCTTCTTCCTCTTCTCCCAGATGAAGTCGGCTATCTCGCCGATCTCCTCCGGGGAAAGCATCTCGACCCGGTCCTCCGCATAGGGTATCTCCGGGATCATCTCCTTCATCTTGTCCCTCGGGAACCCGAGCTGGCCGGACAGCGCGATGAGCCCGTTGGATATCTTCTTCCTCCTGTGGGAGAAGAGGACCCTGACGACATCGACGAACAGCCGCTCGTCCCTCGGCTGGAACCTCGGCGGCCTGCCCTTCATCAGCACCACGGCGGAGTCCACCTTGGGCTGCGGCCAGAACGCCCGCCGGCTGACGATCTCAAGTATCTCGCAGTCCGCCCTGTAGGCGGCCATCACCGAGAGCCTGCCGTACAGGGCGGAAGCCTCCCCCGCCACCATCCTCTCGGCGAACTCCTTCTGGTACATCAGGATCGCTAGGTTGAACTTCTTCTGCTCGAGGATCCTGAATGTTATCTCTGAGGAGATCTGGTAGGGGAGGTTGGAGACGACCTTGTCGAAGTCAGGGAGGTCGACCTTCGTCGCATCCCCCTCGATGAGCTCCAGCGAGCCTTCGAACTTTCCCCTCAGGTATTCGCAGAACTTCGCGTCGCGCTCTATCCCGATGACCTTGGCGCCCGCCTTGATCAGCTCCTCGGTGAGGAAGCCGAGGCCAGGGCCGACCTCGAGCACGCGCTCGCCCTTCCTGATCTTCGCGTACTGCACCTGCCGCTCGATCATGGAGTGGTCGACCAGGAAGTGTTGCCCCATCGACCTGCGCGGCCTGACGCCCAGCTGGAGTAGTATGCTCTTGGTGTCGGAAGCGCCGGTCATCGGTGGCCCCCCGGCTATCTCGCCACGAAAACATGGTACTTCTGCGCGGGGTCGGCGAGCTCGTTCTCTATCCTGTGCGCGACCAGCTTCTCGGGGTGGTGGATGGTCGGCACGCGCTTCGCGAGGTCCTCGAAGCTCGCGAACTTGGATTTCTTGCGCTCCTCGATTATCGACCACATCGTCTTCTTGCCGAGCCCGGGCAGGAGCTCGAGCATGTGCATCCTGGTGGATATCGCCTCGGCCTCGTTGAAGAACCGCAGGAACTTCTGCTCCTTCTCCTTGACGATCGACGCTATGACGAACGGGAGTTCGCTCATCGCGGCGTGCGTCAGCTCGTTGTATCCTATCCTGCGCTTGACATGGAGGATGTGCGCCCTCTGCTCCGGCTCCTTGCCTATGTACACCCTGTCGCCGACGGTCATCGTCGCGTCGGGCTTGGGGACCAGCTCGAAGAGCTTGTACTCATCCTCGCCGATGGCATAGGCTAGCGGCTCCCGCTTGAAGCTCCTCTCGTCGGGGAGCCCCTGGGGTAGATAGTCCAATAGTCTCGCGTAGTCCTCCATCGGATTCCTCCATCGGTGATATGCCTAACCGTATTTCTCTACGATAGCCAATATCTTTTCGACGTCCTTCTTCTGAGCGCCCGCCCTCTCCTTGGCGAACAGTATCCTGATGTCCTCCGCGTCCTTCGGCATCAGGTCGGCTATCTTGATGGCTATCGTCTCGCTGAGCCCCTCGATCTCCGAGGTGAGCTCGGCGACCAGCTTCCTGGCCTTCTTGTCGTCCAGGCGCGCGAACTTCTGCGAGTGCTCGAGGGAGTACTTCTGCTCCGTCGAGAGCTCCCTCCCCTTCGCCTCGCCCTCCAGGATGTCCTTCACTTCCGGCAGCGTCACATAACCTTCCTTGACCGTCATCAGAAAAAACCCCCTTTATACGGCGGCTTACGGGACCGCCCTCTTCAGGTGCTCCGGCCGCACGATCGTGGTCTTCATCTTCCCCTTCTCGCGCACCGTCAGTATGTACGCCGCGCCGCGCTTCCCGACCACCTCGCCGGTCTGTCCGTGGAACCTCTTGTGCGGCTGCCCCTTGTGCATGCTCGGGTCTATCACTATGTTCGCCTTTTCGCCGACCTCGAACTTCTGGAAGCTCCTCGCTAGGGAATTCATCCCCCTCTTCCTAGGGGACTTGCTCATCATGTTCCTAGTACGGCTCCTGATCCCCTTCGATGCCTTGACCATCGTTATCAACCCTTGTCGTGGATGCCTATCACGTCGAGCTGCACCACGGACACCTTCGTCCCAAGGAGGCCCGCAAGGCTCGGAGAGGTCCTCCCCTCGTCGCCGTTCATCAGCTCCTTGATGTAGGTCCCTGACGCCGCCCTTACCCTGATAGTCGCTCTAGTGCCCTCGAGCTGCTCGACTTCCGCGTCAAACACCGACCTGCTGCGGACCAAGTCCGAGCGTCGATGGGACACTCTGTTTGGAGTCCTCTGCTCGATGCGGCTTTGCCTCAATGAACCCACCGCCTCTATAAGCTTTGTGGGTTCGACCGTAGCTGGAAACTCGACGACAACGCGGTAGCTCTTCTCGGATTCGGCATCCTTTATGGCGCGGACCTCCTCCTTGCTGGAAGTCCTCAGGCCGATGATCTCCACCCTGTCCTTGGTGGCGGCGTTGGCCTTCTCCGCGAGCGCGTCGAGGTCGAGGGTGCGCTTGACGGGCCTCTTCAGCTCCAGCACGAACGGCCTGCCGTTGCCGAGCATGCGGGCGTCTATGTCCTCCCTCCCCATGCCGTGCATGGCCGTCTCCGCGGACCCGGCCGCCCTCATGAACTCCGGCCTGATCAGCTCCTCCACGCTCTCCTGGTACATCTTGCCGGTGCCGCCGCAGTGCTCGCACCCCTTTCCCTGGCACTTCTTGCAGGGCCACCGCGTCTGCGGCAGGGTGCGGTCGAACTTGCGGTACCTGCCGTAGATGAACAACGAATGGATCTCCAGGTCCACCTCGAAGAAGTTCACGTCGATGATCGCGGTGACGTCGGGGCTCTTGGTGTCCACGCGCCTCCCGGTGATCTTCTCGACGCGCTTGCCGACCTCGCGGTTCACCTCCCCCTTTATCGGCTCGGCGAACTCGTTCCCGCATTCGGCCCAGAGGGTCTCCTCCCTGTCTATCAGCGCGGGGTCGTACCTCGATCCGACGGAGAATGCGCCGTACTCGATCTCGGACAGCTTCCTGCTGACGGCGAGCGCCATCTGCCCCGTCTTCTCGAACAGGTCCTCGCAGATGTGACACTTCTTCCCGTCCGGCAGCGGCGGGACCTTCATCTCGCTCCTGATGATGTGCCCCCTCTCGTCGTTGGAGTACCCGTGGCCTATCTTCCCGACGAGCCTCCCCAGGCAGTGGTCGCATAGCTCAAGCGTCCTCAGCTTCCCGATGGCGGCGGACACCCTCTCGTCGGAAGTTGAGAAGACCTCGTTCGCATCGCTCATGGGAAAGCACCGCCTATCATTCGCAATCGGTTATTAAACAGGTTGCCGCGTCAGTCGAACCCCATCCCCGCAGCGCGCACAACGTCCCTCTTCCCCTCAAGGAACCTGTAGACCGTCGCGTGCTCAGCCCCTTCGAGGAGCATCTCGATCGCCCTGATCGTTATCGAAGCCTGCACCGAGCCGCCTATCACGGAGACGGTGTTGCCGAACACCGAGATGTGCGTCCCGGTCAGCTCCTCCATTATCCTCCTGGTCTTGCCCCTGGTGCCGATTAGCCTCGCCCTCACCCTGACCACGTGGTTCGGCTTCTTTCCGACGTAGTCCCTCATGTCGATGATCTCGAGGACAGTGTCGTCGTCTAGCAGCTCCGTCGCGTGCTCAGGTGAGAACCCCCTCCCTATGGCCTTCACGATGTTGGGCACCACAAGGGCCAGCGATGGCTCCGAAAGCTGCGAGGTGTCGAGGTCCACGTCCCCTTCGGCCGAGTCGATCAGCATCCTGACTCCGGTCCTCTGCTCGATCCACTTCTTCGTCTCGCCGCCCTTCCCGATGAGGGCGCCGACCCTCTCCTTAGGTATCTTGATCTGAGTCAAACTCACCGCTCCTTATCCGCTTGAGCTCCTCCTTCACGTTGATCCTGACCCCGAACTTCTTGAAGTATCTGGACACATTGGACACGTCCCTCTCGAGGAGCTCCTGCGCCCTCCAGTGCTCCAGCAGAACGGCCTGCGCGACGTCGATGACGACGGGACCCTCGTCGGTTATCAGAACGTTGTACTCGCTCAGGTCCCCGTGGACGATCCTCCCTTTGCCGTAGGCGGTCCTTATGACGCCGAGCATCCACTCCGCCATCTCGCCGGGATCCTCCATATCGTATTCCCTGAGCGTCCTCGCCGGGCTCTCCTTCGTGCCGATGTACTCCATTACGAGGACGTTCTTGTTCAGCGTCACGGGGCTCGGGACCCTGATGCCTATCTTCTGGAACTTCTCGAGGTTCGCCAGCTCCTTCTTCGCCCAGACGTAGAGTATGCCTGGGAAGCGCTTCGGCGCGTTCCTGAACCTGGGGTCGCCCAAAACGTAGTCCGCCAGGTCCTTGAAGCCTGCGTTGGTTATACGGTAGATCTTCACGGCAAGGAGGTCGCCGTCCGATGTCACCGCCCTGAAAACGTTCCCCTCCTTCCCCGTCGATATGGGGAAATCCAGGATGTCGAAGACTCCGTCTGTGAACAGCTTGTAGATGATCATCAGGGTCTGCCTGTCGAAGACCTCGTCGTAGGTCTTCCTGTCGTTGGCGTCCTTGACGCGCATCCTCCAGCTGTCGATTATCCTCTCGAACTTGCGGAGGTCGATGTCTTGCTTCATCCTGTCCATCTCGAGCGCGCCGTCTCTGCGCGCCTTCCTTCTTCCTATGTACGGGGGGTCAAAAGAGCTCTCAGAAGATGTTGATCGATTCCGGTATCATCTTCTTCCTGCTCAGGTACGTCGATTGCGTCTTCGTGTATCTGTAGAGGATGTCGGCCTTGTCGTCCTGGAAGTCCCAGGGCTTGAGTATCAGGAGGTCTCCCTCCCTTATCCACATCCTCTTCTTGATCTTGCCGGGTATCCTGCCCATGCGCGACTTTCCGTCAGCGCACATTATGCGTATCCGGGATGCGCCCAGGAGCTGGTCGGCTATGCCGAATATCTCCCCCTGCTGCCTCCTCGGCAACCGCACCCTTAGGTACTCTGGCTGGGGCGCGTTGGGGTCGAACTCCTCCTCCCTGTTGTAGTCCCGCCTGACCAAATTATATCTCCTGGCATGCCGCCTGTGCTGGGTAATAATCTAGGAGTCAGTACTTAATGTTTCCTCGGCCACAGCCTTGGAACGTGCGTGTTCCCCGCCGGACATTGTCCGATGCGCCGACAATTATGCCTGATTTTGTAGCATATGCCACCAAAATTTAATGTACACTCCCTGCATGGCCTATTTGTCGATAGCTGAATCGGCCTTGCGAGGGATCAAATGACCGAAGGGGAGGAGAAGAAGGACTCCGGCGAGATGCCGATGTCCCCTGAAGACGAGAAGATGTACAGGACCTTCACCACGATGTACGACCAGCACATCCCTTCGATCGGGAATGTGAAGATCGTCGACACCACCTGCCGCGACGGCGAGCAGATGCCCGGCGTCTCGTTCACGATCGCCGAGAAGGTTGAGATCGCCAAGAAGCTGGCAGAGATCAGGGTCGACCAGTGCGAGACTTTCGCAACTTACAACGACAGCGACAGGGAGTCGGCGAAGACGATCGCCTCCCAGAAGCTGCCGATCTCTCTCATGGGGTGGTGCAGGCCGGTCCCGGAGGAGATCGAGGACTCCATAGCCCACGGCGTGGACGCTGTGGCGCTTTCGATAGCGACCTCCGACATACACCTGCTGCACAAGCTGAAGATGCCGCGCGAGGTGATGGTCGAGAAGATGGTGGCCGCCATCGAGGTGGCGAAGAAGCACGGCGTCTACGTCTGCTTCAACGCCGAGGACGGCACCAGGACCCCGGTCAACCACCTCATCGATTTCGTCAAGGCCGGCGTCAGCGCCGGCGCCGACCGGTTCAGGTTGTGCGATACCATAGGCGTGCTGACGCCGGCTTCGACGGTGTACCTCCTTGACGCCCTTTGGAAGGAGGTCAAGATCGACATCGAGCTGCACGCGCACAACGATTTCGGCATCTCCGTGGCGAACGCGCTAGCGGCCGCCGAGCTCTCCTCGAAATATCCGGACCGGACGATCTGGATATCCACGACTGTGAACAACCTCGGCGAGAGGGCCGGCAACGTGTCGCTCGAATCGCTCCTGATGTGCCTGAGGAGGCACTACGGCGTGACGAAGTACCGGACGGAGAAGCTTTTCCCGCTCTGCAAGTTCGTCGAGCAGACCTCGATGGTCAAGGTCCCGCCGAACATGCCCGTGATCGGGGAGAACATCTTCAGGCACAAGTCTGGCATTCACCAGGACGGCGTCATAAAGAACCCGCTCACCTACGAAGTCTTCACGCCGGAGGAGATCGGCACCAGGAGGACAATCGCGCTGGGCAAGCACAGCGGAAAGGCCGCGATAAAGTACAAGATGGAGGAGCTCGGCCTGGTGACGAACGACGAGGAGATCGAAGTGCTGAGGCACCTCGTGTCGAAGATATCGGAGGAGCGCAAGTCGCCCCTGTCCGACGACGAGTTCGCGCACCTGGTGCTCCGCGTGAGATCCAGAGGGACATACAGCATCCCCCCAACAAGAACCTACGAATGAGATCGATTTGACGGGTCTACACTCATCGCAAAGGCGGGAGCATCCTCTTTCTGGCAATTATAATGGCAGCCATGGAAATGATCACGGCTATTATGGCCGCAATCATTAGGGCCAATACTATCGCAACGTCCCCCAGCCTCCCGGGATTCATGACATTGAGACTCCTCTCCCAAGTGTCGTAACTGCAGCCCACCACTACCGAATATTCCCCCGTCGGAAGGTCCTGGGGTATGTCGATTCCTCTGGAGAATTGCCCTGCATAGTCGGTCAATGTCGTCACGTAGAGGATCATATTGTTTTGCTCATCACGCAGACTGATCGTCACCTGCTCCTGGTCGCACGGGTCTCCGTTCGGGAAGGTCAAGGTCCCACTGACAGTAACAAGATCCCCGGAATTCACGGTCTGCTCCGACAGATAAATGACGGCTTCTGGTACCATGAGCACGTAGAAGCCGGCACTCATCTCAGCCATGTTGCCAGCATTGTCGATTGCACGGATGTTTATGTAGTGCCATCCCGCGTCAGGATCGTCGAACACAGCCATGTTCGCAGTGGTATTTTTTACAGTGCCCTGGTCGATGCTGTATTCGCAATGGTGGATGCCGCTCAAGTAATCCCATGCGCTCCATGTCAGAGTGACCGTGTTCAGATTATAATTCAGGTAATAGGTGCTCCCATTCATCCCGCTGTCGATAAGGTATGGCGCCTCCCAGTCAATGCTGGCGTAAGTCCAATTCATGTTCTCTTCGTTGCCCGCCTTATCTATGGAATAATAGCTGATGAGGTGCCATCCCAGTGAAGCAATTTCAAAAGAATCGGTGTACAATTGCCACCCTCCCTCGCCAATCTGGTAGAAGGTCTGGTTGACGCCGCTTCCCGTATCTGTCGCATTAAGCCAAACCGTCACGTTCGTGGAGTACCATCCCCCCGGACCCAGGTTCCCGCCAAAGGCGATTGAGGTGACGGGTGAGCTTAGGTCAGGCGGCGATGGGGGCATCGGGCCATCAAGCGGAGTCATTAGCGGAAAGTGGTCTTTGCTGTCAGCGTTGATGCTGTACGGTGTGTCACCTATCCCATCCGAGTTACTGTCTGTTCCAGAATAATCGGACCAATAGTTCCCGCCGCTCAGCGACCCATTGTCCCAATCTGTGTGCCCGAGGTTGTTGTCCGTTGCCTGGACTGTGTTGTTTATCAGGTTGTTGTGATGGATGGAAATGTTGTCCGTCGGTATCCAATATGGTTCGAGGTTTACAGAAATGCCAATACCATTCAATTGAACATCGTTGTCAACAACAGTCACCGTTACGGATCCCACGGTCATGACAATGCCGTATTGGGAATTTTCGTAGACGTCGTTGCCCAGGATGAAGGTATTCCACGCATCGTTGTTGTATATTCCATTCTGATTCCCATAAACGGTATTGTTCTCTATCACGACATTGTCGGAGCAAAGCTCGGCGAATATACCGTTGGTATTACCGTGGCACACGTTCCATGAGACGGTGCTGTTCGCGCAACAGGCTACAAATATTCCGAACGAATTTAACGCACAATGGTTTCCGATTATGTTCACATTCGAACATATGAATGCTTCAAATCCTCCTCCATAATCGATGTCGTTTTCAGATACGGTGATGTTCGAGCAGTGATCAAGATAGATGCCGAGGTCATTATCCACGCAGGTATCGTTGTTCACTATCGCATTCGAGCAATTGTACAGGTAGATGCCATTGTAGTTCGCCATTTCTCCATCGTGGACGTAGCAGTCCCTTACCACGAAACTCGCATTCGTGTTTAGCACATATATCCCGTGAGCAGCGGACGCATCTATCTCCCACCCCTCGATGATGAACGGGTCAGTCGCCGTCCCGGAACCCCAACTTACCCCGCTCATATTCGTAAAACCTCCGTTACCATTTATCAGAATATGGTTGCGAGATGAAAATGCGGAGACGTTCGTCGGGACGACTGCAAAGAGGGCGAATAAGGACGCCGCGATCATCATGGCGGCGATTGCGAAATCGATAGGCCTGGGGTCGTGCACCTATTTCCTCCTCATGTTATATATGTGATTTCGCTGGATATGAATCTTTCTCGGAACAGTGCGGCCGCTCATAGTCCGAGCATTGTCGCTTTTCGGACTATGCGCAGTTGGCCATGTTCGGCCTGAGCCATCATCCTGAAATATCATCCTAATCGTGGATTGCCCAACAATAGAGCGTGAGCCTATGAACCCTGAAAAGAAAACTGAGCCAAAGGAGAAGGTGTGCCTCGCCTACTCGGGCGGTCTGGACACATCCGTCGCCATAAAGTGGATGGCAGACAACTACGGCTGCGAGGTCGTCGCCCTCACGGTTGACGTGGGGCAGCCTGACGACCTCAACGACGCGATGAGGAGGGCGAAGCAGATCGGCGCCGCCCGCTCCTGGGTGGTCGACGCCAAGAAGGAGTTCGTCGAGGATTACATATTCCCATCACTGAAGGCCAATGCGCTCTACGAGGGGAAGTACCCCCTTAGTACGGCGATATCCAGGCCGCTGATCGCCAAGAAGATGGTCGAGAAGGCCCTGAGCTTCGGAGCGACGGCCGTAGCGCACGGCTGCACCGCCAAGGGCAACGACCAGGTGCGCTTCGAGGTCACGTTCATGTCGCTCGCGCCGGAGCTGAAGATCTACGCCCCCACCCGCGAATGGGGGATGAACCGCTCCGAGGAGGTCGAGTACGCGGAGAAGTACAACCTCCCCTGCCCGGTCACGAAGAAGTCGATATACAGCATAGACGAGAGCCTCTGGGGCAGGGCCTGCGAGTGCGGGCCGCTGGACGACCCGTGGACGGAGCCGCCGGAGGACGCGTTCAAGTGGACTAAGTCGCCCAAGGACGCCCCGGACAAGCCGACCTACGTCGAGATCGAGTTCGAAAAGGGGATCCCGGTCGCGGTCGACGGCAAGAAGATGAGCGGGCTCGAGCTGATAACGCTGCTCAACGACATGGCGGGCAAGAACGGGGTCGGGAGGATCGACGTGATCGAGAACCGCCTCGTCGGCATCAAGTCGAGGGAGGTCTACGAGTGCCCTGCCGCGGTCACGCTCATCGCAGCGCACGCCGACCTCGAGACCCTCGTGATGACGAAGGACCTCATGCACTACAAGCGGAAGATCGAGCAGGACTACGCCGACCTGCTGTACAACGGCCTCTGGTTCTCCCCGCTGAAGGAATCCTTGGATGCGTTCATCGACTTCACGCAGGCGCATGTCACCGGGAAGGTCAGGCTGAAGCTCTTCAAGGGCAGCGCGGTCGTCGTCGGCCGCCAGTCGCCGTACTCCCTCTACGACGAGGGGCTCGTCACGTATCAGTCCGGCGACGTCTTCGACCACACGAGCGCGAAAGGATTCATCTACGTCTGGGGCCTTCCGTCGAAGGTGGCCGGCGTGGTGAAGAGGAAGAAGGCTGGTGCAAAGGGTGGCTCAGAAAAAGACAAAGCTTGATCCGCTGCGCGCCTCGGCCCAGGAAGAGGTCGTCACCGAGTACACATCCTCCCTGCCGTTCGACAAGGAGCTGTACTTCTGGGACATTCTGGGCAGCATCGCCCACGTCGACTCGCTGAAGGGAGCCAAGGTGCTGTCGGCCGCGGAGCACGCGAAGATACGCAAGGGGCTTGCCGCGGTGCTCGACAACCTCAACAAGGGGAAGGTCGAGCTGCGCCCCGAGCTCGAGGACATACACATGAACGTCGAGGCCCTCCTGGGCGACATGATCGGCCCGCTGGCCGGCAAGCTCCACACCGGGAGAAGCCGCAACGACCAGATCACGCTGGACCTCAAGCTCTACTCGCGCGAGCGCATACTGGAGACGATGGAGGAGCTCAGCGAGCTGCAGGAGGTGCTCCTGTCCATCGCGAAGAAGAACCTGAAGACCGTGATGCCGGGGATGACGCACTTCCTCCCGGCGCAGCCGGTGACTCTCGCCCACCACACGATGGCGCACTGGTTCAAGCTGCACCGCGACTTCGACCGCCTGAGCTGCTGCTACGACAGGATGAACTGCTGCCCGCTCGGCGCGGGGGCGATCGCGGGCAACACGTACGACATAGACCGCTTCGCCACAGCGGAGGCGCTCGGGTTCAAAGGCCCGACCTCCAACTCGATGGACTCGGTCAGCGACCGCGATTACGCCGCCGAGACCATGTTCTGCCTGGCGATGATACAGGTCCACCTCTCCTCCATGGCCGAGGAGATCGCGCTATGGAACAACCCGCAGTTCGGCTACATCAAGCTCTCCCCGACGCTGACGACGAGCTCGAGCATGATGCCGCAGAAGCGCAACCCGGACGTCGCGGAGCTGGCCCGCGCGAAGGTCGGGCGCGTCGTCGGGGACATGCTCTCGATGATCGTGGTGATGAAGGGGCTGCCTCTCGCATACAACCGCGATCTCCAGGAGGACAAGGAGCCGGTGTTCGACGCGTTCGACAGCGTCGTCGATTCGCTCTGGGCGATACGCAGCCTGCTGTGCTGCGCGGATTTCGATGTCAAGAGGATGCGCGCGGCCTGCTCCGCCGGCAACATAATAGCCACGGACCTGGCGGACTACCTCGTCAAGAAGGGGATGCCCTTCCGCAAGGCGTACCTCACGGTGAAGGACATGGTAAACTGCTCGATAGACGAGGGGGAGCCTTTGGAGGAGTGGGAGCTCTCCTGCTTCAAGGAGTTCAGCGGCCTGTTCGGAAAGGACGTGCTCGACTACGTGAAGCCCGAGAGCGCCGTCGAGAGGAGGAAGATACACGGCGGGACATCAAGCTCCTCGGAGAAGGCGAGCATCGCGATAGCGGAGAAGTACGTCGAGCGCCAGCTCAAGGTCATGGAGTCCATCGAGGAGGACGTCGAGGGCACGATCACTCGCTTGCTCGGCGCGAAGGCTGGTTCCCGCCCTCAATGATCCCGCTGAGGATCTGGAACGCCCTCATCACGATGTCCTTCTCGACGACGAAGATCGTGTCGGTGTAGCAGCTCACAGCCTCGACGAGGTTGATGCCGTTCTCCGAGAGGATGCCCGATATGTAGGCGAAGCTGCCGGGTATGTCCTCGATCCTGCTCGGGCTCTTGAGGGTGATCTCCGCCAGCTCCTCGCGGATGCGGAGGATGTACTCCTCGCCTATCGCCTTCTGGATGGTGGGCAGGTGCTTGTCCTCGCTCATGACGGTTATCGCGTTGGACGATTGGATGATCTGCAGGGCGCTCTTCTCCGCGAGGATCTTCTTCACGACCTCCTCCAGGTTGCGCAGAACGACCCAGTCGTTCTTCGCGATCACAATGACTATCTTGCTCTTCACCTCGAGCGTGCTCTCCTTGAAGAGGCCGATGATCTGCCCCTCCAAGTCGGACTTGGACAGCTTGAGCGCGTAGCGCCTGCATGCCGCGAGCACGGCCTCCTCATGCGTCAGGCCGAGCTCCTTCATTATCTGCCGCGCGAGGGAAGAGTAGTTGATGAGGTCCTTGCTGATGCAGTCGCGGACGCTGGGGTGCGAGTCTATGTACTCCCTGGTGAGCTCCGCCGTGCTCTTCTTGTCGTCGGCAGGATCCATCTTCATCAGATGTCAGAAATCAGACACTAGGGGAAATAGGTTTCGGAACAGGCCGTTGGCCCGATCCTACTTCGCCTCGTCCTCTTTGGCCTTCATCTTCAGCTGGATAATGACAGAAGCAATCCTCGTTATCAGCTCGATCCACCTTATCGAGCTCCTCGGAGGGAGCCTCCCGTCCTTTGTCTCGGAGAGCTCTATCCAGCCGACCAGCCTCCCCTCGAAGCCGTACATGTAGAAATCGATGTAGTCCCCCGTGAGGCAGGCTCCGGTGTCGCTCCTGGGCTTCTTGAGCAGCTGCGGACGGTGATGGGCGACGAGCTCCTCGTCGTCGACGCGGAACCCCTCGACCGGGTTGTACTGCGCTATCGCCCCGATCCTGATGTTCGGGTACCTGTCGTAGTCGAGCATGTCCTCGCTGCTGTACTTCTGCTTCCTAAGTGCCTCCTCGGCCTCCCTCGGATGGCCGGCGAACGCGAGGTACTGGTACATCCCGTCGTCCCCCCTCAGCCCCACTGAGACGGATTTGAACTCGAAGTCCTTCGCTATGAGCTTCGCAATCCTGTCCAGGACCCTCGGCATCGGGTTCTTCCTGTCCAGCGAGAACTCGATGAGCCCGAAGATGTCGGCCATCAGCCGCTCGTCCTCGTTCTTGCCGACTAGGGAGTAGACTTCCTTGAGCTTGGATATGAAATCCAACCCTATGGGGGACGTACCTACCATCGGCATGGAACTAGACCGGAGGAGGAGCTACATGGTTACTATTTCATGTTTCCCCTGCGGGTGCTCCGCGCGATAGCCGCACGGATGCATTATCGCGACCATAGTGACCGCAGCTATCACGGTGGTGCTCGTTTTGCAGAGTCCTTTGCCCCCATCCCCGGGAGGCCGATGGGTCCCGGTCCTGCCCCCTCCTTCTCAGATGTGCATCCTAGGCTGGATGATGGCCGCCGAGATTTTCGATATCAGCTCTATCCACCTGACCGTTTCCTTCGATGGGAGCCTGCCGTCCTTCGTCTCCAATACCTCTATGAAACCGAGCAGCTTGCCCTCGGAACCGATCATGTAGAAGTCGATGTAGTCTCCGGGCAAGAACGAACCGAGGTCCATCCTGGGCGTCTTCAGCAGCGTCGGGTGGTGGTGCGCAGCGAGTTCCGCCTCGTCCACCGGGAATCCCTCCACGGGGCTGAAGTGCACCGTCGGCATGATCCTTATGCACGGGAATTTGTTGTTGTCGAGCAGGTCCTCGCCGCTGTAGGACTCCTTCCTCAGCGCCTCCTCCGCATCCTTCGGATGGCCTATCATGACGACATATCTGTAGCGGCCGTCATCGCCCCTCAGGGTGATCGATATCGACTTGAACTCGAAGAATTTCTGAATGAGCCTGCCTATCCTGTCCAGCACCTTCGGGAGTGGGTTCTTCTTGTCCAACGAGTACTCCACCAGGGCGCTCAGTTCGAAAATCAGCCGCTCCTGCACGGTCTTATTGGCGATCGGATAGGTGTCCTTGAGCTTTGAGATGAAGTCAAGCCCGATCTGAGCGCTCCCGGTTATCGGCATTGTCTTGGCAGGTCCGTATCATCCGCCCAGGTAATTCAATTTTCGCCCGGGTCGCTGGCATGCGGCCTCCCCAAGAAATGAGATATCAAAAGTCTTCTTGCAGATAAATGATATAAACCATGAGAAATCAGCCGTTTAAATTCTAAGTTTCCAGAGAGGGTGGGCGTTCGAGCTGTTTCCTCTTGAGATTCTCGATTTCTTTGGGAAAAATCAAATGTTTCATAATTTCCTTCAAGATTGCCGTCCAGGTCGATAATCTAATAATCTAAACCCCTTATTCCGCTCTATTGCGCAGGTGACAGCGGTCGATGTTCATGAACCAGAAGGTGCTAGCGATTGCTGCTATCGCAGTGGCAGCGGTAGTCGTTATGTCGGTGGTTCTCTTCGCATTCATTATCTCACCATCTGCACCGTCAAGACCGGCCACATTCCAGGAGGTCGCCGACAATATCGATATCGCATATGCAAGAGAAGTCGTGGAGAACGTCACGGCATTCGGAACGATGACCGGCATAAACGGCGAGTTCCTCGGTTTCAGGACCGCTGGCAGCAGTGCGGCGATCAAAGCTTCTGAGTACGTCAGGGACGAGATGAATTCGATCGGGCTGGTCAATGTGACCATGGATGAAATCCCACTTGACTCCTGGGAGATCAAGTCCGCATGGGTCAATGTCCCTGACCTCGGCAAGATCCAAGCGGCATCCCATGGCGGAAGCGGTAACACCTCATCCAGCCCCTATGCCTCATCCAACGGTAGCATAACGGCGGAGCTTATCAACGTGGGCAATGGCGGCAAGTCCGCCTACGTCGGCAAGGACGTCAAAGGCAAGATAGTCCTCTCAAATTTCAACAGCAAGAACCTCTGGACAAACACCATGGGGCTCGAGGCGCAGCTACACGGAGCAATCGCCATCGTCTTCACCACATACGACAACTGGGAGACGATCGGGATGGATATCGATTATGGGTTTAACGGGACCGCCATAGTTGCCATGGACGGGGAGTACAAGCCGAGCTACATCCCGGTGCTATGCATCTCCGGCAACGACGGCCGGAAGATAATTCAGAAGATGAACACGACATCAGGCAATCTTACAGTCACAATATTCAGCGATATACTGATCAAGACGATAGATGAAGGCGCACATGGATACAACGTCGTCGGCTATCTCCCTGGCAAGAATTGGGGGAAGGCAAATGACGAGATGCTGATCATCGGCGACCACACCGACTCATGGTTCTACGGCGCATTCGACGACGCCGGGGGCGTTGGTGCGACCCTGGTGTTGGCCAAGGCTTTCAAGCAGGCCTACGACACCGCCGGCTCCAAGCCGAACAGGACGCTGGTGTTCATAACCCATGAAGCAGAGGAATGGGGTAGGTTTGGGACATACTACGACTGGATATGGGGCGCGAACTACGGGGTCAGAGAGATTCATCCAGATTGGGCCGGGAAGGCGGTTGCGAACATAATCATGGACTTCATAGGCCTCCGTGACGAACCTTTCGAAATCGAGGTGACTCCTGAGTTGAGGGGCTTCGCCGAGAACGTCACAGCCGACCACTCGGCAATCATTCCGAACAAGGTCCGGTTCTGGCCGATATCTACTTATGAGGACCACTGGCCGTACGCGGCCGAAGGAATACCATCCCTGTCTTGCTGGACATTTTCCACGGGCATCTACGAAAAGTACTACCACACGCAGCTGGACACCATCGACATCCTCGATTTTGACTATATGGGCGACAACCTCGTGGTCATAGCAGACTTTGCCTTCCGGCTCGTCAACGATCAATTGCTACCGTATGATTTCAGCAGGATGGCGGACGATCTAAACTATGCGATGCTGTCATCGCCGCTCTATAAGGTATCGCAGCTGACGTCCATCTATCAGAAATACGGCGTCAACATGAGTGCCAACTTCACCAGGACCATAGATGCCTTGGACGAATTCTCGGACTTGACAGAACAACTCGAGACGCTGCTCATAGCATACCGGTCATGGGACCTCACCGAGTCGGAGCAGGACGATATCAATTCATTCCTGCTGAAGGTCGCAAAGAAACTCGTCAGCGCGCTACCTTCCATAGGGGTATGGGATGAGGCTGGCTATTTCCCGTACACTCAGTCCCTCATCGATACCTATTTCCTTTCCAACGCGATAGATATTCTTTCCAGCTCTACGAACATCACCCAGGTCGGAACAGGGGCGACCGTGCTAACAGATTGGGTTGGGATCAACTGGTACTACGACTATATTTCTGAACCGACATACCGCGAGCAGTACAACATCACATTCTACGAGGGCAAGATGTCGTTCGGCGAGACCCAGCACCTGCAGCCAGCCGTCGACGTCTGGGATGAGGTCGATAGACTGAAGCAGATGATTAAGAATGGGAGCGTGGAAACTTCGAACCTGGCCGACATCGTGAACAATCTGGAGGAAAAACTTTTGGATCAGGCATTCGTCAACCTTGAGTTGGGCTTTTCAGAGATGTGGGCCGTCATTGAGGGCGCCAACTCGGATATAACGGGCTTTCTGGCGACTTACTGACCATGATAAATGCAATCCATCCTCTCGCAATGCAAAGACTACTCCTTTTGATTTCATAGATGTAGCCATTTCAATAATCAGTACCAATTCGTATTCCTTGAGAAAGGGGAGAAAAAGAATCAGGAAGGGGTTTGGGGGGATGAGGGACACTGATGGTTCTTCTCAATTCAATGACTGGCAGGAATATAACCGCTAATTTCCAGCACATAAATGATATATAACCGCCGACAATAACTCGCGCGACCGGCTTTGTTCTGCGGAGATGCTCCCGTAGTGTAGTCCGGTCAATCATTCCGCCCTTTCGAGGCGGATACGCGGGTTCAAATCCCGCCGGGAGCACCTTATTTTCCAAAGCATTTATCTCGGCCGAAATGGTTCAAGGGGCGATAGAATGGGAATATGCCCTCATTGCTGCGGTACCGGCGAATGCCCAAAGTGTCAGGCAATAATCTTTTTCAGCGATGATTGCCAAACATGCGGCGGTACCGGGAATTGTCCGGCCTGTCAGGGATCCGGAGAGACCCCGCAGCCTGACGAATGAGCGCGGGGAAAAGGCATCATCTCAGTATGAAGGGGCTCAGATCAACACGCTGCCGTACGGCCCCACGGGCATGTCGAACTCGATTCTGTCCGGGTTGAAGGAAAGCGGCACGAGGAACTCGAGGTCGAATGACCCAGTCACCCCAGGCTGGAGCTCGTCGGGCCCAGACTTGAAATGGTTGTCGTAGTGCGCTCCGCCTGCATCGTATGCGGTGAAGTAGATTCCAGCCGTGACGACTTTCTTGGTCCACTGGTTCTTGAGGGAGAGGGAGACATGGAGGACCTGCTGAGTGCTGTAGCTCTGGTTATTGTAATCCGTGCTGTTCAAGGACGAGCTCACGCCGGAGAATGCGAGGTCGTGGACTAGAGGCGAAGGTGTCGATATGGTGCTGGTCACCTCGCCGCCGGAGTACTCGTAGACCATCTGCTTCGGCGCCCAGGCCAATGGGACCTGTATGCTCATGGTGAAGGTGGCCTGGTCTCCTGGATCGATGGTTCCCTGCGAATCATCCTCGGTCGCGACGCATCGGGTGCCGTCGCCCCCCTCTGCGGAAAATTCATAGGAGACGATCAAGAACGGCTCCTCCAGCAGATTGGTGATTCGAACCTTCACCCACAGTATCTGCTTCCCTGCCGCCGGTGGCTGGTCGATCAGGTCGAGCTCCTCCCATTGCGCTGAGATCGTGTCCATATCTATGGGGGTCGGCTCCGGTCCCGGAGGGTTCTGGGTGTTCTTCGGAGACGAGAGGACAAAATAAGCCGCCGCTATGACTATCGCCACAACTGCGATGGCCGTGATCATGCGCCACCAAGTATGCATCGAACGATCCTTTTCTTCAGGCAATCTATCAGCTCGCTGACTAACCGCTCGGACTAATCTAACTTTCGAATGAGCATGATGGATATAGAATTTATTATAGTGATGCGGAAAGCGGGCAAACGATATGAGCTGTCGGTCCAGGCCATTCACTGGTCCTCAGATTATCAAGCCAGTCAGCAGAGGCCCTATGGCGATCAACACCGTTAGCCTGAGCGCATCTGAGATCAGCCCGACCTTCAGCATGTCCCAGATCTTCACCTTCCCGGAGCTGTAGATTATCGCCATAGGCGGCGTGGTCGAAGGTATCGCGCTCGATATCGAGCAGGCGAGCGCCGCGCCGATTATCGGCGGCACCGGGCTGACCATCGCCCCCATTGCCAACGAGGCGGCTATCGGACAGGATATCAGCGCGGCCGCGGTGTTCGACGCCGCATAGGATAGGACGAACCCTATCAGGCAGCTCACGGCGAATATCATCCAGGCGCTGGCATTCGCGCCTATCGATGCCGCCGCCCCATCCGCTATCCATCTGGCAAATCCGCTCGCCTCCAAGCCGATCCCCAGGGCGATGCCGCCCCCGAACAGGAAGACGACATTCCAGTCTATGCCCTCTACGATTTCGTTCCATCTGAGCACCGGCTCCTTCTTCACCCTCAGCAAGCCCGCAGCGAGGATTATCAGAACGGCGGGCATGGCCTCGGGCATCACCTGGGTCATAAGATTTGAAATGCCAGCCATCCCAGCGTTTCCTTCCGCGATCACCTTGACGATGGAGGGCAGCATCCAGAGGGTGATGGCGACTATGAGTATCCCGAGAACGACCTTCTCCCCCCGGCACATCGGCCCGAAGCACTTCTTCGCGCTCTCGAGCCTGCTCCTGTCTATGTCAAGCGTCTTCATCTCCGGCTTTATCACTTTGAAGACGACGAACCAGGAAATGAGGAGACCTATTATCGCATGAGGCGTGCCGACGATGAGCCAGTCGAAGAAGGTCAGGTCGAGGTTTCCCGGCATCTCCTGTATCGTGCCTTTCGCAATGAGGTTCGGGGGCGTGCTGATCAGCAGCAGCATAGCGCCCGCCGTCGCCGCCTGGGCGAGCGCGAGCATGCATGCGGTGGAATATCTCGAATCGGTCTTGATGTTCAACATGGCGAGGTAGGCTATCAGGAAAGGGAAGACGACCGACGTCGACGCGGTTATCGACCCGGTCAGGGTGAGCAGGAACACCGGGAGGCAGCAGACGAACAGCGCCGCCACCATCGGGTTGCTGCCCTTGTAGACCGATGCCAGCTTCACCGACACCCTGCGGTCCAGCTCCCATTTCTTGAATGCAGCAGCAAGTGTGAAGCCTGCCATGAATATCCAGATGATCGGGTTGGTGAAGGACGACAAGGCGGTGTTCCAGTCTATGATGCCGGACATGCAGAACACGAGCGGCACCACGAGGGCAGCGAGGCCCAGAGGCACGCACTCCGTGATCCACCACACCAAGACCCAGACCATCACCCCCAAGGCAATCTGAGGCTCCAGCGCGCCCGCCCCGACGGAGTTGGCGGCAGCCACCATCGACTGCGGTTCAGGCATCAGCACTATCAACCCGAACAGCAGCGGGCCGAGGTAGAGGCCCAATCTCTTCTTATCAAGCCTGATGTCCTTCAGCGACGTTCCTGGCACCGACAGCCCGATGTTCGCCTGCGATTATATCTTTTCCTAAAAGATCGTCAGTATTCCTCGTGCAGCCCGGCGGCCGTGAATCCTCCGTCGACGGAGACGAGCGAACCTGTCACGAAGCTCGCATCGTCGGATGCGAGGAATAGCACGACCTTCGCCGCCTCGTCCACCGTCCCCAGGCGCCCGATCGGATAGTGCTCCGCGACGTAGTCGCAGAACTCCCTGAACGGCATCCCCTGCATCTTCGCCTCGCCGCGCGTCATGGAGGTCTCTATCTCCCCGCACAGGACCGCGTTCACCCTGATGTTCTCCTTGGCATAGTCTATGGCCATCGCCCTCGTGAGCATCGATATGCCGCCCTTCGTCGCGCAGTATGCCGGGTCGGCATAATCCGCAACGATGGCGCTGCAGGAGGAGTTGTTGACGATGACGCCCTTGCCCTGCTTGAGCATGTGCGGGATCGCGTGCTTGGAGCAGAGGAAGACTCCCTTGAGGTTGATGCCGATGATGCGGTCCCAATCGGTCTCGGAGAACTCGTGGACTCGCCCGTCGATGAATATGCCGGCGTTGTTGAAGAGCACATCCAGGCGCTTGTACCTCGATATGACCTTGTTGACCGCTTTCTTGACATCCTTCTCCTTGGACACATCGCACTTGACGAAAAGCGCATCGAAGCCGAGCTTCTTGAGCTCCCTGATCGCCTTCTTCCCCGCCTCTTCTGATATGTCTATTATGGCGACCTTCGCGCCCTCCTCAAGAAAGAGCGTCGCGGTCGCGAACCCTATGCCGGAGGCGCCGCCGGTTATCAGAACAACCCTGTCCTTGAACCTCTTCATTCTCCCACCGTTCATCGGAGCAACTCCTCCACGGACTCCCTGAAGACGTCGGTGTGCCGGTCGACGTGCTGCTTCGTTGTGCACGGGGATATCAGGGCCATCATGTGGAAAGGTGTCAGCATTATCCCGCGGTTCAGGGCCATCAGGTGCATGAGATGGTCCAGCTCCGTGTCGGCGTTGGCGTCGACCTCAGCCCCGTTCCTCGGCTGCTTCTGCATGAACTGGTATTCGATCCTTATGCCGAGCTGCGTCACGCACCAGGGCAGCTTCTCTGATTTTATCGTGTCATATATGCCGTCGTGGAACCTCTCGGCGAGCGGCAGCATCCTGTCGAAGTTCTTCTGAGTGTAGACTTTCTGCAGGGTCGCCCTCATCGCCGCAACAGCGAGCGCGTTGCCCGATAGCGTCCCTCCGACCCCCATCTCCTCATCCGGGTCATCATGCAGGATGTGGTCGAGGGTCATATCGGCGACCCGCTTGTTGATTCCGTAGGCTGCCACCGGCACGCCGCTCGCGAGCGGCTTGCCCATCGTCATCATGTCCGGCTTCAGCCCGTGTTCCCTGGTGTACCCTCCGATGCCGCAGCTCAGCGTGTGAGTCTCGTCCAAAAGGAGCAATGTGCCGTATTCCTCGGTCATCTCCCTGACCGCTTCGTGATATCCCGGGTCAGGCAGTATGATGCCGTGGTTCGTCATCGCCGGCTCAAGCATGACTAATGCGACATCCTCCGTCTTGAGCGCCTTCTTCATGGCCGGCAGGTCGTTGAACTCTACGACCTTCGTCGTCATGGAAGGGTCCACCGGGGCACCGGCGTTCCCCCTCCTCGAGACGACCGCTCCATTCCTGATCGTGGCGAGGGTCTCGTCCACGGTCCCATGGTAGCAGCCGTTCACGACAAGGATCTTCTTCCTCCTCGTCGCCTCACGCGCAAGCCTTATCGAGAATCTGTTCGCATCAGTGGCAGTCATGACTATCTGCCAATAAGGCAGCCCGAACCGCCTGACCAGCTCCTCCCCGACCCAGATTGAGTCCTCGGTGGGGAGCATCATCGTTATGCCCTTCTTGACCTGCTTGATGACCGCCTCGACCACCGCATCGGGGGAATGCCCGAACATCGAGCCGGTGTCGCCCAGGCAGAAGTCGATGTACTCGTTGCCGTCGACGTCCCTGATCATCACGCCTTTGCCTTCCTCAGCGAACATCGGATAGGGGCCAGCCCAGAGCACCATCCAGTGCATGGGGACTCCAGCCAGAAGCACCTTCTTCGACCTCTCGAAGAGCTTCTTCGACTTGGGGTGATCTTTCACGTACTGCTTCTGCTCCTTCGCCAGCAGCTCTTTCATCCTCGAGCGCTTGATTGTCGCCATCGCTAACTCCCCGTGCTGATGCGCGGCACAATCAGAGGCTTGGTAGAAATACTCTGCGAATTCCTTGGAGAAAATCTTTCAAAACATCCAGCGACGGCCCCTATGCCCTGCTCGATCGCAGGTTCGCAGCGGCGTCAGAAACACAAACGATTTTAATATCCTCGTTGTCTGGGGATTGAGGGCCAAATCCGAATGAGCCTCGAAGAGGATGAACCATGGCGACTGCGCGTCTCAGATTCCTTGAGTCGGAGGAGGAGGAATATGTGCACGAGCAGAGCGTCCGCGTCCTCGGGGACATCGGAGTCCTGATCAGGAGCCAGCGCGTCGCGAAGATGCTCGCCGACCATGGCGCGAATGCAGACAAGAAAGGCGTGGTCAAGATCCCCGAATCGCTCGTAGAAGAGGCGCTGCGCAAGGCGCCGAAGGAGTTCAAGCTCTGCGCCAGGGACCCGAAGAAGGACCTGAGCATCCCCGTTTCGAGCGCCCCGTTCATCGCGACCGACGGCCTGACGGTCTACATGTACGACCTCGAGACCGGGAAGAAGAGGACGACGACAAAGAAGGACCTCGCGGACTTCGCCAGGCTCTCGGACGCCCTCGGGGGAGTCGATTTCTTCTGGCCCGTCGTGACGGCATACGACGTCCCGACGGTCAGCCACAACGTCTACGAGATGTGGACGTCGCTCATGAACTGCACCAAGCACGTGCAGCACGACTCCATCACCGCCGATGAGGCGAGGATAGAGGTGGAGCTCGCATCGCTGCTGGTCGGAGGGGAGAAGGAGCTGAAGAAGCGGCCGATATTCTCCGTGGTATCATGCCCGATAGCCCCGCTGTCTTTCGAGAAGGGGGCGGTGGAGGCGCAGGTGGAGTTCGCGAAGGCGGGCATCCCCGTCGTCTCGATGTCGATGTCGCTCTCGGGCCTCTCCGCGCCGGTCACTATGGCCGGAACGATCATAAATGCGAACGCGGAGAACCTCGCGAGCCTGGTGATATCTCAGGTCGCCTCTCCCGGCGCGCCGCACATCTACAGCTTCGAATCGATGCCAATCGACATGCTGACTGGCTACATGAACAACTCGGCCCCCGAACTCCCGCTCATCTCAGCCGCGGGGGCGCAGATGGCGAAGAGGTACGGCCGCCCGAGCATGATCGGAGGTTGGGGGGTCGGAGGCGACACCCCCGGCATCGCGAGCTCGCTGCTCGACTGCCTGCCCTACATCCTCACCACGCTGACGGGCACCGACCTCGTCCCCGGCATAGGCGCTCTGGAGTGCGCCAAAGGCGCAGCGCTCGAGCAGGTCGTCATCGATTCATACCTCTGGGAGGACGTGAGGGGATTCATCAGGAGCTTCAAGTTCGACGATGAGACCGCGGCCCTCGATGTGACGAGGCAGGTGGGCCAGGGGAACTCGTTCCTCACGCATCCTCACACGGCGGTGAACCTGAGGAAGGAGCTGTTCTTCTTCAACAAGAAGCGCCAGGGCTGGTGGGCGACGCTCTCCGACGGCATGGTGCCCGAGGCGAGGGAGATCGCCCGCAGGCTGCTGGCGGAACACGAGGTGCCGCAGGTCGACAAGTCCATAGCGAGGCAGGGCGAAGAGATGATCAAGAATTTCAATCCGGATCAAGCGAGTTGAAAATGAAAAGGAGATGAACAAAATGGCCGTAGCCCGTTTGAAATTCCTCGACAAGGGCGAGGAGGAACTGATCGACAGGATGAGCATCAAGTGCCTCGAGACGATCGGGGTCAAGATCAAGAGCGAGAACGTGCTGAAGATGCTCGACAAGGCCGGCGCCAAGGTCGACTACAAGGCGCAGGTCGCGAAGATCCCCGAGAGCATGGTGAAGGAGGCCCTGAGGTCGGCGCCGAAGGAGATGACGCTCCATGCCAGGAACTCGAAGAACAACCTCAGGATACCCGTCACCTCATGGCCGTACACAGGCACGACCGGCCTTGGAACGTACATACTCGACCTCAAGACGGGCAAGAGGCGCGACTCCACGGTGAAGGACATCGCCGACTGCGTCAAAGTCGCCGACGCGCTCGACGGCGCGTCGTACGTGCAGACGTCGCTGACGGCCACCGAGGTCCCGCAGCTGACCCACGGCCTGCACGAGCTCTGGACTGCCTTCCAGAACACGACGAAGCACGTCCAGGGAATCGAGATATACGACGCCGAGGACGCGAAGAAGCAGATTGAGCTAGGCTCGCTCATAGCCGGCGGGAGAGAGGAGCTGAAGAAGAAGCCCTCCTTCACCGTGATACACTGCTCCATAGCGCCGCTGATGTTCGAGCACGACGCGGTCGAGGCGATGGTGGAGTTCGCCAAGGCGGGCGTCGCGATCACGACGATGACGATGTCGCTCTCGGGGGGCACCGCCCCAGTGACGATAGCAGGCACGCTCGTCAACGCCAACTCCGAGAACCTCGCGAGCTATGTCATCGGGCAGACCGCGAGCAAGGGCGCAAGGACGATATACTGCTCCTCCTCCGCGCCGATCAATATGGCCACCGGCATGATCAACTACGAGAGCGCGAACCTGCCGCTGATCGCCACTGGGCTAGCGCAGATGGCGAAGAGGTACGGCCTTCCGTGCATGGTCGGGGACTGGGGGCTCAACGACTCGGAGAAGCCCGGGCTGCCGCACACCTTCAGCGAGACGATGGGCATAGCGCTCACCACGATGACCGGCACCGACATGCAGGGCGGCATCGGCACGCTTGACAACGCGAAGGGCATGGCGCTCGAGCAGATAGTCATAGACTCGTACGTCTGGGAGAACGTGCGCATGCACATGACCCCGTTCGAGATAAGCGAGGCGACCTGCGCCCTCGACGTGCTGAAGCAGGTCGGGCACGGCAACACCTTCCTTTCGAACATACACACCGCGAGGAACTTCAAGAAGGAGATCATCGTGAGGGACAAAAACAAGGGGAGGTTCGAGGCGACGCTTTCGAGCTCAATGGTGGCAGAGGCCAGGGAAATCGCCGCCAAGCTGCTCAAGGAGCACCACGTGGAGCCCCTCGACAAGTCCGTCCTGCAGCAGGGCAACGACATAATAAGGAACTACGAGAAGCAGATCCTCGGCAAGTGAAACGCATAATTCGGGGGCGATTTCCGCCCCCTCGGGCCTCTTTCCGGATTCATGGAGGAAGGTTCATATATAACATTGTTATAGTAACCATGAGGCTCCGGGCCCACCGGTGTCATGTTCGACTCCCCCGATTCGAATTCTGACGGTGACCAGGAGCCCTTCATTCTTATTAGAATCATTTCGTCTCTGAGTGCTGTTTCTTAGGTTTCGGGATCTTCTTGCCGGGGTTCATTATGTTGTGCGGGTCGAGCTCGGCTTTGATGCTCCTCATGACGTCCAGCGCGACCTCCGAGAATTCCAGCTCCATGCAGTCGATGTACTTTATCCCCACGCCCATGCACGCGTGGAAAGAGCCTCCGAGCGACGTCGCCAGGGCCGCAATCTCCCTCTTCGCGCCTTCGTGCTTGTCGAACCCGTCGGCCCCCTTCGGTATCAGGAACGCGGCATATCCCATCTCGTACTTCCCGCAGTCGAGGCCGCATCTCTCTCCTGACGGCGCATGCTCGATCCCATACTTCGGCATTATCTCGTCCCAGACCCTGTCGTAGAACTCCACCAGCCGGTCTATCGGGACGTACGGGGCGACCGAATCCCCCCACACGCCCATCTCCGCGCGGAGCCCGCACCAGATCATGTCGTATCCGGTGACATAGCCCTGGGCGTCCTCCGGCTTCGCAAGGATCCCGCCGGTCTCCCTTATGATCGCGCTGACGAACTCGGCCTCGGCGTCCACCTCTCCTCTGATCCCCTCGAAGTCAGCCACCACCAGCGCGTTCTTTCCCTCGGGGACTTCGAACTTCCAGTCGTCCGGGACCTCGAAAGCCTCGGCCCCGATGAAGCTGACCCCGGAGGTCTTTATCCTGACGACTGCGCCGAGCGCCGCCCTGAAATCGTCGTAGTACGCCATGACCGCCCTCTGCGCTTCCGGGAGCGGCTCCACCCTCAGCGTCGCCTCCGTGATGATGCCGAGCGTCCCCTCCGCGCCGATGAAGAGCTGCGCGAGCCTGTACCCGGTCGAGGTGTAGAGGACCTTCTGCCCCGTCCTCAGTATCCTTCCGTCCGCGAGGACGACCTCCAGCGACATCACGCGGTCCGCGATCGTCCCGTACTTGTTGTGCTTCCTCGGGTACCCGGATGTGGATATCGACCCGCCGATCGTGGCGACCTTGTAGGAGCCCTGCAGCTGGTTCAGCGCAAGCCCGTGCTTCGCCAGCTCGGCATCGATCTCCTTCAGCGTGACGCCCGGCTGGGCGGTGACGTAGAGGTCGTGGAGGTTGACCTCCGTAATTCTGTTCATCTTGATAGTGTCGATGACAATCCCGCCGTCTATCGGCGCGATCATGCCCGTGAGGTTCGAGCCTCCCCCCTTCGGGATCAAAGGGATTCCATGCTCAGCGGCAATCTCCACAACTCTCTGCACATCCGAGGCCGTCTCGGGCAGGACGGCGAAATCGGGGGAGTAGCATTTCCTGTCCCCCACCTTCACCGCGTGGACGAAGCTCTCCGTCGAATACGGGGCCAGGTCAGCCCCATTCCAGAGGACCTTGTTCTCACCGATCGCGGATGTGAGCGAATCCCTTACTTTCTCAAACAAGCCCGCATCAATCATCTTCAACCGATTCCGCTCAGTAACAGTCTCCCGAGGCGAAAAGGTTTTCGAGCGTGAGGCGGGCCGGCGGAAAAGGCTTATCGCCTGAATGCATGACCTCATGCAGAACGGGTGAGACATTGGCTAGGGGAATCCTTTCGGTGCTTGACCGCGAAGAGATAGAGAGGATGCATTCGGCGTCGATAAGGATGCTCGAGACGATCGGCGTGATGGTTCACAGCCGCCCCGTCTGCGAGATGCTCGAGGATGCCGGCTGCACCGCCAGCAAGGAAGGCGGCAGGATGCTGATCCCAGAGGCGGTCGTCAAGTCGGCGCTCTCCAACGCGCCCAAGTCGATCCTTCTCGCAGCGCGGGACAAGAAGCACGACATCAGGATCCCTTCCAATAGGACCTTCATGGCCAACGGCGGCGAGGCGGTCTATGTCAAGAACCTGCTCACCGGTGAGCGGCACACCTCCTGCACCAAGGATGTCGTGGACTTCACGGTGCTCTCGGAGAGCTTGCCGCAGGTCGATTTCATCTGGACGATGTGCGGGGCGATCGACCAGCCCGTACACATCAAGGAGCTCGTCGAGCTCCAGGCCGGATTCGAGAACACGAACAAGCACTTCATGGGAGGCGCCCGCAGCGCCCTGCAGGCGAAGGACATTATCGAGATGCTAACCGTGCTGGCAGGAAGCCGCGAGGAGCTCGAGCGGAGGCCGATATACTCGGCGATCCAGTGCCCCATCCCGCCTCTGAGCTTCGACAAGGGGCTCATCGAGGCGCAGGTGGAGTTCGCCCGGGCGAAGATACCTGTCACCGCCATGAGCGCCCCCATTGCCGGCCTGGCATCTCCGGTGACGCTTTCGGGCACGATCGCCCAGACCAACGCCGAGAATCTTGCGAGCCTTGTGATATGCCAGGCGGCGAGGAAGGGGGCGCCGTTCATCTTCAGCAGCGACTCCTCCCCCGCCGACATGAGGACGGGCTCCATCGACTACGGGGGCGTGGAGTCACCGTTGCTCCACACCGGCTGCGGCCAGATGGGCCGGCACTACGGGCTTCCGACGATGGTCAACGGCGCCTCAATCGAGGAAGCCTCGCTTTCCTTGGGCAGCGCGCAGGAGGGGGTCAAGCTGATGCTTGCGGAGGCGTTCATCCCGTCAGATCTGGGCTCAGGGTTCGGCGGCATAGACAACGCGCTGGGGGCATCGCTGGAGCAGCTCGTGGTCGACACATGGATATGGGACCTCGCGCGGGAATACGCGCGCATGTTCGACACCGACGACAGCGCGATATCGATTGAGACGGTGAGGGCGGCCGCCCCGCGCGGCACCTACCTCTCCCAGCCGCACACGATTAGCCGGTTCAGGAAGGAGATTATCTCCGCCACCCGCCCAGAGTTCACCCCCGCGGAGAGGGAGAAGATCGGGCCGCGCGGCTCACTCGTCAAGAAAGCCCGGAAGGAGGCCGAGAGGATACTCAAGGCGCCGAGGGGGTCGCTGCTCAGCAGGGGCGAGTCGAAGGAGATCGACGCGATGCTCGGCAGATTCCGGAGAGAGAGGAGGTCCGTTGAAGGGTAGATTCGGTCCCCTTCCGCGGCCCCGGGCGATTGAAAAGGCTTATGTCAGACCGGAGGCTTTGTAAGGGCGGAGCGCTCAGTCATCTGCGAAAAGGGGGCGGTTGCTCGATGAAGGCCAAGGGTGAGGCGATCTCATTGTTCTCAGCCCTCCTGATGCTCTCCGTCCTGATCCCGAGCAGCGTCAGCGTGGAAGGCTCCCCGGACACCTGGACATTCATGGTCTATTTAGATGCGGACAATAACCTTGAGTCCTACGCCATTAAGAATTTCATGCAGATGTCCGAGGTAGGATCCTCTGCCAACGTTAAAATCATAGTGCAGTTTGACAGGATAGGCGGTTACGATTCCTCGTACGGCGACTGGACGAACTGCAGCAGATTCTATGTCACGCAGGGCTCAACCCCTGATTCGACTCCACTGACGCCGGCCATAGGCGAGGTCAACATGGGCGACCCGGCCACTCTGGTCGATTTCGTCACATGGGCGAACACGAACTACCCTTCGGACCACATGGTTCTGATATTGTGGGACCACGGTGCCGACTGGTCGGGCGTCTGCTACGACGACAGCTCCTCCGATGTCCTCGAACTGACGGAAATTAGCAGCGCGCTGTCAACTATATGTGCCAATATCGGCAGGCCGCTCGACATAGTCGGTTTCGATGCCTGCGCGATGGGCTCGGTGGAGGTAGGTTACCAGATACGGGAGTATGCTGACTATTATGTCGCGTCTGAGGGGGGCACTCCGTTTCTAGGCCTGGCATACGACAGGCCCCTCTGGGCGCTTACAAACGAATCCACGATGACCCCCTTGGAGTTCGCCAATCAGATAGTCAGCGGATACAGCGATTTCTATCTCGGATTGAAAGGGATGGATGCTTTCAATTTCTTCAGACAGTCCCTCACACTGTCGACCGTAGACATGGACAGAATAGCCCCCGTAGTCAGTGCGCTCGGGAACTTATCGTTCGAGTTGCGCAATAATATCGCTTGCTGGGTCAACCACATCAAGATTGCGCGGAATTTGACCGAATCATATTACAGAATGGCAAATTATGATATTGTTGACATTTATGATCTTGCGGACAAACTGCGGAATACAATCCCGAATGCAACGGTGCAGTCGCTAGCAACAGAGCTCATCAATGCTCTCGATGCATGCATAATGAACGAAACCCATAAGAACGACCCGTACGGATTCTCCAGACCCGTCAATAATGCGCATGGCATGTCCGTCTATTTCCCGGAGAGCAATTCCACCGACGTCGGCGTCTACGGCTCGATTTCCCCATTCAATTTCACTCAGGACTCGGAATGGGTCACCTTCCTATCTACATACTATATTGAGGCCGCAAAGGGGAATCCGACGGTGTTGTACGCCCGCCCCTCCGGCGCGAACGCTAGCCTGAGCAGCAGCATCGAGCTGGAATTCAGCGAACCTATGAACGAATCCTCGCTGACAGAATCCTTCTCGATCTCCCCGTCACTCGGGGGCGCACTCCAATGGAACGCGACGGGCAACGTCCTAGCTTTCACCCCCTACGGCTGCCTGGCACCGCTCACGCAGTATACCGTCAGATTGCTCGACAATGCGACGGACGAGGACGGCAACCACACGCCGGCAAACTATTCGTGGATATTCACGACCAGGGCGTTCAACACCCTCCTCGCCCTCCATGGCGAGATAGGCAACGACGGATGGTACGTCTCACCTGTCAATGCCACCTTGTCCACTACGGATCCGGGGGCTCTGAACCGGACTAGCTACAGGGTGAACAACGGCAGCTGGGCGACATACTCCTCGAACGTGATGATACAGGCCGATGGGAGCAATCTGCTGGAATACCGGTCGAAAACCCTTTCTGGGTACGAGGATCAGGTGAAGAACGCGACCATAATGGTGGACTTGACCGCCCCATCTTCAACTGCCAATGTGTCGGGCCATAGGGTGGCCATCCTTTCGCTTGATGCAACCAGCGGAATAAATCGCACCGTGTACCAGGTGGACGGCGGAGCATGGCAGAATTACTCCTCGCCATTCTACATAAACGCTTCCGGCAACCATGCCGTTGTGTATTATTCCGTGGATAATGCCGGGAATTTTGAGCAGAACAGGACTGCCTGGGTGGACGACAGCGCCGGACAGCCGGATTTCCTCTCCTCCTACGGGCTGATCATCGTGATCATCATCATCCTCTCAATCGCCATGGCCGTCATTGCCTATTTCCTAATCAAACGAAGGGGGAAGGAGAACCTCGGCTGAAGGCGGGCTTAGAAAAGACTTATCTTTAGGTAGTATGTTCAGGAATAAGGATTCAGATGAAAAAGACGATACCGCTGATTATAATATTGACGATAATCGCATTCATGCCCGCCGTACTCGGCGCGGTGCTAGGGCGCAACGGGACCGGCGTACTGCCGCTCGATCTCGTGTTGTTCACAATACTCCCATTCCTTGTGTTGTCGTTGCTGCTGCACTTCCTTTTCAAATACCCATCGGAGGTCTCAGCGGCCCCGGTGAAGGCGGCATCGTACTCGGGGGCGCACTCCATGGATGCGATGCAGTCAGAAACGGGATACGAGGCTCTGTCCACAGCGGAGCCAGAAGCCGAAGCCGCGACAGAGGTGGCGGCTGAGCCGGAGATCACCTGCCCGGAATGCGGCGGCAAGGTCACCATGCATGACCCGGCATGCCCGCACTGCGGGGTCAAGTTCGAAGAGGAGAAGGGCGAAGAGGCCGTCACAGAGCAACCGCCGATCGAGCAGCCCGAGGCTGAACCGGAAACGGAGATTCTGCCGGAGGCCCAACCGGAAGAGGCAAAGGCAGCGGGCGAGTTCGCCCTTAAATGCCCGACATGCGGCGGCACCGTCGGCCTTGAGGAGAAGTTCTGTCCGCACTGCGGCGCTGATTTCGAGGAGAAGGAAACGGGCGCCGCCAAGAGCGAAGCGGAGCTCGACGAGCTGTTCGGGATAGCACCGGAGACAAAGGAGGCGCCCAAAGAGGAGCCCAAGCCCGAGCCTCAGAAATCCGATGAGATCACTCTCACCTACGAAGAGCCGGAAGAGGAGATGCCCGCGGCCAAGAACAAGAAGGGCAAGAAGAGGAGATAGGGCGGGTCATGCCGCGTTTTTCTGCCTGCCGCCTCTCCATATCGTAGAATATGGTCGAGGGAGTAGTGATTTTCGAACACCTTTCAATCGGGGTCTCGGGCATATGCAGCTCAACACATAGCCATCACGATTGATGGATAAATCAAACAAGTTGCACGAACTGTGCGCCAATTTGTAGATATTATTATAATACCATGAGGGATTCTCCTTTGCCGCTTGTCTCAATGACGGGCGCAATTATGCAAGCAAATTGGGGCTTTCATAAATCGGGGGCAAAGAGAATGAATGAGAATGTTAAATCAGGGGACATCATCGACGGAAAGAACAGAAGGAAAGCGATCTTTTTCGCAGTGACTATATGCGCTTTGATGCTGCTGAGCAGCTTCAGCGTTCTGGCTTCCACGCTCAACGTGGAGGAAGTTGTTGATCTCGCTCAGACGACGGACGAGCCGATTACAGCCGATTCGATTGATGATCCCTTAGCGCAACTTCCAGTTGCTGCCCTAGGTCCTAATCAGGATACTGATTCCGATGACGGTCCTACAAGCGCATCCCCTGAGGGATCCCTCCCTCTCACTATGGCTTCTAGCGGCAATATTGCTTCCTTGGAAATGCCGATATCATTAATCCCCGGGTCCTATTCAAAAGGTCCTACCCCCACCCCAATCATTACATACAATATCGGAGCAACCTATGATACCTCCATCGGCAGCCCCCCGTACGAGAATTACAATTGGGGAGGTGCCCCGTATATGTGGCTTGGAGATGAAAGCTGGGGCGGCGGGGGTCAGATGAGCAACCTAGTTTATTTCGACCTCACCGGCATATCACCCCTGGCAACTTCGGATTTAATTCAGAGCGCCAATTATTACGCATATTGCTGGGCCCAATTGCAGCCCGGTTTGCCAGGAGCGGTAATCTTACCCATCCTCGGTCCCTGGGTGGAAGGGACTGGATATTACACCACGAATCCTGGAGCGGGCGGGGTAACCTGGCTCGAGAGATGGCCGGGCGCTACTTGGACAACTCCTGGAGGAGATTACCTCTTCTCGCCATTTGCGATTATGCCCTATAATGGAGTGGACCAATGGTGGCAAGCCGATGTTCACGATATAGCTAGCGCTTGGATAAGCGGCTTGCCCAATTGCGGCATAATCGTGATGAACCTGGCGCCAATCGGCGAGAATGTTTTCTATACTCGCGAAGCCGGCGTCGCTCCTTTATTGACTTTGAACTTCTACGATGTCAGTTCGTACGCCGAAACAGTGACGTCGATGATAGATTCTGACACGAATTCATTGACTGTCCCATTCAACGCAGACACGCTGGAGGCTAACGGCATCGATTACGTAAACCTGTACTACAGGTACAGCTGGGACAACGCATCATGGAGCTCCTGGCAGTATGATCAAAATTACGGTTGCACCGCAGAGACGAGCGTGGACGATTCTTTCACTTTCGCCACTTCCATGGGCAATGGCTATTATCAGTTCTACACCGAGACGGTCACAAATGACGGCACTGTCGAGGGAGACCCGGTCTCAGCCGATGCATCGGCGCTGTACTGGGACACGTCAAGCGCCGGCCCGTTGGGCGCCATATACACGACCCAAGAATTCTCCGTCCCGTTCAATGCCTCTACCTTCCAATCCAACGGTCTGGATCACGTCGACCTCTACTACAGGTACAGCCCGGACAACGGGTCCACCGTATCCTGGACTCCTTGGACATTCGACCAGTCCTTCCCATGCTACGGGGTGACCTTCATCGATGACGTTTTCACATTCAACGCCTCGGCAGGCAAAGGCGGATATGAATTCTATACGGTGGCAACCACGGTCGACGGATACGTCGAGCCTGCGCCGGCAGCGGCCGACGCCGCGACGTTCTACTGGCACGCCGGTCCTTTCCCGCCGACGAACATCGCATGCGTGCAGCTGCTGCAGCAGGTCATCGTGAGCTGGGCTCTATCCATCGGAGGAGGGGTCGACTGGTACAACATCTACAAGGCGTCCGACCCATCGGGCTTCGTCTTTGACCCCCTCGCTCCTTACGACTCCGTCTCAAATATCTCTACTACCTACCTTGACGCAGGAGCGGCCAACGACCTCGTTCCCGATTACTACGTGGTCCGCGCTTTCAACGCCACCTACCTTGAAGAAAGCGACAACGTCGATTATGCGCGGAACCTGGACTGCTACATAATAACGACCCAGTCCTATTCCAACAGCAATGTGGCCACCACTCTTGGCAAGCTCACAGTCGCAAACAACCGGTTGACAATCACGAACTCGAACCTGACTTTCAGCAAGATCACCGTCAATTCGCCCAACGGTCGACTCATGGTCGGAACATCCTCCAACCTGACGGTAAATGGCAACCTCACCGTGCTCGGCAAGTGCGTGCTATCCGACACCGACCTTTTCATTAACTCCACTTGGGACGGACAGTACGGAATATATGTTGGTCCAGGTGCGGGGGACCTGCGCGTTGAGAACGACAGCTCGATACAAGGCGGCTCAGCCGGTTCGAACTATCTATTCCACGTGGACGGCGCACTGACGCTCGGGAACTCAACCATGGTCAGTTGCGGCATGTGGAACCAATCCGTTCTTGGGCAGGCGGGCCTGTTCATAGATGGCATCGCCACCATAGACAGCACGACCATCACCGACTGCGTCGTAGGAGTGATTGCGAACGCGACCTCCACGAAAGTCACCGTGTCGAACAGCTTTATAGCAGACTGCAGGGCGGCAATCTATGCCTACGGCACCAACTCCCTCATAGCATCGGACAACTTGATAGTGGCCTGTGGCTCTCCTGGAGGCATCATCTACGGCGAATCTCCGGCCGACCAGCTCCATGAGGGCGGGATTGGCGCATATGCCAGTTCGACCACCGGAAACGGATCAAACGTCGGACTGAAAAACAATGAAATCTACGGCACCTATGACTATGCACTTTACACGGACTCGACATCGCGCATGGATTGGAAGGTTGACAATTTCGCGGCATGCACGAACTTCGGTCCATTAGCCAACATCCTGCTGAACGGCAACATCTCTGTGACGAACTCTGGAAGCCAGCTCATTCTGGATACCGTGGTGGGAGTCTGCGATGATGTAGGTGTCGACGCAGGGAGCTCGATGGAAGCAGTGGGTTCGGCAATGACTACCAAGAATGTCACCGTGTCAGGATCTCTATGGGTGAACAGCACCGACTGGAGCATCGATTGCGCATATGACGGGCAGAACCACATCCAGGTGCTCGGTGGGATGTACGTACAGGACGACAGCGCCATAACCTCGACCGGCGCCCCGGCCTTCACCTTCTATGTCGAATCATCGGCGGAATTCCTGTTCGACTCTAGCCATCTCGCAAACTGTGGGTACGGCGTCTCCGATGAGAGGGAATTGGGCCTCTATATAGCGACGGACAACGCAACCGTATCCGGCAGCCAGATTACCTATGGCTACGTGGGAATAGTCACAGACGACGCCTCCCCCCTAATTGTCGGGAACTCTATTGCATGGAACGATTACGGAATCTACTGCCTACGGTCGAACGCAAGACCGACAATAGTGGCAAACTCAATAGGTCTGAACGCCGAGGCTGGCATTTATGTTTCATATGATGCAGCACCACTGATCCTTTACAACAGCGTCAGCAGCAACGGGGATACGGGGATAACGTGCCAATACGGGTTTACCAGCACAATGAATGTCACGATTGAGCACAACACTGTGAATTCGAATTCGGGGGACGGCATCTACATAGAGCCTACCACCGACCTGATCGGCTCAATTTCCAACAATACAGTCAATTCGAATGTAGGCAGTGGAATCTGGATCATCAATGGAGCACCTGGTAGCGCAGATTTGAACATGACTGGGAACATCGTGAACGCGAATCTCGCGATGGGAATCGTGTTTTTCCTCCAGACCGCGGTCAACCTGACATTCGACGACAACGATGTCATAGGCAACGCCGACAATGGGCTGCTGGTCTTAGCCTTTAACAGCATTAACCTGACTGCATCGGGCGATGACATCTGGTCCAATGATGGCTTTGGCATCGCTCTTGTCTCCATGTCGGGGAGTGTCTCAGCTAGCGTCGTCAGCTCGCAACTTCTATCAAATACCATGGATGGCATGGCCTTATCGGCTGGTGGAGATGCCACGTTGTACGTTACAAATAGCAACATAGCATCTAACGGCGGGAACGGAATATCGGTGCAAAACGTTGGGACATCGAATATAACCGTTACGGGCAACTACTTCGATGACAATCAGAACGGCCTGTATGTCAACAGCGGGACCATCGCATCGCCCTTTATTTTCAACAACTACATAGGCAACTCCATCAGCAATGGGATCCAGCTTTCCGCGGATTACGGCATATCCGATGCGCTCATAGTCGTCAACGACGTGCTTGATTCCGGTCAAAACGGCATCTGCCTATACATGGATGTAAGCGGCAATATCACTGGGCTGATCGGGGGCAACGACGTCTCCGGCTCTGGAACAAACGGCATAAGCGCGGAATCGACATCCGGGGACATCGACTTGGACGTCACGGGGAACACCGCAGACGACTGCGGCAACATCGGAATTTCTATTTGGACGCAGTCTGGCAATATCACGGCGGATGTGCTCGGAAACGTCGCAATGGATGACAGCAACATCAGTGTATGCATCAATGCTTCGAATGGCGCAAAAGTAGACTTACAGGACAACTATTTGGCCGGCGCGAACAATGTCAGCATTTACATCATTTCGACTGGCAACCTGAGTGCAACCCTGGTCAACAACACTGTTGAAAACAGCCTGTACGGCATAATGGTCGGGGACATCGGAGTGTTCTCCGCGTCTCTGCCCTGGAACACGACTCTCACGGCAGTCAACAATTCAATCACTGGTTGCATACTCGGCATGTTGTCCATAAGCTGGAACAACCTTACAGCTCTCGTTGATAACAATTATGTAGATGGCAACATGGACGGCATCGTACTCGCCGCCATCAATTCGGTGGTAATAGACTCCAAGAACAACACCGTGACCAACAACATAGGGGGTCCAGTGGGGTCCAGTTATTACATAATGGCTATGTTCGGCGACACAACCCTCGTATCAACGAACGACACCTGTTCCTCCAATGGTGAATCCGGCATGTCGGTTTCAGCGCTTGGCAACATAAATGCGACATTCGACGGATGCGCTTTCGATTACAACGGCGAAGACGGGCTCAACATATACTCCTCCGTCGGCTATGCCAATGTAACAATATCCAATACCCAGGCCATCGAGAATGATGGCGCCGGCGGCATAATAGTCATTGCGGACGGCAACATGGCAACGGTCGGCCTGTCGAACGTCACCGCCAATAACAACTACGGCACCGGAATTTTCGTGTCTGCAGCGACCGATCTGATGCTGACAGGAGACGGTGTGGCAGCCAATGGAAACTACGACGGTCTGATCGCCGTATGCTTGGGAGTCACGACGATTGCGCTGAACAACACCTTTGCAGGATACAACGATGACATAGGGATAAGCTCGAAGGGCACAACCATATTCGCGAACATTGACAACAGCTCGGCCAACTACAATAACCTGTACGGTATAGCGCTGTCCGCTGCGGATAACATCTCGGTCGACATGGCATATGTGAACGCATATTATAACTCCGGAACGAACATCCTCCTAGAAGGCGTGACCGTAGAAGGCGTCATGACCGACGTCGTTGGATACTACAGCTACAACGAGTGCGGATTGAAGGTCAGCGCCACGGGCAATGTGACACTGGGCATCTCAGACTCGACCTTCGATTATAACTACCTGAACGGCGTCGAAATAGCGGGCTCGAACATCACCCTCGACGCCAACAACGTTTATGCTTGGTACAACTCGCAAAATGGATTGTATGTGAATGCCTTGAGCAGCGCAGACCTCTACGTCAACGTCTCTGACATGCGGTACAACAGTGACGACGGCGTGCACGCAGAGGTTGCGAGCGGTCCGCTGACCGTGGAAATCGACGGGACCACGCTCTACAGCAACTCCAACAATGGCTTGGAAGCGATCGCCTCAGATTATTATCTGGTTGACATATCGGTGCATTCCCAGTCGTCAACCGATTCGTCAATAACCTGGAACGGGGACTACGGCATCAGGGCCACCAGCCTGTACTGGGTCAACCTTACAGTGGACGATGGGACCTGGATTGCCTGGAATGGCTGGAGCACAAACACAAACGCCGGCATATACGTCGATACCGACGGCGCCTCGATCGACATATCCGGGTCATCCTACATCTGGTCTAACTTTGGGAACGGGATAGAGGCGATAGGTGGATCGACAACCGACGCCTTCGGAATAAACATCGGGATCGACCTGAACAGCAGCATTGTCAACTACAACTGGGAAGACGGCATCAGCATCGATACCGACGGTCCGGCATCCATCAACGCATTCAATGCCGAGATCTACTCTAACTCGCAATGCGGGATCGATGTCGATTCGAACAGTGGGATATTCTCATCGATCGACATATCCTCTATATCTTGGAACGGATGGGACGGGATCAACCTTTCCACGCCATACTCCGTATGGCTGGGGATGACAACTTCCTACTCGAGTTACAATAGCCAGAACGGCGTGTACGTTGATGCCAACAATGTCTATGTAGCCGGCTACGATGCAGGTGCGAGTAGCAACAGTTACGACGGTCTAGATGTCAATGCGTCCAACTACGCTAGCATAGATCTGACCGGGAACGTCGGCTCCGGATTTGCCTCAAACATCCTCAACGGAATACATGTGAAAGCGAGCGGAATGGATATCTGGACGGACGGCAGTGTCTATGCGTCCGGTAACGGCGAATGCGGCCTGAACCTGACGGCAGCCTATATCAACATGTATCTGGACGACTTAGCCGCAGTGGGCAACTACGATGACGGCATAAGTGCGGTTGCGAGCGATGATATCTATTTCAACGGAGCATGGGGCGCGTTCAGCAGTAATGGAGCGAACGGCGTAGATATCGACGCATCGGATTATCTCATCTTTATCGCGCAATGGTGCGGCTTCGGAGACAACAACGAGGACGGAGCCAGTTTGTACGGCGGCAATTATGTGGATGCAAATCTAGCGAATCCGAACGCGTTCAACAACAATTTGGGCGACGGTCTCGATATAGACACAGGAGACGACTGCGAAGTATACGCCGCTCCCCAGACGTCATTCGATGACAACGGAGGATGCGGAGCGAACATCACCGCACCCGACTATGTCGACCTCTACATCGACGGATTTCCGTGGTCGCGCACCTCGTTCAGCAACAACGGGGAGCACGGCCTGTACGTTAACTCCGACAGCATGGGCGCCTTCATCAACAGCGTTGACGCGGAACAGAACGCCGGCCGCGGCATATGGCTTTCGACCACCGACAACCTGTCTCCGAATCTGTTCGACATATATGCAGTGGATAACGGCGACGACGGCGCACTGATCCAGTCGATCAACGGCTCTGTGTACCAGACCCTCTTCGGCTGCACATTCACCAGCAACGACGGAAACGGCCTGATGATGCTCGCGCTCAACGGAGATATAATCGCAACCATCGACAACTGCTATCTCGATTCGAACGGCGAGAACGGTCTGTACCTCCTCGGCGTGAATGTCTCGCTATATCCCGGACTATCGGTGGCGAACAGCTACTCCTGGAACGGCGGGGACGGAATACACTTGGAAGCGTTCAACTACGCCTACATGGAGGCCAACCTGCTGGAATCCTCCAACAATGTCGGCAACGGCATCACCCTCAGCGCTCCGGACGGGCAGATATGGCTCGTGCAGGTTTCCTGCGACAACAATGAGAACGGCATATACGTCGACGGCGCCATCCAGGGAGAGATCGAGTACGGCTCCACCGACTACAACTCCAACGCAGGCATCTCAGTGCACGGCGGATACAACCTGTATGTCCACGACTCGTATGCCAGCTATAACACCGTCGTGGGGATGGAGATGTACGACTGCAGCAATATCGACATCGAGAACAACCTACTGGAGTACAACGGGGTCGGCATATACATCGACAACACGGCGGATTCCACGATCGTGAACAACGATATACACTACAACTTCCTCGACGGCATAGATGTCGTCAACGGCTCAGATGTAACGCTGATCAACAACGTGATCACGTTCAACTTCGGCTGGGGGATATTCTCCGAGCCGGGCGTGAACATCGAGTGGATCGCCGACAGCTCCTACAACGGCGAGTACGCGTACGCGAAGATGAACGACATACTGCTGTGGGGCAACATCACCGTCATGGACTTCAGCCTGATGACTCTCGAGGACCTGAACGTCACTATCGGGACTAACCAGAACCTGCAGAGGAACATAGAGATCTACTCCGACGGCCTGATGAACATCAATGATGCAATGATACAGGCGCTCGGCAGCTACTGGTACTACTTCGATGTCTGGGGCGTGCTGGACACCGACTTCGCAACAATCCAGGGGGCCTGGGAAGTCCGCGCATACATGAACAGCGAACTGAACATACTGCGCAGCTCGATACTCGACGCGGGCCTGTATGGCATAAGGGCGGAAGCCGGCAGCTTCGTGAACGTGCTAGACTCGTACTTCAGCGGCTGCGGCTTCTCCGGCATGTACATCGAGTCTAACATGGCGATGGTCTCGGGGACGACCTTCGATAACAACTACCGCGGCATATGGCTCGTGGACGTCGGCCCGATCAACATCGAGGACTGCTTCTTCACCGACAACGAAAGGGACGGAATACTCGTGGACGATTCATATGTAACGATACCGTTCTGCTCGTTCAATGGCAACGGCCGTGGCGTCAGGGTTGACAACTACGGCCTTGGAGTGGTGGACCAGTGCTGGTTCGGCTCCAACGCCGTCGGCGTGGACATATTGAACGGTGGCGAGGCCGATGTGACGCTCTCGACATTCGACAGCAATGATGTCGGCTTCTACCTGGACACCTGGTCATACGCATGGGTCGAGAACTGCACGATGGACAGCCTGGTGCAGGAGTTCTCGCAGAGGGGAAGCTCCTTGGCGAACACCCTGAACACTGTTTTCAGCGGCCCGACCTATATAATCGACAGCTCGGCACTCGTGGTCATGTGGTACTTGGATGTCGAGGTGCTCGATGAGGCCTACGACCCGATAGAATCGGCAACGGTCGACATATGCGACAACTACGGCACCTGGTGGGTAAGCGGCGGCCTTACGGACGCGGACGGAATGCTCAGATGGATAGTCCTCACCAACTACATCAAGGACAGCGGCGGCGTCGACGATTCGATGAACCCGCACACCATCTATGTGAGCGACGGCACAGCGTCGGATTCAAGGGACGTCACTATTGACGGCACCATGACGCAGACGTTCGTGCTGAACCATGCGCCGGTATATAATCCCGGATCGATGAGCGACGTCTTCTTCGACCAGGGCATGTGGATCGACGATGTGTTCAACCTGAACGACTGCTTCACCGATAAGGGCAACCTGGACTTCACATACTCCGGAAACACGATGATATACGTCTGGATCGACTGGAACGGCTTGGTCTCATTCGAATCGATAGATCCGGACTGGAGTGGCTCGGAATCGATAACCTTCAGGGCGACCGATGAGGACGGGCTCTATACGGAGCACACCATAATGGTGACGGTCCTCAGGATCAACACGGGACCGACGATCGTCTCCACGCCTATCACGGGCGCAACGCAGGACCTGCAGTACTACTGCCAGGTCGCGGCCACTGACCCGGACATACCCTTCGGCGACTATCTGACATACTCGCTTGCCATAGCCCCGTCCGGCATGTCTATCAACTCCGTGACCGGGCTGATATCGTGGATTCCGAACTGGGTTCAGGTCGGCATCAACTGGGTGCAGGTGGCTGTGTATGATTCATTCGGAGTCTATGCGTATCAGCTGTATGCCATCTCAGTCGCGAACTTGAACGATGAGCCGTATATCACATCAGTGCCTTCGATCACCTCCGCGGAGGAGGGCACGCCGTACTCGGGCACGGTCGCCGCCAACGATCTCGATTTGAACTATGGCGACATTCTGTCGTTCTCGCTGACGACCGCCCCGACTGGCATGATCATCGACTCGACGACCGGCATCATCTACTGGACACCGGCATACAACCAAGTGGGCAACAACCCCGTGACGGTCAGGGTAACAGACCTCTTCGGGGCATCAGACTCGGCGTCGTTCACGATGACCGTGGCGAACGTCAACCAGGCCCCGGTGATAACATCGACGCCAATCACGAGCGCGACTCAGGACGCTCAGTATTACTACCAGGTCACAGCATCCGATCTCGACCTGCCATACGGCGACGTGCTGACCTTCTCGCTGAGTTCCAGCCCGGCGGGAATGACGATCAACCCGACGACGGGCCTGATCGCATGGGTGCCGAATTCGACCCAAGTCGGGATGAACTGGATCACTGTGACGGTCAACGATACGGCTGTGGAATCCGATAGCCAGCAGTTCTTGATGGTCGTATCGAACGTCAACGATGCCCCGATGATAACATCCGCGACCGTCATAACCGCCGCGGCTGGAGTCCTGTACACCTATGATGTCAATGCGACGGACCCCGACCTGCCGTTTGGCGACGTGCTCGTATACTCGCTTACAACCGCAACGGCCGGAATGAGCATCGACGCTTCGACAGGCCTGATACAGTGGATGCCTGACATACACTCGCCGACTCCGGTGACTATCGTCGTCCGTGTGACCGACAGCGGAGGGCTGTCCGCGACGCAGTCTTACCTGATAACCGTCAGCGGCATCAACCACGCCCCGTCGATAACGAGTGTCGCCCTGTCTCCATCGGCAGCCAACGCCAGCACTAACATAAGTGCTTCGGCAGTAGGTTGGGCTGACGCGGAGTCGGATGCGGCGCAATACTTGTACCAGTGGTACATCAACGGCGAGGCTGTCGGCGGCGCGAACGGGCAGATTATTAGCGGCCTATTCACGAGGGGCGACATCGTCGCCTGCGAGATCACCCCGTACGACGGCAAGGAGTACGGAACGCCGGTCGAGTCAGGCGGGCTCGTGATAAGCAACTCCGCGCCTTCGATACAGGGCGCTTCGATTCTGCCTGTGTCGCCGATAATGAAGGACCAGCTGACAATCTACTTGTCGGGCGTCAATGACGTCGACACGCAAGATGTCGTTGTCTGCCTCTACCAGTGGCAGGTGTTCAACACGACGACATCCGTCTGGGACGACATCGCGGGAGCGAACAGCGATACGCTAGGCCTCAACATGCTGAAGGTCGGCGACAAGGTGCGCTGCATCGTCACTCCGTTCGACGGCACCGACGAAGGCAACTCGGTCACAACGAACCTAGTCGTACTGAAAGAGACGCCTGGGACGTTCCCGGCTGCAGAGATTGCGACGATAGCCGGACTGCTGTTTGCGTCGCTGTTCTTCGCGGTCCTCGTACTCTACATCCTCGGCAAGATAGGCAAGAAGGATGAAGAGGAAGGGGAAGAGCCAGCTCCGCCCGAGGGAGAGAAGCAGGCGCAGAGGAAAGTGAAGTCCCCGCCGAGTGACCAGTAAGGCGAAAAAACAAGGAGGGCAACACCCCCTCCTTCTCCTTAATTTTTCATTTCTAAAAGCTCAGATGCGGATCTCAATCGCCGCTGTACCGCTCCTCTTTCCAGGGGTCGCCCCTTCTGTGGTATCCATGGGTCTCCCAGAAGCCTAGCTCCTCCCTGTCCATGAACTGGACCCCCTCCACCCATTTGGCGCTCTTCCAGAAGTACAGTCTTGGAACGACGAGCCTCACGGGGTAGCCGTGCTCGGGGGTCAAGGGCTCCCCGTTGTGTCTGAGCGCGAAAACGACGTCATTCCCGAAGAAATCCTCCGTCGAGAGGTTCGTGGTGAATCCTCCCGCCGAGTGGATCATCACGAACTTCGCCTCGGGGAGTATCTCGGCGAGCCTCCCGACCTCCCCGGACGAGACCCCCTCCCAGACGTTGTCCAGCTTCGACCAGCCGGTCACGCAGTGTATGTCCGAGACGACCCTCGTCATCGGAAGGGAGGAGAACTCGGCAAAGGAGAGCTCGGTGAGCTTACCGACGAGCCCCGTTATCCTGAACCTCCATCTCCCCACGTCCACCTTCTGCACGTGCCCGTGGTGCAGGACCGGCATCTCCTCGGTCTGCCGCTGCCCCGGGGGGACCCTGAGCTTCCGCTCCGTATCGGGGCTTATGATCGCGGTTCTCTCACCGTCAGGCATAGGGCTCATCGGAGCTATAATCGGGGGACGGGCTGATAAAACGTGCGTCTGCGCATATGCAGAGGGGGAGGGTCTCCCGACCGCGTTGCACCAGTCAGAAAAAACCATATCGGTGAAAGGAGAATCCCGCCGTCCGAGGAAGGACGAATTGGACATAATCAAGGCCGAACGGCTCACGAAGGATTTCGAGGACTTCGTCGCGGTGGCCGGCATCGCTTTCACCGTGAGGGAGGGGGAGTGCTTCGGCTTCCTGGGACCGAACGGCGCCGGCAAGACCACCACGATGCGCATGATCCAGTGCGTGTCCCCGCCGTCCTCCGGGAAGCTCGAGGTCGCCGGGATGGACGCCGGCAGGGACGAGAGGAGGATCAAGGCGATCCTGGGAATCGCGCCCCAGGAGACGAACCTGGACCAGGACCTCACGGTGCGGGAGAACCTGATCGTCTACTCGAGGTACTTCGACATACCGAAGGGGGAGGCCGAGAGGCGCTCGGACGAGCTGCTTTCGTTCTTCCAGCTCGAAGCGAAGCGCGACACCGACATCGACAAGCTGTCCGGCGGCATGAAGCGCAGGCTCCTGCTCGCGAGGGCGCTCATAAACCGGCCGAAGATCCTGATATTGGACGAGCCTACGGTCGGGCTCGACCCGCAGGCGCGCCATCTCATCTGGGACCAGCTCATGCGACTCAGATCGCAGGGGAGCACGATCGTACTCACCACCCATTACATGGACGAGGCCGAAAGGCTCTGCGACCGCCTGGTGATAATGAACGACGGGAAGATACTCGCCGAGGGCAGCCCCTCGGAGCTGATACTGAGGCACGTGGGCGCCAACATAGTGGAGGTGCAGAACACACCCGCCGTCATCTCATGCCTTAAGAGCAATCTGAAATCGCAGACGTTCGAGGCGATAGGGGAAACAGTGCTGATATCCACGGGGGAGCCCCAGCAGGTCATCGATGTGCTGCTGCGGTCCTGCGGCATCGTGACCGCCTCCGTCAGGAAGGCGACCCTCGAGGACGTGTTCCTCAAACTGACCGGGAGGACGCTGAGAGAATGAAGGTCGCATGGCTCTTCAGGATCCCCCGGATAAGCAGGAGGGCGTGGAAGGTCTGGTCGCGCGACAGCCGCACCTTCATGAAGACATACAAGGCGAACTTCATCCCGCCGCTCATGGAGCCGATCCTCTACCTGCTGGCGTTCGGCTTCGGACTCGGCATCTACGTCACGCAGATCGACGGCATCTCGTACGCTACATATCTGGCGCCTGCGCTGATAGCCATTTCGATGATGAACGCCGCCTTCTTCGAGTGCACCTTCTCCTCGTTCGTCAGGATGTACTACCAGAAGACTTTCGATGCAATCATCGCGACGCCGCTGAACATAGACGAGGTCATAGCCGGGGAGCTGCTCTGGGGGGCGACAAAGAGCACCATCTACACCACGATAGTCCTCGGAGTCGTCGCCGCGTTCGGGCTGGTGGACTCGCTCCTGGCCCTACTCGTCATACCGTTCTCTTTCCTCGCCGGGCTTCTCTTCAGCGGACTCGGGATGATCTTCACCGCTGTATCGCCGAAGATAGACGCCCTCAGCTATCCGACTTCGCTGTACATCACGCCGATGATGCTGATAAGCGGCACATTCTTCCCGATCGCCTCGCTCCCGCTCATAATCCAGCAGTTCTCATACCTCTTCCTTCCGCTTGTGCACGTTGTCGATGTGACGAGGGCGATGACCCTCGGCGACCTTAGCATCAATCTCCTTTTCAGCTTAGCGTGGATAATCGTCGGGACGATCATAGTGGTCGTCGTATCGATCAACATGATGAGGCGGCGTCTGATCGTCTGATCGGAGCGAGCGAGGCCCCCGCCTTTTCAAATGATTTATACGGGAACATCGCATGATGGGAGCCATGGTTCGAATAACGTTCTACGGAGGCGCGGGGGAGATAGGCGGGACCAAGCTGCTCCTTCATGACAAGGAAACGAAGGTCTTCCTGGACTTCGGAGAAGGGTTCAACCGTGGGGATGAATACGAATACGACTACCTCAAGCTTCAGAATGCATTCGGGCTGTCAGCGCTCTTTGAATTCAATCTCATGACGAGAATCCCGCGGGTCTTCAGCGAAGAGGCCTTGCGTTTGACCGATATGAGATACGAGAAACCGGACATCGACGGAATAATCCTCAGCCATGGCCACTCCGACCACATCTCCGACATAAAATATGTCGACCCTAGCATTCCGATTCACTTAGGGCACGGAACCCTGAGGATTGCCAGCCTCTACCATGAGATGTACCCGGGGCTGTTCAACGTCGGCAATCATAGCGATTTCCGCCAATTCAAGACCGGCGACAAGGTCCAGATCAAGGACATATCATTCGAGCCGACGCATGTGGAGCATTCAATTCCTGGCGCCTACGGTTTCGTAATAAACACATCGAGCGGCCCGATCGTGTACACGGGCGACCTCCGAATGCACGGCCCGAGGAGCGACATGACGCACGATTTCATCAACAATGCCGCGAAGAGCAGGCCCCACGCCCTTCTGATCGAGGGCACCAACGTGGGAAAGGAGGTCGAGCACAGCTTCACCGAGGCGGAGGTGGAGGAGAAGGTCAACGGGATAATCTCGGGCTCTAGGGGGACCGTGTTCACATATTTCCCGCTGACGAATGTGGACAGATTCATGACAATGTACAATGCCGCGGTCAAGAACAACAGGATGCTGGCGATAGACCTGTACCTGGCATATTACATCCACAACGTCAGGGACAAGCTGCCGACATTCCCGGACATCATGACCGACGCCAACATCGGGGTGTACTTCCCGCCGAAGAAGTCATGCACCTTCTGCGAGGAAGATTACCGCGAGAAAGCCGACAGATTCTTCCTGCCCAAGAAAGTGAATTATCATGATATCCAGAAAGACCCGAGGAAGTACGTGATGCACATGAATCTCACCAGGCTGAGCGAGCTGGTGCACATCAAGCCGGAGAATGCCGATTTCATCTATGCCAGCTCAGAACACTTCTTCGAAGGGGAGGACAATGAGGAGCAGAGGAAAGTCTGGGAGAGATGGATGAAGCATTTCGGCATAGGATTCCACAAGGCGCACTGCTCCGGCCATGCCTCGAAGGAGGACATCGCGAAGATAATCAAGGGGATAGGCCCGGAAATCGTCATACCAGTGCATACCGATGCCCCTGACGAGTTCCGAAAGATGCACGGGAACATCTTGTCTCCGACAAAAGGGGAGACGATAGATCTCTAGTATTATGGCGGGAATCCGATATTCGGGGCCTTTTTCGAAAAAGTTTATCCTCAATGAAGCCCTTCTCCTTTAACCTCGGTGAAAAAATGGGAGACGAAGAGAACAAAGGAAAGGCTGAGAACGCGGCTGAGAAGACCGGAGAGGTCGTCGGGAAAGGGCTGAAGAAAGGATTCGGCGTCGCGAAGGGCCTGGGCAAAGGCCTGAAGGACGGCATCAAGAAGGACGAGGAGAAGAAGTAACCCTCCAGCCGTTCGCGTATAGGTTCATCCTGCTCCCGCGGACGAAGCCGACGAGCGTCACGCCTGACTGCTCGGCCAGTTTCACGCCCAAGTCTGTCGGGGCAGATTTCGAGACTATTATCGGTATTCCAGCCACGGCTGTCTTCAGCAGCACCTCTGAGGATATCCTGCCGCTCGTGATCATCAGCCTATCCTTCGTCTTGACCTCCCTGAGCAGGCATTCTCCAACGATCTTGTCTATTGCGCTGTGCCTGCCGATGTCCTCGCTGAACATCAGGATCTTCTTCTTGTCGCAGAGGGCCGCGTTGTGCACCCCGCCGGTCATCTTGTGGACTTCCGATCTCCTCTGGAATTCATCCATCAGGGCATGAACGGCCGAGGAGGGGATCTTCAGGCCGGATCTTATCTTCGGGATCGAGCGCATCCCCGCCGATCCCATGAACGATGTGCCCTTTCCGCACCCTGTCGTGATGTAGCGCCTCGCGAGGCGCTCGCCGGTGACCATCTCATCCGTCTTTGTCTCCACCCAGGCGACGCCGCGCTTGCCGTCCACCGTCACGCGCTTTATGTCGCCCCTCTTCCTGAGCAGCCCCTCCGAGAAAAGGAAACCTACAGCGAGCTCCTTGAGCTTAGTCGGGGTGCATAGCAGCGTCACCAGCTCGGTCCCGTTGAGCACGATCGTGAGGGGGAACTCCCTGACCACGACGTCCCGGAGCCTCTCGCCCTTCCCCTCGGTGATCCGCGTGATGTGGAGCCTCTTCACCTCATCCTTCGACGTTCGGGAACGCTTGTCCGGCATTTTCATTACCTTGTGACCACCAGTTGCGATGTTCGATGTCCTTCCCAATATTAGAATCTCGCACTATTTTAATGCGGTCGAGGGAAAAACTCTAAAGACATTGGAGTATTGGAGTATTGCGGAATTCGGCCATATTGTACGCGGTCCGGAGACATCGGTGCGATGAAAGGAACCGAGGAGAAGGAGAAGGTCGTCAAGACGACTTGCGGCATGTGCTACGGCACCTGCACCATCAGGGCCCGCACCTGCGACGACATCGTCGTCGGCATCGAGGGGGAGCCCGATTCCCCGCAGGGCTACGGCAACATCTGCGCCAAGGGCATCTCCGGCATAATGCAGCTCTACGACCCGAACCGCCTCGACTATCCGCTCCTCAGGACAAACCCGGAGAAGGGGCTGGACGTCGACCCAAAGTTCAAGAGGATCAGCTGGGACGAGGCGCTCAACCTCATGGAGCAGAAGCTCAGGGAGTGCATGAAGCGGGACAAGAGGGGGCTCTACTGCTGCTCATCCCCGACCTTCCCGAGCGAACGCGCGTACGCCATACTCTGCTTCCAGAAGGCCTTCGGCACGCCGAACTACTATGTCGGCGGCGGGGGGCTGCACTGCGGCAACGGGCCGCACATGGTCGCAGGCATGTACCACGCCTCCTGGTCCGTAATCCCCGATTACAAGCTCTGCAACTACGCGATCTACTGGGGCTGCTCGAAGGGGCACGGCGCCGGCCACGCAGCGCTCGTCGCTATGAAGCAGGCGGCCGACGCGAGGGAGCGGGGGATGAGGCTCGTCGTCTTCGACCCCTTCCAGAGCTCGCAGGCCTCGGCGGCGGAGGAGTGGGTGCCCACGAGGGTGGGGACGGACACCGCGATCGCCCTATCCATGGCCAACCTCCTTCTGAACGAGTACAAGCTCTACGACGGCGAATACCTCAGGTGGAAGACCAACGCCCCGTACCTGGTAGGCCCGGACGGCCTCTACCTCAGGGACAAGGAGAAGGGGCTGCCTCTGGCCTGGAACCCGACGACGGGGAAGGCCGAACCTTTCAACGGAAAGGGGGCGAAGGACTCAGCGATCATGGGAGAGTTCGAGGTCAACGGCGTGAAGTGCAAGACCTCCCTTGAGATGCTGAGGAACCATCTGAAGAGATACACCCCGGAATACGCCTCGAAGGTGTCAGGCGTCCCTGCCGACACGATCAGGCGGGTCGCTAAGGACTTCGGCGAGGAGGCGCGGATCGGGAGCACGATAACGATCGACGGCCATGTTCTGCCGTTCAGGCCGGCCTGTTCGATATACTTCAGGGGGGCAGGGGGGCACTACAACCAGGCCTGGCAGTGCGTGTCGCTCGTACTCCTCAACCACATAATCGGGTCGGGGGACGTGCCAGGCGGCGCGCTCGCGTTCGGCCCTCCCGTCAACCTCGGGTACCCCGGCACGGGGAGGCTGACCTACAATGTCGAGCCGGACAAGGACGGCCTGCTGGTCGCGAAGGGCTGGCCATACTCCCATCTGCCGTACCCGCCCAAGGATCCGCACGACCCGCCGGTGAGGCTCGACCTGCAGGACATGTTCTACGTCCCGACCTACACGACGATAATGATGTGGGAGAACAACGAGGAACTCTGGCAGAAGTTCAAGATACCATACAGGCCGGATGTCATGCTCAACTTCGCGAGCAACCAGATAATGTCCGTCGGGAACCCGCGCGAAGTCCTCGAGCACTTCCTCAAGAAGTTCAGGTTCATAATCTCCTTCAACATCTTCACCTCGGAGTTCGAGGAGGCGTGCGCGGACCTGGTGCTGCCAGACACAAACTACCTGGAGCGGTACACGGTCTCGACGACCTTCCCGACAGTGGGGGTCTCGTGCCATGCGACCGGCCTGGGCGAATGGGTCTGGGCGATAAGGCAGCCGGTCGTCGAGCCGAAGGCGGAGCGGAGGCCGATGGCCGACGTCATATTCGAATTGGTCGAGCGGCTCGGCCTGCGGAAGAACTACTACGACGCGCTCGACGAGTGGATCACGCGGGCATACGGCGGTGCGCTGAAGCCGGAGAACAAGTGGAACCCCAGCGAGCCGCTGAAGTTCGAGAAGGTGATGGACACCATCCTCCGGGACAAGTTCGGGGACGACAAGGGGCTCCCGTACTTCAAGGAGCACGGCTACCTGAAATGGCCGAAGAGGGTCGAGGAGGTCTACTGGCGGATGTTCTCGGACGTCAGGGTCCCCGTCTACCTGGAATGGATCATAAGGGCCGGCAGGAAGAGCAAAGCCGTCGCGGAGAAGTACGGCGTCCCCGACCTCGTGGACTGGAGCTTCCACTCAGCGCTGCCGGACTACCATCCCTGCCCGTCGCACACGACGCAGACCACTCCGGACACGGAGTACGACCTGCTCGCGTTCTACTGGCGCTCGGCGATTCATACTTACTCGATGACGATGGAGAACCCCTGGCTCAACGAGATCTCAGAGAACGACCCGTACACCTACACGATCCAGCTCAACACGGAGACCGCCAGGAAGAAAGGGGTGAAGAGCGGCGATCTCGTCTGGCTCGAGAACACGAAGGGGCACAAGACCCAGGGGAGGGTCTACCTCACCGAGGGGATAAGGCCTGATCATGTCGGCATAGCGGCCTGCGCAGGCCATTGGGCGAGAGGCCAGCCCATCGCGAAGGGCAAGGGCGTGTTCTTCAACGAGCTGTTGGAGGTCGACAAGGAGCACACGGACCCGCTCAGCCTGGGGCAGGACATCTGCGTGGCGGTGAAGCTGTACAAGTGAGGTGGGTAGAACGGTCAGGTACGGTATGGTCATAGACCTGAAGAGGTGCACCGGATGCTTCGGGTGCGTCGTCGCCTGCAAGGCGGAGCACCACACTCCGCCGAAGGTCTTCTGGGCGAAGGTCCTCAGGAACGAGGGCGGGAAGTACCCCAACTCCACGAGGCAGCCGATCCCGGTGATCTGCATGCACTGCAAGGAGCCGGAGTGCGAGAAGGTCTGCCCGACAGGGGCCACGAAGAAGAGGGCGGACGGCATCGTCGTCATCGACCACAAGAAATGCGTCGGTTGCAGGTACTGCGTGGTCGCGTGCCCGTACGGCGCCAGGTACTTCGTGCCGAAATGGAGCGACTACTTCACGGGCAAGGACGCCCCCTCGTCCAAATACGCTGAATATTCCAGGAAGAAATGGCTCGAGGACAGCGACAAGGGCGTCGTGACGAAGTGCACTTTCTGCGTCGAGAGGGTCGAGAAGGGGCTCAAGCCTGCGTGCGTCCTCTGCTGCCCGGCCGAGGCCAGGACATTCGGGGACCTGGACGACCCCAACAGCGAGGTATCCAAGCTCATAAAGAAGAAGCACGGATTCAGACTCAAGGAGGAGCTGGGCACAGACCCGTGCGTCTACTATCTGCCGGCGAGGTGAACGTGATGGCCGAGACTCAGCAAAAGGAGATGGTGTGCGCGCCGAGGGCGCAGCTCGAATGGGGATTCGGCGGGCGCAGGAAGATCAGGGACGGAGCCCTGCTCTTGGCGCTGTTCATCGGAGGGATCGGCGCCGGCCAGTTCGTCGTCTCCGCCTGGTTGCTGTCCTATCCGCTGGGCGCCGTAGTGGGCCTGCTTTTCGTGGCGGTGGGGAAGAGCGCGGCGCATCTCGCGTACCTCGGCAGGCCATCGCGGTTCCTGAGGCTGTTCATGAGGCCCAAATCCTCCTGGGTCAGCAGGGGGCTGATAGCCATGATGTTCCTGATAGTGTTCGGGCTGGCCTACCTCGCCCCGTACCTGGCCCCGATGGTCGGGATCGATTGGACCGCGTGGTCCATGACGGACGCCATAAACGGGCTATTCCTGGGCATCGCTATCATCGCCGCATTCATCGTCATGATATACGACGGGTTCGTCCTCAACTCATGCAAGTCGATTTCCTCATGGCACACGATGCTCCTGCCGGTGATGTTCTTCGTATATTCGATCGCAGGCGGCGTGGCGATGAGCGCCCTGATGACGATATTCGACCCCGGCGGCATGCTGAACACCGAGGATATGATCACGCAGATAATCAGGCTGGATACATTTCTACTGTCGGCAATGTGCGCCATGATCGTGTTCTACATAATGAACCTGTACAGCTCCGACCTCACGGGCAGGGAGTCGCTGCGCAGGCTGATGATGGGCAGGACGGCGGTGTTCTTCATCGGGCTGGCGCTGGTGACCGGGCTTCTGGTCCCGATGATCCTCACGGCGTTCCACCAGGTCGAAGGCATCGGCACCGTCGCAACCTACCTCCTGGCGGCATCCGCGATCCTTGAGCTCGCGGGCGACCTGTCAGTCCGGCATTCGATCCTGAAGACGGGGCTGCACGCGCCCGTCATGTGAACCGCTTCCCCGCCAGGTCATTTCAGCTGCTCTTAGGCGGAGCGATGGAAGGCAGCGTCACGATGACTCTGGTGCCCTTGGCGCGAGTGCCCGGCACCCTGTCCTCGATCCAAAGTTTGCCCCCGAAGTGCTTGGCGATCGCCGACATGAACGAGATCGTGGAGCCGACCCCCCTTGCGAACCTCTGAGACGTGTCGAACGGATTGGCGATGCTCAGCTTCTGCATGTCAACCATCCCCGGCCCCTCGTCATCTATGGATATCCGCCAGAATGCCTTGCCAGACTCGTCGACCTGCGGCTCGATCATCAGGGCTATCCTTGCCTCGTCGGCCATCGTGTGCTTCGCGGAATTGCTCAGGATCGAGAACAGGATGTCCTCCACGTATTCCCCTCCGGCCACTATGATCGGCACATCCGCCGGCGCGTTCGCCTTGAAAGAGATTCGCTTCTTCGCGTGCTCCTTCCTGAACCTGTCCTCGATCGACTTCAGGTTCGCGCCGAGGTCGTACGACGGAGGCGCTATCGCCGACACCTTCTCCGCCTCCGAGAGCCTCCTCATGTTGGTGATGAACTTGGCCGCCCTGTCGGTCTGGTCGACTATCTTCCTGGCGTACTTCCTTATGTCCCCTGGAGCGGTCGGGTGGGACGAGATCATGACCCCGTAGGACATCACCGGCGCGAGGATGTTCGCGATGTCGTGCGCGAGGAAGTCGAAGTACCTGTCCGACCTGTTCTTCTCGATGTTCAGCTCGACGTTTGTCTTCTCCACGACCCTCTTCGTCTCCTCGAGTTTCCAGTAGGGCGTCTCGATGGACCTTCTGAACAGCGCAAGGAATATGAGAACGAAGCTCGCGAACCCGAAGACGTGCCCCACAAGGGCGAATGCGTCGTAGGGGCCGGAGTAGACGACCATCGATATCTCCGCGAATATGCCGAGGACGAGGGCGCCGATGATGTAGGCGGACCCCTTCTCCCTGATGCTCCGGTCCCATCTCCAGACGGAGAGGATGGCCAGCAACAGCAGGGCGATTATCGCGACCTCGAACCCCATCAGGAGGGGCGTTGCGCCCGACCCCGCCTCGTATAGGGTCGGGAGCGGTTCGAGATGGGCGACGTCGACCGCTATGACACCGATGGTGAACGGCAGCCAGAGTAGCAGGGACCAGAGCTGGGTGCGGCTGTAATCCCTCCGGGGGAACGTGGTGGCGGCGAATATTATCGCGGGGAAAGTGATCCGGGCGAACACCCAGAAATAATCGGCGCGGTTCATCGAGCTCGGGCCGGAGAAGTCGGGCATCCCCTGGTATGTGAGGAAATGCATGAGCTGGAAGAACCCGACGGAGAAGAACGCCGCCCCTATGTAGAGGCTCTGGAATTCCCTCGTGAACCTATGAGCGGAGATGCGCAGCCCGAATATCGCGAAGCAGACGGCCACGCTGAAGACCTCAAGCACTGTGTGGATCGATAGGAAATCGGTGACGGTCGAGAGCCCGGGGTCGCTTGCCCGCAAGGCCAATGCCGCGAAGAACAGTATGGCGCCTATGATTGCGACCCAAATGATGAGCTTCTTACCGCCGCCCTCGCCCAGCCTCAGCCCTGTTCCGGAGTCGTCGGGCTTGGATTTCTTCCACATGTTCCCCCTTCATATAGGCGAGCGGTACCCATGAGGGTAGCGGTATCTGCGTTTTATTCTTTTTCGAGCGGTGTGCCTGAGCAAATGATATATCCAGAAAAATGCGTTCAGGCCTTGGCGATACGGTGGTCAATCCCAAGCTCGAGAGCAGGAAGGCGACAAGCATCGCGTACATTGAGCACAAGGGCGCCTACGGCGAGGTGCCGTGGGATGACTACATGCACCGATTGTACGGATGGGTGAAGGAGCAGAAGGTCATGCCAGGCTTCTTCCCAATGGCGATATGCTACGACAACCCCGCCGAGGTCGCCCCGAAGGACTGCAGGAGCGACATAGCCATCAGCTTCAAGGGGAAGGCCAAGGCGGCCCCGGGGATAAAGATCCGGCAGCTGCCGGCGATGAAGGTGGTAGCGCTCTCCCATAAAGGCCCCGGCAGCGAGTTCAGCAGCAGCTATGCGAAGATCGAGAAGTGGATCGCCGAGAAAGGGTACAAGGCGTCGGCCGCACCGATCGAGGTGTACTCCAAGAAGCCCGAGGTCGTCGGCGGCGTCACGATAATCTACGCGAAGATCATGGTGCCGGTCACGAAGAAGTGAGGTCATCCCCTGCCCTTGGGGCAGGCGAGCACGCACTCCCAGCAATATCCGTGAACCTTGTTCTCAGGCAGCTCCAGCCAATCGTCGCACCTCTCCTTCTCCAGGACCTTGTCGAGCGCCTTCGGATAGACTTCGAAGTCGGTCGCGGTCAGCGCACCGACCGGGCAAGCCTTCGCGCACGCTCTGCAGCCGCCGCACCGGTTCCTAGACGGCTTCCCGGCGACCAGGGGCATGTCGGTTATCACGGCCGCCAGGTTGACCCTCGGGCCGTACTTATTCGACACGAAGACTGCGGACTTGCCTATCCATCCAAGGCCGGCGGCGTTCGCCACGGCCTTCATGGACAGCGGGCTCTTGAAATAGAGCGGTCCTTTCCACTTGACCGGGTCGTCGAGGTCCGGGATATTCGCCTTGTATCCCCTCCTCTCTATGCGATGCGCGATGAGGGCGCAGGCCGCCCTGAGGAAGCGGTAGGCGACCTCCCCTTCGACATCCATGTCATATGCGTCATACTTGTCGAGACTGACGGCCAGAGATATCCCGTATCGGTAGCCCTTGAGCAGGTCTCTCGGGTATGTCCTCAGCCCTTCGAGGTCCTCGAGGTCCGCGACCCCGAAGAGGTCGATTCCGTTAGAGAGCGCGAGCTTCCTGAGTTCCTCGGTGTCCTTCTCCCTGCCCATCCCGTCACTCCCCGCTTCCGGTCAGGCTCTCCTTGCCGCTCAATCCTTCGATCCTGATCTTAATTATCAGCACCCTTTCGAATTTGTCCCCTTCTATGAACTCCCTCTTGCCCTTCTCAGGATCCTCTTCGAGCTGGTCGATCATCACGCAGAGCGCCTTGCGCTTCTCGTCGAGGTCCCTCACGAGCGAGGCCGTCCCGCTGAACTGCACGCTCCTGTATCTGTGGTCGCATTCGCCCTGGAGGTAGCCCATGTCCTCGATGACCTGCCCCCAGATGGCAGGATTCTCCTCCAAATAATCGATCTTCTTCCCCTTCTCGGCGCAGTGGATGAAGATGCTCATGGATTCTCTGTCGAACCCGTAGTCGGCAGTGAAAAGGTACGGTTTGTTGCCCTTGCAGAGCGCTATGGTGGCGAGCTTCTGGCTTTCGAGGAAGTCGAGCATCTCGCTCTCCCCCTTAATCTCCCTGTCCTTCCTGCGGGCATGGTATCTCTGCAACCCACATCCCCCAACAACGGCGACTCAATACCTCAGTAAAAGCGTTTTGCACTCCCTGCACCGCTCTCCTTCGATGTAGATCATGCTCAGCCTGTCCTTCAGCGAGAGGCTCTCCCCGCCTGTGCCGAAGGTGGTCTTCACCTTGAACCACCCGACGTCGCTGAAGATCTTCTCCATCCCGAGGAACCCATGCTCCATGGGCTTCCCGCAAACAGGGCAATCTGTCACATCTACCACGGAACACCGAGTGGGATTTATAATTTGTTCCCGCCCAAGGCCGGTCGAGCCGAGCCGTCCGCGGGTCAAAAGGTTGATAGGCCGAGATGGACTAGGATGTCGCGAGGCCGCAGATATGTCGGTGTCCAAGGTCGCGATTGCGCTCGATCCGGACAGGTCGAGCGGCGCGCGCAAAGTCGCCCAGGCAATCGGCGTGCCCGATGTCGCGGGCAAAGCCGTCCTGATCAAGCCCAACCTGAACACGGCGGACATCCCGCCGGGCTCAACCCATATAGACACCATCAGGGCGGTCGTGGAGCTGGTCAGGGCCGGCAACCCGTCCAAGATAATCGTCGGGGACAGGAGCGGCCCGGCTAACACCAGGGAGGTCTTCGAGAAGAAGGGGCTGCTGGACCTCGCAGACGAGATGGGCTTCGAGCATTTGATCTTCGACGAGATGCCGGAGGACCAGTGGGTCAGGGTGGAGCCCCCGGGGAGCCATTGGAGGGGCGGCCTATACTTCGCCAAGCCCGTCCTCGATGCGGGCGCCGTGATAACCCTCTGCTGCCTGAAGACCCATCACTACGGCGGGCATTTCACCATGTCGCTCAAGGTCACGACTGGAATGGTGCACAGGCGGAACATGATCGAGCTCCACAGCTCCCTGCTCAAGCAGCGGAAGATGATCGCGGAGATGAACAGCTTCTACAGGCCGGCGCTGGTCGTCATGGACGGCGTCGAGGCCTTCTACTCAGGCGGGCCGATGAACGGTGCGAGGTGGAAGGCCGATCTCACCTTCGCCTCGACGGACAGGGTGGCCCTCGACGCCGTCGGGGTCGCCGCCCTGAAGATGCACGGTACGACCCGTCATCTCGAGAACAAGCCGATATTCGAGCAGGATCAGATCAAAAGGGCCGTGGAGCTTGGGCTGGGGGCTTCTAGTCCGCGCGAGATAGAAATATTCCCCGTCGACGACCGCACAAAGGAGATCGCCGACAGGATCAGGGAAGTCCTGTTGAAGGGCTGATCCGCGATCAATAGAACCTCGAAGAGAACATCAGCTCCTCGTCGACCAGTATCTTCCTCTTCCCCAGCTCCTCGAAGAAAGGCTCAGGTTCCATGCACGCCTCAGGCGGGAGCACCCCGCGCTTCTTTATCTTCCCGCTCGCAAGCCAATCCGCGGTGATGGACGGGGGCGTGGCCGTGTCCCTGCCGGACGATATCCCCCTCTTCGGGTCGTTCCAGGTCCGGATGAAGTAGGTCGCCCTTGCCGGCAGTCCGTCCTTCTCCCCTTCGACGTCGACCCTGAAGTAGTCATACTCGTCGATCAATTCGCCGGATTCCCTGCCGGACACCATGGATTCCAGGTACATCGAGGTGATGAAGTCCTTGGGGGACAGGCCTCCGACATTCTTCGTGCTCCCGAACCCGAGCGACACCAGCGTCCTGAACGTGTCGATGTCGTTCTTCGGGAATCCGATCCTGAAGCTCACGTTCTTGGTCCCCTTCCCGATGTACTCGGCCATAGTCGCGGTCTCCGAGTGCTTGATGTAGCCGGCGATGACCTTTCCTGCCGGCTCAGGGAACACGACCTCGACTTCCCCGGACATCGGGGGCACGGGCTTGTGCTTCCCGTTCTCGACTATCATCGGCTCCTGGGTGAGCTCGTCCATTACGGTCCTTATCGAATATGCGGGGAACACCGCGCTGTCGAGGTTTTCCCTGGTCCCCCAGGTGCAGTAGATCGGTATGCTCTTGACCTTGTCGAGCTTCCTCGCGCCAGCCAGCCCGCACAGGTTCGTGATGCCGGGAGAGCTGCCTATCCCGAGGACGCATGTGACGCCCGCGTCCTTGGCCTTCTTGTCGAGCTTCAGCTGCTTCAATGTCTCGAAGTACAGGCCGCCGAGGTCGGTATAGTGCGCTCCCGCGTCGATTGCAATCGGCATTATCTTCATATTGAGCTCGTACCAGGAGCAGTTCATCACGACGTCGACGCCCTTTGCCGCCTTCTTGAGCGATTGCGCATCGCCTGCATCCAGCTGGATGGCCGTCGATTTCTTGCTCTTGGTGCTCTTCAGCACCTTCTTCACATTGTCCAGGTTCAGGTCCCCGGCGATGATCTCGGGATCATAGAAATCGACCAAGTCCCTGACTGCCATTGCGCCCATTTGACCTGCCGCTCCGATGACTAACACTTTCATTTTGACGCCTCCTTCGACGGCCAGACTGATTCCCAGCTCGTACTGCGGTTCCTATAGCATGAAATTATTAATCCGTTGCGGTCTGTCGAATCGGATCGCCTGAAAAAGATTCAATCGAAGGCACGCTGTGCGTGCCTTCGCCGAAAAAATCAGATTACTTCCTCTTGCCTTCCTTCACGGAAGTGAAAAAGTCGTGGTGGTCCTCTTCCTGCTCCAGGATCTCCTCGAAGATGAACTTCGTCGTGTTGTCCTTGTCCGCCCTTGCCACGGCGATTACCTCCTTGTAGAGGTCTATCGCTTCCAGCTCGGCCTTGATGTCGTTGTCGATCATCGCCCAGAGCTCTCCCCCGACCTTGATGCCCGTCGGTTTGGTCGTCGGAACGCCTCCGAGGTACCAGAGCCTGTCGGCAATCTTCTCCGCGTGCTTCATCTCTTCTACCGCGATTTCCTGGAACTTGTCCGCGACCGCATAGTGCTCGGGTCCGGCCCACTGCACATGTTGCCACATGTACTGTATGGAGACCTGAATCTCGCTCGCGATCGATTTGTTCAACAGATCCAACAGCTTCTTCGATGCCATGCTTTATCCCCTCCAATTTTCCGGTCGTGCTCGGAGCAGATAGCCCCTCGCAAACGAAACCAGAAGCGATATGTAATGTCGGTACATTCGATTTAATACTTTTTACAGTCGGCCATCGTCATGTAGAATAAGGATTCGGAGGGCGCAGTTGCGCCCTCTTTCGGGTTTTGTCCTCAGGCCTTGAGCTTAGCGGCGAATTCCAGGCTCTGCTTCGAGAGCCGCTCGCATATCCTCGCGATCTCGCCCTGGATGGTCCGCCATCTCGGGGTCATGTCCGCGTAGAATTTGGCGGCCTTCTCCTCGAGCTCTATCGCCTGCTTCACGGGGTCCGATATGTCGAGCTTCGGGCAGTATTTCTTGGAATCGAGGTCCATGATCGGCTCGAGGATCTCCTCCCTGAGCTTCTCCCTCCTCGCCAGCTCCAGCTCGCCCAGCCTCTTCTTGTGCTTCTCGGCGAACGCCGCGAACTTCTCGGCTGCGGCCCCTGAGACCTGCTTGCCGTACACCTCGACGAGCGTCTCCTCGAAGTCCGTCATGTACCTGAGGAGCGACGCGAAGTTGCTGATCCCAGAGAACTCGCACTTCCCCATCAGAACCACCTGGTTATGACAACCTTCCTGTCAGTGAAGAAGTTTATCGCATCGATGCCCTGCCCGTGCATGTTCCCGAAGAAGGAGTCCTTGTAGCCTCCGAACGGGAAGTAGGCCATCGCCGCGACGATCCCGATGTTTATTCCGATGTTGCCCGCCTGGACGTTGTACCTGAACTTCCTTGCGGTGGCGCCGTTCTGCGTGTAGATCGACGCTGCATTTCCGAACGGGCTCTTGTTTATCATCTCAATAACATCGTCGACAGAGTTCTGCTCGACCACTGCGACCACCGGGCCGAATATTTCCTCCTTGGCTATCGTCATGTCGGGGGTGACACCGGTGAATATCGTCGGGCCGATGAACGCTCCGTTCTCGTATCCCTTCACCTTGATGTTCCTGCCGTCGAGGACGAGCTTCGCGCCCTCGTCGATGCCCTTCTGGATGTAGCCGAGTATCTTCTTCTTTGCCGCCTGGGAGACCACCGGTCCCATGTTCGTCTCCTCGTTCAAGCCATACCCGACCTTGATCTTCTTCGATGCCTCGATGAATTGCGGCACCACGGCGTCATACGCCTTCTTGCCGACCGGCACGAGGTTGGACCCTGCCAGGCATCTCTGCCCCGCGCATCCGTAGAACGATGCGAGGCTGTTCTTGATGGTCTTGTCTATCGCCGCATCCTCCATGACGACGAGCGAGTTCTTTGCGCCTCCCTGGGCCTGAACCCTCTTGCCGTAGTGGGCGGACAGCTCGTAGACGTGCTTCGCGATCGGCGAAGAACCGACGAACGAAATCCCCTTGATCCCGGGGTGCGCCATAAGGGCGTCCGCGAGCTCGTGGCTGCCGTTCACCATGTTGAAGACGCCCGGCGGGAAACCGGCCTTATCGATCAGTTCGGTTATGAACTGCATCGTGATCGGCACCTGCCTCGAGGGCTTGACTATGTATGTGTTCCCGGTCGCGACCGCATAGGGCCAGAACCAGAACGGAATCATTGCAGGGAAGTTGAATGGGCAGATCGCCGCGAACGCTCCCAGCGGGGAGATTATCGCATCCTCGTCGATCCCTTCCGCCGCACCGTCTTCGAGGTTGTATCCCATGGCAAGGGTCGTTACTCCTGTGGCGACCTCGCAGTTCTCGATGGTCCTCCTCGCCTCTCCTCTCGCCTCGTCGATCGTCTTCCCCTGTTCCTGGACCATTATCCTCGCGATGGTTTCGTAGTTCTGCTCCAGGATCTCCTTCATCTTGAAGAGCACTCGAGCCCTCGTGACCGGGGGCGTCGATCTCCAGGCCCACCAGGCTTCGTTGGCGGCGTCGACCGCCTCGTTGATCTGCTTCTTCGATGTCATCGGGACCTGAGCGATTACCTCGTTGGTTGCAGGGTTGACGACGTTATCGTACTTGTCCGCGTCCGCCTCGACCCATTCGCCGTTGATGTAGTTCTTCAGCTTCCCGTAATTCTTCTTGTACTCCGGTAACAATGCCATATTCTGCAAGTCCTCCTTGCTGTGTGTCGCAATACGCTTTGCCTATAAATCCATTTGCGTCCTGTGCTTTTTCCAATAAATGCGGGAAATCGAGGATTTCTTGTTTTCCCCGCAGACTTCATTTCTTGAAAGCCAGTTTATTAATTCTTTATGTACGGGCGATGAATGAAAATAATGTCATCTCGGACAGAATTATACGGGAAAAATGCATGGTTTTTAGACCCTCTTATAAAAATATTTCAAATAGGAATAAATTGGTGCTCCGGCACCCGCGGGACGGGGGGTCGGGCGGCCTATGCGATCTGCATCATTTCCCTTTCTATGAGCGAGAATTCCCTCGGGTCCATGGTCGAGGGGTTTGCCGACATGATGAGGATCCCCTTCCTGAGCAGCACCTGCTCGTTCATCAGCTGAACGAACCTGAGGACCGCCTTGAAGTCGTTCTGCGTCGTGAGGTACTCCAGCCCTTCGAGGAAAACGACCCCGTTGCTCTGCTCGATCAGGAACTGCTGTATGGCATCGGCCAGGACCGGCAGGCTGTTCGGGGAGATGAACTCCACCTTATCATCCAGGGATCTCTGTTCAGCGACGCTCTCGGCCTTCGTTAGCCAGATCATCCTGCCCTCGAAGCCGAACCGGCTCCGCAGCTGGTCCGGGTGCATCCTGCTGATCGACAGCAGCTTCGAACCGTGGGCGAGCAACTCTCCGACTATCTCCGGGCCGCGCTCGGCCCTCTCCTCCCTGAAGCATATGCTCATGCCCGGGCTCATCGGGGCGAGGCCCTGCCCCTTCGGACCCTTCGCCCTCTCCTCGGTGAAGAGCTTCTTGCCGAGCAATTTCTCCAGCTCAGCCATCTTGGTGTCGACGGTCTGCATGAGCATGGTCTGGCTGCTCTTGACCATGATCTGGAGCTCCTTGGGCGTGTAGCCCTTCAGCGTGAGCTTGACGAGCTCCTCCCAGGCCTTCTGGAGGCCCTCCTTGTAGCCCTTGATGTAGCCCCTGGAGAAATCCTCTTCGTTCGCCATTTGTCCCGTCGGTTGTTATCCGTTGATGGATTAATATAATGTTCCCCATGGCGCGTCAGAGCGCTATCTTCTGCTCCTTAACATCCATGCCTTTCGCGCGGAGCCTCTCCAGATACCTGGATGCGTCGAGCATCTCCGGGAACACCACTCCCTTCTGCGGCACCTCGCCGTCCAGCAGCATCTCCGTGCCTATCGCTCCGCCGAGTCCCACCAGGTAGCCCGTCGCGTTCGAGTGGCTGAGCTCGTACGCCCTCTCATGGGAGAGCACGAGCGACATCTTGATCTCGGTGTTCTTGCCGCCCTTCTTGCCGGTGGTCTCCACAACGATTCCGGCGTTCCCCTTCACCATGCCTATGAAGTCGGTAGGCTTCGGCATGAGCGTGCTCAGCACGTCGATTGGGGCGACCTTCACGCCGCGGACATCGATCTTGTCCTTCCTGTCCATGCCGACCATCCTGAGGGTCTTCACCACGTTGATGAAGTTCGTATCGATCGCGATCCTGAAGTCCACGTCCTTGACGCCCTTGATCAGCTTGGACATGAGGAAGGTCTCCTCATGGTCCGTGTTGTAGACCTGCAGCCTGCCGATGGGCTCCGGGAAATCGTAGAAGTCCGTGCTTGACAGCGGGGCGGCGAAGGTCATCTTCCCGCTCTTGAATATCCCGGCCTTTGTCGTGACCTCGTCCATCATGTCGGAGGGCGACCAGAGCGAGAAGAAATCTTTCCCCTCCACCGAGCCGCTGTCTCCATCCATCGTGCGAATCCTGTCGACCTGGTCCAGCTGCTCTGCCGAGTGCTTCGCGAATATGTCGGTGATCCCCGGGTCCTCCCCCATGCAGGTCATCAGGGTCGCATCCGTGTCGCCGACGTACTTCTTCGGCTCGTCCACCCAATCGTACGGATAGCTCATGGAGAAATCCACATAGTTCGTGTTGGTCTTGGCCGCCACCAGGATCACCTTCATGTTGAGCATCCATGAGATCGCACTGACAAATGCGTCGGTGCCCTTCATCAGCTTCTTGAGCGCCTTCTCATCCGTCGCATCGACCTTCGCGACCGAAATCTTGTCGCTGCCCAATCTCTTCGCCATGTCCTCAGCGGGTCCCGTGTTCATGTCCGCGAGGACGAGCTCCGTTACCTTCTTGTTCTTCGATAGTTCTTCCGCGCAAACCAGCCCAGTGATGCCGCATCCAAGTTGTACTACTTTCATCCTCTCACTTGCCGCGTGCATGATGCTCGGGGTTATTGAACATTGGCAGAGACCCCCTGGGGGGGGCCTCATAAAGGGTATTTAATCTTCAAATAGGGGGGAGGGGGGGGCAGGCAGGCGCCCGATTCCCGCTATCCGCCCGTTATCGAGATGTCGTCGACGGCGAAATGCGGCAGCTGGAAATCCATCACTCTCTTGATCTCCTTCGACAGGCAGTTCATCCTCGTGAGGACGTCATAGACGTTCCCCGAGATCAGGGTCTCCTTCACAGCCCCCTGGAGAGAGCCGCCTTCGATGCTCCTGCTCCCCTTGGCCACCCCTGAGAAATCGCCGGATATCGGGTCGACCCTCCCGCTGAACCTCTGCACGAGCAGCCCCTTCTTGACCGCGGAGATGATGTCGTCCAGGGGCTTCCCTCCCGGCTTCACGAAGATGTTCGTCGCATCGATCGACGGCACGCTTCGCGGGCTCCCGGCCGCGTGCCCGTTGCTCTCGACGTGGCCTTTCCTGGCGGTATATGCGTCATACAGGAACGATCTCAGCTTCCCGTCCTCGACTATCTTCAGCTGAGAGTGAGGGACGCCCTCTCTGTCGAAGGTCGAGCTGGAGAGCCCTGCAGGGAACGTCCCGTCATCCGTTACGGAGATGAAGTCGGCCGCCACCGTTTCGCCCATCTTGTCCCTGAACCTGCTTATCCCTTTCTGGACGCTGTTCGAGTCGACCGAGAACAGGATCGGCGAGAGGAGCACCTCGATTGCGGCCATGGGGGAGAATATCACGGAGCCGACATGGCTCTCGAGCTTCCTTGCGGACAGGGACTCTATCGACGCGTTCGCGAGCTCGACGGCTATGCCCTCAGCGTCGTCCTCGCGCATCACCCTGGTGCCATCGAACCTGTAGTCTATCGATGAGACATTCCCCCCATCAACCGCGTGAGCGCCGATGTCGTAATATATGGCCGAGAAATCCTCCGAGCCCTCTACCCCCAGCGAACTCATGATGGCCTTCTTCCCGACGGCCGCCTCGAACCTGCCTCCGTCCACCGCCACCCTGGGATCCACCCTGCTCGCGGAGGCCAGCATGCTCTGGGCCCTTCCGAGCACGTCCTCCTCGCCCATCCCCTCGATCTCATCGTCGTAGAGCCCTGACACCGCACGCAGCGGCCTCGGGGAAGGGAGCCCGTTGTTCTCGTCGGCCGGCGCGTTCTTCGACAGGGCCACCGCCTCCTTCAAGGCCCTCTGCAGCCTATCCGGATCGAGGCTGTTCACGGAGGCGAACCCCAGGGAGCGGTTCCTGAACACCCTTATGCCTGCGGCGGACGAGACGGTCCGCTTTGCCATCTTCATCTCGTTGTTCTCGAAGCTGGCCTCGATGGAGCTCTGGCTGGCAACGAATACCTCGACCTCGCCGGCTCCCAGCCCCTCGCCTGCTTTCACCACGCGGCCGCAGATGCTCAGAAGATCGTCGTCCATCTCATCTGCCTCCGAGCAGCACTCTGCACCTGAGGTACCCGCCCCCGCCGTCGACCTTCGCCAGCTGCCCTTTGCCGCAGTAGCCGGACCCCATGTCCCACTGGAACTCGCGCGTTATCGCGTCAACCGTCGAGAGCGCCTCGAACGCGCTCCCGCTGATCGTCACCCCTCTGAAGAGCTTCCCGAGCACCCCGTTGTTGATCTCCCTCGCCTCCTGGATCGCGAACATGAACTCGGCGTTGGCGTCCGCCTCCCCGTTGAGGGCCCCCGTCAGGAGGTAGCCGCTCTTCGTGTCCTCTATCAGCTCGTCCATCTTCCAGTCGCCCGGCTCGATGTAGGTGTTGCGCATGCGTATGATCGGCTCGTCGTTGTAGGAGAAAGCCCTGGCGTTCCCGGTCGGCTCGACGTTGAAGGTCTTTGCGGTCTCCCTGTCGTGGAGGTAGCCCACCATGACCCCCTTCCTGATGATCTCGATCTTCCGGGAGAGGACCCCCTCGTCGTCTACGGGGAGCGTGCCCGCGGCCCCGGAGACGTACTCCGAGGCGCCGGAGTCGACAAGGGTCACGAGTTCGCTGGCGACGCGCTGCCCCATCATCTGGCTCGCCACAGAGCCGGATTTCACGAAGTCCGCCTCTACCGTGTGCCCTATCGCCTCATGCGAGATCAGCCCGACGAGGCTGGGGTCCAATATCACCGTCCCCCTGCCGCCCTTGAGGTGGGACGCCTCCAGCAGCCTGACCGCCTTGCTCACGGCGGACTCCGCCGTGCTAAGCGAGTCCCTCTTCGAGAACAGGTCCTTCCAGCCCCCGGTGACCCCTATCGCCTCTATGCCGGCCACGGCCTCGTCTCCGGACATGCACACCGCGGCCGTCCTGAACTCGGGCTTCGAATCGTACATCTCGAAATATCCGCCGTCGGTGCTGACGAAGTATTTGCGATCGATTATCTCGTTATACGAGCACCTCGCGGAGACGATCCTGCTGTCCATCGCCCTCATGCGCTTCTCCGCCTCGACGACGGTGTTCATCTTCTCCTCGGTCGTGACGTCCTCCAGCGGCCCCCTGACCTGCGCCCTGAAGCTCCCTTTGGCCAGTTTCGCCTCCGCCAGCCCCTCCGACCTCGTCTTGCGGGCGCGGGAGGTCAGCTCGGCGATCCTCTCGGCCGATTTGGCGGCCTGCAGGAGATCCTCCTTCTTCGTGGAGTTCACGCTGGCGAACCCCCATGAGCCGTTCTTCAGGACCCGAATGCCCACGCCGGTCGTCTGGGAGGCGTTGACCTCCTCCAGCACCCCCTTGCCCACGGAGATCGATATCAGGTCCCTGACCTGGTACCTCGCGTCTGCGTAGGTGCAGCTCGCCGATTCGACCGCCCTGCGGAGTTCGTCTAGCATCCGATCATCACGAAGCATCGCTGTGCAACTATTTGTTTGGTTTGTGCCGCACCGAAAATTGTTAATCCGACTACCTGACTTCCAAACTTCCGTGGTCGCCAAACGCAAGCAGATGAAGATCAAGACAGGTCTCAGGACCGCGTCGAAGGTTCAGGAGAACCAGCTCATCAGCGCTGGGAAATGGCTGGCCGAGCACCCGGACGCCATCATACCCAAGTGCGAGGAGGAGGACCGCAGGTGCAATTTCTCGAAGATCGCATCGAAGATCGCCCTCGTCTCGAAGAACAAGGGGGATTCGGCCTTCCTGAGCAGGATGGCCAAGCGCGGCGACCCGCTGGTCCGAGCCTATGCGGCGACGATTCTCCTTTCTGTAGAGGAGCGCGCCCCCTACCTGGCCGTGGCGAGAGGGAGCGAAGGCGACATCGCATACGCGTACAGCCCGAAAGTCAGGAGGGAGCCGCTGATCGGGCTCCAGTACTTCAAGGACCCGCACCTCCGCCTCTTCGCCTACGCCCACCTGGCCCGCAAGAAGAAGCTTGTGTTCTACTCCACCAAGGACTCGGTGTTCTGCTCCGCTGAGGGCGGAAAGGCCCCTGCGAGATTCATCGAGGAGACCGTCAGCAGGCTGAACCTGTCCAAGAGGGACAAGTCGAGCTACTCGTGCGGGCACAACCTGGATGAGCGCGGCTATCTGCAGATCGCCTTCAAATCTTCCGGCGTCTCCCTCATGGTCTGCGAGAAATGCCTCGGCGAGGACAGGAAGCTCATGGCGAAGATCGCGGGGAGGATCATCGCGCGCAAGGTCCAGGACGCATTCGAAGTGAAGGCGCTCGTCCGGCTCGAATGCCTGAGCAAATGCGGCGATTGCCCGACGGGGGACATCCACGGGTTCAACTACGACGACATCGGCGAATACGTCGCAGGCAACCTCGGCGACAAGCAGATGTACGAAATGGCCACAGAGGGGCATCTCGATTCCATCAAGGAGTCGAAGAAGAGGATATTGGTCATCGGCAGGAGATGCTTCGGCGACGACCAGTCGGCCTTCGCAGAAGCGCTGGCCACCACTCCTTCGGAGAAGGAGGCGGTGCTCTCGCTGCTCATGAAGCACGAGGGCCCTGTGGTCGTCCCCGGCAACATGACGACGAACAAATTCCTGGCGCAACACTGGGATAAGCACGGTTCGCACCTGATGAGCGAGCTGGTCGGACACCCGAAGGACGAAGAGCCCCCGAAGCTCTCTGACAATGTAACGCCGATGATGGTCATAGAGAAGGCGAGGTCTCACCAGCGGGCGAAGATGATCAAGGACTCCCTCCCCCAGTACAAGTCGCTCGACAAGCACACCTCGTTCGCGGACAGCATAACGCGCGCGTACAAGTCGCACGGGAGCGAGGCCGCGCTGAGGCTCACGGCCCCTGTCGGAACGGAGGACACGCATCAGAAATCCATCGGGCTGGCATTCCGAATAGCGCTCGGCGAGACCGGCATAGAGTGGCAGTATACTCGCGAGGAGATCGATCTCGCCAAGCACCTCGCCACATCGGCAAGGACCCTTCTGGAGGCCGAGGGCGAGGAGTACGACGTGCTGCTGAGGCAGTTCATGCGCAACGCCGGCATCCAGGACAGCATCGTCAGGAAGAAGTGAACCGCGCGTCGACCGCGATGTGCGAGACGCCCGGCGCGAAGGTCTTCACCACCCTCTGCTCGATTACCTCGACGTCCCATCCATCGCCGGCGGTCCTCCTCAACCTCTCGGCCGGCGCGTCTGGCAGAAGCGCGTTCGGATAGTTCTCATGGTAATGTATCATCCCGCCGGGCCTGAGCATCTCGAGCGCCTTCCCGAGGAACGAGTAGGTGTCTCTCAGGTATCCCATTATTATCCTGTCGGCCTTCTGCGGCGGCGTGAAGTCACGGTTGTCCCCCAGCACGGGGACGACGATCCCTTCGACGCGGTTCATCGCGATGTTCTTCAGCAGATAATCATATGATAACCGTCTGATCTCGCAGGCGTAGATGGCCTTGGGCTTCCCGTGGACCGCCAGGGGCAGAGACAGGTAGCCGATCCCTGCGAACATGTCGATGACTGTCTCCCCATCGCATCTCACCGAGGCCATCCTCGTCCTCTCTCCGACATTGCCTGACGAGAACATGATCTTCGCGGCATCCAGGCAGTAGAGAATGCCGTTCTCGCAGTGCACCGCCTCGGTGCTGTCTCCGAGCAGCGTCTCCATCTCCGGCACCCTCTCCTCGCCGCGGATGATGCCCTTGTCCCTCAGCACGGTCTTGGCGCGGAGGACGTCGGCGTAGGCCTTCGCTATCACGGCCTTTTCGGCGGCCAGTCTGTCATCGAGTTTCAGTATCAGGACATCCCCGTGCATCTCCCACCTGTCGGGCAGGAGTTCTATCAGCGCGCGGTCAAGCCCCTGCATCTCCAGGGAATCCCCGATCTCCTTGTAGGGGGCCTCCCTGACGACCCTCCTGCGGTCGTCCCACTCCTCCACCCTGATCCGGAACCTCTCCACGAAGCTTCCGGGGAGGATCGTCGACGCGAGCGGGACAAATACCTCGGACTCGGACCGCTGGATCTTCATGCTCCGGTCCACGAGGCCTCCCGCCAGCATCTCCTCGATCGCCTGTCCTGCCATCTGGGCAGGGACTACCGCCACGAACATGCGCCCCAGCATTTATTCCGAATTATATGCAGTTATTGAATTGAAAGAACGGTCGGGCCAGCGGGCTCGAATTGAAAATTTTTCTATAATTCATGCGAAATTGCCTTATGAAACCTCAGGCGGAAACCATTTAATCATGATTCCTTTATCCCAAGACAAGGCCCGAAAAATATCGGGCGGGGAGGTGAGCTTAATGCCAAGCTTTGCCGACACATTCAAAGTAGGAGCACCAAGACCAATATTGAAGGAAAATGACAAGAAGATGATACACGAAGCCGCTCTTGACGTGATGGAGACCGTGGGCGTTAGGGTCCACAGCAGCATCGCGCGCGCAGCACTCAAGAAGGCGGGGGCGAACGTCGATGAGAAGACCCATGTCGTCAAGTTCGACCAGAACCTGACGAAGAAGCTTATATCGACCGCGCCCTCGAAGATCGTCCTGGCGGGCAGGGACAAGGATTTCGACCTGCCGATGGACGGGTCTCATCACTATTATACGACGGACGGCACCGGCATCACCGTCTGGGACCAGAGGACGCAGTCGCGGAGGCTGTCAGTTCTCGAGGACATAAAGAAGACGGCCCTGATATCGGACTGGCTGCCATACCTCAGCATCTACGAGCCGATGGTCGTGGCATCGGACATAAACGAGAAGGTTCATGTCATCACCGGCATGCTGGCGGCCTTCGAGGTCACGAGGAAGCACATCGAGTCAGAATCGACCTCCACGAAGGAGGAGGCCAAGCTGCAGATTGAGATGGCCTCTGAGATAGTCGGCGGAGCAGCCGAGCTCAAGAAGAGGCCGATCATATCCGCGATGGTATGCACGATGTCCCCGCTCACTCTCGACGAGCATGCGACGGACGCCGGCATGATCTGGGCGGATGCAGGCATCCCGGTCCACATCACCGGAATGGCCATGATGGGAGTCAGCGGCCCGGCAACGATCGCCGGAGACCTGGTCGTCAACCACGCCGAGACGCTCGCAATGGTCGCCGCGATGCAGGCGCACGCGAAAGGATCGCCAGCAATATACGGTTCAGTCCTCTCGAGCATGGACCCGAAGACCGGCGCATACACCGCCGGATCGCCAGAGTCGGTGCTCCTGGGATGCTGCTCGCACGAGATGGCGAAGTACGTCAAGCTGCCCTCGTCCTGCGGCGGCATCGGGCCGAGCACAAGGACGCCCGGCGTCCAGGCAAGCCTCGAGAACGCGCAGCTCTCGATAATGAGCGCATCAGTGGCGGCCGAGATAATGAACGGCCTCGGGCTGGTAGACGGGTCGACGATGCTGTCATACGAGCAGCTAATGATCGACAACGAGATAGCTGGAAGGTCGATATTCTGTTGCCGCGACTTACCGGTCAACAAGGAGACCATACACCTTGAACTGATCAAGGAGACCAACATCCTGGGCATGGGTCCGAAGAAGGGGAACTTCCTCGGGTCATTGGCCACGATGAAGGAAGCCCGCCAGTTCTTCCAGTCGACGCTCTTCAACACCCAGCCATTCGACCAATGGGAGGCGAAGGGGAAGAAGGACGACATGACCGTCGCAAAGGAGAAGGCGGACTGGGTCCTGAAGAACCACAAGCCGACTCTGCTGGACAAGAGCACGATGGCAAGGCTCGAGCAGATAGTCAAGAACGCGGCGAAGAAGTAATCGCGCGGAAGACAAACCCCTTCCGAAATCCCTTCCTTTTCATTATTTCTCTGATCGCGCTAGCCCATGCTCCTCAGCACGGTGGGCGCGAACTGGAGCAGCCTCGGAGCTTTGAGCAGGATCGCGGACGACATGCCGGCAGGGTCGTCGATGTCCCCGTCCCTCTCGAGGATCCTGAGGACGGGCTTTTCCGACAGTATCTCGACGGCCCTGTCGAGCTTCTTGTCGGACAGTCGGTTGATCACCTTTCTCACGAGCCAAGCGCGGGATATCTGGGAGCCAAGCTCATCGCTGTACAGCCGCTCGTAGCGGCTGAGTGCATGCGGGCATGCCCCCTCCTCTGCAACAGTCTCCGCGAGCATCTCCGCGGCCCGCTTCCCGAGGAACACCCCCCCGCCGGTTATCGGCTTTGTCTGGCCGCCAGCGTCGCCGAGCAGCGCCAATCTGCCTTTCGCGAGCCTGCCTATCGGTCCGACGGGTATGAGCCCCGACTGCTTGTCCGTCACCTTCAGCTCCGGGAAGTACTTCTTGGCGAACGATTTGAGCAGCGACATCGGCGGATCGTCCGCGTTGGTGCAAAGCCCTATCCTGACGGCGTCCCCCGCCGGTATCTTCCAGGCGAAGAACCCAGGCGCGACCCTGTTGCCGATCCACATCTCCACCGCTCCATCGCCGCCCGAAGGGAGCGTCCCTTCGAGCTGAGCGCCCTTGTAGAGCATCTTGAAACGCTCCCTCGTCACTGCGCCCCTGACGACCGACCTTGGGCCGTCCGCGCCGACCAGCAGCGAGGATTCGACATCCCTCTGCCGCCGCTCCGACTTGCACGGCACGATGACGGAACCGTCCTTCACATTCACCTCGCCGGCCTTCGTGCTGAAAAGGAATTCCGCCCCGAGGTCGGCCGCCTTTTCCGCCAACGACAGGTCGAACAGGCTCCTGTCAATTACAACGCCTCCCACCTCTTTGGAGTGCAGCTCGATCCTTCCCCCTCCGGGGGAGTGGAGGGTGAAATCCCTGATCTCGAGGAGCACCGATTTCTTCGTGACGCCGTCGACGGTCCGCGGGGAGACCAGGCCGGCGCACTGGAGCGGCCTACCGGCGCTCCCATGCTCCTCCACAACCATCACCCGGCGGTCCTTCGCCAGGAGCATCGCGAGGCGGCATCCGGCCGGCCCGCCACCTATTATCGTCAAATCATACATGCTGAAAGACGCAAGATGCGAGGTTGATATATGATATTATTTGAACGGGCGGCCTACTTCTTCGGCAGCTTCTCGTAGTCGCACTTGAACTTCTCGATGCCCGCGTCCGTCAGGGAGTGCTGCGTCATCTTCTTCAGGACATCGAACGGGACCGTCGCGATGTCCGCCCCGAGCAGCGCCGCCTGCATGACATGTATCGGGTGCCTTATGCTGGCCACAATGACCTGGGTCTTGATGTCGTAGTTCTTGAAGATGACCACGATCTGCTCGATGATGTCCATCCCATGGCTGCCAATGTCGTCGAGCCTTCCGATGAACGGCGACACGTAGGTGGCGCCGGCCTTCGCCGCCAGGAGCGCCTGGTTCGGGGAAAATACCAGCGTGACGTTGGTCTTGACCCCCTCCGCCGAGAGCTTCTTCACCGCCTTGAGCCCCTCGACCCCCATCGGGATCTTGACCACGACGTTCTTGTGCACCTTAGAAAGCGCCCTCGATTCCTTCACGATGTCGTCGCACTTCGTGCACATCGCCTCGGCGCTGATGGGGCCATCGACTATCGCCACGATCTCCTTCACGATGTCCTCGTAGGGCCTCTTCTCCTTGGCCATCAACGTCGGGTTCGTCGTGACGCCGTCTATTATGCCCCAGCTGTTCGCCTCTCTGATGTCCTCAACATTCGCCGTATCGAGGAATATCTTCATTCAGTCAACCTCCTCATTTCTTCCTTGACAGCACTTCATGCGCCGCCTCGACTATATTCTCTGCGGTCAGCCCGTACTTCGCCATGAGCTCCTCGCAGTCGCCAGATTCGCCGAAGGTGTCCGGTATGCCGACCCTTCTCATCGGGATCGAGGCGTTCTCGCCCAGCGTCATCGCCACGGCGCTGCCGAGCCCCTCGAGGATGCTGTGCTCCTCCGCCGTCACCATCGCGCCGGTCTCTCTCGCCGCCTTCACTATCACCTTCTCATCGAGCGGCTTGATCGTGCTCATGTTGATGACCCGCGCGTCTATCTTGTGCTTTTTCAGCTCTTCCGCGGCCAGGAGGCACCTGGACACCATTATCCCAGTGCCGACAAGCGTTATGTCCGCCCCCTCCCTCAGGATCGGCGCTCTGCCGATCTCGAACGCGTCCTCGGACGCCGTTATGGTCGGCACATCCGTCCTTCCGAGCCTCACGAACGTCGGGCTCTTGTTCTCAGCGATCTTCATGATCACTTTCGCAGTCTCCGGGGCATCGGCCGGGACGATGACGGTCATGTTGGGGAGGACCCGCATCAGAGCGATGTCCTCGACTATCTGGTGCGATGCGCCGTCCCCGCCTACGGTGATGCCGGCGTGTGAGAGGACTATTTTGACATTCAGCTTCGGATATGCTATCGACTGCCGTATCTGGTCGTAGCACCTGCCGGTCCCGAAGACAGCGAAGGTCGATGCGAAGACCGTCTTCCCGCTCGCGGCCATGCCTGCGGCGGTGTCCATCATGTTCGCCTCCGCGATGCCGCAGTTGAAGAACCTCTCGGGGAACACCTGAGCGAACATCGCCGTCTGCGTAGAGGACGACAGGTCGGCATCCAGCACGACTATGTCCTTCCTCGTCTTGCCAAGCTCGACCAGCGTCTTGCCGTACGTCTTGCGCTGGCTTTCCAGCTTCCAGTTGCCCGTCATTGGCGGCATGCACCCAGCTCCTCGAGCGCCTTAGCGCACTCCTCGTTGTTCGGCGCCTTGCCGTGGAAGTTCAGAACGCCCTCCATGAAGCTGACGCCCTTCCCCTTCATGGTGTGGCAGATTATGACCGACGGCTTCCCATGGGTCTCCTTTGCGCGGTGCGTCGCGGCGATGATCTCGCGCATGTTGTGGCCGTCGACCTCCTGGACATACCAGCCGAATGCTTTCCACTTGTCGGCGATCGGCTCTATCGACATTATCTTCTCCGTAGGTCCGTCGAGCTGCAGCATGTTCCTGTCGAGATACATCGTCACATTGTCAAGCTTGAAATGGGCCGCGAGCATGGCTGACTCCCAGACCTCGCCGACATCCATCTCGCCGTCGCCGCACAATACGTAGATGCGGTTCAGCCTGCGGTCCAGCTTCGCTGCCAGCGCCATCCCGTTGGCGACCGCCAAGCCATGGCCGAGGGAGCCGGTGGACATCTCGACTCCGGGCGTTGTCTTCATCGAAGGGTGCCCCTGGAGCCTGCAGCCGAGCTTCCTCAGCGTCATCAGCTCCTCGACCGGCAGGTATCCGGCCTCTGCCAATACGGCGTAGAGCGCCGGCGCGGCGTGCCCCTTCGATAGAATGAACCTGTCCCTCTCAGGCCAGCCAGGGTTCTTCGGGTCGTGCTTCATTATCTTGAAGTAGACGCATGTGAGGATCTCCACGGCGGAAAGGGACCCTCCGGGATGTCCGGAGCCAGCGGCGTTCGTCATCTTGATGATGTGCTGGCGGATCCTCCGTGCCTTCTCCGTCATCTCGTTAATCTCATCTGCGTTCACGAGGTCCAAACGGATCCCCCCGGCCGAAAGGCCAACATTGGCTGTATCGGCTATCTGCACAAAAGCATTTCTGAGCTTCAATATTTTATTCTGACCCGGCGGCCCTCTATCCTCAGCCTTCCTGCGGCGAAGAGCGCTATCGCCTTGACGTAGAGCCTGTGCTCGACTGGGTGTATGCGGTTCGCGAGCGTCTCGGGCGTGTCCTCCTCGAGCACCGCCACCGACTCCTGCAGGATGATCGGCCCGCCGTCCACATCCGTGCTCACGAAGTGCACGGTGCAGCCTGAGACCTTGCACCCGTGGTCGAGGACGGCCTTGTGCACGTGCTCCCCGTACATGCCCTCCCCGCCGAACGACGGCAGCTGCGCGGGATGCACGTTCATCATCCTTCCCTCGTACTTCCCTATCAGCCAGGGGGTCAGAATCCTCATGTAGCCCGCAAGCACGACGAGGTCCACCCTCTCCTTCTGCAGCGCCTCGTGCACGAGCTTCTCGTGCTCCTCCCTGCTCATCCCCTTCGGGAGGATCGCCATTGCGGGGATGTTCCTCTTCCTCGCCCGCTCGAGCGCGCGCGCGTCGCTCTTGTCAGATATGACAACGACGACCTGGCCGTCGATCTCCCCGGCGTCGCAGGCGTCCATTATCGCCTGAAGGTTCGTCCCCCCGCCAGAAGCGAGGACCCCGATCCTTATCTTCGCCAACCGAAAGCCCCGCCCTCGAATGTCGCTGGATGGTAAATAAGCTGTCGCACCCCCCACCCGATGTCAACTATAATTAGAGCGCAATCCTTCTACCGGTCCGCAATGCACCTACAAATCAACACGAAGGGGAACAAGAAGCTCGAGAGCATCGTCGCGAGGCTGCACAGTGACCCCGAGCTCGCGGCCCTCTGGAAGTCGTCCAACGTGATGGCGATCGACCGCATGGGCTTCAATGACCACGGCCCGACCCACGTCAAGATCGTCGCGGGCATTTCCCAGAAGATGCTGCGCCTCTTCGTGGAGAGGGGGAGGGTGCCGAACATCGTCAAGGATCACTCTATGCAGAAGGAGGACGCCGAGATCGTCGTCGTTCTCGGCTCGCTGCTGCACGACATCGGCCACGTCGTGCACAGGGAGAACCACGAGCAGCTGGCGATACCGCTGGCCATCCCGGTCATCGACAGGCTCCTGCACGGCATCTACGACAAGGAGGAGGCCACCGTCGTGCGGGGGGAGATACTGCACTGCATAATCTCCCACACCTCCGGGATAGTGCCTCAGACCCTTGAGGCAGGGATCGTGAAGGTCGCCGACGCGCTCGACATGGAGAAGGGGCGGGCGAGGATACCCTTCCACACGGGCAGCGTCAACATCCACTCCGTCTCGGCCATGGCCATCGACAAGGTCCAGGTCCGCGCCGGCTTGGAGGACCCGGTGGAGATCGAGATCACCATGAACAACTCCGCAGGCATATTCCAGATAGACAACCTTCTGCGCATGCGAATCGACGAGTCGCGCCTGACGAACGACATCAAGGTCGTCGTCATGATGGCAGGCGCTGAGAAGAATATAATCAAGAACAGAATAGAGATGTAGGGCGGGGGAAGCGCTCAGTCCCCGCTCTCTATCCTCGGTGCCAGGAGATACACCACGCTGCCGTTGCCGTTCGCGATCTGGAATTCGATCTTCACCGGGTAGTCGTTCCCGAGGTTCAGCGTTATCTTCGACTGCGACGGGATCGCCCTCATCATGTTCGAGAAGTATTCCAGCGGGAACAGGCTCTTCACCTTGTCCTCGCACACCAGCTCGAGCAGCTGGTCCTTGGAGAGCTTCATCTGCACTTGGTCGGTGTCCCCCTCGCAGACCATCTCAAATGAATCCGAAGTCACCGTCAGGGCGATGTGGTCGGATACCGACTCCGAGGCCTTTATCCCCTGCGCTATGTCCTCGATCTTCATGGAGACCTTGGCGGGCAGGTTGAGGTTCGGGACCTTCGGCTCGCTCATGCCGGTCGTGTCTATCAGGCTCATCCTCTTCGTGGTGTTCCCGACAGCCACGTTCAGCCTCCTCTTTTCCTCGTCGTTGACGATATCGATGGCCTCGCCGGTCTTGGCGAGCCTGAGGAACTGGTCGAGCTTCGCGACGTCGATGCCCAGCTCGCTGTCCTCCGCCTTGTACTCCTCAAAAGCCTCCTTGTTCAGCTTGAGGTCCACCATAGCGACGTGCGCTGGGTCGACGGCCCTCAGTTGGATGCCGTCGGGTGTTATCGAGAACTTCGCCTCATCGACGAGAGTGGATACAATCGCGACGAGCTCCTTCAAGGTGTCCGCCTTGGTTCTTGCCTGGAACATGTGCCCCCCTTCTGTAGGTTACCCGTAGTTTGTCATAGAGTTAAAAGATTTGTGATGTGGCGGTTAGTGTGCAATTAACCCGATATGAGGCGCAATCAGGCGTTCTCTCTCCAAGAATGTGAGCACTTCACGCACCGGAAGATCCTCGTCTCTGGCTCATCGGCTCCGCGCATCTGCCTCAGGACCCAATACGCCTTCTTGTTCCCGCACTTGGGGCACTCGGCGTCGGCCGTCGGAAGAGTCCCGGTGACGTTCTCGAGCACAGGAACCTCCCTGTCGACCTTCCCCTTTGTCATGACCCCGCTCTCCTTCTTGCCGCTCTCCTTCTGATAGCCGCACTTGCCGCATGTGGGCACCCCGTCCTTGGGGAAGAGCAGGCATTTGCATTTCGGGCAGAACATATTCAACAGCTCTCTCGTCGCAGGGACTCGCAAGACCCTAATAATAACTTTCCGGGATACTGAAAATAATATCAAAAGAGAAAAGGGGACGATCTCAGATCGTCTCCCAGTTTCTGGTCGGCACTCTTCTTGCCACGCTCGGCCGGGGCTGGATGGGGAGCGCGCCGCCTTCGTGCCTCTGGTGGTGCTTCTGGGCTATGATCGGCGGAGAACCCGCCGCTCTCATCCTCCTCGCCGGATCCCACTCCTTCTCGATCCTCCTCTGAGCGGTCCTGAAGGTGTTGGGCTTGGCGGGGTTCACGACCAGGTTTGGCCTCTCGCGCCTCACATGGGCGGCGTCGTCGGGCCTGGGCGCAGGCGCCTTGAGCTTCCTGACCCTCCTGACGTGCTTCTTAGCGTGCTTGCCGGCAGAGGCCTCCATCGGTTCGATTTCCTCCTCTTCCCGCGCGCCTTCGATGTCCCTGATGGCGACCATCCTGTCGAAGTTGTTGGCCCTGCCCCTTCTCCTCGTCGCATGTGATGGCTTGAAAGCCGACACTTTACCGGAGACGAACGAACTGACCAACGGGATTGGGTTGTGGGCGGGGAATCCCATATGGTGCGCCCCCTCCCTGTATTCGTTGGGCGACACGACCAAGGTCGTATGCGACCCGGCCGCGCCCGATACGGCCTCGATCTCCCTTCTCGTCTGGTCGGCGAGTATGCCGCCGATGTAGGCGAAGGCCAGCGTGATGATGTAGCTGTTCATCCCGTACGGCGCAGAGCCCGCGAGGGAATCTAGGAAGTTCATGACATAGCTCCTTGTGAAATCGAGATACGGGCCAATGACCGGTATTCCGGTCGCGAACCCGGCGAGAAGGGATGAGGATGCCGAGCTTGTTCCTGAGAAGCTCTGCGAGAGTAAGTGGTCCAAAGCCGTGATCACTGCGAACAGAGCCACCACTGGCAGGACCGCGGATACGACCCCTTTCAGAGGGCTTCCTGCTTTCCTGCCGCCTATGTAGCCTGCGATCATCTGGCCGAAAACCGGCAGCCACCAGAGCAGGAGCGACAACACCATTGTGTATTTCATCGCTCCCCAGATGCTGTACACTTTCCGGGCCTTTCTGACCTTCTTGCCTTCGTGATCGTCGCTGAACGATGCGACTCTCCATCTCGGACCATCATCCGAATTCTTTCTACTGGATGTCCGTTCCTTCTCTCTGCCGAAGAGGCTCATCTCTAATCCCATCCCTTCTCAGTCCGACAAATGTCAGACAATAGCGAGTTATGTCGTTTTCGGTATATATACCTTTGCCAGTAGTTCCTAGACCGCATTTTCTCGTGGAAAAATCATAGCAGACGATACGTCTGCTGTTGCGCGTATCCATTCTTATGCCAGCGACCATCGGAGCCCGATGCTCTGTGTCGTAGAACGATCGAGCAGCCGCATCGCACTATTGCAGCCACGGCCGAAAGCGGAGCGGATCGTTCCATGGCCCGCCTCAATCTATTAGATGCCACAATCATCTATCGAAAAAACGTTGCCTGGCTCGATTTAACTGCCGTTTCACTGATTGAACATTGGGTAATGAATTTTATATATGACAAACCCTTTCCAACAGATATATCCCAGAAACCGCGAGAAACCAAGGCTGACTCGGCGGCGCCTGAAACGAGGAGAGACAAGGCCGGGATGTAAAAAAAGAGGACACGCATCATGCCAAGGGTATTGATTGTCGAGGATGCGCCTTTCATCAGAGAGATGATCAAGGACATTCTCGAGTCTCACGATTACACGGTGGTGGGCGAGGCGGCCAACGGGCTCGAGGCAATAGAGAGGTACGAGGCGCTGAAGCCGGACGTCGTCCTGATGGACATACTGATGCCAGGGATGGACGGCCTTTCCGCCATCACGAAGATAAGGGAGATCGACCCCGCCGCGAAGATCATCGTGGTCAGCGCGCTGGTCAAAGAGACTCTGCGGAAGGAGGCGCTCAGGGCGGGCGCAGCGGATTTTGTCGCCAAACCCTTCCAGGTCGAGAAACTGCTCGATTCCGTCAGATCTGTCGCGCCAGTAGGTTAATCGTTGCGAGATAATCAGACAGATACGGATATATTATACTAGATTTCTGGGAATCTCCCATCGCATGGTAAAGCCGCATGGCCGGCTCTCCGAAGGTGGCACGAGAGTATGTTCTTCAATAGGGGGCTCTAGGTTTGGACGGCGTGCTCATTTTGGTCACCCTAATCGCATCGGCCCTTTGCATCATGGGCGGGAGTTTCCTCCTGATCAGGAAACCTCGCTCGTTGGTGCAGATATTCGGCTCTATTCTCCTGTTCTGCCTCGGGGCCGGAAACGTCATCGTGCCCGCAATCGCCACATCGGGCAATAGCGGAGACGCCGACCTCTTCGTCCGCATCGCGACGGCGTCGTTCGCCATATCGCTCGCGACCGCGCTCTTCGTCATGCTCGTGTTCTCGTACGAATCCGGGCTGATCGCTTCGGCCCGACGGAAGAGGCGCTTCATTGCTTCGTACCTGCTGGTCGCCGCAGTCATATCGGTCCTGGCATTGCTCCTCTCGAAGTCCGAGCCGAGCGCTGGCGGATTCTGGTTCGATTACAACACGACCCTGCTTTGGCTGGCGACCGCGGTGTTCGCACTTCCGAGCGCCGTCGCGATAGACCTGCTTGCGTACAGGTCTTCCTCCCACGTGAAGCAGATCACCGGGGTCGCGGCGGTGGCGCTTTGCATAATCCTGGCCTTCGACATCGTCTTCCAGCTCGTGGGATCCGGCTCCGGGGACTGGATATGGATGGATCTCGCCCTCGTCACCCCGCCCATAGTCACCGCCTCGCTGTTCACCATGCGCCGCATAGGGATCGTCATCCCCGTCGCCGAGCCGCTGTCGAAAGGATCAAAGTCGAAATACAATCTCCTGGGGGGCAGGATCTACGTCGTGGAGGAGAAGCAGCCGCATTTCTCCTTCGCCCTCTTCTCCGAGATACTGCGCAGCAGGTGCCACGACTGCGCCAACGACGAGAGCTTCACCTGCGAGAGCCTTGACTGCTCGAAGTGCACCCTCCCGTGCCCCTGCAAGGAGTGCAACCTCTACGAGGGAAGGACCAGGGGGCTGGTCGTCACGCGCAGGCATCCCAGCGAGATCCGCCTGGAATACTTCATACAGACGACGCCCGTGGTCTGGCTCACTTCAATACCCGGCAAGGACAACATGGATCCTTCCAAGCTCGGCCTGCTCACCGACATGATCGTCGACTTCCTGCAGAAATCCGAGAACGGGGTCGTGCTGGTCGAGGGGATAGAGTACCTCGTGACCTCGAACGATTTCCAGAAGGTGCTGAGGGCCATGGACCGCTGGAGCGAGGTGGCGATGTCCCGCTCCTCGCGCCTCGTCATGTCGCTCGACCCGCGCGCGTTCGACACCAAGGAGATCGCGCTCATCGAGCGCAACAGGGAGATAATCAAGCCCGATGACAAGGCCACCGTGGAAAGGATACTCGCCGCATCGGCAGAATGAAGGAATCCATTGGAGGGGCGATTCGATGATCGCCCCAATTGAGTCCCGACTCCCGGATTTGAACCGGGGGCCTGCTGATATCGGCGGCTGAAATCGGCTATGCCGATCTCCGTACTACAGTCAGCCGCTCTTGCCAGACTGAGCTAAGTCGGGATGGCTGGCACGCGCCGGCAGGCACACTATTATCGAATCCATATAAGCGTTTTTGCATAGATATTTCGATGCCACCGGGAGCAGAAAAAGATTAAGACCACGGATACCCTGCTCGTTGGCAACTACGGAGGCGGCATCATCCCAGGAAACGAGATTGAAGAGCAGCTCCTCTCGAAGGTGTCAGGCGAGAGGATCAAGTCGATCGTGACGCGACTCTCGCAGAGGGGGATGAGGGTAACCGGGTCAGAGAACGAGCGGCTGACCGCGGAGTCAATAGCCGACGAGCTGAGGAAGCTCGGGATAGACGCGTCGCTAGAGGAGTACGAGACGACAACATGGGAGCACGGCCCCGCCCAGCTGACCGTGGACGGCGGCTCGGAGACGAAGGTCGAGGTGCATTTCATGCCGTTCTCCCCTCCGGTGAAGGCGGGAGGGGCGAAAGGGAAGCTGGTCCCGCTCAAGTTCGGGTTCCCCAAGGAATACGCCGGAATCGGGGACGAGCAAGCCATCGTGATCGCGGACTGGAACCAGGCCGCGGGGGTCCACTACCAGATGCTGTCCGCCGCCAGGTCAGGCAAGAAGATTGCCGCCCTAGGCATGATCGGCGAGGTCGGCGGGGCGTTCAGGATCGACGCCGTGCCGATGCTGGAGAAGGCGATACCGTTCCCGATTTTCACAATCAAAAGGGAGGACGGGATCCTCCTGAGGAACAGCTGCCTCAAGAAGGGCGCAACAGCGAAGCTCGAGGGCAAGTCCAAGATCGTCCCCGGGGCGAAGTCCGCCAACGTCGTCGGCCTGAAGAAGGGCAAGGGCAGGTCCGACGAACGGATCGTCATCTCGGCGCATCACGACAGCTGGTTCTCCGGCGCCAACGACAACCTGTCCGGGGTGTGCTCGATGCTCGAGGCCGCGAGGATACTCTGCGACCAAGAGACGGAGAGGAGCATACAATTCATCTCATTCGGCAGCGAGGAATGCGGCTCTCCCGGCTTCCAGTATTACCTCTGGGGCTCCAGGCAATACGTCAAGCGCCATGCGAGCGAGCTCGGCAAGGTCGCCTGCATATTGAACTGCGAGCTCGCCGGACTTGCCAATTCCGAGCACCTGCTGGTCGACTGCACCCCGGACCTCGTGTCGTACTTCGAGACGATATTCGAAGACACCATGGGGAGGTGCAAATACCCGAAGAAGTTCGAGATGAGCGCCTCGATCCCCACGAGCTCCCAGGCGGACCAGCTCAACTTCGAGATGGCCGGGGTGCCGAGCGCCCTGCTGTACTGGTCGTGGTTCGACGAATACCACACCGACCTCGACACCGCAGACAGGCTCGTCCCGGAGAAGCTGCAGCTTTTCGCGGAGACCCTGCTCATGTCGGCAATAAGGATCGTCAATTCGCCCGTCCTCCCGCTCAGCCTCACGCGCTACGCGAGGATTCTCCGCGCGGGGCACACGGTGGTCTCTTCGCACCTGTCCATAGAGCTCGGCAGGATATCGACGCCCGGGTTCGACCAGCTGAAGCGGCTCGCAGGCAGTTTGCTCGACCTGGATGACGCTATCAAGGCGCTGGATTCGTTCTCCCGGGCGGCCGGCTCCTTCGAGAGGCGGCTCTCCTTGGCAGGAGAGGGCGACTACCAGAAGCTCAACGAGAGCATGCTAAGTGCATGCGGCATGCTAAACAAATCCCTGTGCAGGACGGGAGGGATACTCGGCGAGGACGCGATGTTCCCGGGCTATCTGCAGTACTCCGAGGAGCTCAGGAAGGTCGACGAGGCGCTCGAGAGCCTGAAGAGGGTCAAAGGTTCGGACATGCATCCGGACATCAAGGCCGAGCTGGTGCCGGTGTTCGCCCCGGAGATAGGCACCGACAAGCTCGAGTTCTCACGCGAGGTCGCCCTGCTATCCTCCAAGAGGGACGCCCTCGTCGAAGCCCTGCAGGGAGAGGTCGCGAGGGTGGCCGAGGTTATACGGGCGGCAGAGGCTTTCATCCGCTGAGGGGCGCTCCGGCACTAGCATTCTCGCCAGGGATGTCATATGCCCAGTATGCCAAGGGCAAAGACTCATTAACCAGTCATTTTGTTAGGGGGATGAGCGCGACTGCCCTGCGCAAGGTGCGACAATGGCGAAATCCATTCTCAGGTTCCTAGGCAAGGATGAGGAAGAGCTAATCCACGAGGAGAGCCTGAGGTGCCTCGAAGAGATCGGCGTTATGGTCCACAGCGAAGCCGTGCTCAGGATGCTGAAGGGCGCAGGGGCGAACATCGACCCGAAGAAGATGGTCGCCAAGCTCCCCCGCGACCTTGTCATGGGCTCGGTGAAGAAGGCGCCCAAGGAGTTCGTGCTCTGCAGCCGTGAGCCGAAGAACGATGTCGTGCTCCCCGCGGAGAACTACCCGCACATCTGCACCAACGGTCTCTCGGTATACATGACCGACCTGGAGACGGGCAAGAAGCGCCCGACGACCAGGAGGGACCTCGCCATGTTCGCCAAGCTGGCGGACTCGCTCGACGCGATAAGCTACTTCTGGCCCGCGGTGACGGCCGGGGACGTCCCCGAGGCGTCTCACAACGTCCACGAGCTCTGGGTTTCGCTGCAGGCCGGCACGAAGCACGTGCAGGGCGATTCGACCACCGAGGAGGACGCCCTGACGCAGATCAAGATCGCATCGGTCGTCGCCGGAGGGGAGAAGGAGCTCAGGAAGCGCCCGATATTCTCCTGCACCTGCTGCCCGGTAGCGCCGCTCTCGTTCGAGAAGGGCTCCGTGGAGGCCCAGGTGGCGTTCGCCAGGGCGGGCGTCCCGATCTCGTCGATGTCAATGTCGATGTCCGGGATGTCATCCCCGATCACCCTGGCCGGGACGATCATGAACGCCAACGCCGAGAACCTCGCGAGCATAACGATCACGCAGACGGCATCGCCCGGCGCTCCGCATGTGTACGCGTCGGAATCCACCCCTATAGACATGAACACCGGCGGGATAAACTACGTCGCCAGCGAGAGCCCGCTGATCTCGGCTGGTTGCGGGCAGATGGCGCAGAGGTACAGGCTCCCGTCGATGGTCGGCCAGTGGGGCGTGGACGGCATGACCCCCGGGATGAACAGGTCGTTCAACGAGCTTGCGACCGTGGCATTGTCAATGCTCTCTGGAACCGACTGCTGCTCCGGCATGGGAGGGCTGGACTCGGCTCTCGGCGCCTCGCTCGAGCAGATGGTCATAGACGCTTACCTCTGGGAGGGCTTCCGCCCGGTGCTGAGGAGCTTCACAATCAACAGGGAGACAGTCGCGATGGACGTGGTCAAGGCAGTGGGCCAGGGAGGCACCTTCCTGACCCAGCCGCACACTGCGAAGTACTTCAGGAAGGAGCTATACTTCCCCGACAAGAGCAAGCTGGCCTGGGAGTCCACGCTCTCGACGAAGATGGCCGCGGAGGCGAAGAGGGTCGTCAAGAAGAGCCTAAAGGAGCACGTAGTCCCGCAGATCGACAAAGGCGTGGTCAGGCAGGCGGACGCGATCGTCAAGCAGTACGAGAAGAGCCTCTCCGGTTGAACCGACGATCCGCGCTTCAAGATCCCGCCGCCCGGCCGGAAAAAGCAATATCGCACTTCATGGATAGCATTCAGTCCAAAGGAGGCGCGCAATGGCCGAAAGAGTCATCGAGACATTCGATTTGGAGAGGCGTTTCGGCAGCCTCGTCGCCGTCAACAAGGTCACTTTCGACGTGCAGAAGGGGGAGCTGTTCGGCCTGCTCGGGCCGAACGGGGCCGGCAAGACCACGCTGCTGAAGCTGCTCACCGGCCAGCTCGATCCCACTTCGGGGAGGTGCGCGGTCCTGGGCAGGAACCCGTCGGAGGACCCGATCGCGGTGAAGAGGAGCATCGGCATCGTCCCCGAGGTCGAGTCGCCGCCGTCATTCCTCACGGGGAAGGAATACCTCCAGTTCATCGGGCTCATCCGCGACCTCAAGGACATCGAGCTCAAGGCCGACCATTGGATCCAGTACATGGACATGGCGGAGGTGCAGAACACCCCGTGCAAGGACCTGTCCAAGGGGACGAGGCAGAAGCTGATGGTCGCCGCCGCGCTGATACACGAGCCGCCCCTGCTTTTCCTGGACGAGCCTTTCTCAGGCCTCGACCCGCACTACCAGAAGCTCATCAAGGAGTACCTGACGGGCTACCTGGAGAGGGGCGGGACGATTTTCATGTGCACGCACATACTCGAGATCGCGGAGAAAATGTGCACGAAGATCGGGATAATCAGCAAGGGGGAGATCGTCGCGATCGGCTCGCCGAGCCAGCTCAAGAAGGAGGGGGAGGGGCTGGACTCCGTCTTCATGCGCTACACCGAGAGTCCGGGAGCGACGAAGTAGGCAGGAGGCCGCGCCTTGTCCAACCTGAAGAGGGACCTGAAGATCATCCGGCTGATGCTGTCGGAGGAGCGCAGGTTGAACTCCGCGGTCATCGGCCAGGCGCAGTTCCTGATGTTCCCGGTCCTGATCCTCTTCATGTCGCTCGTCATAGCCATCTCATCCAAGCAGCTCCTGCGCACGATGGCGATGGACCAGGTGTACGTGATACTCCACTCGATAATCCTGATCTACGGGCTCGGCATCGGCGGCTTCGCCCTGTTCGGCGAGAGGATGGCCGAGAGGAGGGTCGGCGAGGTTTCGATGCTGCTGGAGACCCCCGCGATACAGCCGGTGAGCTTCAAGGAGGTCTTCTTCTCGTTCTATGTCAAGGACATAATCTACTACATACTCTACTCGATCCTCCCGCTGGTCGGGGGCGTCGCGCTGTCGATGCCGCTGACAGGCTTCCAGGCGACCAGCGTGCTGTTCCTCCTGCTGACGATCACGACCTCGTTCCTGTTCGGCATCTCGATGTCCTTCCTCCTGTCGTCGATGTACGTGCGATGGAAGGCGGTCTTCGGGGCGATCGTCGTGGCATTGCTCGCGTTCTTCGCCGGCAGCTATCTCACCGGCGCGTACGAAGCGACGGCCTTCATACCGCCGATGGCGCTCCAGCGGACCGGCGACCCGATATACCTGCTGATATCCGTCGTGCTGATACTGCTGTTCTCGGCCGTCGCGATCTCGACAATAAAGATCAAGATGGGGAAGCGCTCGGAGAAATTCAAGGAGAGCATGCTCCCGACGGCGGAGAAGTTCAAGTTCGCCCGCAGCTACTCGACGCTGATGGCGAAGGACTGGATCGACCTGGTGAGGAGCAGGACGCTCTTCCCCGTCGTCGGCGCGTACATAGGCCCGCTCGCTTTCCTCGCGGTCATATTCTGGTTCCTCGGCGACGTCATGAGGTTCCCGCTGCACTTCAACCTGATATTCTACGCGGGCATGATCGGCTTCTTCGGCGTCTCGATATACGGCTGGCTCAACCTGCTCGACACGACGGCCTTCCTGCAGGTGCTGCCAGTGAAAGTCACGCAGCTCGTGAGGACGAAGCTCATGCTCTTCACGATGATCGCGGTGGCCGCCTCGACGGCGTTCCTCATCGTGCTCAGCCTGCTGCAGTCGGAGGTTTCGATGCTCTGGGTGTCCCTCCTCGTGGCATATTCGACGACGTTCTATACGGTGGTCTTCACCGCGCTCCTCACCGGCCTGCGGACGAACAGCTACCTCTTCGCCCCCAAGACGCTCGGCAAGTTCGCCGCCGCGGTCATCCCGCCCCTGATTGCGCTGACGATCCTCTCGTTGGATTATTCGAACAGCCCCGCCATGTCCGCGGCCGTGATACTGGCGATAAGCGGCGTTCTGGCGCTGGCAGCCTTCCTGATGTACCGCAGAATCGAGACGAGATGGGGCAGGGAATCGTTCACGTTCTGATTCGCAAAGGGGAAACGCTTAAAATATTCCTGTTCCTAGGGGAAGCATCAACTCAGCATCATGCTGAAGGGGGTATGAAAAAATGGCAGTAGCCCGTTTGAAGTTCCTCGACAAGAGCGAGGAGGACCTGATACACCAACAGAGCATCGAGTGCCTCGAGACGATCGGGGTCAAGATCAAGAGCGAGAACGTGCGGAAAATGCTGGAAAAGGCCGGCGCCAATGTCGACCACAAGACGCAGGTCGTCAAGATCCCTGAGAGCATGGTGAAGAAGGCGCTCCAGACGGTCCCGAAGGAGATCACCCTCTGCGGAAGGGACCCGAAGAACGACATGAAGGCCCCGACGACGAAGTGGCCGTACTGCGCCACCACTGGCCTGGGCATCTACATACGCGACATCATGACGGGCAAGAAGCGCGACTCGACGGTGAAGGACATCGCCGACGTCATCAAGCTCGGGGACGCGCTGCCGGGCATCGACTATGTCTGGACCACCCTGACCGCCACTGAAGTCCCTCCGCTCTCGCACGGGCTGCACGAGCTCTGGACCGCTTTCCAGAACACGACGAAGCACGTCCAGGGAGTCGAGATCCTCAACGCCGAGGACGCGAAGAAGCAGGTCGAGCTGGGGGCTCTCATCGCCGGCGGAGAGGACGCGCTCAGGAAGCGCCCGATATTCTCCGTCATACACTGCTCGATCGCCCCGCTCATGTTCGAGCAGGAGGCAGTCGAGGCGATGGTCGAGTTCGCGAAGTCCGGGGTCCCGGTCGTAACGATGACCATGTCGCTTTCCGGCGGCACCGCACCTGTGACGCTCGCGGGCACGCTCGTCAACGGCAACTCCGAGAACCTGGCAAGCCTGGTGATAAACCAGACCGCCGCGCCGGGAGCGAAGGAGGTATACTGCTCCTCGTCAGCGCCGGTCAGCATGAAGACCGGGATAATCGACTACATGACCGTCAACCAGCCGCTGATCGCGACAGGGTTCGCGCAGATGGCCAAGAAGTACGGCCTGCCCTGCATGGTGGGCGACTGGGGCATCAACGACATGGACACCCCCGGGATACCGCACACCTTCAGCGAGCTGATGGGCGTCGCGCTCAGCACGATGTCCGGCACCGACTTCCAGTCCGGGACCGGCGGCATGGACGCCGTGAAAGGAGCGTCGCTGGAGCAGGAAGTGATCGAGTCGTACGTCTGGGAGAACGTCAGGCTGCACATGACGCCTTTCGAGATAAGCAAGGCCACGGCAGCGCTGGACGTCCTCAAGGCGGTCGGCCACGGCAACACCTTCCTCTCGAGCATGCACACCGTGAAGAACTTCAGGACGCAGATCATCCTGAGGAACCCGGAGAAGGGGAAGTTCGAGAAGACGCTCTCGAACGACATGGTGCCCGCCGCGAAGGAGATCGCCCTGAAGCTCCTCAAGGAGCACAAGCCGACGCCGCTGGACAAGAACGTGCTGGCGAAGGGCAACGACATCATCAAGAGCTGGGAGAAGAAGCACGGCTTCTGAGCCCGCCGCGGCCATTGGAAAAAATATTAACCCTCCCTCCCTTAGGGTGGGAGGGACAGACTTATTCTGTCTTGGAGTCGTTCAGCATGGCAGTAGCACGCATAAAATTTCTTGACAAGAGCGAAGAGGACCTGATCCACCAGTTCAGCCTGAAGAGCCTGAAGGAGATCGGAGTGAAGGTCCGCAGCCCGACCGTCCTGAAGATGCTCGGCAGCGCGGGGGCGTCGATTGACGAGAAGACCCAGGTCGCGAAGATGTCGGAGTCGATGGTCAATGAGGCGCTGAGGAAGGCCCCGAAGCAGTTCAAGCTCTGCTCGAGGGACGGCAAGCACGACCTCCAGCTCCCTTCCGACACCTACCCGTACATAAGCACATCCGGCCTGGCCGTCTACGCGAAGGACTTGAACACCGGCAAGAACCGGCCCTCCACGAAGAAGGACGTCTCGGACGTTGCGAAGCTCGGCGACGGGCTCGATCAGATAGACTTCCTTTGGACGACGTTCACGGCGACCGAGGTCCCGCCGCTGTCGCACGGCCTGCACGAGCTATGGGCCGCTTTCCAGGGCACATCGAAGCATGTCCAGGGAGTCTCGGTCGGCAGCGCCGACGAGGTGAGGTCCCAGATCAAGATGGCATCGCTGATTGCCGGCGGAGAGGACGCGCTGAGGAAGCGCCCGATACTCTCCGTGATCTGCTGCCCGATCGCCCCGCTCTCGTTCGAGAAGGGCGCCGTCGAGGGGCAGGTGGAGCTGAACAAGGCCGGCATCCCGGTGGTAACAATGTCCATGTCGCTCGGGGGCATGTCATGCCCGGTCACGATGGGCGGGATCCTGCTCAACGCGAACACCGAGAACCTCGCGAGCCTGGTGATATCGCAGACCGCGAACCCGGGCGCGCCTCACATCTACAGCTCCGAATCCACGCCGGTGAACATGATGACCGGCAACATCTCGTACGAATGCCCTGAGGCGCCGATCATCAGCGCCGGGGCGGCCCAGATGGCAAAGAGATACGGGCTGCCATGCCTGACCGGAGGCTGGGGCGCAGGGGCGGACGACCCCGAGCCAGGCTTGCTGAGCGCGTTCAGCGAGCTCGAGAGCCTCACGATGTGCGCCATGGGGGGGACCGACCTCTCGGCCGGCGCCGGCTCGGTCGACACGGCCAAGGGAGTCGCGTTTGAGCAGGTGGTCATCGACGCATACCTCTGGGAGAACGTCAGGGGGCTCATGAGGAAATTCACGATAAGCGAGGAGACCTTCGCCCTCGACGTCGTGAAGCAGGTGGGCCACGGCAACTCCTTCCTCACCAACCCGCACACGGCTAGGAACTTCAAGAAGGAGATGTTCTTCAGGGACAAGAAGAAGATGGCCTGGGAGGCCACGCTATCGGACAAGAGCGTCCCCGAGGCGAGGGAAGTGGCGCTCAGGATCCTCAAGGAGCACTCCGTCATCCCGGTCGATGCGAATGTCGTGAAGAAGGGCGACGAGATAATCAAGGCCTTCGAGAAGTCGCACATGAGCTGAGGGCCCCATCCAAGGCCCTCCATTCCCGGGGGTGGATTTCTTTCTCCCCCGTCAATGGAGGGGGGCGATTATTTTCCACCCCCTTCGAGAAAGATTTCAATCCGCTCCGATGGCTTATGAAAAATAGTCCGCGTCCAGCTCCCGCCCGCATCAAATCCCTATTTCAATCTTTGCCAGTGTTCCTCCGGATAACAATAATAAACCCAACAGTGTTGGGGTTACCATCTCTTGTTGAAAAGGAAAGGGGTTAATCTCAATGGCAGTTGCAAGGCTGAAATTTCTGAGCAAGGACGAAGAGGACTTGGTGCACTCGCAGTGCCTCAAGAGCCTGCAGACGATCGGAGTGAAGGTGCACAGCGACTCCGTGCTGAAGATGCTGAAGGACGCTGGCGCGAACGTCGACATGAAGGCGCAGATCGCCAAGATACCTGAGAGCATGGTCAACGAGGCGGTCAAGAAGGCGCCCAAGGGCTTCGTCATCGCATCCCGCGACGGCAAGAAGGACATCAAGCTCCCGACGGAGACCTGGCCCTACGTCTCGCTCGCAGGCGTGACTGCCTGGATAGAGGACTACGAGACGAAGAAGCACCTCGAAGCCACTAGGGCGGACCTCGCGAAGCTCGTGAAGGTCGGCGACGCGATGAACTCGGTCGATGCGATCTGGCCGCTCGTGACCGTCAGGGACGTCCCGCCGCATGCAGGATTCGCCAACGAGCTCTGGACCAGCCTGCAGAACACGACGAAGCCGATCCACGGCTCGGCAGGATCCGGCACCGTAGGGGTCCCAGATGCGAAAGTGCAGATTTCTCTCGGCGCGCTGATCGCCGGCGGCGCGGACAAGCTCAAGAAGAGGCCGACTTTCACGGTGCTGAGCTGCATCATCGCGCCGCTCTCGTTCGAGAAGGGCTGCGTCGAGGCGCAGGTCGAGTACGCAAGGGCCGGCGTGCCCGTAATCTCGATGTCGATGTCGCTCGGAGGCAGCACCTGCCCCGCTACGATTGCTGGCACAATAGTCAACGCCAACACGGAGAACCTCGCGTCGCTGGTGATAACGCAGACAGCGTCCCCCGGAGCGCCGCACATCTACAGCTCTGAATCCACGCTCGTCGACCCGAGGACCGGGTTCATCAACTACAACGCCCCGGAGACGCCGCTGATCTACGCCGCATGCGGGCAGATGGCCGCCAGGTACGGCCTGCCGAAGATGACAGGCATACTCGGCATCGACCCGCCGACGACGGGCAACCCGACGACCTTCGGCGAGACCGCCGCCTTCCTGATGACCACGCTGAACGGAACCGACCTGTGCTCCGGTGTCGGCGGCCTTATGAAGGATGCCGGATGCTCGGCAGAGCAGATCATCGTCGATGCCAGCATCTGGGAGGACTACAGGCAGTTCATGAGGAAGTTCGAGATCAGCGAGAAGACGGCCGCGCTCGACATCGTCAAGGAAGTCGGCCACGGGAACAACTTCCTGAGCAACATTCACACCGCGAGAAACTTCAAGAAGGAGCAGTACTTCCGGGACCAGAAGAAGATGGACGTCTTCGGCGCGACGATGTCGACGAAGATGCGCGAGGAAGCGCACAAGATCGTCGAGAGGATACTCAAGGAGCACGAGGTCCCGAAGCTCGACAAGGACATCCTCGCTAAGGGCAACGAGATCCTCAAGAACTACGAGAAGAACCCGCCGGCCCACCTCTGAACCACCGGTTCTTCTGCAAACCCCTTCCCCTTTCGATTTTCATTCCCTCCGCCACGGCCGCTTTTCTCCAAAGGAAACGTCGCTTTTCAGGGCTCCAAAGCGTAACCTATAAGTAATCACTACGGCATCCCCAGTCCGACGGGCGTCGGGCAAAGGATGTACATCCGATGCACAAACGCCTGGGAGAATAAAGGGGCGCGGGGAGAAACAAGTGAACGAGGAAACGGAGAAGATCACAATTCGTCTTCCCAAACGGTATGTGAGAGCTCTGGACTTCCTTGTGGAGCTCGATGATTTCACCTCGCGCTCTGAGGCCATTCGCGGCGCCATAAGGGACATGGTCTATCAGAGGACCGAACTCGTGATGGACAAGATCGAGAAGATCAAGAAGGCGGAAGAGGCGCTCGCGTCGATGGAGACTCTCCAAAAACAATATATGAAGCAGTGATTGGAGCCTGGATGAGAAGGGATGGGATGCACTCTAACAACTGCTTCTCTTTCACGATGACCCCCCCATTTTTTTAGGGGAAGAATGGGGGATCACAGCCTTTTGCAGGATCAGCCGATGTAGCCGAGGTCCTCTCTCTTCGGCTCGGGCGGAAGCTCCGTGTCCCTGAGCCTCGAGGTCAGCGCCTCTATCTGCTTCGCCTTCTCGTCCAGCGCCGAAAGGTCGACGGTTATCCCGAGCGCCTTGGAGAGTATCCCAAGGACGGCCTGCGCGGACTTGGGGTCCACGAAGTATCCAGAGGTCTCGCCCATTAGGCAGACCGCCTCCATCCCGGCGTTCTTGCCGAGCCCGAGAAGGAGCCCGCTCGCCCCGACGATGCCGCTGCCGGGCTCTCCCTTGGAGAAAGTCACGCCGATGCCCTTCATCTCCTCGACGAGGTTCGCATCGGTGGCGGCCCCGAGGACCCTGGGCTTCTCGACCATCTTGCCGAGGCCGTAGCCTCCGAGCGTGAATATCCTCTTGACGCCAAGCTCCTTGGAGACGTTGATCATGAAATCGGACAGCGCGTACTGCCCGTCTGGCGTGAGCCCCTGGTAGTCGCCGACCAGTATCAGCAGGTCGGAGGGCTCCCCCTCCCTCTTGTAGTAGTAGAGCTCGTTGCTGACGAGTTTGATCGTCCCGTCGTCCCTCACGAAGACCTGCGGCGGGAAGTACTTGGAGTATATGTCGGCGAACTTGGTCGCCTTGATCTGGTCGATGAGGTGCTCTGCCGCTAGCTTGCCGACGTTGCCCACTCCGGGCAGCCCTTCGACCAGGACCGGGCTCCTCAGCACCGGCCTCTCCGAGTAGCGTATGACTATCTCATCCATCTGAGCTCACCCCTTGGTCTCCCTCATCGCCCTTCTGTACTTCCCGTACTTGTCCTCCGGGGAGTACCTGCCTGGTATCGGCATCGCCGTCGGGAGGTCGCACTTGGGGCACCTCTCCTTGAGGGTGTAGATCCCGCAGGAGGCGCACTTCCTCAGCCTGGTCTTCATTTGTCCTCCCTCACCAGCTTGGCCTTGCCGTCGTACTTCTTAAGTTGATTCTCAATCGCCTGGAAGACCTTCTTCAGCTCCTCCTCGGCGGTCTTATAGTCGACGGTGGAGACCTCTATCCTGTACCTGGGCGCGCCCATGTACCTGACGCTTATCTCCGCCTTCTCCGAGTTGGCATTGTCGACGAGCGCGTCCCTGATGTGTATGATGCCCTCGGAATCGGGGCAGGTGAGCTCCATGACAGCGACGATGCAGACCTTCGGCGGCTGGATGTTCTCCTTCGCGATTTCGACGAAGGCGTCGACCCATTTCTTCTTCCCGTGCTCCTTCTTGAAGGCCTTCTGGTTGAGGGCCGCCTCCTCGAAGGCGCCGTATATCCCGCCGTACTTCTCGAGCAGCTCGCTCGCCGTCTCCTCGTAGAGCTCCGCCGGCGGCCTCTTCAGCTTCTCCGCGACTATCTCGAGGAGCTTCTCCGCCTTCTTCTCGTTCTTCCAGAGCTGGATCTTCTCCCGCTTCTGGTGCTCGTTGACCTGCTTGAGAGAGAGGTCGATGTGCCCTTTCGACGTATCGACCGCCAGGACCTTGGTCACGATCTTCTGCCCTTCGCGGACGTAGTCCCGGATGTACTTGACCCAGCCGGTCGCGACATCCCGGACGTGGATGAACCCTTCCTTGTTGTCGTACTCATCGAGGGAGACGAACGCGCCGTAGTTCTTGACGTCCTTGACCGTGCAGACTACAAGCTCCCCGTCTTCCGGATAATCAGTCATCTGTCGCATTATGGTTCTCCGACGACCGTTCCCTGAACGATGCCTTTCCCGCCCGATGTCTTGATCAGGGTTGCGCCGCAAACTGAGCACTTTACGGCTGTCGCCGGCCTGCCGAACGCGACTTGCTCGTTGCCGCAGTCCTTGCACTTCACCTTGATGAACCTGCTCTTGACGGCGGCCTTCTCTGTCACTTCTACGCCTCCACCAGTTCGAACTTCTTGACCCTGAAACAGGTCCTCTGATGCGCCTTCTTGCAGACCTTGCAGCGGTACCTCAGCGCGACCTTCACGGTCGGCTTCTGCCTCCCCTCGTACTTCGGCCTGGGGAAACCGCCGTATCCTGCCGTGGCGCGCCTGAATCTGCGCTGGCCAGCCTTGAGCTCGCTCCTCGGTCTGGTCTTGACCCTCTCGACCTCGTGGTCGGTGTGCTTCTTGCACTTAGGGCAGTACTGTTTGACGACCTTTGGCATCTTCATCCTGATCAGTGGCCTCGGATGGGCAAAAGCCACCAATGCGTAACCTATATTTAAACTTAAAATCCCGCTCTTTAACTCTTCTCGCAAGAGCCAGTAATCGAAGCGGACATGTTTTTCTTCCCGATTCCCCTCAAACCCTTTAACCCTTCTTTTTTTTTAAGGAGTGCACTATCACTCCTCGGAAAGCTTCTTCAATATGCTGAGGTTCCTCTTGAGCCAATCCTTCCCCTTGTCGGACATTAATATCTCGATGGATTCCTTCAAGGTCGGATTGCATAGGTACTTCTCGTTCCACTTTATGACATCCTCGAAAGTCAGGTTCTTACTGTATTCGAAATGGGCCGGTACGACTTCCCTGAGGTTCCTGATGTCCGCTTCGGTGATGTCCTGCCCCCTCTCGATCCATTCGACCACGGCGGGAATATACATCATTACCTCCTTCTCCAACTCTTGGTCGGACATGCCCATTCCCCCCTAACCTGAACCACTCTCAGCCAAGATAAATGCTCTGACAAACTGCTCCATAGCGCACTTCACATACTCCCTTGGAGGGACTTGCGAATTCAAACGATGGAGATTTTATTACAATAACCATCATCGTTAGTTACTGGCCGAATTACATTATTGGATACTTCTGCAATAACGAAGAACGTATTAATACCCCGTGTGTCATTCTTAGCCTACATTCCTTGCCAATTTGGGTGGGGGCACGGGAATAGTAGGGGGGAGCAATAGATGGAGCGCGGATTATTTTTCAAGAGCATATTGAATGAACAATCCGTTGGCAGTCTATTGTTCATAGAGAATATGTAAGCGGATGTGTGAAAAAAATGAATAGAATTAGACTTCTTTCCGTAGCAATTGTAATAATAATGGTCGGGTCGATTCTTCCAGCTATTGATTCGAACGCTTTGGTAATCTATGACGATTCCAACGAATATGGCCGGGATCTAATCAATTTCGAGGATTCCATCAACGTTACTTCAAATCAGATTCTTCATGACACTGCTATATATGGGAATGAAACCGACAATGGGACCGGATATTATCTTCTCGGCGTTGCCGGGAACAAGTCCATATTCAAATCGCTAGATGGGACGGATTGGTCAGTTCTTGCCACATTACCGACCGCTGAAGCACTTCTCTCATTAAATGTATTTAATAAAACGATATTCGCCACCTCACACGGAACAAATCTCCCATTGAAGCCGGGAAGGCTATTCAGATCAGTAGATGGCGGAGCCAATTGGACCAATCCCCTTAATTCGACAGGGGATGACTTTTTCAAGATGGCCCAGGGACCCGACGGATACCTATACATCGGCGAGTACGACACACATTACGTTCACGCTCATGATCTCTATATGAGTAATGATACCGGTGTGACTTGGTCTCCGATTTTCAACTCGACCGAAGAAATTGAAATCCCTACAGGGTGCCAAGTCAGGCATATTCATGGCATATTCGTTGACAGCACCAATACCATCTGGTTTGGTACGGGTGACGGCGACTACGCAAGAAGAATCTACAAATCATCAAATCACGGGGAGGAATGGACACTCGTCCAGCCCACTTTCCAAGGTTACGATGGATTCATTTCTGCCGTTGAGGTGAACGGTTGGGTATATTTTGGGATGGACAAGACGGGTTGCGGTATATGGAGAACACCCGCAGGTAATGGCACCTATTGGGAGGACTGGGACATCGGACCGATTGAGGCCTACGAGGCAGTCGGCGGAAAATATCTCGCGATATGGGATCTATTCTACTATGACAATATCTTGTACTCCGTCCGAGGGACGAACGGGACCTATCCGTCCGTCTTCGCCTCGATTGTCGGTCAGCCTCATTGGGTAGCATTGCACCGAGGCACAGTCCTTAGCCAATATTCTCAATCGACCAATGGGGTTTTCTCCTACAATGATCAAAAATTCTTCTTCGTTCACAATGAATACCTGCATACATGGAAAATTCCGATTACCTCTTGGAGAGCTGTCTATCATGCTATTTGGGGATTGCCAGCGGGAGAGACATCGACTCTTGTTGAACTGAAAGAGAATCAATCGGCCTTCGCCTCATTCGCACAGTCGCCTCTATATAACGCAAAGATTCGTTTCGTCGGGTGGAATATCAGTAACATACTCTCTAGTTCGGTCTGGGATAAGAACCCGAATTTTGAAGTGCACTCGACTACCCAAACCTGGAAGAATAAATGGTACAACGGAGGAACGATGCCAACAAGGTACAACTGGTCCTCTGAGCAAAGCCATAGCGGAAAATACAGCCTTCAAATGAATCTGACTGCAAATATGACAGGTATATGGGAAACATATAATGTTAATACGAGCCTTCTGACTCCCGGCAATAATTATACATTATCCTATTGGATGAAAGGAGACCGAAGCGACATCAGTAATGCAAAGTATGGATGTCTGTTGAAATGCACTTTCCCTGACAATTCGACCAAATTGTACGATTACAACGTCTATACAATAAGCGATTCTTGGATTCAATACATCTATTCCTTTAAAATCAATGAGTCATACTCACCGACCTTTGATCGAATGAAGATGATGTTCAAGCTCAATAACAGCGCTGATGTCGCCATCAAGGTTTATCTGGACGACGTTCAGCTTGAGGAAGGAGTCGGGGCCACCTCATTCAAGAATGGGACGGTAAAAAACACTACGAACCCTTCTGTCCTTCTCAATGGTGTGTACTACAACTACACCGGGGCTCTCCACAATGGTGATGTAAGTGACTGGTACGATGTAGGGGATATCGATTTCGTGAATATGACAGCGAATGACCAGAATTTTAAAATTGAAATACAATCAGAAATTCCTTCGACGATATCTTGTGATCGCTCTGTGGTACAAATCTATGACGGAATATATCGACCAATCTCCATTCGGAGTGAACCGATGATAAATGTGACTGGGTATTTACCAACCGGGAGGGAAATTGAAAGGGTCGGATCAATCTGCTACAGGGTAGATGACGCTCGGGCGAACATAAGCGGCATCAACGTCACAGCTACAGGGGAGGTTCGAATGTATCTCAACGATACGAATTCTTGGGATCTCTCAGCCGTAGTTGAGGACATTGATGACAGCAGTGTCCTAGTTGCTTCTTGGTGGGCTCAACTGAGCGGCACATCGGTTTCATACTCGTTCGGATTGAAGCTCAATTGCCTATACCGGCTCCTTGTAGACGACGTCTGGTTCGCCGACAATACGTCGGATAGCAACGGGAAATGCATGTTCAATTATTCCGGTTCTTCGTCCGGCCACACAATCAAATTGTGCATAATGCCTATCCCGATATCAATAACCTCGCCGACAAGCGATTCGACGTATTCGACGAACAAATCCGCGATTGATCTGGGAGGCACGGCAGATGATGATGGCGGAGTTACCTGCGTCACTTGGTCAAATGCCGCAACGGGCGCATCAGGCACTGCCACTGGCACGACTAGCTGGACAGTCAACGGCATTGTTCTGAGCATGGGTAGCAATTTGATCACCGTGATGGCCGATAATGCTGCAGGCAATCATGGGTGGGATACGATCAACGTGACCCGCACGGCACCTTCGTGGAGTAGAATCTACATAACAAGCAACTCTCAGTTCGCCTCACAGGCATCGAGCAACGGATGGCCTGGTGACGGCACGCAGCCGAACCCGTATCTGATATTCGACTACGATATCAACGCTTCGTTAGCGAACGGAATAGACATCCGTAGCACAAACGTCAACTTCACCATAAGCTGTTGCGATATAACTTCGATCACGCACAATTACACAGGTATCTACTTCAGCGGCGTAATCAATGGCAGCATCGAAGACACGAATATAGCAGATTGCAAATACGGCATTTATGTGACCTCATCCAGCTCCAATATCGACATAGTTGGCGGCAGCATATCGTCTTGCAGTAGCCATGCCACCTCCATAATCTGCGACGACATCGATATAACTGGATTGACATCGTCATCGAACGGCGGGAATGGCATATACCTGATGTCATGCGATGGAGTGACTGTGGCAGACTGCACTGTATCGTCGAACGGCAACAACGGCATTCACTTGTCCGGTTGCACCGAGGCAGTGATATCCGGCGGTGAGGTATCGTCGAACAGCTGGAGGGGGATCTACGTAGGCGGCGGTAACGACACTACCATCTCCGGGACGGAGGTATCGTCGAACAGCCAAGACGGCATCTACCTGACGTCCGTCTCGTCGGTCTCGACGAAGAACGTCACCGTCACCGGCGTCAGCTCGACGAGCAACGTCAGAAATGGGATCGCATTGGTTTCGTGCATGCATGTCACCATCACAGGCAGCAACCTCTCGTTGAACAGCAACAGCGCATACAGCGGCATTTACGTGAATGCATTGGCAAACGCCTCGATAACCATAACGGAAAACGACTTCTGGCAAAATAAATACGGGCTCTTTATAGAAGGCGCGACAGGTGTCATCATATATGACAACGACTTCCTCAGCAACACATATCAGGCATATGATGGCAATGGTAAATGGAATAGTTGGAGCTGTAATTCCACATCGAGCGGAAATCACTGGAGCAATTGGACGAGCCCGGACAACAATTATGACGGCATCGTCGACAATCATTTCAGCATTCCCGGTTCGTCTCCCAATGCGATAGACTGGCGTCCTAAGGTAAACGAGTGCACTCCCTGAGCAATAAAGCGGACAACTCCTTCGCGGTGGGGTTTTCCTCCCCCCACCTACTCCACTTTTTTAATCCTCTCAGCCGAGATAAATGCTTTGACTAAAATCCCAAAAACTCCGATAATTAACTGAGATCATTACCTTACTGGCCTACATAGGCACACTCATATGAGACCTTATACTTACACAGCCAGCATCTCCCTTACGAAGGTCAATCAGTTTGGATTAAGAATGCCCTTTTCATTCTTCCTCTATCTTGAAATCAATTCTGAGGCGATTCTAAATCGCCTATGCTCATTTATGCACATTCGACATACTGGCTATTGCTGGCAGTTGCGCACCAATGCAAAGATTTATTTCCTATTATTGTAATCCAAGAAAGTTGGGTGGGGGCGGAAACTCAGCGCTTGAGCTTTCGTTTATACACGGCGTGCAAGGAGAGGGAGAAATATGGAAAGAAAAAAGAGCAGTCGTAACCGGGTTGTTAAACTAAGCATGGTCATCGGTGCATTTATCATATTGCTTTCGACGGCGATGGATACAAATGCCTTTCTAATTTATGACAATAGTGATGGAGACAAATACAATTATGGGCGCGACCTCATCAATTCAGGCTCTGTAGATGACGCCATAAATATTACACAGAAGTACTCAGTGAATCTAGTAGATACGGTTGTTTATTCCAACGAATCGGATTCCTATCTACTAGGCTGTAAGAATAAGACAGTCTACAAATCAATCAATGGAATCGACTGGACTCCCCTTTCCAATATCTCTACGGCATTCCACCTCTCAACCCTTTACGTCTTTAACAACAGTCCGACTGTTTTCGTTGTTTCGTCTTCTTATACAAAATCCCCACCAGATGTCGGCAGACTGTACAAATCTACAGACGGGGGGAAAACTTGGACAAACGTCCTCAATTCCACCGGAGATAATTTCTTCGCTATGGCCGAAAGTCCCCGCGACGGCTATCTCTACATAAGCGAATATGACATCAATGTCAGCCGTGATGCATGGCATCTTCTGATGAGTCAGGACAACGGCGATCACTGGTCCGTCATATTCGACGCTGAAGAAATGTGCGGAAACTATGGCGACGACCGCGTGCGCCATCTGCACGGGACATTTGTCGATAGCACAAACACCGTCTGGGTTGGTACCGGAGACAATGAATCGTTCCGCAGGACATATATGTCAAAGAATCACGGAAGCTCATGGTCCGAAATCAGCGGAGGATTCCAAGGACACGACGGCTATCTAGTCGCGACGGAAATAGATGGATGGGTCTATTGGGGTTCGGACAAGGTAGGGGTCGGTATACTCAGAACGCCCGCTGGCAATGGTACATATTGGGAGAACTGGGATTTGGGTCCGAAGCAGAATGTATCGAAGTACGGGCTGTATATGCAATATTGGGATCTCTTCACATATGATGGGATCATGTATTCTTTACAGGCTGGACCTGCGGGAAATACGCCGAGTGTGATGGTTTCCGTGGTGGGACAGCCGCACTGGGTTGCCCTGCACAGAGCGCCCTGGAACAATGCATATTCGCAATCCACACACGGGATATACCAATATGACGGGGAGAAATTCTTCTTCGTCCACAATAGCTATGGGCACACCTTCAAAGTCAATGCAACTACCTGGAGGGCAGTATATCATGCCATATGGGGGTATCCCGAGGGCAAGACATCCGCAATAGTCGAATTGAAGGAAAACGAGACAACTTATTTGTCATTCCAGCAATCCCCGCTCTTTAATGCCGAGGCGAGGTTTGTCGGCTGGGATAATTTCAATTATATCGCTAGCGGAAAGTGGAATTTCGGACCCACGTTTGAAGACAGAAGCAAGATATGGAACAAGGGGAGCGCAAGCTATTGCAATTTGTCCCAGGAATATGCCCACACAGGACAATATTCGCTGCAGCTGAATATGACGCCCAATACGACGCATAAATGGTATTCAAATTTCACATACAGTAACTTCCTGCAACCGGGGTGCAACTATACAGCATCGTATTGGATTAAATCCGACAGAAATGGCGTTGACACTGCGTTCTGGTCCGGACTCGTGACCCAGATATACTATGGCAATGGCAGCTACGACAAAGTCCAACACAACCTGTTCTACATAGATCAGAATTGGACAAGGCACAATTACAGTTTCTATTGCCCCGAGGGAGGGAGCATACAAAAAATCCAAGTAATGTTCTATCTCCAATTCAACGGGACGCGGAACGTAATAGCGTATTTAGACGATGTCCAGATAGAGAAAGGCAACAAAGCTACTACTTTCAAGAACGGGACGACGAAGCAGACCAAGAATCCAATCGTTAATATCAACGGTGTCAACTACAGTTATCCCGGCACTTTGTCCGAAGGTTCAACAAGCACTTGGTTTAAACTCGGTAATCTCACCATTGCTAACATCACTGCTTTCAATCAGAGCTTTAAACTCGAATTCCGATCCAACTTTTCGGATGCACCGAAGATGTCGTGTCATAAGGCGCTCATATCAAATGACCCGGAAGGCAACCTCGTACCCATCAGTGTCAAGAACGGCTCGATGGTTAATATCACTGGATATCTACCTGCTGGACAATTGATTCAAAGAGTTGGGTCGATTTGCTATCGAATTGATGACACTCGGGCGAACATCAGTGGTATAAATGTGACATCCACGGGAGAAGTCCGTTTGTATCTGAACGAAACAGATACATGGAATCTCTCCGCTTTGGTAGAGGACACGGACGATGGCAGCGCCCCGGTGGCCTCATGGTGGGCTCAACTCAGTGGTACATCGGTTTCCTATTCATTCGGATTGAAACCCAATTGCTTGTATAGGCTTTTAGTAGATGATGTCTGGTTCGCCGATAATACATCGGATGGTGGCGGACAGTGCATGTTCAATTATTCGGGCTCATCGTCCGGTCATGTGTTCGAGTTGAATGTCATGCCCATCCCGATGTCGATAACCTCTCCGACGAGCGATTCTACCTATTCGACTAACAAATCCGCGATCGACCTGGGCGGCACAGCGGACGATGATGGTGGAGTCACCAGCGTCACTTGGTCGAATGCAGCTACGGGCGCATCGGGAACGGCGACAGGGACGACGAGCTGGACAATAGACGATATCCTGCTGCAAATGGGGAGCAACCTGATTACTGTGACGGCCAACAACGCCGCAGGCAACCATGGGTGGGACACGATTAACGTCACGCGTACGACATCGTCATGGAACACAATCTACATCACCAGCGATGAGCAGTTTGCATCCAAAGCCTCGGATAACGGGTGGCCAGGGGACGGCACGCAATCGAATCCGTACGTCATATACGACTACGACATCAACGCCTCTTCAGCCAACGGGATAGACATACGCAGCACGACCGTATACTTCAACATACTGGGGTGTGATATAACCTCGACGACGCACAGCTACAGGGGCATATACTTCAGCAACGTCAAGAACGGCAGTATAGAGGACACCGACATAAGCGACTGCAGCTATGGAATACAGACCGGTTCCTCCTCGAACATAGACATCGCAGGGGGCGTTATAATGTCGTGCAGCACGCACGCCACTTATATCGTCGGCAACGACATTGGGATAACCGGGCTGAACGCGTCATCAAACACTGGGAATGGTATTTATGTGCTATCTAGCAACGGTGTCACGATAGAGGACTGCATCGCAAAGTCGAACAGCAACAATGGCATACACCTGATCAGCTGCACCGAGACGGAAATATCCGGCGGCAACTATTCTTCGAACAGCTGGCGCGGCATCTATGTCGCTGGAGGCAACGATACGCTCATATCCGGGACGTATACGTCATCGAACGGCTACGACGGGATATACCTGACCTCGATATCCTCGGTTTCGGCGAAGAATGTCACAGTAACGGGCGCGATCTCGACGGCCAACTCCAAGTATGGAATATACATGGTATCGTGCAGGTACGTCACAATAACCGACTGCAATGCATCGTTGAACAACGATACCGGCTATGCTGGGATATGCGTGGCCTGGCTGTCCAACGCCTCCATAACCCTGATAAACAACGATTTGTGGAAGAACAACTATGGCATCTATCTGAAGGATTCGACGGGCGTCAGCGTCTACAACAACGACTTGCTGAAGAACTACCACCAGGCTTACGATAACAGGGGCAAATGGAATGCCTGGTGCGACAATTCCACATCGAGCGGGAATCATTGGAGCGATTGGACCAGTCCTGATATCGATCCCGAGGACGGCATCGTCGACGATCCCTACAGTATCCCAGGTTCGTCTCCATATGCGAAGGATTGGTATCCGAAAGTGAGCGAATGCACCTAACCCTTTTCTATAAGATATCCACATGAAGAGGCCCGCGGGCCTCTTCAAAATTCATTTTCTTACGTTTCTCATTAATAACCTTCCTCTTGCCCCGAATCTCTGAAAATTGATAGCAAACGGGCACCTCATTGGCCATTCATCGACGACTTCGAACGGGACCTCGTACTTTCGTAGCCAGTAACCCGAAGAAAAAGTTCAATAGGTGCGGATTGAGGGAAAAACCTTCACAGCTTTTTTCGATCCCTGTAGGCTATTACTGAGATAGTAAGAGGAATTGATTACCCAGGTTTCAGTTAGAGGAAGCGCGTTTTGACACGAGGGACTTAATATCAGATTCGACTCTTGGCAGCAAATCTTCGACTGTGGCTATGATAAGCTTTAAATTGCATGATTTATCAAGAAAATTCACGACCAGGTTATCTGTATAGAAAGTCGCCAGCCAGTTCGTTGTATCGCCTGGTCTGCCGTTAGGATATACTATGCAGAAGGATGAGAATCCGCAACCCGGATGTTCTCGAACATACTTCTCAAAGCGCTCGTCGTAATGTTCGAGAGCGTCTCTCAGACTCTTGTCCATCAACAACGCATCTTTGCCTATATCATACGCCGCTCGTAATTCGATTCCTCTCGATTTGTCTCCTTTAGTGGGGTTAAGAACTTTGGCGATGTTCGCAGACGCCGTTAGAAATGCGTAAACAGAGTACCAAATCCTATCGGTGTTCCCCTCGCCCCCCATCTTATGCAATTCTTTAACAAGATCCTCATAAGCAAAACGGACGAATAGACATCGTTGCTCGAGGTAAAAGTCCAGCCCCAGTCGTACAATCGGATCCATTGGTTCACCACTTCTCATGATTAGCGCGAGATGCTCCTATCGATTACATCTCGTCAGGAGATAAGCCTTCCCCGTCCCCTCAGCCGAGATAAATGCTTTGACGATTCCTTTTGAGAGCGTCAATAGATGCGTTTGTGACAATAAGGACATTCCCTGTCATCGCCAAGTATCGTTGATTTGCAATGGGGGCATTGAGCTGTCCCCTTTACCGGGGCGTCTCTTTCGATCTTCGTCTTTATTGCAGCTTGCTCTATTCCCTTTAAGAGTCGGTGATACCTTAACGGACTAGGAGTCTTTGATTTTACCATCTTCCTCGCTCTCGAATCCTTCTCAGCCGAGATAAATGCTTTGACTAAAACCCAAAAACTTCGATAATTTACTGAGATCATTACCTTACTAGCCACGCATAGGCACACTCATGTGGGACTTTATACTTTCACAGCTAGCATCTCTCCTACGAAGGTCAATCAGTTAGGATTGAGAGAAACTTTTTTCGCTTTTTTTCAAAGATATATTTCGCAATTATGATTGGACAATAATTGCGGATATTCTTGTAATCGGAATGGATATTACTACGATGCTTTCGCTGTCTGTGAGGGACACTCGATTTGATGAAGCTTTATTCCCATCTCGATTCATTCCTTTCTGAAGCTCATCAATTTCCTCTTTAAACTGGGCATATCGAGAGGTGGTATCTGCTTTAAATAATTCTGCCAATCTGATGACTGTTTTGTCCTTCTTGGTCGAAACTGGGACGTAATGAATCATTTCCCCCATCCTTGAGATCCCCCTTCTCGATGGACATGTAGTCAATCTACTGTAGGGGGGAAAATGGATTCGGAAGAGGCCCTCGGGCCTCTTCGCTAAGATGTTTTCATTCGGCAATTTTATTAAGTAAACATCTCCGTCTGCGGGTAATTGTCCACCGTGTCGGCGTCTATGTGATAGTGCCCGGAGCCGCCGTAGTCGTCCCAGTAGTTGCCGCAATCCACTCCGTCATCCCAGGCGTTGTCGTTGTCGTTGTTGTCGTAGGCGTTGTCGTAGTTGTCGACGAAGTTGTTGTAGCAGACACTTATGCCGGTCGAGCTCTTCAGATAGACCCCGTAGTCGTTTTTATAGAAGTCGTTGTATGATATCGTTATCGAGGGGTTGCTCAGCCAGGCCGCGTAGATGCCGGCGTAGCCGCTGTTGTCGTTCAGAGAGAAGTTGCTGTCCGTCACGGAGACGTACCTGCACGACGCCATTTGCAACCCGTAGCGGGAGTTGTCCGTCGAACTCACTCCGCTGATAGTGACGTTCTTCGTCGATATGGACGAAACCGATGTCAGGTATATGCCGTCGAGGCCGTTCGACGAAGTCGTCGTCCCGGAGATATTCGTGTTGTTGCCTGCGCCGACGTATATGCCTCTCCAGCTGTTCGATGACATCTCGCCACCAGAAATCGTGGCGACTGTGCAGCCTGAGAGGTGTATGCCGTTGTTGCCGTTGGACGATGCTGTGCAGTCTGTCACGTCAATATCGCTGGAACTCAGGATGTATATGCCGTTCCCGCTCGCTGAGGTGACGCTGCAGGAATCGATGTCCGTATTCACGCAGCCGGTGACGTATATGCCGTACTGGTTGTCCGTCACGCTCGCGTCCTCTATGCTACCGTTGTCCGCGTTGGACAGGTAGATTCCCTTGTAGCTATGCGTGGTAGAATGCACTGTGACATAGAGGATGGTGAAATAAGCGTTGGTGTTCTTGATCTCTATGCCGTTCGCTGCAGATGAATTGATGTCCCAGCCACGGATCTGATAGGGATTCGAGGATGTCCCGTCGCCGGCGACGACACCGTTAGTGGTGTTGAAGCCGGAGTCGCCGTTAATCACTATGGGGGCGTGGGATATTCCGATGCGCGATCCTTGGATGCGTATCTTGATCGGGCCGGCGGTGTTCGCCGTCGTTATGTTTATTATCCCGCCGAGGTCGTCGAGATTCCAGTGGCCGACGTATTCTCCGTCCGTCTTCGTGCCGGTGAAGTTGTGCCAGATGCCGTCGAACTTGACAGACGCATTGACCGTACATATAGACTGATAACGGGAAGAATGCATGCCGGTCATGAATCCTGATGCTGTAGGCTGCTGGAAGCATTTCAGTCCGTCAATGGAGAAGTTACCAGTTTCACTGTACCCAGTAACGCTGTGCGGATAGATTTCAATCCCTAATCGCATTGCGTCGCAGTCGGTCGGGACGGTGACACTGAAGGTGTAATTGTTCCACTCGCCGATTTCCGGAGAGATTGGACAGTAGTGATATTGATACACAGTACCACTCCACGTACTGTTGATCCCACGGAACCAGATTAGGGGAACAAAGTGCGGATTCCCGCTATTGCCTTTCGCCGGAACGACGAGGGTGAGGTTACTCCCAGGCTCTACGTATTTCCCACTTCCCGAGGACTGAAGGAGATATGTATCTTCGCATGCATAGTTGGTATAATTGATGATGACGCAGTCGGAACCGAAAATTCCGTCCGTTCCGCAGTAGATGTGATATTTCGTAGCGTTCCTCTGTACCCATGTCCAATTATCAGGGGGACTATCCTTACTCTTGTCCGTCCAGACTATGAAACCGCCGTTTAAAATCAATTGTGTGGTGTTATAGCCGTAGAGCGTGACGTTTACATCCTTCAGCGTCTCCCTGTTCAGAGGAAGCTGTATAGTTTGGTTGTTTCCGATGTAGAAGCTCTCGTCGTAATCCGGCGTTTCGTCGTTCGTGCTGGGCTTGTATATCAATCTCCTAATCTCATCCTGGCCGATGTTGTTGATACGAGAAACGGTGCCATTGTAGAGGAAAATATAGGGGAAACCGTCCTCTCCAGCAGCACATGAGGGCCCCCCTCCTAGGCCGAATTGACGGAGTTTTATCCACGTATGGCCGTCATCGGGCGAAGCATACAACTCACCCGTCCCCCATGGGGGGCTTCCGGGATTTGTCCAACCCACAAGGGGCGCATACAAGACACCGTCGACATAATCGGTTACATAGGTACCTCTTGCATTAATGTTGGTCCGAATATCCCAGGTTATCGGGTAGTCCCAATTGCCGGAAGCATCTATGAGCATTGCAGCAGGCGCCTTTGGATTATCCGGGAAGAAGAGCGTTGTAGTGTCTGTCCTCAGTATGCATCCTGCATACGTCTTCATCAGCGCCATATTTGTGACGTTCTCGAATTTGTCCGAAGTGGTATTGAGAGTAGCAACGCCCCCGGCATAGGGGTCATTGTCAGGATCCCCGTATGCGGCGTATACCTTCCCGTCAACGCCGACTCTCACTGCATGAATGTGGTAACATTTGATGTCCCAATGTTTTTTTACTGTTCCGTTATCGCCGTACAATTCGTAGATTTGCGAATAATTGTTGTCGCCATCGCTCACAGGGTAACCATACCTTCCGACCCATAGACTGCCCTGATAATAGTCCAATCCCCCCATAAGGGTGCATGCGGCATGTTCCGAACCGCCTTCCTCTTCATAGAAATTCAATAGAACTGAGAAGCTCGTTCCGTTATCCTTGCTCCAATAGACCTTGTCATCATGTCTGAATGAAACGTAGATATATCCTCTTGAGTCGTGACACAGCAAACCGAGATTCGAACCCCAAGGTACGCTTTGATTCTGTGTGAAATTATTAAGAGGATTCCAATCCTCGCCATCACCCGAAACTTGCAGGACGGTTGTTCCATTTATGAAGCCATATACTTCCCCGCCCAGGACCATCATTCCAACGGAGAGATATGACATATCAGTCCAGTTCAGCAACGAGTCCTGATCGTTCCCTGGATCCTCAATGCACAATCCCTGAGCGTTGTCTGCCGGGATAACGGGTAAGGTCAACATCATAACGGATATCAGAATAAAGATGGTCCTCCTCTTCATTGATTCCACCACTTCTGAGCCCCCACCCGCGCTCCATTGTAGATTACCATATCGAATAATAAATCTTTGCATTATTGCAATATATCCAGTAACGGCCAGCGGGCCGAACGTGCAGAAACGTACATTCTAAGATATCTTCGAACTCTACTTTCAGGGTCATGGTTCCTGTATTCAAGGAGTCTAGGATAGTCGTTGTCAAAGCATTTATCTCGGCTGAGGAGGATTCTTGCATGAGAGGAAATGGCATACTCCTATTCAATAAACGAAATCGAAAGAAGGGTACTCGTCTGCCTTGAAATACTGCGTCGAAAAGACCTCCATTTATTCAAGATAGGGTGTCACGAAAGGACTGTAGCTCACAAATTAGGAGAATATTTACAATCGGCATTTCCAGATTGGCATGTCGATCTCGAATATAATCGGATGGCACCAGATTTGGTCAAGGAACTACCAGATGTCCCAGATTGTTCTGAAGAGAGGACAACTAGTCGGATTTACCCGGACATCATTATTCATAGACGAGGCGCCAAATTCAAGAACCTTCTCGTTATCGAAATCAAAACCAATAGTAATGACAGATCATGCGATTATGAAAAATTGAAGTTATTGACCTTGCCAAAGCCCCAAGGACATTTCCGGTATGTGGCAGGATTATTTATCAAATTCGACCGGAAAGGTGATTATGAATTAGTCTGGTTTCATAATGGAAAATAAGTTGATAATAGATGATGAGGGATTCCATCTAATTGATCATCAAAGTGTTTTAGAGGGGCTCGTAGCCCATCAGTACCGCCTCATAGACTATTCGAAAGTCCACCTATGTCAATATCCTCAGGGATTTTTTTCGACGTCTGCAGGCACGCTGCATTTCGCAGAAAAGGATATCAATCGGCATTTCTATAACCGTTCATTTAGTGGGAGATTGAGAATTCGAGAGCATTTAGTTTCAATCTGAGACTGACAAAGGAGGATCATCATGGTGGATAAGATAATATCGTATCTCGGCCCAATCGGTAGTTTTTCATACGAGGCAGCTCTAGCTGCTTTTCCTAAAGCGCAGTTGACAGTAAAATCTACATTCACTGATGTCTTCAATAGTGTCTCCCAGAACAGTGCCAATCTCGGCATTCTTCCAGTTGAGAATTCAACCGAAGGAATCATTCCACTGACCTATCATTTATTGGTTGAACAGAATGATCTCGATAGAATCAATATCATCGGAGAAATCTATCACCCAATCGTTCACAACCTGGCCGGCATCGATGTAGTCAAACTAAAAGATATCAAATCCATTCATACCAAACCAGAGGTATGGGAACAATGTAGGAATTGGGTTCAACGAAACCTCTCATCTGAAGTGGAATTCGTTGCGGAATCATCATCCTCAAAGGCTGCTGAGATTGTTGCAGGTTTAAAAGATAATTCTCATGCCTGTATTTCAAGTGCCACTGCCATTAATCATTATGGGCTAAAATTAATTGAGGATTCAATTCAAGATAATAAAAAAAATTCTACACGATTCCTAGTGCTAAGTAAAAGATGTCCTCCTGTCACGAAAAGCAAGAAGCAATTGCATTTCAAGATTACATTTGGTGTAGTTCTTCAGGACAGAATAGGTGCAATCGCTAAAGTTTTTACATTTCTCGCTCAACGAGGAATTGATGTAAGAAGCGTCAAGATATCCCCTGTTCGTGATTCTATTATCTTGTCATGGAGGGATTGGTTTTTCATAGATGTTCTAACGAATACTGAATATCTCAAGCATGTTCTCAATGAGATCAATCGGCTGAAAGAGGATCGCGATTTGATTTTGGCTTTGAAGATTCTCGGCTCCTATTGCTGTAATCAGAAAGACATCCCACTCCCAGCATCTCCAATAATGCCTGCCATTGAAAAGATTAGTTCCTTGACATTGGAAGGAATTATTGCAGCCGGCGAGGGAAAATACACTGAATTTAAATCTTCATTGAGATGGAATTTCCGTGAGAACAAGAAGGATCAAGAACTTGAAATGGCAGTAATAAAAACAATTGCTGGATTTATGAATTCCCAAGGAGGGGTGCTCTTGATCGGCATTGATGACTGCGGGAACGTTCTTGGTTTAGAGAATGATTATAAATCCATACAAAAACCTTCAAAAGATGGGTTTGAGCAACATCTAAGGAATAAATGTGAAAGCGAAATTGGGGAACTATCTGGTCAAATTATAGAATTTGAGTTTCTATCCAAGGAGAACAAAGATATCTGCAAAGTCACTGTTCAACGAAGCCCTCGTCCTGTTTGGGTCAAAGAAAAAGGTAACGATGAGTTCTTCCTAAGGGCTGGGAACCGCACAATTCCTCTTCCGATTCGCGAGACAGCAGAATATATCCACACTAGGTGGTGATGGAGATACTGTCGGGTTGAGTGATACGATTCATGCATTGAATAATCTATGCATCGGAGTCATATCAAATCAATGTTGATGGCGAATAGGTTCGGTTGGATGTTTCTTAATGAGGCAGTTTAAATCCAGTTATTCAGAGATACCAAAAGAATGGCGTCATATCAGCCTAAGTGCATAATCACCGACAAGCCTCAAGCGTATCGTGCTGGCGTAATCAAGAACTTCTACAGCTTTAGGAATCCTCATGCGACAGAGCATATCAACAAGATCGCTTTCGTCAAAGAGGCGAACAACAACATGATAGAGCGGAGCAATGGGATCATCAAAGACAGGCTAAAGGTTACGCGTGGCCTAAAGGACGCTCAGAGCGCATGGATTCTATTTGACGGGTTCAATCTGGTACACCGCAATTTCCTTACGGAACACTCGGCGATCAAGACGGCGCCAGCGAAGGCGTGTCATATTGATTTGCCGATTATTGATGGGTGGGCAGATATGATGACATGGGGGGTTAGGTGGCAGACAATGAAAGGATTGAGAGCTTAATCATTGAAGGTCGTGAAATCTAAGGGCTATAGGTCTCTCTGAGAGTCCTCTTCGAATGATAGCTTTCACAGTTTTCGTGGCATTGCATACATCTCTTCTGCCAATGGTTTTGATCTCTATCTTCCGAGCTTGAAATTCCATCTTCTTGCAATGAACCTCATCACATTCGGTACAGAATTCCACCATTCAATATCACTTTTTCAATTTTATCTCTCGTTGTCTGAGTGAACTTTGTATCTGAGCATAGACTTCGCCTTTGGCAGTTCCCATTTGAAAATGAGGAAGATGTTTCGTTGTCGTGTTCCTAATGGAATTTGCTTCAATCCAAAGAGCCTCACATTTTACAGTGTCCGATTCTCTCCAAGCAATATCAGGCAATGTTTCACTCCAATATTCCTTCCTTTCGGAGTTCTTTGATAGCACGTTGAATCTTAGAAAAATCGATTTCGTATTTCAATGCAATTGTCCCGGGAAAAATGGGCTCTTCCGATTCTTGGAGTTCCTTAATAATTATTGATTTGAGAGACATCAGATCATCCTGCGAGACTTGTGAGTGCAATTCTTTTATTTGTCCAACTATCACTTTTTGTTCTTGCTTTATCTCTTGAATATCATCCTGCATATGCTCCAATATTGCAAGAGCATCATCAGACATATCCCCAAAGTGATATGCTTCCCCTCGCAAGAACGGTTCCAATATCTTCGGCTGGCTGAAGCGACGTATATACTCTTCCAAATCCCTTGGAAGGGTTTGTAGATTAATCGTGCTCGCACGATTTCTTGGCATTCTTTTTCACCATTGACTTCTTCAATGCCTTAACGATCTTATCCATGGCTTGGTTGGTAATCTCCGCATTTTTAATCTCGGTGACTATCATAAGGTTTCCCTTTTTCAAATCATTTGGTGTGTTGTAAATCATTATGCATTTCGTCACATTCTTATGCGGGGGAGAACATACGCAAAGATTGACGGCAATATACTCAAGCCTATATACATCGAAATCTCTGTCAAGTAACTCTCCGAATTTCTTGAAATTCACCCTATCGAGAAAAACTCCTTTATGACTAGTCTGAAGAATCCTTACTTCCCCCTTTCGCGGCACTCGCTTGCCTTTCCCCATACCACTCAATTGGCAAGATGAGTTAGACTCTTTAATGTTTTCTATGCCTTTAGCCAGCAGATATTGAATATATAAAGAATCAGCAGATTCTTAGATTTCGTAGTATCATGTGAGGAATTCGCTGCCCCATTTGCATGGATTTCAATATTTACGATGAAGAATTCAGACTCATTTCAGATACAATAAATCAAGCAACGGCTTGTATCAATTAACCCGACAATACCTTCCATGTAGAATGATTATTATTCTCGCCTCAAACACAGATAACAATCAGCCAGTCATTGAAGTGCCCCGTCTTCCCCTCAAACCATTTTCTAGCCTTTTTCAGTCTCGTTTATGCATATCCTTATTAATCGATAGATTGATTAACAGGTTTGGAACGGGGTGTGTTCCGAAGTGGGTAAGCTAAATGAAGAGTATGTGTCTGCTTAGTTCGATCGTGATCGCCGCGCTGATGATTGTCGCATCTTTTTCTATGATGGCGTCGATTGGTTCACCTATTAATCAACCCGAAAAAGCCAGTGTCTCTGCATATGCCCCTCATACCCCGATATATATCAACAGTAACTCTGGGTTCACGAATGCTAGCGGAGTCGTATGGGGGAGCGGGACTGCTTTAGATCCTTACATAATCCGAGGGTGGAGTATCGACGCGAGCGGATATGCTATGAATCCAATATACCTGCTGAATACAAACTCATATTTCAGGGTAGAAGATTGCTACCTGTATGATACGGGGAAAAGTGCCATTCTTCTATCTGGAGTTTCACATGGGTCATTGACCAATAACAACTGTTCGAACAGCGTAAAAGGTATAGAGCTATCCGGTTCTAGCAACAATGTCATATCGGACAATATTTGCTCATATGATTCCCTATCTGGAATCTATCTAGACGGGTCAGATGGGAATATTGTCGTCAATAACAACTGCTCCTACAGTCAAGCAGGGGTTTCCGGAAATGGCATTTACCTCTTGTCATCAAGCAACAACATTTTGGCAAATAACAGTTGCCTCCACAATTATAGGCATGGCATAGATGTTATTTGGGGCGGTGGCAACACCATAGTCAATAATAATTGCATGTATAATGGCGATCAAGGCATTAATATCGGTGCTGCAAATCTGGATACCATCCGTGATAACAACTGCTCTTACAACGGCGATTGCGGTATCAATGTGGACGATTCTAGCAATACTATTTTGATCGGCAATATTGGCCTTAATAATGATATTATCGGCATATCTATTAGAGGTTCGGATCATAGCGCACTGTCCAATAATACATGCATGAATCATTATCTGGCCGGTATCTGTATCGATTCCTACGATGGATCTTCCAAATTCAACAATATAGTCAATAACACCTGTTCGGACAATCAATACGGCATATTCCTTTGGCAATGGTCTAGCAACAATACTCTGATCGGCAACAACTGTTCGAGAAATGATTACGGAATGTATCTGGTTTATGCCAGGAATAACGAGATAACGGACAATATCGTTTCCGACAACAATGGATATGGGATCTACATAAAAAATGGGAATCCAATGATCCCGAATTACATATCAAGCAACAATACGGTTTGGAATAACACCTTCATCGGGAACAATGGAGGAAACGCCCAAGCATGTGACGATGGCATGAATAACTTGTGGAATATATCCGTTACCCATCAAGGATACGGGAACTACTGGAGCGATTGGAGCAGCCCAGACAACAACAGCGATGGGATTGTAGATGCCCCTTATAGTCTCAATGGATGCTCGGGAGGTAAGGATTATCGGCCTCTCGTATCGCCTCCGAGTATCGACACAACTCCCCCATTCACTACATTCTCAATCTCGGGCGCTCCCGGGCTCAATGGTTGGTATGTATCCGATATGATCATTACGCTAAATGCGACTGACAATTGCAGCGGTATCGATCACACATACTGGCGTCTGGGTCAGGAATCGACTTCCTTTGAGTATACCGCCCCCATTACACTGTACGGAGAAGGACCTGGGCAGAATCTCACATTCTGGTCCTTCGACAAAGCCGGCATTGAAGAAACCTATAGAGCCGTTCAGATCAAGATCGATTTAAGGGCACCGATCTCATTGGCAAACAATTCAGGCCACATGGTCACCATTTCCGCCTTGGACAACGCGAGCGGTATCAATAGAACAATGTACCGAATAGACAACAGTACATGGCTGACCTATAACGGTTCGTTCAATGTAACGGCAGCGGGCAACCATACAATCGAGTATTACTCGATTGACAATGCAGGGAATGGGGAGGGGATCAATGTCCTGTACATCGACAACGGCAAAATCCTGTACATCGACAACGGCATCGACATGGTGTTAATGGTGTTGATAGCGGCATTAATTGCATCAGTGATCATCATTTCGTTGCTCCTTATCCGAAAGAAGAGAGCCAAATCGAGTGAGATTGCTTCAAAGAAACCAGCTCAACCGCAAAGGATGACCGTTCAGAGGAGGGTCGCTAAGGAACAATCCGGCAATAAAGCGAAATCCCTGTCGCCACCTGCAAACGCGATGTGATGAGGATTGGGCGATTGATCCCCAGCCGAAACAAATGTTCTACCGTGCAGGACTTCCCCTTTAATAGGAATTTGTGCGCACGGCCACATTTCGATAGTATTAAGATTCGGAACTAATATTCATTTTTATCACTCTCTGAGTGATGTGCGGGGGTGGGAAGGGGGAGCAAGGCAGGTTGCCTTGACTGCACAATGCTCAAGGATAGGCGTCTGTCCGCGTTCTCCTGTTCAGACACGGGTGGAAGACTGAACATACACAATGAACGGGGGTATGGAATCGATGGTGGACAGCGGTAGCCATAGCAATGAGCATGGTATGAGGGGTGGAAGGGCGATGCGGATTTTCGCGATATTTGCGACGATGATCATGCTGCTGACAGGGTTCCAGATTCTCGTCGGGGCTGCAATCGCACAAGTCGATGGCCCGATAGACCCAATTGAAACGGAAAAAGGAACCAATGGCTCTGCATCCGATCCGATACTACCGACACCAAAAACGCCGACAGAGGATGTTCAGGTCTTCGGCTCCGCGAAGAGCATTGTTGTTTCCGACGCCGGTCCGATTCTGATTCAATCCCGCATGCATAAAGATGAAAACACAATCACATATGTGACTGGTTATGGCGATTATATAATTGATGAGTCGGCGCCTGAGACGTTGTCACTTCGCTCGGACAACGGCGCGATTCTCGTTCGGGAATCGTACTTTACAATCGACTATGCTGGCATCATTGCAATACCTTGCAACGGGATAGTATTGAGTTCCGACGATGACAACCTGGTCATCGATTACTCCCTGATACAATCACGTTCTTCCCCTAATTTCATCGGAAGGATGGAACTCTCGATCAATTTCTCCGACTGCAAGCCGCCGAAGATTACAGCTGATGTCCTGAATATCGATTCCAAAATCATGGATTGGAGGGTGGTCTGGCAAATCGCAGTCGCTGACGATTCCAACTTTATGCTCAACGGCTCAAGGAACAACACAATTCCAATCGGTGATTTTGCGAACAAATGTATCCCCTGTGATTCGCTTTCCGCCATGCTCATGTCATCAAACGGAGGGAAGAGTTCGTCGTTGACCGTCAATTGGAGCGATGCGAAGGAAGGGAATTTAAGCGTTTCATCCGTGACACTTACGGATGGGAGCGCAGCCACCGCCATGATTGTTTCCTTCCAGCCGGGCAAGAATACCATAGATCCGATAATGGTCGCGACTTCAACGGAGAACAGCGCTACGAGCCTCACCTGGCAAAGGAAGACATTCAATTATAATGGCTATTTCTGGATTTTTTACAATAACGGTAATTCAATATGTTATCGTAACAGCGGAGACGGCATCACCTGGGACAGCGAAATATCCATGCCAGGCAGTACGGTTCCATCCGACGGAACTGGCTTCGACGTCGCGCAGAGAGGCAATTCCGTTGCAGTCGGTTGGTATACATCCGGAACCGTCCGGATAAAGAATGGTACGATTATAGGGGGCAAAATAGTATGGAATCCATCCACGCCCCCTTCATTCTCCGATGCAAAATTGGGAACAGTCTCCGTCGCGATAGGAACGGATTATACTTTTTGGATCGCATACTACGCCACCAGGACCGGGCAGACCAATATTACTGTACGGCATTCTTTCGATGGAATGGATTTCCCGATTGCATTGGACACACTCTGCTATGGGTGGTATTACACTCCTGCAATTTTTGATCATTATAGTACTCTGATGCCGACGGCCAATGGCAACGTGACTCTCCTTGAGAAAGCAGACGGAAGCAGTGGAACTCATCACTATGTGCGAGTAAGATACTATTGGAATGCGAGGGGTGGCGGATATGGCTGGGGTTCGCCCAATGACTTTTATATCGATTCCATGGGAGACGGTAACGAGAATAATTTCTCCGCAGTATCGACTATGAACGGCACAATCCATATCGGATATAAATTAATTTCAGGATATCTTGCGTATGGATATATCTATCCGGGTTCCCAATCCTATAGTTACGCCTCTGTGAACCAGTCCATTTCAGGCTCTAGCTGCCCTACAATATGCATCGATTCGAATGACATCGTCCATATTTTCTACATATTGAAATCAGGTAGCACGTGGAGCATAAAGCATATCCAAAGGATTGGCCAATCGGCGGGCAGCTGGTCAAGCCCGGATATGGTGTACAGTCTGACCGATTCTAACGTCGAATTCAGGGGTTTGACCTCCTGGATCAATCCTGTCGAGACTGTCGCACTCGCATTCACGAATTCGACATCCACCACAAAGAAAGTCATGTTCATAAGCACACCTCTTCCCTACGGGACATCGGGCTCATCGGTCGATCCATGGAGCCGGGACGGACTTTCGCCCTACGGTACCTATTTCGGTTCCGGAGGCGCCTCCGTCTCTCCAGGCTCGGGTCAGCTGTTCATCCAACAGATGGACGTCAGTGTCCCTGGTAGAGGTGGTATGGATATCGGGATATCCAGAATATATCAACAGCCCAGATACTTCTGCAATTCAAACGGATCGCCATACCTGTCGGGAGGATACCCCTTCTGCAACCTGGGGCCTTATTGGTCACTCGATTTGCCTTGGATGAGCCAGGAGTACGTATGCATAGGGGGAGGTATGCGCTTCGTCATCCAATGGGGGAACACCGGGGATTCAAAAGCATTCGAGAATCATGGTGGGACGCACTTCATCCTGCGCAATGTCACGATGGGGGCTACGAAGTTCTTCGAACTGACGATGTCATCGGGTCTGAGATACAGATTCGATTCCGTAGCCCCGTTCAAACTGCTCTCGATAAGCGACCTCAAAGGATACAACCCGCTAGCATCAACGTATACCAACCCCTACAATTGCCTCAACTTCTCATACAATTCCAACAACAGGCTGGTTGCGATATATGAGGCGGGGATGAACCGCTCGATACTGTTCGAATACAATGCCAACGGGCTGCTCTCTTACATAACGAGGCCCGATGGATTGAAAGTAGATCTCGTATACTACCCCTATGGCGGGATGTATTATCTCTATGTAGTAGCCGATCCGAAAGATCGGGTTACGACCTATGATTACAATTCCAGCGCAAACTATCTGATAAAGACCATTACTTATCCAACCGGTGCAAAATCAGAATACACTTATTCGAAAGACAACACCAGTGCGACAGAATGCTTTTCATGGTTCGTGACAAAGGAGATCTTGAAGAACTCTAGCGGTGGGGTTCTCATACGGCAGACGAACGTCTCCTACAAGATAATCAACGGGAAAGTCACCTTTGCAAAGCTCACGAATCTGGATGAGAATTCCGCCATCGCCAGCTACACGGAATACATTTTCCGCTCGAATCTGAAATACACGAGCACGACGACGAAGAACTCCACCGGTGGGCAGATGCAATGCAAGCTGACCTACTACGATGCGTCAGGCCAGCCCGCAAGGATCGATACCATGAAAGGGGGCTCCCAATCGGTAAATTACTCCGAGTACATGAGCTACGACGACTGGGGCAACGTGATATTCACGAGGAACGCTCTCGGCCACGCAGTCTATTCGTCCTATGCGAACACATCGACACAGAATTCGTTCCAGGGAGGCGACATACTGACTCGTAATTCCACCGGCAAGATGCTGTACGACGCATTCGACGACTGGGACTTCTCTGATTGGACACAGTATATAGATCCGCCCAACACCACAGCTTCACTCGATGGAACAAAGGATCCTCCTTCTGCCCCTTCTTTGAAACTCAAAAGGATTGATGGACATCCTTGGACAGATTGCTACATTATCCATGCATTTGCACCCCAGGCCGGGAATTTCTACATCCAGCAATCCTTCAACTCGGCGGTAGGAGATTACAATCGCATATTCGTATGCAGCGGCAACGATGACAACCTACGGGTATATCTCAGGTCGTATGGCGGAAAATTCCAGTATAAGGATGGCAGTAATTATTTCAACGTCGCAGATTGCGTACAGAACGTCTGGTACGACGTCGGTTTCTACCTTCGCACGGACAATAAATATGACATCTACATCGACGGCACATGCGTCAAGACAGGCGCTCCTATGCAGGGAACCAGCGGCAATTTCGATCGGGTTAGATACTATGCGGGCGAGAGGGCACTGGGGGACTCCGCAGAGTTGTACGTCGACAACATCCGCATCTACAAGAATCTTACAATCAAGATCAACAATCTCAACTCAAAATACATGGCAGAGCTGTACGACGGGAGCGGGTGCTTCCTCAATAGAAGCAAGACGGGTACAATCACCATCCCTAAGCTTCTATTGAACGCTCCGCCCGCGTACATCAGAATATGGAAGATCGGAGACTACTCATACTCCACACCCATGATGGACATCTGGGGAGGCGATGTCTATTATTTCAATCCGGGCGTTTCAAAATCAAACGTAATGAAGAATTTATCCTCATTTGGATTCGGTGACAATAAATTCGCTGATGAGGATTGGCCTTCAGGAAGCTCTTATTGTGGCAGTGGACCGGGGGAAGGTTACTGGGCAAATGATCCAGGCTCAGCTGTCGGAGGCAACAAGTACCATCTGAGCAATTACAGCACATCTATTCATTGGCACGGTTACACTGGGAGTAGTGAGACTTTGCCAATCTATCAGACTCAAGTTTTTAAGACATACATCTGGCTTTCATATGGAATGATACCCAAGGAAATAATGTTGCAGTTCTACTTTGGCGAGTGGAGGCGGGCATATTGGGGAGGCAACGATAGCAACGGAGCGGACCTGATGGGCAATCTGAGCGGTTTCGCGCCAACTTTGAGCGTCAGAATGGGGGATGTGCCCCAGGTGACAGGAAAATGGATAGAATTATCTGTCGGAGCCAGCAATCTGTCTCTTTCTGGTTGGAAATATATTAACGGTGTAATCTATGGTTTATATGGTGGTACTGCAAAATGGGATTTCGTCTGCAGGTATAGCAAAGGAATCTACGTTGAGGATGTTCCAATAGGCTCAACTGTCCAGATGAAATTTGACGACGGTCCGACGGTCTCGCAGACAGTCACATCTAATTGCACGATTCTAAATCCATCGGCAAGCGGGATAAACACATGGCCAAACTCGGGTTACTTCAAGGTATCGAACTCCACCGGCTCGTTGCTGTATGTAAGTCCGCATATAACGGACATCTACAATTGGGACAAATTCAAGTATTCAACGCCCGATTTCTATCCGAATCAAGTGAAAGATCTCATCCACAATAGGATGGTCGGCATGTTCCAGTATCGGGACACTGCGAATACCACATCCGAGGAAAGCTATATGCGATATGATTTCGAAGGCAACGCCAATGAAACCAAATCTAAGAACAGCTCCGATTGGATTTATACGCAGGGCGGTTATGACAAATACGGAAACCAGTTGTGGACCAGCGACCCGAGCGGGCGCATGAGCTTGACCGAGTATTCGAGCACATACAGCTACACTTACCCCATCTCAACAAGCTACGGCGGACGCAAGGAAGTATTCGAATTCGACACCTCCTGGGAAAGCACGATTTCCTCAGGAGACGAATCATGGATGAATGCCGAATACGCTACGGCGAAATCATACTCCCCGACGCATTCGTTAGAGGTCTCATTTACCGGCGCTCAATCCGGAGAGAGTGGAACCGCAGATGTATCAAGAGACTACGTCGTCAACCCAGTGGCCACAATTTCGGTCAGGATGTATGTCTCCCAATATTCACACTCTCACGAAGTGGGCGAAGTCATGGATTCCGGCATAAAGATGCTGCTGTTCGATTCAAATGGAGTGAACTATGATACGTATTCGTATTGGTTGGCGTGTTGGTCTCAAACGGTCGACAACAGAACCTCGTCCGATCCGAATGTCAAGGTCATCTGCGGGAAACCGTTGAACATGAGTACCTGGATCAGCAGGGTTCTTCACCCTAATACCGATTGGCCGAACATCAACTGGACCCGATGCGACAAAGTGGAATTCCAACTCTATGTGAACGTCGTGAATGCCTATGGCGATGTTTTCAAGGCTTACTACGACGACTTCACTTACGACGACTTCACCAACAACACCAAGACGACCTACACTTACGATACAAAGACGGGGGCCGTTCTGTCAGAGAGAGATCCGTTGGGACATGAGACGATCATCCGATACGATGCGCTCGGGCGAGTAACCCTTTTAAAAACGCCGACTATGCCGACAACTACAGTGACTTTCCGTGATGATACATGCTATGGTGGCGACCTTGAGACAACCGGAGCGAGTTGGGACGCCGTCTACAACGCAACTTCCGCAACCACCATTCATCCTCATGTCGGTCTATGCGGCGGCGCCAATAAGATTACTTATTATGTCCTGCATCATGGGATATTGTATTTTGATACCTCAAGCATTCCGGACGACGTCGTTGTAATAAACGCTTCCATTGCCCTGAGCGTCTTTGACAAGTCAGCCACGAATTTCAATGCCGTCATCCAACATGACCAGACAGATACCAGACCCAGCACCCCCTCCATCTATGCCGACTATGACCGCCTCCATTATTCAGGCTCGGACGGATACACGGCCAATAGCGCTTTCACAAAAGAAAAATGGGGCACAATATTCCTGAACGTCTCGGGCACGAATTGGATCAAGAAGACTGAACTGACGAAATTCGTCGTCAGATCCGGATTCGACGTAAACGGGATAAATGGCATAGCTAGCGGCTACAACTTCCTGGAATGGATTGCTAGCAATTGGTCCGGAAAAGAGTCCCTTCGACCGATGCTTAACGTCACCTATTGTCTGCCAGACATAACGATTTATAACGATTACTACAACACGGTGACCACTCTGGATTCGCTTGGCCATAAGACCATACAGTATTTCGATGGAATCGGAAGGATGATCAAAGTCCAAAGGTACAACAGTTCTAGCTCCGACCTCTACTCTACCGAGTACTATACCTACAATTGGCAGGACAAAGTGAAGACTTTCAAGGATGCCCTCGGAAGCATCAGTTATTCTTATTACGACTGCCTCGGAAGGGCAATAAAATTGACCAACCCGGACGGCGCATATCAGACTATAACTTACAACGATCAGGCCAGCACGGTAACACTGATAGACGAGAACGGGAACATGATTGTCAAGGTATACGACGATCTCGGAAGGCTCAACACGACCAAGGAATACAACAGGAAATACACGCAATACTCCGCATCGTTCCGCGACGATGTTGGGACGGCGCTGAGGACGACATCGAATTCATGGTACGCAAGCTGGTCCGCGGCGAGCGCAAGCAGCATCGAGATCAAGGGAGAGATAGGGGTGTGTCCGAGCGGATGGCAGATATTCCGGACGGCGCAGCTCTTCGACACATCGAGCCTCCCGGACGACTGCATAATAACCGATGCTTACATGGCGATCAAGGTATGGGACAAGACATCGCAGTCTTTCGACCTGATCGTCCAGCACGATCCTACGAATGATAGGCCGAGCAATCCTGTCGATCTCACAGACTATAACAAGAGCTACTATTCCGGGGAAGGGGGCAACCTGTCGAATTCGCTCATCGTCGACGACACCTGGAACAGAGTCTATTTGAATGCGGCAGGCCAGAGCTGGATCGACAAGACCGGGACGACCAAGTTCATGGTCCGCGCATCGTTCGACATTAATAATCAGTCGCAGGCGAGCGGGGCATACGTCCTATGGTATACCGCACCCTGGACCGAATCGAGACGCGTGAGATTGAACGTCACATACATCCTGCCGGGCGACTACACGATCTGCTGCTACGAGACGAAGATGGCATACGACGCCGTCGGCAACCTCCTCACGGTCAAGGCATCGAACGGGGAGGTCACCAGGATGTACTATGACACGCTGAACAGGCTTACGCAGACGATATATCCGGACGGCCAGAACGAATCGGCTACATATGACGACTCTGGAAACACCGTTTCGAAGACGGCTAGGAGCGACCAGACGGCTCGCTCGGCGTACGATTCCTCTGGAAAGCTGTTCAGGACGAAATCGCTCAACGATACAATCTCTTATCTGTTCGACTCGGACGGCAAGACAATCGAGACGAGGAACAATTGCACGACGGTCAATTACAGCTACAACGGTTGCGACCAGCTGAAATCGATGTCCGAAGTCATAACGGGCACCCACAACATGTCATACGGATACGATGTGGAAGGGAAGATCGCCTGGGTCAAATATCCAAACCAGGTCAACATATCCTACGGCTACGATGTCTTCGACAGGCTCGTGGGCGTCGAAAAGAACGGCTCCAGACTGCTTTGGCTGTATTATAACGCCGATGACACCGTTTCAAAGGAGGTAACGGCAGGCGGACAGGTGACGAACTACACCTACAATAGCAGGGGCTGGGTGTCGAAAATAGAGACGAAGAACGGTGGCAGTATCGTCCTGTCGATGAACTACACTTACGACGGCGTCGGCAATGTGAAGACCATCAACTACGCGCCCAGTGTAACTGAGAGTTATTCATACGACAACCTAAGTCGGCTGGTCAGGGCGGACGGGTCCGAGACTTGGGGGGCGGTGATTAATTACGTCTACGACTCAGTCGGCAACCGCCTATGGAAGAACGAGAGCGGAAGCACCGCCTACACCTACGGATCGTACAACAAACTGACTTCCGACGGCACCTGGAGCTACACTTACGGCAGGGGCGGAGACCTCATCTGGAAGAACTCGACCTCGGCGAAGTACAACTATACCTTCAATTCACTGGGGCAGATGACGAACGCATACAAATGGGTCGGACAAGACCGGACTACACTCGGCTCATACTACTACGACGTGAACGGGGCGAGGGCCAAGACCATCGAGGGTGCGAAGACCACCGAGTACGTCTACGCGGGCCACGACCCGGTCTGCGAGATGCTGGGCGACCGCTACACCGACTACGTCTACGTCAACGGGCACATGAAGTTCAAGATTGCCGGGGACTATGTCTACAGCTACATCGGCGACGTGCTCGGAAGCACCCGCCTCGTCTTCAACGGCAGCGTCAAGACTTTCTCGGTCGCCACATACAAGCCGTTCGGAATCGCCTGCGGCACAACGGGCAGCGAGAAATTCACCTTCGCTGGGGAGATGAACGACTCTACCGGGCTCTTCTATCTCTTCGCGAGATACTTCGACCCAGAGACGGGGCGCTTCATATCGCCGGACCCGCTGCTCGGGCAGCTCTCCTCCCCGCAGACGCTCAACAGATACGTCTACTGCACGAACAACCCGCTGATATACACCGACCCCGCCGGTACAAAGACCGGCCGTTCGGGGAGCAACTTCAAATGGGAGCCGATGAGCGAGGCGGACTTCCAGGCGTACTGGGACTCGATCCCCGTCGAGGAGCCGTCTGGCTGGCTGGAGCAGATGGCGGACCTCGCCTTCACCGCCATCAGCTTCATCCCTGTCGTAGGGAACATCGTCAGCACCGCTTACTTCGTCGCCAAGGACATTGTACGGGGCGATTGGGGGTCGCTTGCCCTCGATCTCGCCACGGCGTTCATCCCCGGAGGGAAAGCGCTCAAGGGCTTTGGGAAGGGATTAGGCATTGCTGGGAAAGAGGCGGGCAGGGTAGTAGATGCTGCTGAATTGATCGGACGAACCGGCACATATAAAGAATTGAGATCTATGGTTAAGGCGGTGAAGAAATCCGGCGGAGACACATCTAACTTGCAGGTACATCACCTCGTCGAAAAGCGTTTCGCAGATTTATTCAAAATGAAATCTAGTAATATGCCTTCGGTAATACTGACCAAGCAAGAACATCAACAGTACACGAATAAATGGCTGGCAGAGATAGGTAGGGGGTCTGGGACAGAAGAAGCAAGTCGTGGATCGGTTCTAAGTTCAGCACGAACGATATATGCGGGCAACACAGAATGGTTGAATCTGATATCGCGCTATTTTCCCTGAGGTGTACTGATGAAGATTATTGCACAGATAGGAATCACTGATCAAGAATGGGAGAAACTGAGACCTACTATTGAATCATCTAATATCTTCCCTACCAAAATTTTTAGCGGTACGCCCTCTCATGGAACCCTCGGTCTTGTGCAATTCAGATTGCCTGTCGACGATGAGAGGTACATTCTGCTGAAAAAAGAGATGGTAGAAAAGGGAATTCGCAATAATGAAAAAAAGGAAATCAGATTTGATCCGCAAGAAATCGAAGAAGCCGAATATTCAATATTATTTCAAAAATCCATGTGGGGTTATCCCCAGCCAGAAGATGATTATCAAAACGAATCCTATGATCTTTCGTCTGGATGTCAACGATGCCGTCAGGGATTGAAACAGAATAAGCCGTTCATGCTCTCCGGGAAGCCAAAATTCGGGAGGAACGATATTACAGCATTGTTCTGGATATATGAATCCATCATAACTGAGAAGCTGAAGGACCTTATCGAGAACGAAGGGCTCACCGGAGCCGAATTCTGGCCTGTCCTGAGGTATCGGAAAACCGGGCAGCGCCTCCCAATTCCTGGCATATATCAACTCTATGTAAGGGGAGAACTCCCGCCCGTTTCTCCAAAGACACAGTTCGAATGGGTATCAGATTTGCCTAAGGAAATCCAATCGTGCGGATGCAATATTATCGGGAGGAATCTCCCAGCTGCGCAGCTTGTCTATGACCGTGTCTCTCTGAGGGATGCCAAGGACTTCAATAGGACATTTGAGTTTATCGGAGGAGGTCCCGGCTCTCAACAGTGGAAGGTTGTTAGCAACAGGGTATATCGGCTATTCAAGAAGAACGCGATAAGAGGAGCTGATTTTAGGCCTATTGTGATTAATGACTGATACATGAAATCTCGATCAAAGAGAATGAAATAAATGGCATTACTCGCGCTCGACAGGCCCTCCATGTCATGTAACGATTGCTCAATATGATTTAACCTGACTTTGACACTTGACCTGGTTTTTGATTAGTTTGATACATCACTTCATTAACCTGAGTTTGACAGTTGATCCACTGAATTTTCACTCGTTTTAGAATTTGACACATGATTTTTTTGATTCGTGAACATCATTGAATATGCCCGTTTCCGGGCGTTTTGATAAGTTGGCACGCATCTGAAAACCCCTAAAACTGGTGGAATTTCGGATGGTCAACTGTCGAACTTAGGTTGAAAAAGAAAAATTGAAGAGGTTTTCAGACTGATTATTTCTATCGGCTTCCCATTAGAATCTGAAATCGCCTTCCTGGCTAATGCGTTGATAAGGTCCGGTTGGGCTCACTTCACGCTCCCAGTCAAATTCAATCACTGATACACTCAGGAAAGCGGATATCTCTATGGTGAGGCATTCTATTACATGATATTTGGGATGACCCATTCGTTTCTTATTTGCCTACAAGTGTTTTGTTAAATCTGGCGGAAATATTTTCCAAATCCAATTCTGATTGATTCCAATCTCCTCCAATACTGATTTGACATACTCATCCCCTACCTTTTCTTTATTATGCTCTGCAATTGCCTCGATATCCTTTTTTTCCTTTGGGATGAGAAGAATATTCGGCGGGAGTCTTTCATAGTCTAAAATCTGATTAATGGCATTTGTCACAATAAGGAAATCCTCAGGAAATCTACCTATTAGACGACCTATCTTGGGAGAAATCAAGCAACCTTTCATCATGGGTCCAATCGCATCAATGTATTCGATTGCGAGTATTTTCGCTCCATTGCCATCCCAATCCATCATGTTTTGGAACCCGTTGATTCTATTTGCGCAAAGTGGGACCTTAAAGAATATCTTCCCACCTAGCTTACCGATTGAAGGTGCTGATTCTTCCAATAATCTGCCGAGAATGCCAGCTGTATCAAGAAATCTCAATACATGATAATATCTGTATTGCAATGGTTGCACTAAAGCCATCTCTGCAAGAATCCATCTTTCTGACTTTGAACAGAATTGATAGGCAAACCAGTTTGCTAGTCCTTCGCTGATGAATTTTCCATCATGATCCCAAACGATTCGAATATAATCTTCTCTGCTGATATTCCCAAATGCATAATGGTGGCCAATCTCATGAATTAGAACAATCTTGAATACTGATTGGAAAATATCCCTCCCTTTGAGTTCATGTATTCTCGGTGCAATTCTCGTCGATAGATTCCTTATCGCCTCTGGACTAAGGAATATGTATGAT
>Ga0316628_100000017_pt1 | contig 146718 bp, 144 predicted proteins | sample OWC_Aug_M2_C1_D5_FD_207648 | JGI IMG/M metagenome (GOLD analysis project Ga0316628, IMG submission 207648) | Wetland soil microbial communities from Old Woman Creek delta, Ohio, United States - OWC_Aug_M2_C1_D5_C | ecosystem: Environmental > Terrestrial > Soil > Wetlands | place: USA: Ohio...
CTTCGAACAGCAGCGCATCGCAACCCTGTCCGAACGCGGCGACGAGAATCCGGTCTCCCGGCTTCGACTCCTCGAGCGCGTGCGCCAGCATGAGCAGCGGATGCGCGGCGCCGGTGTCGCCGCACACGGCCGCCAGGTTGTCGCGCACGCCGCCCTCGGCCAGGCCGATGCGCTTGGCAATCCCCGCCGTCACGCGCGGCAGCGTGCACGGCATGCAGAAGTGCGTCACGGCGGCGGGAGTGGCGCCGGAGACCTTGAACAGCGCCGCCAGTGCAGAGGGCACGATCTTCATGTAGCCCTCGTCGCGGATCCAGCGCTCCTCCCAGGCGTAATCGTGGGGCCGGTCGTGGCCACGATACTGGTGCACGAAGTCCACGGTCTCGCTGTGCGCGCCAACCAGACGCGCGATCGGGGCTCCGCGGCCCACCAGCAGCGCCGCCGCCCCGTCGCCGTAGTGCATTTCCTGCACGCTCGCCGCCTTGGCAAGGCGGTGCTCGCCCGCGCACACCAGGGCGTCGTTTCCCGCGGCGAGCGCGGTCGCAAGCGCCGAGGTTCCCGCCCTGAGACTGCCGGTGACGTCGAGTACGCGCAGCGCCGAGCCAAGGTGCAGCGCGTTGGCCACGATGGCCGCGTTCTGCCGGTCGTCGTAGGGGTGCGTCGTCGAGGCGAGCATCAGCTGCCCGAGCGCGGCGGGCGCGACCCCGGCCAGGCAGTCGCGCGCCGCCTCGACCGCCATGGTGACCGAGTCCTCGTCCCAGTTGGCCATCGTACGCTCGCCCTTGGCGAGGCCGCGCAGCCCGGGATTGAACCAGGTATTTGCTGCGGCGATGCTCTTGCGCTGCAGTCGGCGGCGGGGCAAGTAAGCGCCGTATGAAAGGATGCCGAAATCGTTCGTCATGGATGCGCCGGATCGTGAAGAGGACATTGCGAGGCTTGGATCCAATTATGCCGCAGCGGCGCTTGACTTCCCGCGGGGCGAGCGGAACACTCGCTTTGGCTCCGAACCAGCGCCAGCCCGTACCGCGAAGTGTTCCATCCCTGCCATCACGCCGCGCGCACGCCCGACAAGGCCGCCTACATCATGGCGCGCTCAGGGGAAGTGGTCACCTACCGTCAGCTCGAGGAGCGCTCCAACCAGGGCAGCCACCTGCTGCGCAGCCTGGGCCTGGCGCGCGGCGACGCCATCGCGTTGATGCTGGACAACAACGCGCGCTACCTCGAGATTTGCTTCGCCGCGCAGCGCGCGGGGCTCCGGTTCACCGCGATGAGCACGCGGCTGTCGGTGCCGGAGGCCGAATACATCCTGCGTGATTGCGGCGCCAAAGCGTTCATCGTCTCGGCGAGCCTCGCAGGGCAGGCTGCCGCGCTCGCCGCGCGCATGCTCGGGATCAGGGCGCGCTTTTCGGTGGGCGGCGCGCTCCCCGGGCACCTGCCGTGGGAACCGGCCGCGCACAAACAACCGAGCACGCGCATCGCGGACGAAAGCGCTGGGCGCGACATGCTCTATTCGTCGGGCACCACCGGCCGCCCGAAGGGCATCAAGACCGAGCTGCTCGACGAGTCGATCGACGCGCCCACGCCGCTCATCAACCTCGCCAAGACGCTCTACGGCCTCGGCCCGGAGACGATCTATCTTTCGCCGGCGCCCCTCTATCACGCGGCCCCTTTGCGCTTCAACATGACGGTGATGCGCTGCGGCGGCACCTCGGTGCTGATGGAGCAGTTCGACGCCGTGGAGGCGTTGGCGCTGATCGAGAAGCATCGCGTCACGCACAGCCAGTGGGTGCCGACCATGTTCGTGCGGATGCTGAAACTGCCGCCCGAGGTGCGCGCGCGCTATGACCACGCCTCGCTCAAGGTGGCGATCCACGCCGCGGCGCCGTGCCCGGCGCAGGTGAAGGAGGAAATGATCCGCTGGTGGGGGCCGGTGCTGTACGAGTACTACGCCGGCACCGAGGGCAACGGCTACGTGGCCTGCACCTCCGAGGAGTGGCTGGCGCACCGGGGCACGGTGGGGCGCGCGCTGCTCGGCGAAGTGCGGATCCTGGACGACGACGGCAGGTTGCTGCCTGCGGGCGAGACAGGCACCATATACTTTGCCAACGGCCCCGTGTTCGAATACCACAACGACCCGAAGAAGACCGCGACCTCGCGCAGCCGCGAGGGCTGGTCGACCTTGGGCGACGTCGGCCATCTGGACCCCGGGGGCTACCTCTACCTCACGGACCGCAAGGACTTCATGATCATCAGCGGCGGCGTAAACATCTACCCGCAGGAGGTCGAGAACCTGCTGGTGACCCACCCCAAGGTCGCCGATGTGGCGGTGTTCGGCGTGCCGAACGAGGACTTGGGCGAGGAAGTGAAGGCGGTCGTGCAACCGATCGAGTGGGGCGACGCGCGCCCCGCCCTGGCCGAAGAGCTGATCGCCTACTGCCGCGACAATCTCTCGCACATCAAGTGCCCGCGATCGGTCGATTTCGATCCGCAGCTGCCGCGCCACGCGACCGGCAAGCTCTACAAGCGCGTGCTGCGGGAGCGCTACCGCAATGCGCCGGCGGGAAGGGTCGGCTGATGCAAGAGGCGATGCCGCATTGCGACGTCCTGGTCATCGGCGGCGGCCCGGCCGGCGCCACCGTGTCCGCCCTGCTCGCCGAGCGCGGACGGCACGTCGTCCTGGTAGAAAAGGAGCACCATCCGCGCTTCCATATCGGAGAGTCGCTGCTGCCGCTTAATCTGCCGCTGTTCGAGCGGCTCGGGGTAGGCGAAGAAATCGAGCGCATCGGGATGCCGAAGCATGGCGTCGAGTTCGTCTCGCCCGCGCACGACAGGCCGGTCACGCTGAGCTTCGCCGACGCGCTGGACAAGTCCTTTCCGTCCGCCTATCAGGTGCGTCGCTCGGAGTTCGATCACATCCTGTTTCGCAACGCCGTGCGCAAGGGAGCGACGGCCATCGAGGGATGCCGGGTCACCGCCGTCGAATTCCACTCCGGCGGCGCGCTGGTCCGCGCGCGCCAGGAAGACGGCGGGGAGCGGCGCTGGCAGGCGAAATTCGTGGTCGACGCGTCGGGCCGCGATACCTTTCTCGCCAACCGTCTCGCGACCAAGCGTCGCAATCGAAAACACAACAGCGCGGCGATCTTCGGCCACTTTGCCGGCGCCACGCGGCTGCCGGGCAAGGAAGAGGGCAATATCAGCATCTTCTGGTTCGATCACGGCTGGTTCTGGTTCATTCCGCTCACCGACGGCACCACCAGCATCGGCGCGGTGTGCTGGCCCTATTACATGAAATCGCGCAAGACCGATACCACGCAATTCCTGCGGGACACCATCGCGCTCTGTCCGGCCCTGTCGGAGCGCCTGCGCGACGCGAAACTGGTTTCCCCCGTTACCGCCACGGGCAATTACTCCTACAACGGCGAGCGCACCTCCGGCGCCGGCTATCTCATGCTCGGCGACGCGTTTGCGTTCATCGACCCGGTATTTTCAACGGGCGTGTTCCTGGCGATGTATGGCGCCTTCGTCGCCGCAGACACGATCGAAACCTGCCTCGACGATGAGCGAAGGGCGCCGCGCGCCTTGAAGAAATTCGATGCCGCGATGCGCCGCGGCCCGCGGGTATTTTCCTGGTTCATCTATCGGGTCACGACGCCGAGTCTGCGCGGCCTGTTCATGACTCCGCACAACCGCTTCCGGCTGCAGGAAACGGTGCTTTCGGTGCTCGCAGGCGACATCTTTCGCGGCACGCACGTTGGCCCGAGGCTGCTGTTGTTCAAAGCGCTCTACTACCTGAACTCTCTTCTCCAGCCGACAAAGACCATGCTGGCGTGGAAGACGCGCAGGCGGGCGATCCAGGACCGTGAGGCAGGAGCGATTCCCCGCGGCGAGCCGTGATGCGAGGAGGCGACGGGGAGCCGGCTAGACCATGGCACCGCTGATGGAGATGATCTGCCCCGATATGTAGCTCGCGCGCTCGGATGCGAGGAAGCCCACCAGGTCGGCGACCTCCTCGGGCCTGCCGGCACGCTTCATCGGCACTAGCGCGTCGATCATCTGCTTGCTGAACACCCGATCGGCCATCGGCGAAGCGATGATACCCGGGGCGACGACGTTCACCGTGATGCCGCGACTGGCGAGCTCCAGCGCCAGGGACTTGGTCGCCCCGTGCAGCCCCGCCTTCGCTGCGGCGTAATTGGTTTGTCCCCGGTTGCCGTACAGCGCGGCCGCCGACGAAAGGTTCACGATTCGCCCCCAGCGGGTACCGATCATCGGCAGCAGCAGCGGCTGCGTGACGTTGAAGAAGCCATTCAGGGAAACGTCGATCACGCGCGTCCATTGCGCGCGCCGCATTCCGGGCATGACCGCGTCGTCGTGAATGCCGGCATTGTTGACGAGGATCTGGACCGGCCCGTCGGCGAGCATGCGCTCCAGCGCGGCTCGGGCCTGCTCATGGTCCGTGACGTCGAACGTCGCGGCCGCGGCGGAGCCGCCGGCCGCGGCGATCTCGCCGACCACGCGCTGCGCCTGTGACGCATTGCCGTGCGCATGCACGTACACGTGGCAGCCGTCGGCGGCCAGCCGCCGGCAGATGGCCGCACCGATCGTTCCGCTACCGCCGGTCACCAGGGCCCGCCTCACGAGCTTGCAGCTCCCGCATCCAGCATCACGGTCGCCCTTCCGCTCAACACGTCGACGTCTCCGACGCGCAGGTGAAACCGGTACATGACGCGACTGCCGTCGCCCATCAGGCGCTCGGCGTCGACGGTCAAGTCCCCCGCCAGATCATCCAGCCGACCGCGCATGCAGGTCACGTCGCGCAGGCTGACGAGGTAGCCGGCCTTCGGCCGCGCGCCCACCGCGCCGCCGAGCCCGCCGTGCACCGCCATCGCCTGGGCCGCGTATTCGACGCCGCACAGCGCGGACAATTCACCGCCCGCCCGCATCGGGTTATGCGGGTCGCGGTGCGTGCCGCTGACGCAGCGGATCTTGTTCGCGTCCCAGAAGACCACGCCCTCCAGCAGACACATGGCCCCCGCGTGGGGAATGATGCGCGCGATCTCATCCTTGGACACTAACACGGTGCCACGGCCAGGCGCAGGTGATTCCCGCCGACGTACTCGACGACGACGACCCTCGTGTCGCCCCGCGCCAGCGCGCCGAGCAGCGGCAGCGAACGCGCCGCGGGCGTGCCGGCTCGAAGGGCCTCCAGACCGGGATCGGCCATCGAGGAGGGAGTTGCCCCGGTGGCGACGAGCCGCACCTCGATGGCGGCAAACGCGCGCGGGGTGCGCTGCGGTGCGAGCACCAGCGCGACGCCAAAATTCGCGCCGATGTGACGCGCCGCCCCGAGGGGCTGCGGATACGGCTGATCATAGGCGATCAGCGCAACCGGCTTGCCCTCTACCGCGATCTGAACCGCGGTTTCGAGCATCCCGGCGGCAAAACTGGCGTCAAAGCAGGCGAGGCTGGTCGACGGTTCCTGCGAGCGGCTCGCGATGCTCCAATACCCTGCTGCCGCGTTATGCACGGAGTTGTGAAATCGCGTCGGCGAGACTTCGCGTTGCGGCGAAGCCAGCGCCTCGCAGATCTGGTGCACATTGTCGGCGTCGCCACCCGAGGACGCGAATACGGTCGCCGTCGCGCTGGCATCGCGTTCGGCATTGGCGAACGCTTCGCGTCCGACCGCGAGCGCCAGCTTGACCGGGACGCCCGTGCGGCGGCGTTCCGGCGGGGGCAGCATGTCGCTCGGCGCCAGCACCGTCGGCACGCTGACGTAGGGCTTGCTCTCCGCCAGGACGGCACGGTCGGCGTGCCAGCCGTTCAGCCCCGGGCCCAGCACGCCGACGCCCTCGACGAAGAGTCGCATCACGCGGCCCGCCCCAACACGAGGCTGCAATTGCTGCCACCGAAGCCGAATGAATTCGAGAGCACGCGCCCAAGCCTCTGCTCACGGTTCTCGAGCTGATAGTTGCACCGCAATGCGGGGTCGAGCTCTTTCGTCTGCAGGCTGCCGGGAAGCAGGTCGTTTTCCATGGTCAGGATGGAAATGATCGCCTCGGTGATGCCGGCGGCACCCAGCAAATGCCCGGTCCAGCCCTTGGTCGAGCTGCATGGAGTGCGGGCGCCAAAGACATCGACCACGGCCTTGTCCTCGCTTGCATCGTTGCTCCGGGTGGCCGTGCCGTGCAGATTGATATAGTCGATGTCCGGGGGCGCGAGCCCCGCGGATTGCAGCGCCCGTTGCATCGCCAGCTTCGCCCCGGCGCCCTCCGGGTGCGGCGCGGACATGTGGTATGCATCGCAGCTCTCGCCCACGCCCAGCAGCACGATCGTTCCCGGGGCAGGGCTGCCCGGAGCGCGCTCAAGGAGCGCGAACCCTGCGCCTTCGCCGATGGAAATCCCGTCACGGGCCGCGTCGAAGGGGCGGCAGGGCGCGGATGACACGAGCCCAAGCGAATGGAAGCCGTAAAGCGTGGTGAGGCAAAGCGTATCCGCCCCACCGACGACGGCGGCATCAACGATGCCCGCGGCCACCATGCGCGCGGCGTTGCCGAAAACTTTCGCGGTCGATGAACAGGCCGAGGACACCACAAACGACGGCCCTCCGAGCCGGAGGCTGCGCTGCACGAAATCCGCCACGGAAAAGGCGTTTTGCGTCTCGGCGTAGCGGAAGTCGGCGGGCAATGCGCCAGTCTTCGGGTCGCGCCGGCGATAGGCCCGCTCGGTTTCCAGCATGCCGGAGGTGCTGGTCCCGAGGAAGACGCCGATCCGCCGGGCGCCGTATTGATCCCGCGCCCGGGCGACGGCGTCGGCGAATCCGTCCTGCTCGAGGGCGAGCTGGGCGAGGCGATTGTTGCGGCAGTCGTAGGCGGCGAGCTCGCCGTGAACGCGATAATCGTCCAGACCCCCGACCTCGCCGACGTAGGTGTCGAGCGCCACGGTATCGAATGCACAAGGCGCCAGACCTGAGCGGCGCTCGCGCAGGGCGGCCGCGACCGCCCGCAGCCCGCGCCCCAGGCAGTTCACGATCGCGAGACGGCTGATGACGAGGGGTCGCACGCGGATGAAGAATTAACCCGGAAGGCGCTGCGCGACGAACAGCATGTTGGAAAACGGCGTCCCTTCGCTCATGGGGTGAGCGCTCACGGCAAAGCCGAGCTCCTCGAGCAGGCGAACCCATTGGGCGGCAGTGCGATAGTACAGCCGCTTCCAGGGTTGCCCGCGCCACGCGTTGGCGACGCGCTCTGTCCATCGCGTCATCCTGAACGCTGCGCCGGCGCCCGCATCGGCTTCGCGCAACAGCAGCACGCCCCCGCTGCGCAGCGCAGCGGCTACGCGTTCCAGCACTTGGCGCTGCGCAGCCTCGTGCAAATAGAGCAGCACGTCCAGGACCACCACCGCCGAGCAAGCGGAAAGCGCGACATCGCAGATGTCGCCGGAGGTCACATTGGCGGCGTCGCCGAGTACCTTGCGCGCGGTGCCCGCACGATCCGCGCGCAACTCGATGCCGTGCATGTCGAGCTGCATGGGCGGCGCGGGCCAGTGCTCGGGCCAGCGCCCGGATCGATACTCGGTCCTGGCTGCGTTGAGCAGGGCCAGCAGGATGCCCGCTCCACAGCCCAGGTCGAACAGGCGGCCGTCATCCGGCAGCAGACCGCGCTCGAGCAGCGAGAAATACACCGGGTCGTGGCGCAGCTTGCCGCGCGAGAAGTACCAGGCGTGTTTGCCGGCGCTCGCGTAGGGGCGCGTCGCCGCCTCAAACAGCGGCCTAAGCTTCGGATCCATCTTCGAGCGCGGTCGGTAAGGCGACCGACCTCAGACCTTTGGCCGCCATCGCGTCCAGCAACGCCGGAAGTACGGCGAGCACGACGGGTTCGCCGCGCTCTGTCCGGGAGGAAACGCCGTCGTGCAGCAACAGGATGTCGCCGGCGGCAAGCCCCGCCGTCAGGCGCTTGAGCACCTTACCCGGATCGCGGTGCACCGCGTCGAAGCCTCGTCGGGTCCACGAGACGTAATGCAATCCCCGTTTGGCAAGCACCGGGTCGAGCAAGGGACTGCGAAATCCAGACGGGGCACGGAAAAATCGCGGCTCCCGGCCGGTCACCCCTGCGATGGACGCCTGCCCGGCATCCACCTCGCGCCCCAATCGCGCTACGCCGTACAACGCGAATGTAGGTGAATGCGTATGGCTATGGTTTTCCACGGTATGGCCTCGACGGGCGATCTCCCCGACCAGTTCCGGAAACGCCGCGGCCCTTTCGCCGATGCAGAAGAAGCTCGCCTTCGCGCCATGCCGGTCCAGCAGCTCGAGCACCTGAGGAGTCGCCGCCGGGTCCGGACCGTCGTCGAAAGTCAGCGCAATCTCCCGGCGCCGAGCCGCCGAGCCTGGCAAGCGAACAAGGTTCGGCCCCAGCAGGCCGCTGCGCGGCAACAGGACCGCGCCGCCCAGCAGCAGATGGTTGCCGAGCAGGGCGCCCAGCACCATGGGCCATGACTCGGGCACCGCGGCGAGCAAGCTCGCGCCGCCGAGATGCAGCAACATCGATAGCCGAATGGCGGGCGTCGGGCGCCAGGACCGAGTGTCGGCGGCGGATTCCATCTGAGCGGTCAGTCAGTCAATTGGAAAACAGACCCCTGTCGAGCAATTGCTGCCACAGCTCCCTCCAGGTCTGCCAATCGTGGCCGCCCTCGACCGCGACCACCCGCGAGGCGGGCAACTGCGCCGCGAGCATCGTGCTCGCCGGCGCGAAGCGGTCGCCCTTTCCATAGCCGAGGAAGATCGCAGGCAGGGCCGGATCGGTCGACCGATAACTTCTGAGCCATGCAACAAGCGCGCGCTCATCGTTCCCCGGCCGGATATCGCCCGGTGTCCATTGATTCAGGCCGCCGGCGCGCATGACCTCCGCAATCAGACCGCGTGCGCCGAGAAACGGGGCCAGCAAGACCACGCCTTCGATGTCCGCCGCATGCTCGCGGACATAGGCCATCGATCCCATGCCTCCGATCGATATGCCCAGTAGCCAGATACGCTTGTAGCCCAGCTCGCGCGCCGGCGCAATGATGTCCGCCGCCAGACACTCGATGACCGTGCGCTCGAGGTAATAGTCGACGTGCGCATCGACCGCCGCGACGTCCACGGGCAGGCCGCGCTCGCGCAGCGCCGCGCACAATCCCTGCTCCATCAGGTCCTGCGCCCGGTCCATGGCACCGGGCAACATGACGAGCAGCACGCGGTCCGCGCCGCGGTCCGGCGCTAGGTCGTAGATGGCGTCCATGTCGTCGATATTGAGGCTCGGGGACCGCGATGACCATACTTCCGTGTCATGCAGCGTTGCCGCCCGCCGCGCGGTCGTCCGGCCGAGCGAGAATGGCCGAGAAAACGAGACTCAGCATCGCCCCCGTGCCGACGGTCGATCCGATGGCGTTCAATACCGGCACGCTTGAAAAGCTGAGCACACCGAAGCCGATCACGGTGGAAATGTTCGCGAACAGCAGCGAGACGATGGTGCGCTCGCGGTCCTGTCCCGAATCGACTCGCCGATCGAAAAACAGCGAATAGTTGGAGCCGACGGCGACCACCAGGAGCAGCCCGACCAGGTTGAAAATCGACAGGCCGTGACCGCCGAGGATCAGCATGGCGCTGGTGACGATCACGGACGCCGCCAGCGGCGCCACGACATCGAATACGCGGCGCGCCGAGCGCAAGCTGATCGACAGGAGCACGACGATCGCCGCGGCACCCAATAGCGAGTACTTGAGAACTTCGCTTCGATAGGACCGATAGAGCTGATCGGCGTCGTGCTTGAGATCGAGCAGCACCGCTTGCGCGTCGGGCACCGCGGCCACCTCCCGGGCGATACGCTGCGCGTCCGCCACACCGCGCAACGGCAACATCGCTGCCCAGCCGGCGGGTCGACGCACCAGCAGTGAATCCACCTTGGTCGCCAGATTGGTGCCTTGCAGGTCGATCCGGTCGAGCAGCGGCTGACGCTTGGCCGCCGATACGTCTTCCAGGAATGGCTCGAACAGCCCGGCACGGAACGGCAGGCCGGTTTGCGCGCGCTCCAGGTTTTCTCGCAAGGTTTCGGCTGACGGTAGCGCGTCCTGACGGGCGCGCTGCGTCTTGCGGCTCGGCAAATAGGTTGCCGGCGATTCGAAGCCTTCCAGCATGCCGGCCGTGGTCAACTGTCGCAGGGCCGCACCCACGTGCTCGCTCGCCTGCAAGGTCGCTTCTTGGTCGCCAGCGCTCACCACGACCAGGTAACGCACGTCAGGCGCGCCGATATCACTTCGCAGCCGGGCATCCAGAGTCTGGTCGTGCAGGGGGACCGGGCTCAGGCGCGCAAGTTCGTCGCTCCATGATGGCCCTCGATGCAGCAACAGGAACAGGGTCGCGAGCGCGACGCCCAACAGCAGGGCTGGGCGCAGTGCGGGGGCGCGGCGCGCGAGGAACGCCGCCTTCGGCGCGAGCGCCGTCACCGCCGGGGCCGAAAAACCGGGGCTCAGCAGGGCCGGCAAGACCCAGCGCGTGACCGCCACAGCGACGATCAGCCCGGCGATCGAAAACAGACCCAGTTGCGCGAGCCCCGGGAACCCCGAGAACAGCATGGCGCTGAAGCCGCACACGGAGGTCAGTACTCCAAGGCGCAGCGTCGGCCAGATGCGGTCGAGCGTGTTTCGCGCAGGCGTCCCTGGCGTCATCTGCGTCAACAGGTAGATCGCGTAGTCCACCCCTTCGCCGATCAGGGTGACGCCGAATCCGAGAGTGATGCCGTGCACCGATCCCAAGCCCAGGCTCACCGCGGCGACGCCGGCAAGCGCTCCGCTGGCAACCGGCAGCAACGCCAGCCCGAGAGTTCGCGCCGAGCGATACAGCAGCAGCAGCAGCGCCGAGATCAGGATCGTGGCTATCAGCGAGAAGCGCAGGACGTCACCCTTGATCGTCTCGCGTGCGCTCACCGAGAAGACCGCGGGTCCGCTGACCAGAAGGCGTGCCGCACCGACGCCCGCCGCATCTGCGAAGGCAGCGCGTATTCGCACCAGGGCCCTCTGTTGCGCATCGATGTCGTAGCCGGCGCTCCTCGTCTGCGCGACCAAGAGCGCCCGTTTCCCGTCCTTCGAGAACCATACGCCTTGTTGCATCGAGGGCTTTGTCTGCCCTTCGAGCTGATCGAGGAGGCGCAGCAATTCGCCCCCGGGGTCCTGCGGCAGAACCTTGCGCCACAGCATGCCCGCGGACGAACCGAGCAGCTGCAGGTCGTCTTCGAGCGCGCGGCGCAGGGCGGACGCCGTGAAGTGTTCGCGATCGACGGCCGGGCTAAGCAGGTAGCGGTTGCGCCACAGGTAATCCCTGTCCTTCTCCAGTCCAACGTTTTCGCCGTTATTCACGGTGGCGAAGCTTTCGTCGCGGCGCAGCTTGGCCGCCATCCGCCTGCTGATCTCGGCAAGCGCGGCGGGCGTGCCGCCCTCGATCCCAATCAGAATCTGGCGCGACACGACGCCCTCGCGCAACTGGTCTACCAGCAGTTGCTGCGCGGGCGTCGGCGAGCGGGGCAAGAATGCGGACAGATCGGTGCTGAATTCGGTCCGGCTGATGATCGCGACGCAGGCCAGGATGAAGGCCACCCAGGCAGCGACCGCACGGCGCGACGAGCCACTCAACGGCCTTCCTCGGTTATCGTCATGACCGAGCGGTCGCCTCCGGGCTCGATGATCTCGATGCTGGCGACCTGGTTCCTGCCGCCGACGATGCGAATCTTACTCACGGCGGCCTGTATGCTCGGCTCGCTGGGCGTGAGGATCAGCCGCCATTGAGCAGCATCGCCTTCGAGGCCAACGCTGTAGAAGCGGCTCAGGGTCGGCAAATCGCCGGCGAGCGTCGAGCGGATGCTTTCCACGAACGCCCAGACGATCGGATAGTTCTGCAGCGCAAGCGTGCGGCGCTGGTGCTTGGCCTCATTGGTGATGGTGAGCTCGTCTCCGGCCAGCACGAGGCTCTCCGGCGCGGGCAGCAGGGTGTGCTTCTCGAGGCGGTCGGGCGCGTTGTAGAGCAGCGTGCCCGATGATTCCAGCGGGCCGCTGACGATGCTCAGGTACTTGCGCTCGACGAACGTCGCTCTGGCCGTCTTCACCTGTCGCATGCTTTGCATGAGCTCCTTTACGTCCCAAGCGGCCGAAGGCGTCTCGGCGCGGACAGCGCCGCATGCGAGAGCCATGGCCGCGAGCGCGCACAGCCCCGCGAGCAGCGGGCGGCGAAAGCTAGTTCCAGAAATCATAGAAGTTGAACCAGTTGTACGGCGCCAGGCGGCAGTAGTGTTCCATCCGTTCGGCATACTGTCGCAGGGCCTGCTCGATCGCCGCGCCGCGATCCTTGCGGCCGACAGCGCCAAAGTCGGCAAGCCGCTCGAAGTGCACGTCGTAGCGGCTGCCGCCGCGATACAAGCCGAACATCAGCACCAGCGGCCGCTTCAGCATGGCCGCGATTCGCATCGGCCCGACGGCCAATTGGGCCGGCTCTCCGAGAAAGGGGCATGCCAGCGTTCCTTCGGCCTCGATCGTTCTGTCGCCGAGCATGCCGACGCAGGTGCCCGACTGGAGCGCCTCGTCCAGTTTCAGCATCGAGTCCAGCTTGCCAAGGGGAATCACCTGCAGGTTCAGGTCAGGATTGATGGCCTCGAGTACCGAATTCAGCTTGCGGGCATTCTCCTCGTACATCACCAGGCTCACGCGCAGCCCCCGCGCGTCCCGGCCCAGGGAGCGGATGATCTCGAAGCTGCCGATGTGCGCCCCGAGCAGAAGGCAACCGTCGCCGCGCGCGAGCACGCTGTCGACGATGTCGGCTCCATGCGCCCGCACGTCGAAGCGGCCGTACTGGCCATTAAGCAGGTATACGCGGTCCAGAATGGTGGCCGCGAAGGTGTGGTAGTGGCGAAAGACATCGCCGAATCCGGGCGGTCGTCCGAGCACCTTGCCGAGATATTTCCGTGAAGCCGCCCGCGCCGCGCCGGAGAACAAGAAAAAATACAGGCAGATGGGGTAGAGCAGGAGTCGCGCAGCGGGCCGACCCAGTCGCAGCGCGACCCACACGATTAACCGGTTGGCGCGTGCGCTGCCGCGCTCCGGCCGGGCGAGCCATTCGGGCGCACCCTGAGCCTCTAGGCCGGCGTCGACATGCCTGCGCAATTCACCACTCCAATCAGCACCGACTTCTCCCCCACTTTGCAGGTAAATTCAATCCGGTCGCGCGCGGCATCGGAAAACTCGATCTGCACCCGATCACCGGGCCGCGTGGGATGGAAGAATTTTGCCGAGTGGAGCTCGCATGGCGCGAGCGGAACACCCAGGTGAGATTCGATCGCGCGCAGCGCTTCGCTCAACAGCACCGCGCCGGGAATGACGGGGTTGCCGGGAAAGTGCCCCTCGGCGGCCGCGTGATGCGGAGAAAATATCCGTTCGAGCTTGTGCAATTTCACCCCGCCTTTCTTGCACGCTCGGTAATCAGCCGATCGAGCGCCTCGCGCGGCAATTTGCCAGTCGCGTTGCGCGGCAGAACGTCCACCACGCAGAGCGGCCGCGGCAGGAAGGCGGCGTCGATGCGTTCGCGCAAGGCGCTCATGACCTTTGCGCTGGTGACCCCAGGTGCCACTACGAAAGCGATCAGCCGGGTGATTTCCTCGCCGTCCTGATTCGGCACGATAAAGGCACCGTCGACGACGCCCTCGATGGAATTCAGGTGGTAATCGAGGCTGGCGAGCGAGGTACGCTTGCCGGCGATATCGACAAGGTCGGCGGTCCTGCCATGCAGCAGGAACGTATCGCCGCGGACCAGTTCGATCACGTCGGCAAGCGGCACCTCGCTTTCCACGTGTCCGCCGCTGACCCAGGTGCCTTTCTCGTCCTGGCGCAGCGCGACGTCGGGAAAAGCACGCCACGCGGCGGTCTCGACGGTGCGGCGGGTGGCCACCTGCCCAGCCTCGGTGCAACCATAGATCTCGTAAAGCGGCGCAGCGAGGCGTGTCTCCGCTTCGGCCGCCAGTTGCGGGGACAGCGGCGTCGTCGCGCAGAGCAGGAAATCAGCCGGCGGCAACGGGGCCGGGTCGGCAAGCAGTGCCCGAAGGTGCACCGGCGTGGTCACCAGCCCGCGCGGTCGCGTTAACGCCTCGAGTGCGGCGCGGATATCGGCCGGATAGAACGGCCGGCCGGCGTGCAGCGCCAGACCGTTCTGCGCGGGCATCAGGACGGTGGATTCGAGACCGTACATATGATGCGGCAGCACGGTACCCAGTATGGACATGCCCGAATGGCCGCTCAGCCCCAGTCGCTGCGCCTCCGCACGGGCGCTGCGGACCAGCCCCCCCCATGACTTCTGGTGCGGCAGGGGCTCTCCGGTGGTGCCCGAAGTGAATACCACGGCCGCGATCTGCGCTGCAGGGATCGAGGGCGTTCCGGCCACCGGCGAAGCAACGTCGGACGTGGCGGGATACGCGATGGTATCCAGGCCAAGTCGCTCTCCGGCTGCGTCAGTCAGGCCATACATGTCCGGGTACCGGCCGCGCAGTTGCTCCAGCAGCCTGGTCGTCTGGTTCGGCGGCAGCAGGCTGACCTGCCGGCGCAGCAACGCGGCGCCGAATCCGACCAGGAATCGATAGCGATCCGTCAACAAGTTGAGGACGTGCCGCCGCTCGGGCAGACGGTCGGCCAGCCGTCTGACATCCCGCAGAAACTGATCCACGCCGATCAGCCGGCCGTCGCGATACGCCACTGCGGCGTCCGCGCGGTAGTCGCGAATCAGGGGAAGGTGAATCACTTGCGATCCTCGCGGCCCGCGTTCACCGTTTCCGTCGATGACTGAACTTTCGTCGCCAAGTTCTTCGTAGTACGCTTGGCCTCAAGCAGCCGATGCATATTGTACCGATCGAGCAACCCGCCGACAGCATGAGGGACTTCCCGAAAAGGCATGAACCAGGTCGCCACTAAAATGCTGCGCGAAAGCGCCCCTTTGACAGACGCTGAGCTGGAGCTGGCTGAGCTCATCGTCACCACGCTCAACCTGGAAGTGAACGCCGCGGAGATCGACCCGGACGCTTCCCTGTACGGCGACGGCCTGGGTCTGGACTCGATCGATATCCTTGAACTTGCTCTCGCCCTGTCGAGGCATTACGGCATCCACCTGCGTTCCGACGACGAGAACAATCGGCGCATATTGGGCTCCCTGCGCAGCCTTAACCAGCATATCCAGCAACACGGTACCAGGGGTTCCTGACCTGCTCGAGCCGGCCGCGGCATGCGGCGGGCAAGCCGTTCGCGGTACGGCTATTTGCGCAGTTTCCGGATTGCAGCCAGCTGCGCGGCGAGCATCGATAGCTCGGCTTCGACCGTGGCGACTTCCTGCTTGTCCTTGGCGTTGCGGCGCGACTCCTCGGCGCGCTTCTGCGCCTCGAGCGCCTTCGCCTCGTCGAGGTCGTGGCCGCGAATGGCCGTGTCGGCGAGCACCGTCACCACCTGCGGCTGGATCTCGAGGATCCCGCCGGCCACGAAGATGAGCTGCTCCTCGCCGCCGCCCGCCGGGATAATGCGCACGGTACCGGGCCGGATCCGGGTGATGAGCGGCGTGTGCCGTGGGTAAACGCCGAGCTCACCGGCCTCGCCGGGCAGCACGACGAATTCCGCCTCGCCCGAAAAGATGCTCTCCTCGGCGCTGACGACATCGACGTGAAAGGTGTGTGCCATGGTCCGGTCAGCTCGACGAGTAATGATCTGGCGCCAAAAGGGGCTTGCTCTACGGTTTCTTCTTGGGCGAGGAAGCTTCCTTCGCCGGAGTCCCCGCGGGCCCGGATTTGGAGGTCTTCTCGGTTTCCGCAGGCGCCGCAGCAACAAGGGTCTTCGCCTTCTCCTGCGCTTCCTCGATGGTGCCGACCATGTAGAAGGCCTGCTCCGGAAGCGCATCGCACTCGCCGTTCACGATCATCTTGAAGCCCTTGATGGTATCGGCGAGCGTCACGTACTTGCCCGGCGTGCCGGTGAAGTTCTGCGCAACGGTGAAGGGCTGCGACAGGAAGCGCTGGATCTTGCGCGCGCGCGAGACGGCGAGCTTGTCCTCAGGCGAAAGCTCGTCCATGCCAAGAATGGCGATGATGTCGCGCAGCTCCTTGTAGCGCTGCAGCGTCGCCTGCACCGCGCGGGTGGTGTTGTAGTGCTCCTCGCCGATGGTGTTCGGATCGACCTGGCGCGAGGTCGAATCGAGCGGATCGACCGCGGGATAGATACCAAGCGAAGCGATATCGCGCGACAGCACCACCGTCGCGTCGAGGTGGCCGAAGGTGGTGGCGGGCGACGGATCGGTCAGGTCGTCGGCGGGCACGTACACCGCCTGGATCGAGGTGATCGAGCCGGTTTTTGTCGAGGTGATGCGTTCCTGCAGCCGGCCCATCTCCTCGGCGAGCGTCGGCTGATAGCCGACCGCCGAAGGCATGCGCCCGAGAAGTGCGCTCACTTCGGTGCCCGCGAGCGTGAAGCGGTAGATGTTGTCGATGAACAGCAGGATGTCGCGCCCTTCGTCGCGGAATGATTCCGCCATCGTGAGGCCGGTCAAGCCCACGCGCAGCCGGTTGCCGGGCGGCTCGTTCATCTGGCCGAACACCATCGCGACCTTCGACTCCTGGAGATTGTCGAGCTTGATGACCTCGGCTTCGATCATTTCGTGGTAGAAGTCATTGCCTTCGCGCGTGCGCTCGCCCACGCCGGCGAACACCGACAGCCCGCTGTGCTTGGTGGCGATGTTATTGATGAGTTCGAGCATCGTCACGGTCTTGCCGACGCCGGCACCGCCGAACAGGCCGATCTTGCCGCCCTTCGCGAATGGGCAGATGAGATCGATCACCTTGATGCCGGTTTCGAGCAACTCGACGGACGGGGAAAGCTCGTCGAACTTGGGCGCGGACTGGTGGATCGAACGGCGCTCTTGCGTCTCGATCGGACCACCTTCGTCGATCGGGCGCCCGAGCACGTCCATGATGCGCCCGAGCGTGCCTTTTCCAACCGGCACCGAGATCGGCGCACCGCTATTGTTGACCTTCATGCCGCGGCGCAGGCCGTCGGCCGAGCCCATGGCGATGCAGCGCACCACGCCGTCGCCGAGCTGCTGCTCGACCTCGAAGGTGAGGCCCGCCTCCGCAAGCCCTTTCTCGCCGGTATCGGCGAGGGTCAGCGCGTCGTAAACCTTGGGCATCGCTTCGCGCGGGAATTCAATGTCGGTGACCGCGCCGATGCACTGGACGATGGTGCCTTGTGCTTGTGACATGACTTTTTCCTAGAGCTAGATTCCGTTACACGGCGGCCGCGCCGCCGACGATTTCCGAGAGTTCCTTGGTGATCCCCGCCTGCCGGTTCTTGTTGTAGATCAGCGTGAGCTCGTCGATCAGCGTGTCGGCGTTGTCGGAGGCGGCCTTCATCGCCACCATGCGTGCCGATTGCTCGGAGGCCATGTTCTCGGCGAGCGCCTGGACGATGATCGCCTCGATGTAGCGCGTCAGCACCTGGTCGAGCACGGTCTTGGCCTCGGGCTCGTACAGGTAGTCCCAGGTGCCCTCGGGCGAGCCCATGCGCTCGCCGGTGAGCGGCAGCAGCTGCTCCATGACCGGCTCCTGCTTCATGGTGTTGATGAAGCGCGTATAGACGATCATCACCCGGTCGACGCGATCCTCGACATAGCCTTCGAGCATCACCTTCACCGCGCCGATCAGCCTATCCAGCTGCGGGCGGTCGCCGAGCTGCACCGCCTCCGAGACGACATTGGCGCCCAGGCGCTGCATGAATCCCAGACCTCTGGTGCCGATGCAGCAGACCTCGATCTGCTCGCCCTGCGCCTGCCACTCCTTGTAGTGATTGAGCGCCAGGCGCAGCGCGTTGGTGTTGAGACCCCCGCACAGCCCCTTGTCGGTGGTGATCACGATCAGCCCGACACCCTTGACCGTGTCGCGGGCGACCAAGAACGGGTGCCGGTATTCCGGATTGGCATGGCTGATATGCGCCGCCACATTGCGGATCTTCTCGCCATAGGGTCGCGTCGCGCGCATGCGCTCCTGCGCCTTGCGCATCTTCGAGGCGGAAACCATCTCCATCGCCTTGGTGATCTTGCGAGTGTTCTGCACACTCTTGATCTTGTTGCGGATCTCTTTGGTGCCCGGCATGGCGCTTGTCCCGGCTCAGTAAGTGCCGTTCTTCTTCCAGTCCTCGATCGCGGCCTTGAGGGCCTTCTCGTCGTCCTCGGAGAGGTCCTTCTTGTCCTCCATGCGCTTGACGAGATCAGCGTACTTGTCCTTGACGTAATCGCGCATCGACTTTTCGGCGGCCAGCGCCTTTTTCACATCGATATCGTCGAAGAGCGCGTTGTTCACTGCGAACAGCGTCAGCGCCATCTCCCAGACCTGCAGTGGGGAGTATTGCGGCTGCTTCATGAGCTCGGTGACCATGCGCCCGCGCTCGAGTTGCTTGCGCGTGGCTTCGTCCAAGTCCGAGGCGAATTGCGCGAAGGCAGCGAGCTCGCGGTACTGGGCGAGCGCCAGACGCACGCCGCCGCCTGTGTCGCGGCGCTTCATGATCTTGGTCTGCGCCGCGCCGCCCACGCGCGACACCGAGATGCCGGCATTGATCGCAGGCCGGATGCCGGCGTTGAACAGGTCCGACTCGAGGAAGATCTGGCCATCGGTGATCGAGATGACGTTCGTCGGCACGAACGCCGTCACGTCGCCCGCCTGCGTCTCGATGATCGGCAGCGCGGTGAGCGAGCCCGTCTTGCCTTTGACCTTGCCCCCGGTGAAGTGCTCGACGTACTCCTCGTTGACACGCGCGGCGCGCTCCAGCAGGCGGCTGTGCAGGTAGAACACGTCGCCGGGGTAGGCTTCGCGTCCCGGCGGGCGGCGCAACAGCAGCGACACCTGGCGATACGCCCAGGCCTGCTTGGTCAGGTCGTCATAGATGATGAGCGCGTCCTGCCCGCGATCGCGGAAGTACTCCCCCATGGTGCAGCCCGAGTAGGGTGCAATGTACTGCAGCGCCGCCGATTCCGAGGCAGAGGCCGCAACCACGATGGTGTAGTCCATCGCGCCATGCTCTTCCAGCTTGCGCACCACGTTGGCGATTGTCGAAGCTTTCTGGCCGACCGCGACGTAAACGCAGAACAGGTCCTTGCCCTTCTGGTTGATGATGGTGTCGACCGCGACCGCGGTCTTGCCCGTCTGGCGGTCACCGATGATCAGCTCGCGCTGCCCGCGGCCGACCGGCACCATGGCGTCGATCGCCTTGAGTCCCGTCTGCACCGGTTGCGATACCGACTTCCTCCAGATCACGCCGGGCGCCACCTTCTCGATGACGTCGGTCTCCTTGGCGTTGACCGGTCCCTTGCCGTCGATCGGCTGGCCGAGCGAGTTCACCACCCGCCCGAGCAGATCGGGGCCGACCGGAACGGAGAGAATTTTGCCTGTGCACTTCACCGTGTCGCCCTCGGTGATGTGCTCGTACTCGCCGAGAATCACCGCCCCGACGGAGTCGCGTTCCAGGTTGAGCGCCAGGCCGAACGTGTTTTTCGGGAACTCGAGCATCTCACCCTGCATGACGTCGGACAGGCCGTGGACCCGGCAGATGCCGTCGGTCACCGACACGACGGTGCCCTGAGTGCGCATCTCCGCACCGGCATCGAGGTTTTGGATTCGGCTCTTGATCAGTTCCGAAATTTCGGACGGATTGAGTTGCATGTCGATTCCTTGGTATTTAGCCCTTCAATGCGCTCTCCAGCGCGGCGAGCTGCGCGCGCGCGGAGGCGTCGATAACCTTGTCGCCGATCACGATACGCACCCCGCCGATCAACTCGCCATCCAGCGCGACGCTGCTGCGGACCTTGCGCCCAGTGTGCTTCTCTAGCAGCCCGGTGAGCTCGGCGAGCTGCGCCGGCTCGAGCTCGAAGGCGGAAAATATCTGCGCCTCGACCACGCCCTCGCGCTCGTTCTTCAGCACCTCGAACTGTGCCCGGATTTCGGGCAGCAGTTCCAGGCGCTGATTGTCGGCCAGCACGCGCACCAGGTTTTCGGCTTCGCCGCTCAACTTGCCGGCCAGGATCGAGATGAACAGACCGGCGACCTTTGCAGCACCGATGTTCGGATCGTTGATCGCCGCGCGCACGCGCTCGTTGCTGGCGACTTGCGCGAGCGCTGCGAGCATCGCCAACCACTCCTCGAGCTTGCCCGAGCCGTCGGCCAGCCGGAATACCGCTTCCGCGTATGGCCGCGCGATGGTGCTTGGTTCAGCCATGGATCAGAGTTGCGCCTTGATCGAATCGAGGAATTTCGCATGCGCCTTGGCGTCGACCTCGCGGCGCAGGATCTTCTCGGCGCCCGCGACCGCCAGCGATGCCACCTGCTCGCGCAGCTGCTCGCGCGCGCGCGCGAGTTGCTGCTGGATGTCCGCCTTGGCAGCGGTTTTCTCCCGCTCGCCCTCTTCCCTGCCCGCGAGCTTCGCCTCCTCGACCAGCTGGGCCGCGCGCTTCTCCGCCTTCGCAACGATGTCGGCTGCGCGTCCACGCGCTTCCTCGATCATCTGCCCGGCTTCCCGCGTCGAGATTTCGAGCGATTTCCTGCCCTCTTCGCCGGCCGCGAGGCCGTCGGCAATCTGTTTCTGCCGATTCTCGATGGCGCGCAGCAGCGGCGGCCACACGAACCTGACGGTGAACCAGATGAACAGCGCAAAGGCGGCAGCCTGCGTAAACAAGCTCAGATTGATGTTCATGCCTGCCCCTTACTTCAGGATGGGAATAGTCGCGTCGGGCGGGTATTACTTGGGGATGACGCTCAGCAGCGGATTGCCGAACGCAAACAGCATCGCGAGGCCGACCCCGATGATGAACGACGCGTCGATCAGGCCGAGCAGCAAGAACACCTTCGCCTGAAGCGAGGCGGTAAGCTCGGGCTGCCGTGCCGCGGCTTCGAGGAAGCGGCTGCACATGATGCCGATGCCGATGCACGCGCCGGCGGCGCCGAGCCCGATCATCAGGCCGATCCCGATCCCGGTGTAAGCCTGGATCATCGCCAGCATTTGAAGCTTTTCCATTTTGGTTTCCTTTCCAGAGCGAAAATGGGGTAAACGATGAAAATCAGTGATGCTCGTGCGCCATCGAGATGTACGCCACGGTGAGCATCATGAAGATGAACGCCTGTATCACCACGATCAGGATGTGGAAGATCGCCCAACCGAGCCCGAGCAGCGTGCCGAAGAAGGTTCCCACCAGCCCGGTGGCAGCCCACACCCAGAGCAGCAGGAAGATGATCTCGCCGGCGAACATGTTGCCGAACAGCCGCAGGGAGTGGGACAGCGGCTTCGACACGTACTCCACCAGGTTGAACGCAAAGTTCGCAGGCCACAGCAGCGGATTGGAACCGAAGGGCGCGCAGAACAGCTCGTGAATCCAGCCGCCCAGGCCCTTCGATTTGATCGAGAAGTAAATCATCAGCGCCCAGACCGAGAGCGCCAGGGCGAATGTGGTGTTGACGTCGGCGGTCGGCACCGCGCGCCATTCGTGCAGGCCGAGCGCGCCGAGCCCCTTGGCGATGAAATCGACCGGCAACCAGTCCATGGCATTCATCAGCAGCACCCAGACGAACACCGTGAGCGCGGCGGGCGCGACGAACTTGTTACGGTCACCGTGCGTGAAGATGCCCTTCACCTGGTCGTCGATGAACTCGTACGCAAGCTCGACGAATGCCTGCCGCTTGTTCGGGACCCCGGAGGTCGCCCCGCGCACCACCCACCAGAAGAACCACACGCCCAGTACGCCGAGGATCACCGAGGTGACGAGCGAATCGACGTGGACGACCCAGAAACTGCCTTCGCCGACGGGCTTGGCGAGGAAGGTCAGGTGGTGGCTGATGTACTCGGAAGGACTGATCTCAGCGCCGGCAGACATGACTTGACCGTAATCAACTTTCCAATCAGTGCAACCTAACGGTCGCGAACTGCAAATGCCATGGAGAAAATCAGGGCCGTCAACATAAACGTCCCGAAGAAGGCGAGCGCCACGACATCCTTATACGTCGCCAGCACGAGCCATAACAGGATCACGATGAGGCCGATCTTGATGCCCTCCGCCCTCAACGCGCCGATCAGGACTCCCCCTGCCGACTCTGCCTTCCCCAACGATGCGACGAATCCCGACGCCAGCCCGGCACAAACGCTAACCATGCCACCGAGGACGGCTGACAGGGCGCCGTGAACACCAGCCACCGCAGCGGCGATCAGTGTTAGGGCTAGGGTGGCGATCAACTGCCACCTCAGGACCGTGCGAATCGGCTTGCTCAGGGAGCGAAGCATGGCATCTGTTTTCCCCGCGCCCGGCAAAGCGCGCGGAGTATAGCGTTCAAGGGGTTTGACGGTCAACGCGTTGCACCGCAGCAGCGCCGCGGCCGTGCCCGGTTACCGCAGCTTGCGCAGCAGTTGCTCCAAATGGTCGAGCCCCGAGTAGTGCAGGATCAGCTTGCCGCTACCTTTGCGGCCCGGGCGGATCTCGACCGTGGTGCCGAGCCGCTCTGCCGTCTCTTCCTCGAGCCGCGCCAAGTCGCGGTCCGGTTTACGCCGCTGGCGGCCGACGCTGCCGCGCACCAGCTTTGCCACCAGCGCCTCGGTCTCACGCACCGACATGCCGCGTGCGGCGACCCGCTTGGCGGCCTCCACTTGGCGCGCGCCTTCCAGTGCAAGGATCGCGCGCGCATGCCCCATCTCGAGCACGCCCTCCATGACCATCGCTTGGACGGGCTTGGCGAGCTTGAGCAAGCGCAGCAGGTTGGTGATGGCGCTGCGCGAGCGCCCAACCGCATCGGCCGCCTGCTCGTGGGTCATCTTGAACTCGTCGATCAGTCGCTGCAGGCCCGAGGCTTCCTCCATCGGATTGAGGTTCTCGCGCTGGATGTTCTCGATCAGCGACATGGCGAGGGTCGCCTCGTCGGACACGTCTCGCACCAGCGCCGGCACCTCATCCAGCCCGGCCATCTGCGCCGCCCTCCAGCGGCGCTCGCCCGCGATCAGTTCGTAGCGATCACGCTCTATGCGCCGAACCAGCAACGGCTGGATCAGGCCTTGCGACTTGATCGATGCCGCGAGCTCGGCTAGCGCCTCCGGATCCATTTTCGTGCGCGGCTGGTATTTTCCGGGTCGGATGCGCCCCACCGGCAACATCGCGAGCGCATCGCGTGGCGCCTCGTCACCCCCGAGCAGCGCATCGAGACCACGTCCGAGTCCTTTTTGCTTGATCATGACGATTCCATTCGCGCTATGCCGCCGCTGGCACAGCGCCCTTATTGCGCGCGAGAATTTCTTCGGCGAGCGCGATGTAGGCCTGCGCGCCCTTGGAGGTCTTGTCCCAAACCACCGCCGGGGCGCCATAACTGGGTGCTTCGGCGAGTCGGACGTTGCGCGGCACGAGCGTCTGGTAAACCTTGTCCCCGAAATGCGATTCGAGCTGCTCTGAGACCTGCTGCGAAAGCGTGTTGCGGGGGTCGTACATGGTGCGTACCAGGCCGGCGATTTCGAGCTGCGGATTCAGATGAGCGCGCACACGCTTGATCGTCCCGACCAGATCCGACAGGCCCTCGAGGGCGTAGTACTCGCACTGCATCGGGATTAGCACCGCGTGCGCCGCGACCAGGCCGTTGATCGTCAGCAGCGACAGCGACGGCGGGCAATCGATCAGAATGTAGTCGTAATCGGCCTCGACGGCGGCAAGCGCTTCCTTGAGGCGCGCTTCGCGCTGTTCCAGCCCCACAAGTTCGACCTCGGCGCCCGCAAGCTCGCGGTTTGCAGGCAGCAGGTCATATCCGCCGCTTTCGGAGCGCAGGCGGATGCCAGGCAAATCGCTCAGCCCCAACAACAGGTGATAGACCGTGCGTACGGCGTTGCGCTTGTCGACGCCGCTGCCCATCGTGGCGTTGCCCTGTGGATCTAGATCGACCAGCAGCACGCGTTGCCCGGCCAAGGACAGACCCGCGGCAAGGTTGATGCTGGTGGTCGTCTTGCCGACCCCGCCCTTCTGGTTCGCCACCGCGAGGATGCGCGCCATGCTCATCCTCCCGCGCGACACAACACCAGGTGGCGCTCGGCCTCGAGCAGCGGGACATGCAGCCGTACTACCTCGCCGCAATTGGCTGCTGGGGAAACGCGCGCCAGCTCATCGTGCGGGTATACGCCCTTCATGGCGGCGAGCGCACCTCCCGGAGCGACCAAGTGGCGACAGGTAGCGACAAAATCCGCAAGTTCCGCAAAGCCACGCGAGATCACGATCGCGAACAGCTTTGCCGGTCGCCATTGCTCAACTCGCCCCATGTGCACCGTAACGTTTGGCAGCGCCAACTCGATCGCTGCCTGGCGCATGAAGGCGGCCTTTTTGTGATTGCTGTCGTTGAGCGTAACGTGCCACTCGGGACGCGCGATCGCCAATGGAATTCCCGGCAGCCCCCCGCCAGACCCGACATCGGCGAGCGCGTCGGCTTGGCCGCGCATCGCAAGATGCGGGACGACCGCAAGCGAGTCGAGCAAGTGGTGACTTACCATCTTTAGCGGATCGCGGATCGCGGTCAGGTTATAGGTGCGGTTCCATTTGCCGAGCAGCTGGATGAACGCGACCAGTCTGTCGCGCGCCCCCAAGGGCAAGGCCAGCGCCAGCTCCGCGAGCCCGCGATCGAGCGCGGCCTCGGGTGTCATGCGCTCTTCTTGTGCGGTGGGTGTGCCGGACCTCGTTTCAAATGCACCAGCAGGAGCGAAATTGCTGCGGGCGTGATGCCGGAGATGCGCGATGCCTGCCCGATCGTCTCCGGCCGATGGCGCTCGAGTTTGTGCCGCACTTCCGCCGACAGGCCCCGTACCTCCGCATAATCGATCGCGGAGGGTAGGCGGAGCGATTCGTACTGACCGCTACGGGCAACTTCCTCGCGCTGACGGGCGATATATCCCTGGTACTTAGCCTGAATCTCCAGCTGCTCGGCGACGGCCGGGTCGGTCACACTCTCGCCAGCGCCGGGCAAGGACATCAGCGATGCGTAGCTTACGTTGGGGCGTCTCAGCAAATCCGTAAGTGAGCACTCGCGTTCAATCGGTTGGCCCAATACTCTTAGGGCATCTGCCTGGTCCACGCTACGCGGGTTAAGGCGCGTGCTGACCAGCCGCTGCTGTTCCCGGGCTATCGCCTCGCGCTTGCGGCTGAAGCGCTCCCAACGCAGGTCATCGACGACGCCGAGCTTGCGACCTATCTCCGTCAGACGCAGATCCGCGTTGTCCTCCCGCAGCATGAGCCGGTACTCGGCGCGGCTAGTGAACATCCGATACGGTTCGGTGACTCCGCGCGTGATGAGATCGTCGACCAGGACGCCGAGATATGCCTCATCCCGCCGCGGACACCATGGCCCCAGCCCTTGGACCTGGAGCCCGGCGTTGATCCCCGCAAGCAAGCCCTGCGCGGCCGCTTCCTCGTACCCCGTGGTGCCGTTGATCTGGCCGGCGAAGAACAGACTTGCGACGGTCTTCGTCTCGAGGGAAGACCTCAGGTTGCGCGGGTCGAAATAGTCGTATTCGATCGCGTAGCCCGGGCGCAGGATATGGGCGTTCTCCAAGCCGCGGATCGAGCGCACCAGATCGAGCTGCACGTCGAACGGTAGACTGGTTGAGATGCCGTTCGGATAGATCTCTTGCGTCGTGAGGCCCTCGGGCTCGAGGAAGATCTGGTGGCTGGTCTTGCCGGCAAAGCGGTGGATCTTGTCCTCAATCGACGGGCAGTAGCGGGGTCCCACGCCTTGGATCACACCCGTGAACATCGGCGAACGATCGAGTCCGCCGCGGATAATCTCGTGCGTGCGCTCGTTGGTATGCGTGATCCAGCACGATCGCTGTTCCGGATGCATGCTGCGCGCGCCGAGGAACGAGAAAACCGGCTCGGGCGAATCGCCATGCTGCTCCTCCATCACCGAGAAATCGATGCTGCGCCCGTCCAGGCGCGGGGGCGTGCCGGTCTTCAGGCGCCCCACCGGCAGTCGCATCTCACGCAGTCGGGCCGCGAGCGTGATGGACGCCGGATCGCCCGCGCGGCCCGCTTGGTACCGATCCATGCCGACGTGCACGAGGCCGGACAGAAATGTACCCGTCGTCAGCACTACGGTCCGCCCGCGGATGCGAATGCCGAGTTGCGTGACAACGCCCGCTGCACGCTCACCGTCGAGCAGGATGTCGTCGACCGCCTGCTGGAAAATGGTCAGGTTCGGCTGTGTTTCCAGTCGCTCGCGAATCGCCTTGCGGTACAGGATCCGGTCGGCCTGGGCCCGCGTCGCGCGCACCGCCGGTCCCTTTGACGAATTGAGGGTCCTGAACTGAATGCCGGACTCATCGGCGGCGTATGCCATCGCGCCCCCCAACGCGTCGATTTCCCGAACAAGGTGCCCCTTACCAATGCCTCCGATCGAGGGATTGCACGACATCTGGCCGAGCGTCTCGATGCTGTGCGTCAGCAGCAAGGTGCGGCAGCCCATGCGCGCGGCCGCGAGGGCGGCCTCGCTGCCGGCATGGCCGCCACCTACCACGATGACGTCAAAATCGGTTGGGTACTGCATGACGCGGAATGGATCCGGGAGCTTGTTTCCCGGCGATATTGCGGGACGCGCCATGATACGTGAATGCACTATGTGAGGCCAGACAGAACCGCCTGGTTCCACGTGAAACATTGAATCGCCAGTTGTTTCACGTGGAACATTGCGGGGCGCTGGCGCTGCCCACCCGTGAGACAATCGCGCGCCCCGCACACCGATGATCTTGCTCGCACGCTACGCCGCGCTGCTCGCGCTCCCCAATCTAAAGACCACGATTATCGCGTCGGTGATCGGTCGGCTGCCGATCGGCATCGCGGGGCTCGCAATACTGCTGCTCACGCAGTCGGCAACCGGCTCCTTCGCGCGAGCCGGCGCGACGAGCGCGTGCTACGTCGCCGGCTTGGCCACGGTCGCCCCTCTTCTAGGCAGGCTCATAGATCGGCGCGGGCCACGCATGGTACTGCTTGTGTGCGGGGCCTTGTATCCCGCGGCCCTCGCGGTGCTCGTGCTTTCGATTCTGGCGTCCGCGCCGACTTGGATTTCCCTGTCGATGGCTACCGGTGCGGGTGCGAGCTATCCCCCGATTACGGTGTGCATGCGAGCCTTTCTAAAGCGACGCCTGGGGGAGGATGCGCTGCTGGCCACCGCGTACTCGCTTGAGTCGGTATTGATCGAGACCATATTCATCATCGGACCGATGTTGGTCGCCGGTTTCGTGGCCGCCGCGTCCGCGGCTTGGGCGGTGGCGTTCGCTGCGGCATGCGGCGCCTTGGGAACGATGCTGTTCCTACGTTCGCCGCCGCTTTCGGACTGGCGTGTTGAGGCAGCGGGTGCGGGCCGCCTGTTCGGCCCGCTCGCGGAACCTGGATTCCTGCGGCTGTTATCGGTGATTCTCTGCTATTCAATCGCGTTTGGACTTGTTGAGATCGGCGTTACCGCGTTTGCTTCCGAGGCTGGCGTGCCCGCGCTCGCGGGCGTGATGTTAGGGCTCATGAGTGTCGGGAGCGTGCTTGGTGGCCTGGCCTACGGCAGTCGGGGATGGCATGTCCCTCTCGATCGCCAATTCGCCGTCACGCTCGCAGTGATGGGGGCCGGCATCGCGCCACTGGCAGTCGTCGCGATTCCATGGTTGTTCGCCGCATTCGCCATACTCGCTGGCGTCGTGATGGCGCCGGCGCTCACCATTCAATCGATGCTGGTGGCGAAGACTGCTCGTGCCGAACACTCGACGGAAGCTTTCACCTGGTCAGCCACCGGTCTGCTCGCCGGCGTAGGTCTGGGATTGGCTGCTGGCGGGTTATTGCTCGAAGCAGCGAGTTCGGCCGCAGTGCTTGCAGCCGCAGCAGCCGTTGCACTCGCGGCCGCGATCGTTGCGCGCCAACGTCTTGATACTATTACATAATTATATCAAGCACTTACTAATACCATAGCCTAATGTTGGGGGTTTAGCCGGGGCCTGCTACATCCAGCCCCCTTCCCTATAGTACGTGACCGCTCCGTCGTGCAGCGGCGCGGTCAAGCCGTCCTTGATCATGCTCTCGGGCTTGAGCGCGGCCAGTGCAGGGTGCATCTTCTTGAATTCATCGAAGTTGTCGAACACCGCCCGGACCGCTGCATAGACCGTGTAAACCGGCGCCTTGGAAGAGGACACCATCGTCGCCAGCACACCGTAAGTCCTGACTGGGTCAGGATTGCCCGGGTTCAGGCCCCCTGGGATCGTCGCGTAGGCGTAGTACGGATGAGCCCGTACCAGCTTGTCGATCCCCGGTCCGGTGAGCGAAATCAGCTTGGCGCCGCAGGTCGCGGTCAGATCCTGGATGATTGCCGACGGATGTCCGACAGCATAGAAAAAGCCATCGATCTTGCCGTCGCACAGGGCCGGGCCGTGCTCGTCAGCCTTTAGCTCGGAGGCGACGCTGAAGTCCGAGATGCTCCAGCCAATCGTGGCGAGTAGCTTCTCCACCGATGCGCGCGTGCCCGATCCGGGATTGCCGACGTTGAATCTCTTGCCTTTGAAATCGCGGAAGCTCCTGATGTTCGCTTCCTTGCGCGTGACCACCGTGAACGGCTCGGGGTGCAGCGAGAATACAGATCGCAGTTCGACGAATGGCTCCTTGAATTGCCGGAGACCGTTGACTGCGTTGTCGTGCACGTCGGATAGCGCGACGCCCAGGTCAAGCTCGCCAGCTTTCACGGCGTTGATATTGAATACCGAGCCGTCGGTCGATTCGACCGCGCAGCGGAGTCCATGCGATTTCCGGTCCTTGTTCACCAGACGGCCGATGGCGCCGCCCGCCGCTTAGTGAACGCCCGTGACGCCCCCGGTACCGATGGTGATGTATGTCGTCTGCGCGGTCGCCAGAGGTGCCATAACGAGCAGCGACGCGACAATCGCCGCGACGAGAGCAGTTGGCTTGTGCCTGGCGGTCTCGAAGATGTAATCGTCAGAAAACCTCGATGAGGGACCGCGACAGCGGCAAGCGCGGCCTCGAACGCCCATCTCGGTTTCGACCACCTCGTCGCGCCGCGCCTCCGCGATAGTGAACGGTGGCGCGAGCAGGCTCAGCTTATGCCTGCAGCCTCCGATGCAGCGCCGTGCGCCCGAGCTCGAGCTCGCGCGGCAGGTGGGCGCCCAGCTTGCCGAGCAGATCGTCGTGCGAAGCGAGCTCCTCCTTCCAGGCGCCGTCCTCCACGCGCGACAGCTCGTGGTACTTCTCAACCGAGAACTTCTCGAGGCCGGTCCATGAAAGATCCTCGAAGCGCGGCATGATGCCGAGCGCCGTCTCGACGCCTTTTGCACGCCCGTGGCAACGGTCGACGATCCATGCAAGTACGCGCATGTTTTCCGAGAAGCCGGGCCAGATGAACTTGCCGTTCGCGTCGCGCCGGAACCAGTTTACGCGGAAGATCCTTGGTGGATGGTGCGTGACCTTGCCCATTTTCAGCCAATGGGCAAAATATTCGCCAATGTTGTAGCCGCAGAACGCCAGCATCGCCATCGGATCCCGACGGACGACGCCGACCTTGCCCGTTATGGCTGCGGTGGTTTCCGAACCGAGCGTCGCGCCCATGTAAACGCCTTCTTCCCAGCTCGGGGCTTCCACCACCAGCGGCACGGTGCTGGAGCGTCGGCCACCGAAAATAAACGCCGAGATCGGCACGCCGCCCGGGTCCTCCCACTTGGGATCCATCGACGGGCACTGCGATGCCGCGACCGTGAAGCGCGCATTCGGATGCGCAGCGAGCCGGCCGCAACCCGGCGTCCACTCCTTGCCCTGCCAGTCGACCAGCCGTTGTGGCAGCTGGTCCGTCATCCCTTCCCACCACACGTCGCCATCCGGCGTCAGCGCGACATTCGTGAAGATGACGTTCGACGCGAGCATCTTCATGGCGTTCGGGTTGGTTGCGTGCGACGTTCCGGGCGCGACCCCGAAAAAGCCTGCTTCCGGATTGATCGCGTAAAAGCGGCCGTCGTGTCCAGGCTTGATCCAGGCGATGTCCTCGCCGATGGTGGTGACCGTCCATCCCTTGAAGGCGTCCGGCGGAATCAGCATGGCAAGGTTGGTCTTGCCGCAGGCGCTGGGGAAAGCGGCCGTGATATACGACTTCTCGCCGCTCGGCGCCTGCACCCCCAGGATCAACATGTGCTCCGCGAGCCATCCTTCGTCTCGCGCCATCACCGAAGCGATGCGCAGCGCCAGGCACTTTTTGCCGAGCAGCGCGTTGCCGCCGTAACCGGAGCCGAAAGACCATATCTCGCGCGATTCGGGGAAGTGGACGATCCACTTCTCCTTCTCGTTGCATGGCCAGGGAAAGTCCTTTTGCCCCTGCGCCAGCGGCGCGCCGACCGAGTGCATGCATGGCACGAAATCGCCTTCCTCGCCTAGCCAGTCGGCCACCGCGCGGCCCATGCGCGTCATCAAGCGCATGTTGACCACGACATAAGCGGAGTCGCTGATTTGGACGCCGATCTGCGCGATGTGAGATCCGATCGGCCCCATCGAAAACGGCATCACATACATGGTCCGGCCACGCATGCAGCCGTCGAATAGCCGGTTGATCGTGGTGCGCATCTCGCCCGGTTCGATCCAGTTGTTGGTCGGCCCCGCGTCCTCCTGCTTCGCACTGCAGATGAAAGTGCGATCTTCCATGCGCGCCACATCGTTGGGATGCGAGCGTGCCAGAAAGCTTCCGGGTCGCAGCGTATCGTCCAGTTTGACGAAGGTACCAGCGCTGACCAGCTCGGCGCAAAGGCGGTCATATTCGGCCGCCGAGCCGTCGCACCACATTACGCGCTCGGGCTTGGCGAGGCGCACCATGTCGGAAACCCATTGGCGCAGTCCCGGGTGCCGCACCCAGTTTGGCGCCGCGGAAGCGTCGGGTTGAGCTGCTCGCGGATGGTTCATCGCAGGAACTCCAAAAAAACAAAACGGCCCTGGGAGCACCGGGCCGGATAATTGGAATAAATGGCTTAGAAGCGATTGTAGCACCCGCCCTTAGCGCACCCGTAGCGTCATGAACAGCCTTCTGAAGGGATAAAACGTCGTCCCGTCCGGCGATTTGGCGTACGCCGCGGCCGCCCTTCGCCGGTACTCGGCCTCGAACGGCGGGCGCAGCGCCTGCGGCAGTGCATCGAGCAAAGGCACCATCAGCGTCGAGCGTGTCCAGTCAGCCACCGGGTTGTCGCCGGTCAGCACCTGCAGGTACTCGGTTTCCCAGACATCGAGCACGGCACTGCGCGGCGCAAGCAACGCATAATACTGAGGCGGCTCGAGCACCGGCCGCATCCGCAGGCTCGCGAGTAGGTGCTCGCGGTAAGGCGCCTCTTGCGCGAGCTCGAATGCCGCGCGGTGCGACGCAGCGTCGAAATTGCGCGGCATCTGCACCGCCAGCATGCCGCCGGGCAAGAGCATATCGAGCAGCCTCGGAAACTGCGTCTCGTGGTGATCGAGCCAATGCAGCGCAGCGTTGGAAAACAGCAGGTCGAAGCGCAGTGACGGTTGCCAGGAGCCTAGTTCGGCCTGCTGCCAGTCGATCGAACCCCCGCGACTGCGCGCGGTTTCGAGCATCTCGCGCGAATTGTCCACCCCGACGATGTTTGCGCCGGGCCAGCGTTGGGCGAGCAGCCTGGTGCCGTTACCGCTGCCGCATCCCAGGTCCGCGATGCGCTCCGGCGTCCAGCCCGATTCGGGGTCCGGGATGCGCGCCAGCAGGTCCACCAGCGGGCGCAAGCGCGCGTCGGCAAAGGCTTCGTAGCGCTGCGGATCCCACGGCATGTTCAGGCTCCTTCAGAGCGTCTCGCTGCAACATCTTGCAGTGCGCGGAATATAGGACCAGTCGTTTGAGCCCACGCAGGATTGAGCCAGCTGTCGCGCGTCGCTCGCATCGTGTAGGCCTACTTGCCGATGCAAAAGCGCGCGAAGATCTCGCCCAGGAGATCGTCGGCTGAGAATTCCCCGGTGATCTCGGCGAGCGCCTCTTGCGCCAGACGCAGCTCCTCGGCGAACAACTCCCATTGCGCGAGCTGAGTGCAAGCGGCGTCGAGATGCGCCTGGGCGCGCACCAGCGCGCGCAAATGCCGCTCGCGCGCAAGGTACACCGGCTCGCCCGCGCCGGACCAGCCAGCGGCCTCGAGCAGCGCGTGGCGCAGCGCATCGAGGCCCGCGCCGGTTTTCGCCGAGACCCACACTTCGTGCGGTGCGCCCTCGCGCTCGCCGGGCCGTGCGCCGGGCACGAGGTCGACCTTATTGAATACGTGGATTCGCACACCGTCCTCGGGAAGCTTCGCGAGCAGGGCGCTGTCCTCCGGGCCGATACCCGTATGCGCGTCGAACACCGCCAGCACGACGTCCGCACGAGTCATCTCGTGCCAGGTGCGCTCGATTCCGAGGCGCTCGACTTCGTCGCGTGACTCGCGCAGACCTGCCGTGTCGACGACGACGAGCGGCACGCCCTCGATTTGGATCGGCTCACGCAACGCGTCGCGCGTAGTGCCGGGAATGGGGGTCACAATCGCGCGTTCCTCGCCCGCAAGTCGGTTCAGCAGGCTCGACTTTCCCACGTTCGGGCGCCCAGCGAGCACTGCGTGAATGCCGACCCGCAGCAGGCTGCCCTGCCGGCTCTTCGACAGGACGTCGGCGAGCGCTGCACGCACTCGCTCGAGCAGCTGGGACGCATCCTCGCGATGCAGGGAATCCACCTCTTCTTCCGGGAAATCGAGGATCGCCTCCGTGAGCGCGCGCAGCTCGATAAGCTGCGCGGCCAGTGCGCGGATGGCAGCGGAGAATTCGCCAGTCAGAGAGCGCAGCGCCGAACGCGCCGCCTCGCGACTCGCCGCGTCGATCAGGTCTGCTACCGCTTCGGCCTGGGCAAGATCGAGCTTGCCCTCGAGAAACGCGCGGCGCGTGAACTCCCCCGGCTCGGCCAGCCGGGCGCCCGCATCCAGGCACGCCGCGAACAGGGCCTGCATCACGGCCGGGCCGCCGTGACCCTGCAGCTCCAGTACCGCTTCACCGGTATACGAGTGCGGCGCCGGAAAATACAGCGCGATGCCCTGATCGATGACCTCGCCCTGCGTATCGCGAAACTTGCAGTAGGTTGCGCGCCGCGGCGTGGGCAAGTCGCCAACCAGCGTGCGCGCCACGTCGGCAGCCGCGGGACCCGAGATCCGCACGACCCCGATACCGCCGCGCCCGGGCGGTGTCGCAATCGCCGCTATCGTGTCGCGTATCGCGCGCGGTGCAGGGCCCGGCGGTTCCTCAGCGCTTGGCATGGGCAGGCTTGTCGCGGTTGAACATCCGCTGGATCTGCCACTGCTGGAGGATGGAGAGGATGTTGTTCACCAGCCAGTAAAGCACCAAGCCGGCCGGGAAGAAGAAAAAGAACACGCTGAAAATGAACGGCATGAACGTCATGACCTTCGCCTGCACCGGATCCGGCGGCTTCGGATTCATGCGCGTCTGGATCACCATGCTCACGGTCATCAGGATCGGCAGAACGTAATACGGATCGAGCGCCGAGAGATCCTTGATCCAAAGGATGAAAGGCGCATGGCGCAGCTCGATCGCCGCGAGCAGCACCCAGTAGAGCGCGATGAACACCGGGATCTGAACCACGATCGGGAAGCAGCCGCCGAGCGGGTTGATCTTCTCCGTCTTGTACAGCTCCATCATCGCTTGATTCATCTTGGCGCGATCGTTGCCATACATCTCGCGCAGCTTCGTAAGCCGCGGCGTGACGAGCTTCATTTTCGCCATCGACTTGTAGCTCGCCGCGGAAAGCGGGAAGAACACGAACTTGACCGTAAGCGTCAGCAGGATGATGGCCGCGCCCCAGTTGCCAGTCAGGCTGTGGTATTTCTGCAGCAGCCAGAAGAGCGGCCAGGCGATGATCGTGAGCCAGCCATAGTCGACCACCAGGTCGAAGCCCGGCGCGACTTCCTTGAGGCGGCGCTGCTCCTGCGGCCCAGCGAACAACGGCACGTCGACGCGCGCCGTCCCGCCAGGGGAAATTTGCGGCGCGGACACGATTACACCGGAGGCAAACAGGCCGTCGGGCAGCTTCTTAGCATAGTACTCGCGCGGCAGCTTGTCCGGCGGCAGCCAAGCGGCAACAAAATAGTGCTGCACGATACCGATCCAGCCATCGCTCACATGCTTCGGCAGTTCGGCGTTGCCTTTTTCGATGTCCGAGAAGCTCAACTTGTGGTACTTCGTCTGCTCGGTGTAGAACACCGGCCCGAAGTAGGTCTTCATCATCGCCGTCTGGCCCGGCGGGTCTTTGTCGTCACGCACCAGCTGGAAGTAAGCGTCCGTCGAAACTGGCGCGGTGCCCCCGTTCTTGAGCTCGAACGCGACATCGACGACATAACTGTCGCGGTGAAAGGTGTATACCTTCTGCACCTGAAGCCCGTTCGGCCCATCGGCCGCGAGGCGCAATTCGAGCCTGTCGGCCCCGGGCGCGAGTTCGCGCGGCCCGGGCACCACCTGCCAGAGCGTCCGGTGGTTCGGAAACCCGTCCCCGATCAGCCCGCTCTGCGCGCTGTACTCGTGGCTCGGTCCCAGCAGCACGAAATCCTTGTTCTCATCCGCTTGAGCTTTGTGCTTGCGTAGCTCCAGACGCTGTATCGTTCCGCCGACCGAGTTGATGTCCGCGACCACGAGGTCAGTGCGCACGCGCACGATCTCGCCGGTCGCTGCAGTTTGGCGCTCGCCCGGTACGCCCGCAGCTTGTGGTCGGGCCGGCGTCGCCGCCTGCTGCTCCGGCGCCCGGCTTGGTACTGGCACGCTGTCGCCTTGCTTCTGGGTCGCGGGCACGGTGCTCGGTGTCGGCGGCCTTTGGGTCCGCTCCCACGATTCCCAGAGCATGACCACGGAGAAGCTGAATATCACCAAAAGTATGAGTCTTTGCGTATCCATATTGGAGAACCGGCGGCTCAGCGCCGCGAACCAGGTACCGGGTCGTAGCCGCCGGTATGCCACGGGCCGCAGCGGCATAGTCGGCGCGCGGTGAGCCAGCCTCCGCGCAGCGCGCCGTGACGGCTTAGCGCCTCCTCGGCGTACTCCGAGCAGCTCGGATAGAAACGGCACGATGGCGGCAGCAGCGGACTGACGAAGAAGCGATAACCTCGCACGGCGAGGCGCAGTAGTGGGGAGATCATCGAGTCAACCTGCTCAACAGTTCTCGTAGTCGCACGATCATATCGGCAGACGGCTTCACTCCGAAAGGCGGACGCACCAGCACGTCAAGAGAGCCTAGAGTTTCCTGCTCGAGGCGGAAGGCCTCTCGAATGCAGCGCTTGATTCGATTGCGGTCTGTCGCCCTTGAAGAGTGCTTGCGCGAGACCAGGATTCCGAGACGCGGCGGCCCTTCGTCGCGCCGCCCGACAAAGAACGTGAATCCCGAGAGGCTCTTGCGGGCGCCCTCCTTCAGCAGGCGCTCGAAAGCCGCGCTCTGCGTCAGCCGTCGCTCGGCCCCGAGTCCGTACCGTGCCCGCTTGGTTCGTTCGAGCACGCCCCGCCTGGGCCTAAAGTCCCAGGCGCTTGCGACCCCGGGCTCGGCGCGCGCGCAACACGGCCCTGCCGCCCTGGGTTCGGCTACGGACCAGAAATCCGTGGCGCCGTGCGCGCCGCGTCTTCGATGGCTGATAAGTGCGCTTCATCGCTGTCCCGATCCGAAAAAGGGCGGTATTAGAGCGTGGGGCTGTAGCCATTGTCAACTCGCCGGTCGCGATTCGAGGCGGCTGTGGATAACTAGTCGCGAAGAATGTAAGATTCTGGCTTCACGAACGGGCCCGTCGCGTCCGTTCGAAAACCCTCCGTGACGAGCGCAACAGCGAGGCACAAGACACAATGCAGAACCTGTGGGACGCCTGCCTGCGTCGTCTGGAGCAGGAGCTCCCCGCGCAACAATTCAATACCTGGATCCGTCCACTCGCACCGGAGGGGGCTGCAGAGTCAAACACCTTGACCTTGGCCGCACCGAATCGGTTCGTGCTCGAGCTGGTGCGCGAGCGCTTCGCCGCGCGCATCGAAAGGCTCGCCGTGGAGGCGAGTGGGCGGGAGCTGGCCTTGAAGCTGGTGCTCGCGCGCGGCGCCGAAACGGCACAGCGCGTCGCACCTGCGGCGCCGCGCGGCAACGGTGAGGCCCCCGGAATTCTCGAGCGGGCGCGCCTGAACCGCAGCTTCACCTTCGATAACTTTGTGACCGGCAAGGCGAACCAGCTCGCGCGAGCGGCCGCCATACAGGTCGCGGAGAACCCAGGCATTTCGTACAACCCGCTTTTCATCTACGGGGGCGTCGGGCTGGGCAAAACCCACTTGCTGCAGGCCATCGGCAATCATCTGGCCGAGCAGCGCTCTCAAGCGCGCATCCGCTACACCCATGCCGAGCAATACGTCACGGACGTGGTGCGCGCCTACCAGCAGCGGTCATTTGACGAGTTCAAGCGCTATTACCACTCACTCGATCTGCTGTTGATCGACGACATACAGTTCTTCTCGAACAAGGGGCGCACGCAGGAGGAGTTTTTCTACGCGTTCAATGCCTTGGTCGAGGCACACAAGCAGATCGTCATCAGTTGCGATACCTACCCGAAGGAAATCGCGGGGATGGAAGAGCGGCTCATCTCGCGTTTCGGTTGGGGCCTTACGGTCGCGATCGAGCCACCCGAGTTGGAAATGCGGGTGGCAATCGTTCTGAAAAAAGCCGAGGCCGAATCGGTGAACCTTTCTGAGGAAATCGCCTTTTTCATCGCCAAGCACATTCGCTCGAACGTGCGCGAGCTTGAGGGGGCATTGAAAAAGGTGCTTGCTTTTTCGCGCTTTACGTCGCGAGAACTGTCGCTCGACCTCGCAAAGGAGGCGCTGCGCGACATCCTCAACGTGGCCAACCGGCAGATTACGGTAGATGGCATTCAGAAGACCGTTGCGGAGTATTTCAAGCTCAAGATCTCCGACATGCACTCGAAGAAGCGCAACCGGAACGTTGCGCGACCGCGGCAAGTAGCCATGGCACTCGCAAAAGACTTAACCCAGATGAGCCTGCCCGAGATCGGCGAGGCATTCGGCAACCGCGACCACACCACGGTGCTGCATGCTTGCCGCACCATCGCGACGCTGCGCAAAAAGGATCACGCAATCAACCGCGACTATCTGGTGCTCGAGCAGGTGTTGAAGGGGTGATGGACTTGCTCCGAGATGAACAAGCTGTGCAATACCGTGGAGCAGATTGTGCATAACCCGCCTTCCAGCAAAGCAAGTGGAAAACTGTCCACAACGCCACACATGCCCTCCACAGCTTCTCCACGGCCATTTCTTTGCGCAACTGCAGGCCTGAACAGGTAATTTCGGCTTATACAGGAATGGCTACCCATCTATTAACTATTACTAAGGTAATAACATGGTTCTAGTTAAAGCGAGGCGCGATGAATTACTGGGACCACTTTCTTCGGTCAGCGGCATAATCGAGCGACGCCATACGCTACCGATCCTGTCGAACGTCCTGATCGACCGGGGCGAACGTGTGCTGTCGTTCCTCGCAACGGACATCGAAATCCAAATCACTGCGCAATCGTCGCTTGAGCAATCCGGGGAAGCACATGCGTTGACCGTAGGAGCGCGCAAACTCGTCGACATCCTGCGCGCGCTGCCCGACGGCGCGGAGGTGACGCTTCAGCAACAGGACAAGCGGCTGCTCGTCAAAGCGGGAAAGAGCCGCTTCACGCTGCAGACGCTTCCGGCGGAGGATTTTCCGCGCCTGGCGAAACCTGTCGGCGAGGCAGCGCGCTTCTCCGTGCCCCAGAAGGCGCTGCGCAGGCTGCTCGGCTTGGTCCAATATGCCATGGCCCAGCAGGACATCCGCTACTATTTGAACGGCCTTCTGATGCTGATCGAGGAGAAGCAGTTGAGGCTGGTCGCCACCGACGGGCATCGCCTGGCCTACGCCTCGATGATGCTCGATGCTCAGCTGCCGCGCCAGGAGGTTATCGTCCCGCGCAAGACCGTGATCGAGCTGAGCAAGCTGCTAGGAGACGTCGACGACGCGGTGAATGTCGATGTTTCCTCGACGCAGGCTGCATTCAGCTTCGGCCCGATCGAGCTCGTATCAAAGCTCGTCGACGGAAAGTTTCCCGACTACACGCGCGTCATTCCGACGCAGCACAAGAACAGGCTGAACATCGATCGGGAAGTGCTGCGGCAGGCGCTGCTGCGCGCGGCGATACTTTCGAACGAGAAATTCCGTGGCGTGCGCTGGGTTCTCACCTCCGGGAGTCTCAAGATCGTATCGTCGAATGCCGAGCAAGAGGAGGCGCAGGAGGAGGTTGAAGTGACCTACGACGGTGATTCGCTCGACATCGGCTTCAACGTCAACTACCTGCTCGATGTACTGAACAACGTGCCTGGAGCGAAGGTTGAGTGTGCCTTCGGCGATTCCTCATCGAGTGCGTTGCTCACGTTCGAGTCGGAGCCGGAATTCAAGTACGTCGTCATGCCAATGCGCATTTGAGCGCATAAAGGGAAAAAGGTAAGCGCCAGTGGGAGAGCCAGAGAGACAGCTAGCGGATGCGAGCGACTACGATTCCGACAGCATCAAGGTGCTGAAGGGCTTGGAAGCGGTACGCAAACGGCCGGGTATGTACATCGGCGATACCTCTGACGGCACGGGTCTGCACCACATGGTTTTCGAGGTAGTCGACAACGCAGTCGACGAAGCCCTGGCGGGCTACTGCGACGAGATCGTCGTGACGATCCATACCGACAACTCGATTTCCGTGCTCGATAATGGTCGAGGCATTCCGACCGGGATCAAGGAGGACGACGAGCTAAAGCGTTCGGCGGCGGAGATCGTCATGACCGAGCTGCATGCGGGGGGAAAGTTCGACAACAACACCTACAAGGTCTCTGGAGGGCTGCACGGCGTCGGTGTCTCGGTAGTCAACGCGCTTTCGGAATGGTTGCGACTGACCGTCTGGCGCGACGGCAAGGTGCACGAGATGGAGTTTCGCGATGGCGTGGCCGTCGAGCCCCTCAAGGTCACCGGCATGAGCGAGAAGCGCGGTACCGAAGTGCACTTCCTCGCCTCCAGGGAGGTCTTTGGAAACGTCGATTACCACTACGACATCCTGGCACGCCGGCTACGGGAACTCTCGTTCCTCAACAACGGGGTCAAGATCCTGCTTGTCGATCAGCGCACGGGCAAGGAGGAGAACTTCGAATTTTCGGGCGGCGTGAAGGGCTTCGTCGAGTACATGAACCGATCCAAGATCGTGCTTCATCCGAATGTGTTCACGGGGCGCGGCGAGAAGGAAGGGATCACCGTCGAGGTCGCGATGCAATGGAACGACTCCTACCAGGAGTCGGTTCTGTGCTTTACGAACAACATCCCGCAGAAGGATGGCGGTACGCACCTTACTGGACTGCGTGCGGCCATGACCCGCGCGCTCAACAAGTACATCGAGGAGCATGAGCTGGCGAAGCGCGCCAAGGTGGAGACCACGGGCGATGATATGCGTGAAGGGCTCGCGTGCGTGCTGTCGGTGAAGGTGCCGGAACCTAAATTCTCGTCCCAGACCAAGGAGAAGCTCGTGTCCTCCGAGGTGCGTCCGGTGGTCGAGGAGGTGGTCGCCGAGAAGCTGCGCCAGTATCTCGACGAGCGGCCGGCCGACGCGCGTACTATCACGGGAAAGATTGTTGATGCGGCGCGTGCCAGAGAAGCCGCGCGCCGTGCACGCGAGATGACTCGAAGAAAAGGTGTGCTGGACGGCATGGGATTGCCGGGAAAGCTGGCGGACTGCCAGGAGCGCGACCCGGCCAAGTGTGAGCTGTACCTCGTAGAGGGCGATTCCGCGGGCGGCTCGGCCAAGCAAGGTCGCGACCGAAAGTTCCAGGCGATCCTCCCATTGAAGGGCAAGATTCTCAACGTCGAGAAGGCGCGGTTTGACAAGCTGCTTTCATCGGCAGAGATCGCGACGCTGATTACGGCGTTGGGCTGCGGCATTGGGAAAGAGGAATACAACCCCGACAAGCTGCGCTACCACCGCATCATTATCATGACGGATGCCGACGTCGACGGCTCGCACATTCGCACGCTGTTGCTGACGCTCTTTTACAGGCAAATGCCGGAGCTCGTAGAACGCGGCCATATTTATATTGCCCAACCGCCGTTGTACAGGGCGAAACTCGGGAAGGAAGAGCGGTACCTGAAGGATGAGCACGAGCTGAACGAATTCATGCTCAGGCAGGCGCTTGTCGATGCTGCGCTGTACCCCGCCGCCCACCGCGATCCGATTGCCCGCGACGCGCTGGCCGAATTGGCCAAGTCTTACCTGATCTCCGAAGCCGTGATCGAGCGCGTATCGCACGGGCTGGACAGAGAGATTCTCGCGGCCATGCTGCGTGGCGTGCAGGTAGACCTGTCGAGGCGAGATTCTGCAGAAGCGTCAGCGGAAGCGCTGATGGCGGCGATGCCCGGTAATGGAGTGCGTATCAGCGCGCAATTCGATGCCAAGACCGAGCGCTATAAAATACGCGTCGAGCGCACGCGGCACGGTAACGTACGCATCACACATATCGACTCGGAGTTCCTGCTCTCGGGTGACTATTCGCAGATCCGGCAGACCGCGGAGCTGCTGCGCGGTCTGGTGGGCGTCGGCGCCTATGTCCAGCGTGGCGAGAAGAAGCACCCGGTCAAGGACTTCCCGGAGACGATGCGATGGCTGCTAGCCGAGGTACAGAAATCGATGAGCCTGCAGCGCTATAAGGGCCTGGGCGAGATGAACCCGGGTCAACTGTGGGAGACCACCATGGATCCCGCGAGCCGCAGGCTACTCAAGGTGCAGATCGAGGATAGCATCGCCGCCGACGAGATCTTCACCAAGCTGATGGGCGATGAGGTCGAGCCACGGCGCGCGTTCATTGAGTCGAACGCGCTCGGCGTGCGTAACCTCGACGTCTAAGCGCGCTTTGTTTTTCGGGCGGCAGGCTTAGCCGGCGGCCTGGCGGACTTTTTCGCCGGTTTCGCGGCCGGTTTGCGAAGCACCTTCACCTCTGCAGGGGCGGCCGCGGGCTTTTGCGCCGGTCCGGCCTTTTGCTTGCGCGGCTCGAACTCAAAGCTCACGCGGCCATCAGGGCTCTTTACCAGGTAGGCCTTGAAAGGGCGTCCCTTTCTCGAAATGAAACGCTGCAGCAGGTCGGTCTTGCCGCTGGCGAGAAGCTTGATCATCTGCGCCCGCTCGACGGGCTGCTGTAGGATTATCTTGCCTGAACGGAAGTCACAGCTGCGCGCTGCGCCCACCGCCTTCTCGCAGACGTAAGCCGCGCCGTGCTCGAACACGCGGGCGCCGCACTTTGGACAAGTGCCGAGGCTCTCCTGCCCGGAGAAGTCCGGTGGCTCCTCCCCCTCCGACGATGCCGTACCCTGCCCGAAGTCGAACTCGATCCGATATTCATCGTTCAGTCGAATTCCAGCGGCAAACGGCTTGCCCATGCGGCTGCGAAAGCCCGTGAGCGGTCCGACGAAGCGCTTGCTGATCAGCTGCGCAACCTCTTCGGGGGCCCACTCCCTTCCGGAAATGACCTTCCAAAGCGAGAAGTCACATTTTTGGCACTGGAACTTGCGATAGTTCTCCTGAACCGTGCCGCCGCACTTCGGGCACGGTGCCGGCACCGTGGCGAACGCGGTATCGGGGATGTCGCCCTTCTTGATGCGCTCGACCAAGTCGCGCGTCACATGTTCGATGTGCTCCATGAACTCCTCCCGCTGAAGCTTGCCTGCTTCCATCATCTTCAGCTTGAACTCCCAGTCGCCGGTGAGCTCCGGGGAGGTGATCTCGCCGACGCCGAAGTGGCGCAGCGCGAAGAACAACGAGAAAGCCTTAGGCGTTGGTACGAGCTCTTTGCCGTTACGATGCACGTACTCTTCGTTGATCAGACCCTCGATGACCGCGGCGCGCGTCGCCGGTGTGCCCAGGCCCTTGGCCTCCATGGCTGCGCGCAGCTCATCATCCTCGACCAGCTTGCCGGCGCCCTCCATGGCGGAGAGCAGCGTCGCTTCCGTGTAACGCGGAGGGGGCTTAGTCTGGTTGGCCTGCGCCTCGATTTCGACCACGCGAACCTTTTCGCCGGACACCACCACCGGCAGGTTCTCCGAATCACCCTGGGCGGCGCGCCCATACACCGCCAGCCAGCCTGGATTGCGCAAGACGCGTCCCTCCGTGCGGAACGGGTGCTCACCCACCGTGGTCGTGCGCGTGGTCTGCAGGTACTCCGCCGCGGGATAAAACACGGCCAGGAAACGCCGTACGACCATGTCGTAGATCTTCTGCTCCGCATCGTTCAGGTGCTTCGGGGCCTGAAGGGTTGGAATGATCGCGAAATGGTCAGAGATCTTGGAATTGTCGAACACGCGCCGTATCGGCTTGACCCAACCCTGCTTCAGGACGGTCTTGGCGAAGGGGGCGTACTCGGTGGCGCCGCTCAGCGTCTCCATCGTCTTTTTCACCGTCCCAACGTAATCCTCGGGCAACGCTCGAGCGTCGGTGCGCGGATAGGTGAGCAGCTTGTGGCGCTCATAGAGTGCCTGGGCGAGCGACAGGGTCGCTCTGGCCGAAAACCCAAAACGCCCGTTGGCCTCGCGCTGCAGGCTCGTCAGATCGAACAGCAGTGGCGAGAGTTGCGTCGAGGGTTTGCTCTCCTCGACGACGGTCCCTTTCCCTCCTCGGCAGGCCGCGACGATCGACTCGGCATCGGCTGCGCGCCACATGCGCTCGGACTTGCGCTCTGCGTCGTCACTCTTCTTGAATGTAAAGTCGAACCAACGGCCGGGATACTCGCCCGCCGCTGCGCCGAAGCGCGCATGGACCTCCCAGTAGTCGCGCGGTTGAAAGTTGCGTATGCGTTCCTCGCGATCTACCAGAATCGCGAGCGTCGGTGTCTGAACGCGGCCGACGGTGGTGAGGTAAAAACCCCCCTCCTTTGAGTTGAATGCCGTCATAGCCCGCGTGCCGTTGATGCCGATCAGCCAGTCGGCCTCCGAACGTGACTTGGCCGCGTCCGCCAGCGGCAGCAGCTCCTTGTCGCCGCGCAACTTCGCGAAGCCGTCGCGAATCGCCTGCGGCGTCATCGACTGTAGCCAGAGCCGCTCGACTGGCTTCCGTACGCGCGCGTGCTGAACGATGTAGCGAAAGATGAGTTCACCCTCGCGCCCCGCATCGCAGGCGTTAACCAGGCCCGAGACGTCCTTGCGCTTCATCAAACGCAGAAGAAGATTGAGCCGCTGCTCGCTTCGCTCGATCGGCGCGAGCTCGAAATGCGGCGGAACCACCGGCAAATTCGCGAAGGACCACTTGCCCTTTTTCACTTCGTAGTCCGCGGGCAGGGTGAGCTCCAACAAATGCCCAACGGCGGAAGAAAGCACGTACTCGTCGCTTTCGAAATAGTCGCCTTTGCGCGCAAGACCGCCGAGCGCACGTGCGATGTCGGCGGCGACGGAAGGTTTCTCTGCGATGATCAGTTTCTTGGTCATGGAATGCTTGCCGGAGCGCCGAGCGGCGGCAGATGATAAGTGCAAACGCGCCGCGCGGGCAACCGCGCGGGCTCATCCGCTTGAAAATTCAACACTTCGCGTGCGCGCGCGTGCGCGCGCGAGGGTCAGCTGGGCAGACGCTCGCCCTGAATCGTGAACAGGTCCTCAGCGAGCAGACGACTGGTCGGGGTCTGCTGGTTCCATAGCACCATCAGCACGACTAGCTTCAGTTGCTCCAGCGAAAGCGAGTCGCCTGTCGCGGCAAGGGCACGTTCGATCACATGTTCACGCGTGTGCGGCGCGAGGATTCCCGATTGTTCGAGGGTCAGGAGGAAGCCACGACACTCGACGTCCAGTTTCGCTAACTCCTTGGGGGCATAGGCGCGGAACGTGGCGCGCGAATCGGGCAGCGGCGCGAGGTCCCGGTGCGGTACACGTAGCACCCCCGCCAGCCATGACAGGGCCTCGCTGATATCGTCATCCTCGAATCCCGCGGCAGACAGCTTCTTTGCGACGAACTCGCTGTCGTGCGCAAGATCGGCCTGCTGGCAATTCTCGAACAGGTAAACGAGGATGTCGTACACGTTATTGCTCTCCTCAGTTGAGACGTTGATAGAGTCCGCCGGGCAGCGCAGCGACTCGACCGTCGAGCTCGAGCCTAAGCAACTCGGAAGATACTTGATCGGCCGTCAGTCCGGCGCGCGCGCAAAGGGAATCGACGTCTACCGGATCGAAGCCCATGTGCACAAGAAGCGCCTCGCGCTCCGGCGACGGAACCGCAGCTTGCGTGGAAGTCGTCGAGGCGTACCCAGTGCGTCGGAAACCCGAAAGTTCCGCCAGCACGTCGTCGGCCGATTCGGCTAGCTTGGCACCTGCCTTGATCAGCGCGTGGCAGCCCTTTGACAGCGGAGAGTGAATCGATCCCGGAACGGCGAATACTTCCCGCCCCTGCTCCGCCGCGGCGCGCGCGGTAATCAGCGACCCTGAGGCCAGCGCGGCTTCGACAACCAGACAACCTTGCGCCAGCCCGCTGATCAATCTGTTCCTGCGCGGAAAGTTGTGTGCGGCAGCATTGGAGCCTAGCGGAAACTCGGAAAGCAGCAACCCGTTTTTCGCGATCTCGGCAGCGAGCGCCGAATTTCGCGATGGATAGGTAACGTCGATCCCAGTACCCAGAACCGCGATGGTCGATCCGACGCCGGCAAGACCACCGCGATGCGCTGCCGCGTCGATGCCGAGCGCAAGCCCCGAAACAATGCACAGGCCGGCCTCGCTGAATGCTTTGGCAAAGGTCTCGGCATTGCGCTCGCCCTGGGCAGTGGCATTGCGGCTGCCGACAATCGCGAGGGACGGCCGGCGCAGAAGGTCCAGTCTGCCACTGGCATATAGCAGTGGCGGTGGGTCGTGGATCTCGAGCAGGAGTCGCGGGTACGCTTCGTCGGCGAGCGTTACTACCGCATGGTCGGGACGCTGCGCCCATTCGAGCGCCAGGGTGACCGCGCGAGAGACCTCGTCGGAATCGAGTGCGCCAAGCGCAGCGCGCGGTACGAAACGGGCAAGCTCCGCTCGCGGCCGGGCGATGACATTCTCGGGAAGACCGAACTGCTTCAGCAGCTCGCGGATGCTAACAGCACCGAGGCCCGGCGTAAGCGTGAGTTGAAGCCAACTCGCGAGCCCCGGGTCTTGCGTCATGCCGGTGGCTCATCCGGGGAACAGCTTGCCCCGCGGTCCGACGCGCTCGCTCGAGGACGTCGGCAATAGTTCTTGCAGTTATGGATTCTGCACCACATCCAGCGGCTGGACGGGCCTCGTGATGTTCATCACCAGCGCGTAGGATACCCGGTCAAATACGCGGAATACAAACACAAGGCCGTAGCGTTCCTCCGGCAGCTGGATTTTCGTCCCGGGCTGGTACTTCTCTTTCGAAGGCTCGGTAACCGTCGCGCCGTAGCGGTATAGCGCCATGACATGCCCAATCTCGATGCCGTCGGCCCTGCCGCGGTTGATTGTAATGATCGAGTTCGGGCCGCTCTCCCCGACTTTGCCCACGCCGTCGTAGATAGTCATTACGCGGCCTCTAATGAACACGTTGGGCGCGTGCGGCGCGTAATCGACCGCCTGCGGCGGGCCTGCCGGAACGAGCTTGTCGCCCCTGCCGACTTCTCGCGTGACCGTCGTGAGCTGCACCGTGCTCGGCTCGCCGTGTGCCAGCGCGCGCGCCCTGCCCAGGTAGATAGCCTCGTACCCGAGCGTGCGGTCGGTGTCGGGATCGATCAACGCCTTGCCCGGGCGATAGACGCTCCAGTCTTCCTCTTTCGAATCGCCCATCCCGCGTACGTAGGCGCGATTGCCGGCCTCTAGCACCACACGGTCCTCCTGTGTGGCGACGATCGTGGGCGCGTTGTCTAGACCGTCGGGCTCTACGACCAGCGGCTGCGACAGGAACGGCTCGATCACAGACGCCGGTATGCTCGGAATGGGGGTGTCGGTCGACCCTACGACGCGAATCTTGGGCGAGAGCCTGACGGTGCCGGTCGCGAGCGACAGTTTGCCGCTCGTCCGGTCGAGTAGGATGACATCGCCGGGATAGATGAGGTGCGGATTCTTGATCTGGTCTCTGTTCAGGCCCCAGAGTTCGGGCCAGCGCCATGGGGAATTCGTGTAGCGCTGGGAGATACCCCAGAGCGTGTCTCCGGGAACGACTACGTAACGGTCTGGGGCATCAGGGTTGACGGATAGCGGCGCCTCGGGGGCCTGCGCGCCAACCCCGACCGGGGCTAGACTCGCCACGACAAAAGCGAGCGTTGTGATAGACTTACGCAATTGCTCGTACATCGTGGCCCCCGATCTTTTCTTGGGTCTCCGGGCCGGCTTGAAAGGCCGATTGCTCGCACAAATGTAGCATAAAGCGATATTAGCTTACATGCTGCCTGAGATTGTGCATGTAATTAATTCACACAGCAAGTGATTTTCTATTTCGATGGCCCTTCTGAGTATCCTCCGCTACCCCGACGCCCGTCTGCATAAAGTAGCGGCGCCGGTGACTGTTTTCGACGATGGGCTGAAAAAGCTCGTGGCGGACATGACCGAGACGATGTACGCCGCTCCCGGGATTGGCCTTGCGGCGACCCAGGTCGACGTCCACAAGCAGGTGATCGTCATCGATGCGTCGGAGCGGCGCGATTCGCTCATCGTGCTGGTCAATCCCGAAATTCTCGACGCCACAGGGGTCTCCGATATCGAGGAAGGGTGCCTGTCGGTCCCCGGAATCTACGAGATGGTGGAACGGTCTGAGCGGGTGAAGGTGCGCGCTTACGACCAGAATGGAGTCCCGTTCACCCTCGAGGCGCAGGGGCTGCTCTCGGTGTGCATTCAGCACGAGATGGATCACCTCAAGGGCAAGGTGTTCGTCGACTATCTTTCCCAACTCAAACAACAGCGCATCCGCGCCCGGCTCGCCAAGCAGCTTCGGAAGAGCGCGTAGCCCGTCGTGGGGGTGAGAGGCCCTTATCCACGACATCGTCCTCGCGGTATAAGCATGGTCGATCGGAGGCCGGGCTGATGCGTCTGGTCTTCGCGGGCACACCCGAGTTCGCCGAACGTGCCCTCGACGCGCTTCTCCAGGCCGGGCACGAAGTCGTACTCGTCGTGACACAGCCGGATCGCCCGGCGGGGCGTGGCATGCACGACGTGGAAAGCCCCGTAAAACGGCTCGCGCGACGTCGCGGGCTCGATGTCTACCAGCCTTGCTCGTTAACGGACCCGGCGAGCGTCGCGCCGCTTGCTGCTGCACGCGCAGAGTTGCTGGTCGTCGCGGCCTACGGGCTCATCCTGCCGCAGGCCATGCTCGATTGCGCGCCGCGCGGCGCTCTGAACATTCACGCGTCGTTACTGCCGCGCTGGCGTGGCGCGGCGCCGATTCAACGTGCCATTCTCGCCGGTGATCGCGAGACCGGAATCACGATCATGAAAATGGAAGCGGGTCTGGACACGGGCCCGATGCTCGCCCAGCGGGCGGTTCCGATTAGCGAGCAAGACGACGCCGGCACGCTGCACGACAAACTGGCAATGCTTGGCGCGGAGATGATCGTTGCGGCCGTGTCCGACATGGCAGCCGGGGTCGCGCGCTTTACGCCCCAGCCGGCCGAAGGCGTCACGTACGCCAGAAAAATCGATAAGCGCGAGTCGGCACTCGACTGGTCGCGTTCAGCCGTCGAGCTGGCACGCCTCGTACGAGCCATGAGGCCGGTACCCGGGGCCGCCACAACGTTCGCGGGCGGGTCGCTCAAAATCTGGCGTGCGCAGGCTGTCGACGGCATCGGCACGCCGGGGGACATACTCGACGCGGGTGCGCACGGCATCATAGTCGCGTGCGGCGAAGGGGCGCTCGCGATTTCCGAATTGCAGCGTGCGGGTGGCAAGCGCTTGACTGCCGCCGACTTCCTGCGCGGAAAGCTGCTTGCGCGGGGCGCGCGCTTCGGCGCGTTGCCGCGGGAAGCCTGAGTCGTGGCCGCGGACTTGTCTGGTGCGCGTGATTGGAAGGCGCCTGCACTTGCCGATGTGCTTTGCGAGGCGGCCCGGGTGGTCTTCGGTGTTGCGGGTGGACGCAGCCTGACGGCTGAACTCGAGCGCGCGGCCGAAGAGGGTGACATTCCCCGCGCCGCTCTGATCGACCTTACGCACGGTACGCTTCGGGCCTACGGCCGCGTGCAGGCAATTGAGCGATGCATTGCGAAGCGCGGCGGCACGAATCCGGAGGTGAGGGCATTGCTGTGGTGCTCGTTCTATGCGCTCGACTCGGGGCGCTACGCTCCCTACACCGTCGTCGACCAGGCGGTGCGCGCCTGCGTCCCTCTGGGTCAGCATCGTGCCAAGGGCTTCGTCAACGCGGTGCTGCGCAATCTGCTGCGCAACCCGAGCGCGATCGAGGCGTCGATCGCCGTCGACGAGGAAGCGCGCTGGAGACATCCGGCCTGGTGGATCGCGAAGCTGCGCCTGGCGTATCCCGCTGATTGGGAGCGCGTCCTCGAGGCCGGGAACAGCCATCCGCCGATGGGCCTGCGCGTAAACCTGCGTCGCACAACGATGGGCGAATACCGTACGCGATTGGCGGCAGAAGGGCTCGCAGCGCGTCAGGTCGGCCAGGCGGCACTGCTGCTTGAGACCCCGCTGCCCGTCAGCCGCCTGCCTGGGTTCCAGTCGGGCGACGTGTCCGTGCAGGACACCGGCGCGCAGCGCGCCGCCGAATACCTCGATCTCTCGGCTGGCCAGCGCGTTCTTGATGCGTGCGCGGCCCCGGGCGGCAAGAGCGCCCACATTCTCGAGATGGCCCGGGTGGCGCTCACTGCCCTCGACGTCGACGCGACGCGCTGCGCGAGCGTCGGCCGCAATCTCGCGCGGCTCGGTGTCCACGCGCAGCTCAAAGTGGCCGACTGCGCTCGCCCCGAAACGTGGTGGGACGGCACTTTGTTTGAACGCATACTCGCCGATGTCCCGTGCTCTTCCTCGGGCGTGGTGCGCAGGCATCCGGACATCAAGTGGCTGCGCCGCGCGGCCGACGTCGCAGGCTTTGCCGCCCGCCAATCGGCGATTCTCGACGCGCTTTGGCGCCTGCTCGCCCCAGGTGGTAAATTGCTGTATGTCACCTGTTCGGTTTTTGCCGAAGAGAATGAATCCGTTATCGATGCGTTCTGCGCCCACGCGGCGCAAGCGCAGCAGCTGCCGCTGCCCGATGGTGTACCGTCGCAATTACTTCCTGACGCTGAGCACGACGGTTTTTACTTCGCCCTCATAGCCAAGCGACCTTGACGCGAGCTATGCGAGGCGTCGCCCTCATCAGCAGATTTCTCCTGGCGCTGCTAGCCGCCGCGGCGCTGCGTGCGCATGCCGCCGAGATCGAGGTGTACGACGCAAATCTGCGCGCCACCAACGAAGGTCTGGTGCTGAACGCGGAGTTCAAATTCGACTTTCCGCAGCCCCTCGCGGAGGCGGTCGTCAATGGCGTGCCGCTTTACTTCGTGTTCGAGTTCGACCTGACCAGGCCGCGCTGGTACTGGTTCAACGAGCACCCTGCCTCGAAGCAAATGCAGGTCAAACTGTCGTACCACGCGCTGTCGCGGCACTACCGACTATCGACCGGTGTGCTGCAACAGAGCTTCGCGACACTCGAAGAAGCGCTCAATGTGCTGCGGCGCCTGCAGAACTGGCTGGTCGTGGATCGCACCGTAGCACTCGCCGATAGCACGTACGAGGCGGCGGTCTGGATGCGCTTGGACACGACGCTGCTGCCCAAGCCATTCCAGGTAAGCGCGCTCACCAGCCGCGACTGGCAATTCGAATCGGCCCGCAAGGTCTTCACGTTCCGTCCGCCGCAGCAGCCGCCCGCGCCGGTGGAGACTCGCGAGCCGAAGGAGGCGGCCGGTCGATGAGAGCGCTGCTCATCATAGGTGCCGCGCTCGCTGGTGTGCTCCTGTTCCTGCTCGCGACCGCGAGCGCGAATACGTCCTTGTTCGAAAAGCACTACCCACTGCTTCTGGCGCTCAATGCCGCGCTTGCGGCACTGCTCGCGGGCCTGGTGACCTACCAAGTGGTGGCGCTCGCGCGGAAATTCCGAGGCCGAGTGTTCGGCTCGCGGCTGACCCTGCGGTTTTTGGTGCTGTTTGCGATGATGGCGCTGGCACCGGGACTGCTCGTGTATACGATATCGGTGCAATTCCTTAGCAAGAGCATCGAGTCCTGGTTTGACGTCAAAGTCGACGCTGCGCTGGAGGGTGGTCTTACCCTCGCACAGGGCGCGCTCGATCAGATGCTGTCCGAGATGAACGTCAAGGTTCGAGCGATGGCGCTTGAGCTTGCCGATCGTCCCCAGGTGGAGCAGGGTGCAATGCTGAACCGCCTGCGGGAGCAGGCGGGGGTCCAAGAGGCCGTGATCATCACCGGTAGCGGCCGGTTGGTAGCCAGCGCGAGTGAGGACGTCACCAAGCTGGTGCCGGAATTGCCGAGCGCACAGGCACTCCGTCAGGCGCGTGCTAGCCACGGCTATACCGCGATCGACGCGCCGGCTGGCAGGCCCCTCGCATTGCGCGTCCTGGTGCCGATCAATGCTCTTACGCTCACGGACGAGGCGCGCTACCTGCAATTGCGCCAGACCGTGCCGGCGTCATTCGCGCGCAGCGCGGAGGCGGTCGAGGCCGCATATCGCGACTACCGTGAACTGGCGCTGTCGCGCCAAGGTCTCAAGCGTATCTACATCGTCACACTGACGCTCGCCCTATTGATGGCGTTGTTCGCCGCGATTGCCCTCGCCGTGATCTTGTCCAATCGCCTGTCCCAGCCCCTCGCCAACCTCGCGCAGGCTACCCAGGCCGTGGCGCGAGGCGACTTCTCGAGGCAAGCGCCGGTGACCAGCCACGACGAGCTTGGGGTACTCACGGAGTCATTCAACTCGATGACGAGACAGCTAGGCGAGGCGCGCAGGGTGGTCGAGACCAACCGCTTTGCCCTGGAAACCGCCAAGGCGAATCTTGAGAACATCCTGGCCAACCTATCCGCGGGCGTGCTGGTCTTCGACCGGGACCTGTGCCTGACGATCAGCAACCCTGGCGCTGCGGCCATCTTGGGCGGAGAGCTCGTGTCGCTTTCCGGCAAACCCCTGGCGGACTGGAGCGGCGCCCTCGAGGCCTTTGCGCGGCCGGTGCGCGAGGCTTTTCTCACCTATGGCGAGCGCACCTGGCAGCGCGAGCTGGAGCTCAGGGGAACCGGCACGACCCTGCTTGCGCGAGGCGCCGCATTGCGCGAAGCGACTGGGGGGGGCTACGTGCTGGTGTTCGACGATATTACGCGGCTCATCCAGGCGCAACGTGCGACTGCCTGGGCCGAGGTGGCGCGGCGCCTGGCTCACGAGATCAAGAACCCGCTTACGCCGATTCAGCTATCGGCCGAACGGCTTGAAATGAAGCTGGCCGGAAGAATTCCAGCGCAAGAGGCCGAGACGCTGCGGCGGGCGACGCAGACCATCGTCAGCCAGGTCACGGCGCTCAAATCAATGGTCGACGCGTTCGGCGACTATGCGCGCATGCCGGCCCCGGTACTCGCGGGGATGGATCTGAATACGCTGGTGGCGCAGGTGCTGGCGCTGTACGAAAATTCTAAGGTGCCGATTCACAAGCGCCTTGCGGCTTCGCTCCCGCCGGTACGCGCCGATTCTGCGCAGATTCGGCAAGTGATCCACAATCTGGTGCAGAACGCGCAAGACGCGCTCGAGAGCTCCAAGAACGACCGCGCGGTGCCATCGATCGAGGTTCGTACGGAGGCGCTGGGCGACCGCGTGCGACTGTCGGTGAGCGACAACGGCCCGGGTTTTCCGGAAGAAATGATGACGCGCATATTCGAGCCCTACGTCACGAGCAAGCCGCGCGGTACGGGTCTCGGGCTGGCAATCGTGAAAAAGATCGTAGATGAGCATCAGGGCAGCATCGCGATCGAAAACCGTCCGGAGAGCGGTGCATGCGTAAGCGTGACTCTCCCAGCGATGAACGAAAGAGGCGCCGTGAGCAAGGCGGCCTGACGGCGACGCGCGAGGAGAACATCAGGTAGCCATGGCACAGATCCTGGTCGTAGACGACGAAGTCGGCATTCGCGAGCTGCTGTCCGAGATTCTGGCGGACGAGGGGCACCAGGTGCTGGTGGCTGAAAGCGCCGCGGCCGCGCGCCAGTTGCGCGAGCGGCAGCGGCCGGACCTCGTACTGCTTGACATCTGGATGCCCGATACCGACGGCATCACGCTGCTCAAGGAATGGTCGACTTGCGGACAGCTCAACATGCCGGTCGTCATGATGTCCGGACACGGGACCATCGAGACCGCCGTCGAGGCGACCCGCATCGGGGCGCTCGACTTCCTGGAAAAGCCGATTGCGCTGCAAAGGCTTCTGACGACGGTCAAGCGAGCGCTGCGCAACCAGGAAGTTCCGGCGCCGCGCGAATTGTCGCTTGCGGCGCTGGGGCGCTCGCCCGCGCTCGCCGAGACCAAGAAGCGACTGTCCCAAGTGGCGCAAGCGGCGGCGCCGGTCTTGTTGCGAGGTGAGCGAGGCATGCAATCCGAGCTGTTTGCGCGTCTCTTGCTTGCGCCCGGCGCGCCGTTCCTGGCCGGGGCCGAGCTGTTTTCGGAACCGATCTCCGAGCTCCTCGCGCGTGCCGCCGGGGGGATACTGTTCCTGAGCGACCTGACGCGGCTTGACCGGGCCGAGCAGAAGAACGTGGAATTCCTATTGGCGCGACTCGACAAGCACAAAGCGCGCGTCGTCTCATTCTCTCCGGTAGATACGAGGACACTGGTCGAGAAGCACGAATTCGATATGGAGCTCGCCGCGCGGCTGGCAGAGCTCACGCTCAAGCTGCCAGCACTGCGCGAGTTCGCCGAGGACGTGCCCGATCTCGCGTCGCTGATGCTGGCGCAGCTCGTCGAGGCGCGCGCGTGCGCGCCGCGGCGGCTGTCTATCGCAGCGCTCAATGCTCTACGTCATCATCCTTGGCCGGGAAATTTTGGCGAGCTCGAAAGCGTGGTCAAGGACCTGGCATTGACCACGCTTGAAGAGGAGATCGGTCTCGAGGATATCGAGCGCGTGTTGGCTGCCCGCAGCGAGGCGCCCGCGGCGCCTGAACTTGGTCTGGACCGGCCGTACCGCGAAGCACGCGATGCGTTCGAACGAGTGTACTTCGAGCACCTCCTCGCACGGGAGCAGGGCAGCATGTCGCGCGTGGCCGAGCGCTCGGGTCTGGAGCGCACGCATCTGTACAGAAAGCTCAAGGCTCTCGGCTTGCCGGTGGGGCGGCGCGAAGAGGGCTGAAAAAGACTAGAATGCGGCCCTTTCCGCCGCAGGACGGCAGTTCGTGAAGATCATCATCCTCGGCGCCGGTCAGGTCGGCGCGTCGGTTGCCGAAAGCCTCGTTTCGGAGCAGAACGACATCACCGTCGTCGACATCGACTCGGCGCGCCTGCACGCGCTGCAGGATCGATTCGATTTGCGCACCGTCGTGGGCAGCGCCGCGCATCCCTCGGTGCTCGCCGAGGCGGGCGCCGCCGACGCCGATCTGCTGATTGCCGTGACGCAGTCGGACGAGACGAATCTGGTGGCTTGCAAGATTGCGGCGCGCATGTTCAACGTGCCGCGGCGCATCGCACGCATTCGCGCCACCGACTTTCTCGACGACGAGAAGATTCTTGGCCCGGACGGGTTCGACGTCGACCTATCCATTTGCCCGGAACAGGTGCTTACCGAATACATCGTCAAGCTGGTCGAATTTCCGGAAGCTCTGCAGGTGCTCGATTTTGCCGATGGTCAGGTCAGCCTGGTCGCCGTGCGCGCCTACAAGGGCGGGCCACTGGTAGGCAAACAGTTGAAGGACATCCGCCGTCACATTCCCAACGTCGATACTCGGGTCGTCGCAATATTCCGGCAGGATCGCCCCATCGTGCCCGACGGTGACACCGTGATCGAGGTGGGCGACGAAGTATTCTGCCTTGCACCCGAGAAGCACATCCGCGAGGTGATGCGCGAGTTGCGGCGCATGGACCGACCGGTCAAGCGGGTCATGATTGCGGGCGGCGGCAATATCGGCCTGCGCCTGGCCCGGGCTCTGGAGAACGACTATTCGGTGCGCGTGATCGAGCACAACAAGCGCCGTTGCGAGCTGCTCGCGGCAAAGGTCGATCATGCGCTCGTGCTGAACGGTGACGCGACCGACGAGGAGTTGCTCGAGCAGGAGAATATCGCGGAGATGGACCTGTTCGTTGCTGTCACCAACAACGATGAAAATAACATCATGAGCTCGCTGCTTGCCAAGCGTATGGGTGCGCGCCGGGTAGTGGCTCTCATCAACCGCCGGTCGTACGTAGACCTACTACAGAGCGGGGAGATCGACATTGCAATTTCGCCGGCACAGGCAACCATCGGCAAACTGCTCGCCCGCGTGCGCCGCGGCGACGTGGTCGCCGTTCACAGCCTGCGGCGCGGTGCCGCGGAGGCGCTCGAGGCGGTGGTGCACGGGGATCGCGAGTCCTGCCGCGTCACGGGGCGGCGCATCGAGGAGATCGACCTTCCGGCGGGCACCACGATCGGCGCGCTGGTGCGTGATCACGAGGTCGTGATGGCGCACCACGACACCAAGATCGAGGCCGAGGATCACGTCATCGTGTTCGTTACCGACAAGAAGACGTTACCGAAGGTCGAGCGCCTTTTCCAGGTCGGCGCGCGCTTTCTCTGAGGCGCCGGGCGCACTTCGATGCACCGGCTCGCCGTCGTCGTAAACCTCCTGGGTGCGATGGTGGTCATCTTCGCGCTCACCATGCTGCTGCCTCTCGGTGTATCGCTTTATCTCGCCGACGGCGCCGAGGGGGCGTATGACACCGCGATCGTCGTTACGCTGCTGGCCGGTGGGGTCGCTTGGATCGCGACGCGCTTAGGAAGGCGCGAGCTCCAGGCGCGAGACGGTTTCCTGCTGGTGACGCTCGCGTGGACGGTGTTGCCGGCGTTCGCCACGTTGCCGCTGCTCTCCTATATTCCGAGACTCTCGTTTACCGACGCCTATTTCGAGACTATGGCCGGGATGACGACGACGGGGGCGACGGTTCTCGTCGGACTGGATCAGTTGCCACCGTCGATCAACCTATGGCGTTGCCAGTTGCAGTGGCTCGGCGGCATGGGAATCCTGGTGCTGGTGGTGGCCATCCTGCCGCTGCTGGGCGTAGGTGGCCGGCAGGTGCTGCGCGCGGAGACACCCGGGCCGATGAAGGACACGAAACTCACGCCGCGCATCACCGAGACCGCCAAAGGCCTGTGGCTCGTGTACGGGCTGCTCACCGTGGCCTGCATCCTGGCGATGCGTTGGGCGGGAATGACCTGGCTGGACGCGCTGATGCATGCGTTCTCGACGATCAGCACGGGAGGGTTCTCGTCCTACGATGCGAGCTTCGGCCACTGGAACTCCCCCGCTATCGAGGCCGTGACCATCGTCTTCATGATGATTGCCGGGATTAACTTCGCAACGCACTTTCAGGCGCTGCGCAAGCGCAGCATCGGCCCCTATCGCATGGACGTCGAGGCCCGGGTATTCATTTCGGTGGTCGCTGCAAGCATCCTCGGCATCACCCTGTACCTGGTCGCCAAGGGTGTGTATCCGGACTTCTGGACCGCATTGCGCTACACGGCGTTCAACCTTGTATCGGTGGCCACCTCGACCGGCTATGCCAATACGGACTTCGGCGTCTGGCCGCTGTTCGCGCCGCTGTGGATGCTGTTGCTCGTATCCTTTGCCAGCTGCTCGGGATCTACCGGCGGCGGGATCAAGATGGTGCGCGCGATACTGATGTTTAAGCAGGCCTTCCGTGAGCTCGCGCGCATCGTGCATCCGCGGGCCTACATACCTGTCAAGCTCGCCGGGCAACCGATCGAGAACAATATCATCTTCGCGGTGCTCGCATTCATGCTCGTGTACGGGGTGACGATCACCGCCATCACCATGCTGCTCACCATGACGGGGCTCGACTTCGTGACCTCGTTTTCCGCGGTGGCGGCCTGCATCAACAATCTTGGTCCGGGGCTGGGCCAGGTCGGTCCGGCGTCGAACTACGCCGGATTAAGCGACTTCCAGGCCTGGCTGCTCGTCGGCGCAATGCTGCTTGGGCGGCTCGAGTTGCTGACCGTGCTGGTGCTGTTCACGCCCGCGTTCTGGCGCAAGTGACCCGAACCCCGGTCCACGTCGTCACGGGCGAGCCGGGGGCGGGCCTGAGCGGATTCGTCGAGCGCATGCTCGCTGCGCGCCGCGACTGGGCACGCATCGCACCGCGCGGCTGTCCGTGCTGCACCGCCCGCGTAGAGACGCAGGTTGCGCTCACCCGTGTGCTGCGCGAGCGAAGGCCGCGCCGCGTGCTGCTCGAGCTGGCCGACGAGCAGCACCTGAGCGCGCTGCACAGAGCGCTGGCCGAGTGGCCGCTCTCGCGGTACGTTGAGCCGGGGCGTACCATCCGGCTGCCGCAGGACACAAACCTCGCGCCCGAGGCGCTAGGCGCGTAGCGCCGCGAGCACGAACGCGAGCCACCCGAGGATGAACGCGCCGCCCCCGAGCGGCGTGACCGCCCCGAGCCATCTGGTTCCGGTTACCGCATACAGATAGAGGCTGCCAGAGAACAGCACGATGCCCGCTGCCAGCAGCCAGCCCGAAGCCTTGAGCCAGCCGCTCGCGGGAAACTGGAGGCAAGCGAAGCCGACTGCCAGCACGCCGAGCGAGTGCCAGATATGGTATTGGACCGCGGTGTGGTACACGGAGAGCGCCTCGGGCGGCAGGCGGGCTTTCAGCGCGTGCGCCCCGAATGCTCCGAGCACGACGCCGAGCGCCGCGAACGACGCTCCCAGCGCGAGGAACAGCCTGGCGCTAGCCGGCATGGCGGCGCGCCGCCGCGCTATGCGGGTTTCTTCTTCTTGGCCCGGCCTGGGCGCTTCTTGCCGTAGCTGCCCTTGTAGATCTTGCCGCGCCGCGTGCGCTTGTCGCCCTTGCCCATGCCGATGCTCCGAGAAGAAAGTAGTTGCAGTGACGGATTATAGCTATGCCGCCGTGCGGGTCACGCTCGAGGGCTCCGGCTCGTAGGCTAGATAGGGGCTAAGCCATCTTTCCGCCTCGGCGATGTTCATCGCCTTGCGTCGTGCGTAGTCCTCGATCTGGTCGCGCCCGATCTTGCCGACGGCGAAATAGCTTGCCTCGGCGTGCGAGAGGAAAAAACCCGCAACCGACGCGGCAGGCAGCATCGCAAAGGACTCGGTGAGCTGCATGTCGGCGTTCTCCTGCGCGTTCAGCAGACCGAACAGCATGCGCTTTTCCGTGTGATCGGGGCAGGCGGGATAGCCGGGTGCCGGCCGGATGCCTCGGTATTGCTCGGCGATACGCTGCTCGTTCGTGAGATTTTCGTCCGCAGCGTAGCCCCAGAACTCGCGCCGCACGCGCTCGTGCAGGCGCTCGGTGAGCGCCTCCGCAAAACGGTCCGCAAGCGCCTTGAGCATGATCGCGCTGTAGTCGTCATGCGCTGCTTCGAACTGGGCAAGCCTGCCGTCTATGCCGCCGCCGGCGGTGACCGCGAAGGCGCCGATGTAGTCAGGCACACCGGATTGCTTAGGCGCGACGAAATCGGCGAGGCACAAGTTGGGCCGGCCCGCCGGCTTGTGGTTTTGCTGGCGCAGATTGTGCCAGGTGGCGACTGGCTTGCTACGGTGTTCGTCTGCGTAGATCTCGACGTCGTCGTCGACCTGCGCCGCCGGGAACAATCCGAACACCGCATTTGCGGTAATCCACTTCTCGGCGATGCCCCGGCGCAGCGTCGCCTGCGCGTCCGCGAACAGCTTGCGTGCCGCTTCTCCAACCACGGGGTCTTGCAGGATCTTCGGATACGGCCCGGACAGCTCCCAGGTCTGGAAGAACGGCGTCCAGTCGATGTAGGGTACCAGCTCCTCGAGCGGATAGTCGCGCAGCACCGTAATCCCCATCTTGCGCGGCACCGGCGGCCGGTAGTTCCCCCAGTCTGTCTTGAGGCCGAGTTTGCGCGCCTCGGCGATCGGGTGCAACGGCCCCGGCCCCTTCTTGTCGCGGTGCTGGGCGCGGATGCGCTCGTAGTCGGCGCGCACCTCGGCGATGAAGCGCTCGCGCTGACCGACCGAAAGCAGGTTGCTAACGACCGTAACGCTGCGCGAGGCGTCGGGAACGTAGACCACCGGCCCGGAGAAACCGGGGGCGATCTTCACCGCAGTATGGGCGCGCGAGGTCGTGGCCCCGCCGATCAGCAACGGAATGTCGAATCCCTCGCGCTCCATCTCGAGTGCGACGTGCGCCATCTCCTCGAGAGAGGGAGTGATCAGCCCCGAGAGACCGATCGCATCGGCTTTCTCGCGCCGCGCGGTCTCCAGAATCGTTTGCGCCGGCACCATCACCCCGAGGTTGACCACGTCGTAGTTGTTGCACTGGAGCACCACGGCAACGATGTTCTTGCCGATGTCGTGCACGTCGCCCTTGACCGTGGCGATGACGATCTTGCCCTTGGCGCGCGCTGCCTCGCCGCTTTTCAGCTTCTCCGCCTCGATGAACGGCACCAAGTGCGCCACGGCCGTCTTCATGACGCGCGCCGACTTCACCACCTGCGGCAGGAACATCTTGCCGGCGCCGAAAAGGTCACCGACGACGTTCATGCCCTCCATTAGCGGCCCCTCGATGACCTCGATCGGATGCGCGTACTTCAGCCGTGCCTCCTCGGTGTCCTCGACCACGTGCGTCGCGATGCCGCCTACCAGGGCATGTGCCAGCCGCTCCTCGACGCTGCCGCCGCGCCAGGCCTCGTCCTTGACAGCTTCCTTTGCCCCCGCCTTGACCGAGTTCGCGAACTCGATCATGCGCTCGGTCGCGTCTTCGCGACGGTTGAAGATCACGTCCTCGACGTGTTCGCGAAGCTGCGGCTCGATGTCCTCGTAGATGCCGAGCTGCCCGGCATTGACAATGCCCATGCTCATGCCGGCGCGCACTGCGTGATAAAGGAACGCGGTGTGCATCGCCTCGCGCACCGCGTCGTTGCCGCGAAACGAGAACGACAGGTTCGAGACGCCGCCCGACACCTTCGCGAACGGCAGGTTCTTGCGAATCCAAGTCACCGCCTCCAGATAATCGATGCCGTAGCGCGCATGCTCCTCCAGCCCGGTCGCGATCGCGAAAATGTTCGGATCGAAAATGATGTCCTCGGGCGGGAAATCCACCTCGCGCGTAAGCAGCTCGTAACAGCGTCTGCAAATCTCGGTGCGCCGCTCGAGTGAATCGGCCTGGCCCTTCTCGTCGAAAGCCATCACCACTGCTGCCGCGCCGTACTTGCGCACCAGCCGCGCCTGGCGCAGGAACTCCGCCTCGCCTTCCTTGAGGCTGATCGAATTGACTACGCCCTTGCCTTGCACGCACTTGAGTCCGGCTTCGATCACGCTCCACTTGGACGAGTCGACCATCACCGGCACGCGTGCGATGTCGGGCTCGGAGGCAATCAGGCTCAGGAAAGTGGTCATCGCCTTCTCCGAGTCGAGCATCGCCTCGTCCATGTTCACGTCGATCATCTGCGCGCCGTTCTCGACCTGCTGGCGCGCCACCGACAGCGCCGCGGCGTAGTCGCCGGCCAGAATCAGGCGTGCGAACGCCTTCGATCCGGTGACATTGGTGCGCTCGCCGACGTTCACGAACAACGAGTCGTCCCCGACATTGAGCGGCTCGAGGCCCGACAGCCGGAGCTTCTTCGGCAGCCCGGGAATTGCGCGCGGTGCCACGCCGTCTACGGCGGCGGCGATGGCGCGAATGTGCTCGGGCGTCGTGCCGCAGCAGCCACCGGCGATGTTCAGCCAGCCGTTTCTCGCCCATTCGCCCATTTGCAGGGCCATGGACTCTGGTGTGTCGTCGTATTCGCCGAATGCGTTCGGCAGCCCGGCATTCGGATGGCAGGAGACGTAGGCCTCGGCGATCTTCGAGAGTTCCTCGACGTAGGCGCGCAGCTCCTTGGCGCCGAGCGCGCAGTTGAGCCCGACGGCCACGGGCCGTGCGTGTCGCACGGAGTTGTAGAACGCTTCGGTCGTCTGGCCCGAGAGGGTGCGGCCCGACGCGTCGGTGATGGTGCCCGAGACGATCACCGGGAGCCGCGCACCGCGCTGCTCGAACGCCGTCTCGATCGCGAACAAGGCTGCCTTCGCGTTCAGCGTGTCGAACACCGTTTCCACCAGGATCAGGTCGACGCCGCCATCGAGCAAGCCACGCAGCGCTTCCCCATACGCCTCTGCCAGCTGGTCGAAACCGATGTTGCGAAAGCCCGGGTCGTTCACGTCCGGCGAGATCGAGGCGGTCTTGCTGGTCGGCCCCAATACCCCGGCGACGAAGCGCGGTTTCGCCGGGTCCCTCGCCTCGAAACCTGCAGCCGCTTCTGTAGCGAGCTTCGCGGCGGCGAGGTTCAGCTCGTAGACGAGTGTCTCCATGCCGTAATCGGCCAGCGATGCCGAGGTCGCGTTGAAGGTATTGGTTTCGATGATGTCGGCGCCCGCCTCCAGGTACTGCTCGTGGATGCGGCTGATCAGCTCGGGCCGCGTGAGGCACAGCAGGTCGTTGTTGCCTTTCACCTCGCGCGGCCAGTCGCGGAAACGCTCGCCGCGGTACTGGGACTCGGACAAGCGCTCGCTCTGGATCATGGTGCCCATGGCGCCATCGAGCACGAGGATGCGCTCGGCGAGCAGCGACTCGAGCTTGGCGGCGTGAGCAGGCTGGTTCATGGATGGCGCAAAATAAAAAAGCCCGTTCAGCATTCGCCAGAAACGGGCCTTTTTGATCGGTGCGGCACGCGTCTCTTTAGCGGAATTTCTTTGTCGCCGCCTTTTCGGCGGGTCGGCGCCCGCAAGCTGAACATCAAATCGGCGCTACGCGGGAGTCTGCCGCCGAACCCCTGTGATGTCAACCACTTGGCGTTGAGGGCGTATAATTCGCACCGTTCAACGAGCACTCGCCATGCAGCATCTCGAGCCCAAGGAAGCACAGGACTTTCTGCGCCAGAACCCGAATGCGCTGTTCATCGACTGCCGCAGCGAAATGGAATACCTGTTCGTGGGTCATCCGGTCGGCGCGCTACACGTCCCCTGGAACGACGGTCCCGACTGGGAGGTCAACCCGCACTTCGTCGGGCAGGTCAAGAAGGTGGCCGGCACCAACCACGCGATGCGGCCGATCGTTCTTATCTGTCGCAGCGGCAACCGCTCGCAGGAGGCCGGCGAAGCGCTCGAACAGGCTGGGTTCGCCAGGATCTACAATGTGGTGCACGGCTTTGAAGGCGAACTGAACGACCAGCACCGGCGTAACTCGACCGCTGGCTGGCGTTTTGATGGTCTACCCTGGGAACAGTGCTGAGCGCACGGCGTCGCCGGGCCACGGAGACGCTTGATCATGGACGTGATGGCGGACGGCGAATTCAACTCGATTACCGGCAAGTTCGTCTGCGAAGTGCATTGGGGTGACTGCGACCCCGCCGGCATCATCTTCTACCCGACTTATTTCCGCTGGTTCGACGCGGCGACCTGGAACTTCTTTGCGCACGTCGGCTACGACGTGAAGCGCATGCGCGCCGAGTACCTGGCGATGCCACTGGTTGCGGCAAATTGCGAGTTCAGAGCTTCGCCGGTGCACGGCGATCGCTGTGAGGTCCTGTCGCGCGTGTTGCGCTGGGGAGGAAAGTCGTTCGTGCTGTCGCATCGTGTGATGCGCGACGACGGCACGCTGCTTGCCGAGGGGTCCGAAACGCGTGTCTGGACGCGTCGCGTGGGTGGACCCGGAGGTCCGATGAAGGGCGAGCAGATTGGCGAGGATCTAAAGATGCTGTTTCGCGCCCGCGCCTAGGCAATCCTGGTGAACGACTCGAAGCCGCTTGCATCCGCGTCGGCACAGGCAGCGATCCAGGCCGCCTGCGTCGAGGCATTGATCGGCGCGAATCTGCTTGCGATCGGCGTCGTCCGAAACGGCGTGCTGCTGCACGCGAGTCCAGCGCTGGCGCGCATGTTCGGACTGGCGCAGGACGCGCCGCCAAGGCGATTGGCGGAGCTGATCGACGAGCGCGACGGAGACATCGTCGCGCAAGCGCTCGCCTCGCCGAGCGAAGGCATGATTGGGCTGCGAGCGGTGCGCAGCGACGGCAGCCGTTTCGATGTCGAGTTGTCGATCACGCGCGCCGCCCTACCCGATGGCCCTGCCGTCGTGGTGGCCGTGTTCGACATCACGGGACACGGGCAGCGGCGGGCCGCGCCGCGCACGGGGACGCGGCCCGGCCGCGCGCAGTGGAGCGCGCGCTACGAAGTGGGCATCGATGTGATCGACGGGCAGCATCGGCATCTGCTCGAGCTCATCAATCGCCTACAGGCGGAACTCGACTCGGGAAATGACCTCGACGAATTGGTCGAGTCGCTGAGGGAGCTGGTGCGGTACACCGAGCATCATTTCGCCACCGAGGAGAGGCTGATGGACGAGGTGGGCGCGAGCGCCGAGCGCCACCGGGGCGAGCATCAGCGCCTGTTGGAGAGCCTGATGCGCTTCACCGCGAAGCTCGACGCAGTGAGTGTCAGTGAGAGCTCACATTTCCTGCAGGACTGGCTTTTCAGGCATATCGACGAAGTGGATCGCCCTTTCGGCGCGCTGCTGCGCAGCCGAGGCCAGACTTAGAGCGGGCCTAGGAACAGCTGCTGGAGGCTTGACGGTAGAAGTTGAATGAGCAATCATTCAACTGCCACGCGAGGGGACCATCATGCGACTCGATCGAAAAACAGCGGTCATCACTGGGGCAGCGTCGGGCATCGGCCGGGCGACCGCAGAAGCGCTCGCCGCGGCGGGCGCGCATGTAGTGCTGGGCGACATCGCCGAGGAAAAGGGCAACGAGGCCGCAAAGGCGATCCGCGCAGGCGGCGGCGGTGCGGACTTTGTACGGCTGGATGTTACCGACCTCGCCTCCATCGAAGTCTTCCGTGCCGCAATCGCCGCGCGCGGCAAGCAGGTGGACATCGTGGTCAACGTTGCAGGCTGGGGAAAAATCGAGCCCTTCGTCAAGAACTCGCCCGATTTCTGGCGCAAAGTCATCGACCTCAACCTGCTCGGGCCGATCGCGGTGACGCGGGCATTCCTCGACCCGATGATCGAGCGCAAGGCCGGCAAGGTCGTCACGGTATCGAGCGACGCGGGACGCGTCGGCAGCCTCGGCGAGAGCGTGTACGCCGGCGCCAAGGGTGGCGCGATCGCCTTCACCAAGTCTCTGGCGCGCGAGATGGCGCGCTTCAACATCAACGTCAACTGCGTCTGCCCCGGCCCGACGGACACCCCGCTGCTCGCCGCGGTGCCGGAGAAACACCGCGAGGCCTTCGTGCGCGTTACCCCGATGCAGCGCCTCGCCAAGCCCTCCGAGATCGCCGACGCCGTGCTGTTCTTTGCCAGCGCCCGCTCGGACTTCATCACCGGCCAGGTGCTGTCGGTGAGCGGCGGGCTGACCATGGTCGGCTGAGCTTTCCACCCATCGAGAGAACGAGGACGGTATGTACAAATTGAAAGCGGCCGATTGGCGGCCCGAGCACTTCAGGTGGCAGGTCAAGGAGCGCGTAGCAACCATCACGCTCAACCGGCCCGAGCGCAAGAATCCGCTGACGTTCGAAAGCTACGCCGAGTTGCGCGATACCTTTCACAAGCTGCAGTACGCGGACGACGTGCGCGCCGTGGTGTTCACCGGCGAGGGCGGCAACTTCTGCTCGGGCGGTGACGTGCACGACATCATCGGGCCGCTGGTCAGAATGGACATGACCGACCTGATGGCGTTCACGCGCATGACGGGCAACCTCGTCAAGGAGATGCGCACCTGCCCGCAGCCGATCATCGCCGCGGTCGACGGCGTGTGCGCCGGCGCGGGCGCGATCATCACCATGGCGAGCGACCTGCGCTACGGCACGCCCGAGTGCAAGACCGCGTTCCTGTTCGTGCGCGTCGGCCTTGCAGGCTGCGACATGGGAGCCTGCGCCATCCTGCCGCGCATCATCGGTCAGGGGCGTGCGGCGGAGCTGCTCTATACCGGTCGCAGCATGAGCGCCGACGAGGGTCTCGCCTGGGGTTACTACAACGAGATCGTCGCCAAGGACAAGCTTCTATCCCGCGCCGAGGAAATGGCGCACTCGCTCGCGAGCGGCCCGGCATTCGCGCACTCCATGACCAAGAAGTGCCTGCATCAGGAGTGGAACCTGTCGATCGAGCAGGCGCTCGAGACCGAGGCCGAAGCGCAGGCGATCTGCATGCAGACGGGCGATTTCGAGCGCGCGTACAACGCCTTCGTCAACAAGCAAAAGCCTCAGTTCGAGGGCAACTAATGCCTGCCGGGAGCGGCGCCGCCGGTCGGGGACGCCCGGCCGCCGCGCGCTCGCGAGCGGGTGTAACCCGCGCTCCGGGCTACGTCGAAAGCCTGGTCGCCGATCCAAGGCTCGTCGAGGAGCGTCGCGGCCAGATTGTGCGCGCCGCGGTGAAGCTCTTTTCCGAGCAGGGCTACTACACCACCACGATCCAGCAGATCGCCCGCCAGGCCGGCATCAGCACGGGGCTCGTCTATCAGTACTTCCGCGACAAGGACGACCTGCTGTTGCTTGCCCTGATGCAGGTGCTCGAGAGCTACGAGCAGGAAATCCCACGCAGCCTCGAAGGGATCGAGCATCCGGTGGCGCGCCTGTGCACCGCGCTCGGCACCTACTGCGCGGTGGTCGACCGGCTGCGCGATGCCACCGTGCTTACTTACCGCTCGAGCAAGTCGCTGCGCGCCGAGCGGCGCGCGCTGCTGATGGAGGGCGAGACGCGCTCCAACCGCCTGCTCGAAGGGTGCATCCGCACCTGCGTCGAGGGCGGGCACATGCGGGCAGTCAATGAGCACCTGCTCGCCTACTCGCACGTGATGTTTTGCCACGCCTGGGCGCTCAAGCACTGGGCGCTCGGCAAGCGCTATACGCTCGAGCGCTACGTGACCGAGGGATTCACGTTGCTCGTCGAGCCGTTCCTTACGACGAAGGGGCGCGAGGCCTACCTGAGTTTGGCGGGCGGAGTCGCCGCAGCGATCGCCCGGTCGATCAGCGCGTCCGTGGCGCCGAGGTAGTTGGCCGGGTCCCTGAGCGCCGGCCAGTCGATGGAGGCATCGCTGCGTTCGCGCAGCACATCGACAAGGTGCCGGCCGCTCGCCTCGACCGTGCGGCAGGCGTCCTTTACGAGCCCCTGGGCCTGCTCGAGGGGCATGGCCCGGGCGAGCGCGAATGCGGCCGCCTCCGCCATCAGCAGCCCGCTCGAAGCATCGATGTTGGCGCGCATGCGCTCCGCGCGCACGTCCAGCCCAGCGAGCAGGCTGGCGGCGTGTCCGAGCGCAGCCCCGGTCAAGGTCGACATCGGCGGCAGCGTCAGCCACTCCAATTGCCAGGCGGCGCCGCCGCGCTCGTGCTCGTGCAGCAGCGCCTGGTGCATGTTGGCGAGCAGCACGGCGTTCATGCGCGCTGCCGTGACGAGCACTTCGCTCGACACCGGGTTCGCCTTCTGCGGCATGGTGCTCGAGCCGCCGCGCCCGGGGCCGCCGCCTTCACGCAGCTCGCCGACCTCGGTTTGCGCGAGCAGGGCAACGTCTTGGCCGACCTTGCCCAGGCTGCCGCTCACCATCGACAGCCAACCGGCGAGCTCCGCGAACGCGTCGCGCTGCACGTGCCAGGGGCCCAACGGTGCGCCCAGCTCGAGCTCATCGGCGAGCGCTTGGGCCACGGCGAGGCCGCGATCGCCGAGCGCCGCAAGCGTACCGGCGGCACCGCCGAGCTGCACGACCATGAGCCGCGGACGCAGTTGCGCGAGCCGCTCGCGATGCCGCACGAGTGGCATCAGCCAGCCGGCGACCTTGAGCCCGAACGTGGTCGGCAGCGCCTGCTGCGACCGTGTCCGCGCCGCCATCAGCGTGCCGCGGTGCGCGTGCGCGAGCGAGCAGCAATGGCCGATGACCCTTGCCAGGAGGCCTTCGAGGTGCGCCAGCACCCGACGCAGCCGCAGCACCAGCCCCGTATCCATGATGTCCTGGGTGGTGGCGCCCCAGTGCACGTAGCGCGCGGCAGGACCGGCGGCCGCGCGCAGCTGCTGCACCAGCGCTACGACGGGAACGCCGGCGGATTCGACGCCGACCGCGATGCGCGCCATGTCGGGCTCGAAGGAGCGCACGGCGCGCTCGATTGGGGCCACGGCATCGGCCGGAATGATGCCGATCTTCGCTTCGGCACGCGCCAGCGCCGCTTCGACGTTGGCCATCGCACGCAGCGACTCGGCGTCCGAGAACTCGCGCGCGACCTCGGCGTCCGAGAACAGCGGGTCGAGCAAGGCCGGGCTAGCGGGCGCCGCCATTAGACATCGAAGAACACCGTTTCGTCTTCGCCCTGCAAGCGGATGTCGAGTCGGTACGCAACCCGCCCGTCGCTCTGGCGGCGCTCGGCGATCAGGGTTCCGCGGCGGCGCTCGGGAATCGAGGCGAGGACCGGGTCCGCCGCGTTCGCTTCATGGTCGTCCGCGAAGTACAGGCGCGTGTAGGCATGCACCAGCATGCCGCGTGCGAAGACGATCACATTAACGTGCGGCGCTTGCTGCGCCCAGCCCGTGCCGGGCAGGGCACCGGGTTTGACGGTATCGAAAAAGAAGCGCCCGTTGGCGTCGGTGCCTGCGCGGCCGAAACCCTTGAAGGAAGGGTCGAGCGCGGCCTGCGCGCGCGTGTCCTCCGGGTGGTCATAGCGGCCGACGGCATTCGCCTGCCAGATCTCGATCATGGCGTCGGGTACGGGCTTGCCCGCGCCGTCCAGGACCCGGCCTTCGATGCGGATGCGATGGCCGAGTGTTCCATCGGCTGCGAGCACGTTCGACGCGATGTCGCGGCCGCCGTAACGCTCGGCCTCGGTCAGGCAGTAAGCGAAGTACGGGCCGACGGTCTGGGAGGCCGTTTGCTTGGCCATCACCTACTCCATGGGGGTCGCGTGGCGACCCCGCAGGACAATGTCGAATTCATAAGCGAGCGCCCACTCAGGCTTCGTCTCGTCGATTGAGAACCGCGCAACCAGACGCTGGCGCGCGTCGGGATCCGGCACGCCGTTGAGGATCGGATCGAGCGGCAGCAGCGGGTCGCCGGGGAAGAACATCTGCGTCACCAAGCGCGTCGCGATGCTCGCGCCGAACAGCGAGAAATGGATGTGCGCCGGCCGCCAAGCATTGTGATGGTTGCGCCACGGATACTCGCCCGGTCGCACGCTGACAAAGCGGTAACGCCCGTCATTGTCGGTGAGGCAGCGACCCGCACCGGTGAAGTTCGGGTCGATGGGCGCGTCGTGCTGGTCGACGACATGAATATAGCGACCGGCGGCGTTCGCCTGCCACACCTCGACCAGGGAGTTGCGCACCGGTCGGTCGTCCTCATCGATCACGCGCCCGAACACGATGATGCGCTCGCCGAGCGGCTCGCCGTTGCGGCGTGCGTTCACGCTCAGGTCCGCGTCGAGCGGCGTCACGGCGTCGTGTCCGTACACGGGACCGGTAATCTCGGAGAGCGTTTGCCTGAGCGGGACGAGCGGCTTCGATGGTGCGCGCAACTTGGTCGAGCCGTAGGCGTCGTATTTGTAGGGCGGGTGGACGCCCCAGTCCCTGGGCCTGTACGGGTTCGGCACGCGGTTCTCCGGCATCTACTCTGCGTCCGGCTGCCCAGCGGGCTGGGCACGCTGGAACGCCTCGAGCTTCATGCATTCATCGAACACGTGCAGCGCCGTCGGGGCGTGCGACAGGTCGCAGTTAAAGCGCTGCGCATTGATGACCTGCGGCACCAGGCAGCAGTCGGCCATGGTGGGCGCGTCGCCATGGGAGAACCTCCCGGCGCCCTTGGCGCGCGTGAGGTCGGCCTCAAGCTTGGCCATGCCGTCGTGGATCCAGTGCCGGTACCACTTGTTCTTGTCCTCCTCGCTGTGCCCGAGCTCCTTGACGAGGTACTGCAGCGCGCGAAGGTTGTTGAGCGGGTGGATCTCGCAGGCCACCAGAAGCGACAGCGAGCGCACCCGCGCGCGACCAAGCGGGTCCTTGGGCAGCAGCGGCGGGTTGGGGTGCGTTTCCTCTAGGTACTCGATGATGGCGAGCGACTGGGTGAGCAGGTGGCCGTCGTCGATCAGGGCCGGCAGCAATCCCTGCGGATTCACCGCGCCGTACTCCGACTTGCGGTGCTCGCCCTTGGCGAGGTGTACGAAGTGCGGCTCGTATGCAAGGCCCTTCAAATTGAGTGCGATGCGTACGCGGAACGCCGCCGAGCTGCGGAAATAGGTATACAGCCTCATAGAGGCGGCACGATTTTCACCTTCAGTTCGCCGAGCCCGTCGATGTGTGCCACCAGCTCGTCGCCCGGCTTCACCGGTCCGACGCCTGCTGGCGTGCCGGAGTAGATGAGGTCGCCCGGCTCGAGCGTGTAGTACTCCGACAGGTAGGCGATTTGTTCCGGCACTGACCAGATCATGTCGGAAAGATCGGCCTTCTGGCGCTCCTTGCCGTTCACCTGCAGCATGATCGCGCCCCGCGAGGGGTGGCCTATCTTCGCGGCCGGCGCAAGCGCGCTGCAGGGCGCGGCCTCGTCGAAATCCTTGCCGAAGTCCCAGGGGCGGCCGTGGTCCTTGCCCCATTGCTGCAGGTCACGACGCGTCATGTCGAGACCGACTCCGTAGCCGAACACATGGTCGTTCGCCTTCTTCGCGTCGATGCGGCGTCCGCCCTTGGCGAGCGCCACGACCATTTCGGTCTCGTAGTGGTAGTTCGCGGTCTTCGCCGGGTAATGGACGTCCCCGCCCAGGGGCACCAGCGAGTGCGCGGACTTGATGAAAAAAAACGGCGCCTCGCGGCCGTCGCCCCCCATTTCCTTCTGGTGCTCGACGTAGTTGCGGCCCACGCAGAATATGCGCCGCACCGGAAACACGTCTGCGGAGCCGGCAACCGGAAGCGATGGGGGAGTCCAAAGCGGAATTGCGTAAGCCATGCGATCCTCTGAGTGGAATGCTGCGTTCGAAAAAACGCGATTTTATGCCTTGGCGCCGAGCTCGCGCTGCAGGATTTCACGCAGCTTGAACCGTTGTATCTTGCCGGTGGCCGTGCGCGGCAGGTCCTGTGTCGCGCGGATCCACTTGGGCCGCTTGTGGCGCGGCAGCTTGGCCTCGCAGAGCTCTCGGGCCGCTACAACCGCCGCCTCGGGGTCGCCGTTAGGCGTAACGAACAGTGCGAGCCGGTCGAAGCCCTCGGCATCCGGCACCAACACGCACACCGCCTCGGTAATCAACCCCTCCCCCAGCACCGCTTCCTCCAGCTCGCTCGGCTTGACCCATTGCCCGGCGACCTTGACCAGTTCGTCAGCGCGGCCCTGATGCGCGTAGAAGCCTTCGGCGTCGCGCACGAAAACGTCCTTGGTGCAAAACCAGCCGTCCCGGAACTGATCGCGCGTCAATTCCTTGCGATTCGCGTAGCCGAGCGCGAGCGCAGGATGCCGGACCCAGAGCACGCCCGGTTCGCCGACTGCTGCCTGGTGGCCCTCGAGCGCCACGAGTTTCGCCTCGACTCCGGGGAGCAGGCATCCCGTGCGGCGCCCGCTCGAAGTGCCGACGGCGGTCGCCATCACGACGCAGAATGTCTCGGACATGCCGTAGATCGAGAGGATCTCCAGCCCGACCGCGGACCGCCATTGCTGCACCATCGCCTCGGGCAACCTCTCTCCCGCGGCGAAGCAGTAGCGCACGGCGGCAAAAGGCTCGAGCGTCTTCGGGCCCATGGCGAGCAGCCGCCGGTAGAACGATGGCACGCTGAAGAACGCTGCCGGCTGATGCTCGCGGACCAGCTCGCACACGTGCGCCACATCGGACCAGTCGGTGTGCAGCACCGACGTCGCGCCGACTGCCAGGATCCCGACCAGCGCATGCTCCAGCCCGTAAGCGAAGAACAGCCGCGAGGTGGTGAGCACCTTGTCGCCGGGTGCGATGCGGACCACGTCGCGCATCACCTGTCCGGCCGGGAGCACGTCCTTGTGGGTGTGAATGATGCCTTTCGGTCTCCCCGTGGTGCCCGAGGAGTAGAGCCAAAACGCCGGGTCGTCCGGTCGCGCGGCGAAGCACGCCGGCTCCTTTGCGGTGCGCGCCAGCGCTTCGTCCCATGAGGGCACCCCCGCGGGCGCGGCGCCGAGCACGACCACGCGCTGCTCGCGCGCGAGCGCCGCCACGAACCCAGGAAACGCGCCGGCAAACACGTCCTCGACGAGCGCGAGCCGCGCGCCGCTGTCGGAGCGCACGAAGCGCAAGTCGTCCTCGGAAAGCTGGCTGTTCAGTGCGACCGCGACCGCGCCGTGCCACAGGCAGCCGAGCCACGCCGCGGCGAGCGCCGGCGTGTCGCGCATCAACAGCAGGACGCGATCGCCCGGGGCGACGCCGAGCGCGCCGAGCGCGCCGGCCACCTGCCTGACCCGGCGCGCGAGCTCAAAATAGGTGACCCTTTCGTCACCGCATATCAACGCTATGCGCGAGCCGTAGCGCGCGAGCGCCGCTTCGCCAAGGAGGTGCTCGGCGCCGTTCATGTGCCGTCAGCCCGCATACTCGTCAGCCACGCCGATAGTGAATTCGCCCACCCGCTCGACCCCGGCCCGGATCTCGTCACCGGCACGCACTGGCCCGACGCCCTCAGCCGTGCCCGTCAGAGTGGTGTCGCCAGGATGGGGCGTGTAAAAGCCGCTAGCGTACTCGATCAGCCGCGCAACGTCGTAGGCCATCTTGCGCGTAGTTGATCTCTGCCATATCTAACCGTTGGCGCCGAGCCCGAGATGGTCGTTTTCGAAACGGCAATCCCTCATCTCATTTCTTTGGTGGCGAAAGCTCTGCCATCAGCTGCGCGCGCAGGCGAAAGCGCTGAATCTTGCCGGTCGCCGTGCGCGGCAGCTCGTGGACCTCGCGAACCCATTTCGGCTGGCTGTGCCTTGGCAAGGACTGCGCGCACCGCTCGGCCACCGAGGTCGCTGCGCCGGACGCGTCGCCCGGCACGACGAACAACGCGAGCCGATCGAAGCCATCCTGGTCGGGCACCACCACGCACGCGGCCTCGCGCACGCGCTCGTCCGCGAGCACGACCTCCTCGACCTCGGCGGGCCTGACCCACTGGCCAGCGACCTTGTAGAGCTCGTCGGATCTGCCCTGGTGGTAGAAGAAGCCGTCCGCGTCGCGCGTGAACAGGTCACCGGTGCAGAACCAGCCATCGCGAAACGCGCGCGCCGTCGCCTCCGCGTCCTTGTAGCGCAGCGCGAGCGAGGGGTGCCGCAGCCAGAGCACGCCCGGTTCTCCAGTGGCCACTTCGTTTCCGGCGTTGTCGAGGATACGGGCCTGCACGCCCGCGAGCGGCATCCCGGTGCTGCCGTCGCGCGCGCGCCCGGGCAGGTTCGAGATGGCATTGCAGAACGTCTCCGACATGCCGTAGCAGACGAGGATCTCGGTGCCGACCGTCGCGCGCCACTGGCGCAGGATCGCATCGGGCAGGCGCTCGCCGCCGGTGGCGTTGATCGGAATGCTGGAAAATGCCGCCAGCCTTTCCTTGGGAAGGGCGAGCAGCCGCCGAAAGAAGGTGGGTACGGTGAAGAACACGTCCGGCCGGTACTTCTCGACCTGCGCGGCGATGGTTTCGGGCTCGGGCCATTCCTCGTTGAGAATGGTGGTGGCGCCGCAGGCGAGCGCGCCGGTAAATGCATTGTCGAGCGCGAAGGCGAAGAACAGCTTTGAGGTCGCGAGGATCACAGTTCCGGGGCGCACTCCTGCGACCTCGCGCAGCAGCTTTCCCGCGTGCGCGGCATTGGCGTGGCTGTGCAGGATGCCTTTCGGCCTGCCCGTGGTGCCCGAGGAGTAGAGCCAGAATGCGGGATCGGTCGCGTTCGTGGGATGGGACTCCCGCGCGGGCGCCGCGCTGCGCGCCAATTCCTCCAGGGACCCGCGGCCGCCGCGCGCCGGCAGGAGCCGGGTTCGATCGTTGCCTCGCGCCGCCCGGCTGGCGAGCGAGGCATGCGCCGGATCGAACAGCAGCAGCGCCGCGTCGCTGTCAGCTAGGACGAAGCCTATGTCCGCGGGTTGCAGCCGCGTGTTGAGCGGGATCGCGACGACGCCCGCCTTGAGCGCGCCGAGGAACGTGGCGCAGAACATCGGCGAGTCGTCCATCAGCATGCACAGCCGCGCGCCGGGAGACACCCCCGCGCCGCGCAACGCCGTCGCGACGCGCGCGCTGAGCTCGGCGAGCTCGGCGTAGCTCACCGTGCGCCCCGCCTGCAAGATCGCGGGCCGCGAGTGCAGCGACGCCTCGCCCGCGCGGGCGAGCAGCACGTCGACTGCGTTCAGGGCACCCTCCATGTCTCGTCGATCCCCAGGGTGTAGCTCCCCCGGTCGCGTGTCAGAAAATCGCGAACCGCTCCCGGTACGCGCGAAGCGGCCAGCGACCGTCGCAGGATAGCGCGAATTTACGCATGAACGGGTGTTGCGCTCCTGGTACGGCGCTCAATGCGCGCCTTTGACCGCCGTCATGCGCAGGTCGAGGCCCTCGATCAGATCCTTCGCCCGCGCCAGGTAGTTCTCGCGCATCTCCTCGCACTTGCGCAGCTCGAGCCCGAATTTGCGATAGGCCTCGTTGTTCTTCGAGCTCGCCGCGCTCTGGTACTGCGGCGACTGCTTCAAGACCTCCTCGATGCTCTTCACTTCCGGGTGGGCGGACATCGTTCGTTGCTTTCCCGACAGGTCAAAGAATCGGATCGCCGGAGAATGCCTCGAGATCGGTCACGAGGTCGGCGTAATACGGCTCGAACACCTCGATGCCCTGCGCGAAACCCGCGAGATCGTAACCGCCCTGGGGCTGCAGCAACCGGTGCGCCGGGCGTGCCTGCGTGAATACGAACACCTCGCGGCCGCGAACGCCGAACAGCTGCCCGCTGATCCCCGTCGCGGCGGCCGAAACGAGGAAGCTCACCAGCCGCGCGACATAGAGCGCAGGCACCTTGAGCGCCTTCTCCTTGTAGGCTGTCTGCGTGTCGTTAGCCGGGCGAATGCTGGCGGTGACGCGTGTCGCGGCGAACGGGGCAACCGCGTTGCAGCGGATTCCGGCGCGCGCCAGGTCGTGCGCCACCACGCGCGTCAGGCCGAGCAGGCCCGCCTTGGCCGAGGCGTAGGCCGACTGGCCGAAGTTGCCGTAGATGCCCGCCGAAGAAACCATGTTCACGATCGCACCGGGCGGCCGACCCTGCCGCGCCTGGTCGCGCATCACGGGCGTCGCCGCCGAGAGCATGCGATAGGCGCCGGTGAGATTGGTGCGTAGCACTGCGTCCCAGGCCGCCGGATCGGACTTGAAGATGAATGCGTCGCGGATAATGGCCGCGTTGTTGACGACGATGTCGATGCCGCCGAAACGCTCGAGCGCCAGGTCGACCGCGGCGCGCGCAATGTCGGGGTCTGCGACGTCGCCGCACACCGCCGCCGCGCGATCCATGTGCCGCGTGGCTCCTTCGGCGAGCCTTGGCTCGACGACTTCGCCCGAGATCGACACCCCGGCGTCGAGCACCACCACGCTCGCGCCGAGCGCGATCAGGTCTTCGACGATCGAGAGGCCGATGCCTTGTGCACCGCCGGTGACGATCGCCACCCTTCCCTTCAAATCCATGCTGTCCTCACGTTTGGTTGCAGAACGCGTCGGGGTGAGTTTGAAAGTCAAACTGACCGGCGTCAAAACAAAATCAGCCCGACGGCAATGAAACAGCCCGACGGTGAGGCGCCGCGCCGGAGCGCGCTGCCGCGCTTGATCGGCTATTGGTTATGCCTGGCGCAATGGCAGGCGCATTTAAAAAACTCGGCGGGTAAAAAAAACGGGGCCGAATGGATCGGCCCCGTGACTGCCTTGGAGAAGTCGATCAGTAGTTGTAGGCCTTTTCGCCGTGGTCCGCGAGATCGAGGCCTTCTTCCTGCGCATCGTCGCTGGCGCGGATGCCGATGGTGTGCTTCAGGATCAGCAGGATCACAAAAGCAACGAGTCCCGACCAGACGAGCGTGATGCCGATGTCCCAAAGCTGCGCGACGATCTGCGCCATGGCGTCGAAGTCGCCGACCTTGTTGGCGACGTAGTCATACACGCCGGTGCCGCCCAGCGCCGGATTGACAAACATGCCGGTCCCCAGCGAGCCGAGAATCCCGCCGATGCAGTGCACGCCAAACGTGTCGAGGGCGTCATCGTAGCCAAGCCACGCCTTCACCTTGGTGACCGCAAAGAAGCAGATTACGCCGGCGACGGCACAGGTGACGAAAGCGCCGATCGGGCCCACGAAACCCGCTGCCGGCGTAATCGCTACCAGGCCCGCGACGATTCCGGAGCAGATGCCGAGCAGGCTCGGTTTGCCCTTGACGATCCATTCCGTCAGCGCCCAAGCGACACCCGCCACCGCCGGCCCGAACAGCGTGTTAAAGAAGGCGAGTCCGGCGGCGCCACTGGCCTCCAAGGCCGAGCCTGCGTTGAAGCCGAACCAGCCCATCCACAGCATCCCGGTGCCGATGGCGGTCATCATGACGCTGTGCGGGGGCATTGGCACCCTGCCGTAGCCCTTGCGCTTGCCGAGCATCAGCGCGCATACCAAAGCGGCGATGCCGGAGTTGACGTGCACCACGGTCCCGCCGGCGAAGTCGAGCGCACCCTTCTGGAAGAGGAAGCCGGCATGACTGTTGGCCAACTCCGCCGCCTTTGCGCTCGTATAGGCATCCGGGCCATCCCAATACCAGACCATATGCGCGACGGGCAGGTAGGCGAAGGTGAACCACAGGACGCTGAAGAGGATCATCGCCGAGAACTTGAAGCGCTCACCGTAGGCGCCGGCGATCAGCGCGACCGTTATGGCGGCGAAGGTCAGCTGGAACATGGCGTACACGAAATCCGGCAGGTACTGTCCCTTGCTGAAGGTCGCGGCGACCGCCGTGGCCGGGTCTTCGCCGAGCATGAACAACTTGTCAAGAGAGCCGATGAAAGGGTTGCCGGCGGTGAACGCAGCGCTGTAGCCGTAAATGACCCACAGCACCGCAACCACGCAGAAGATGGCGAAGCTCTGCATCACCGTCGACAGTGCGTTTTTCGTGCGCACCATCCCGGCGTAGAACAGCGCGAGACCCGGCACGGTCATCAGCAGAACGAACGCCGTTGAGGTCATCATCCAGGAGACGTCGCCCTTGTTGCAGTCGAACCCCTTGTCGCCGCATTTCGGCGCGGCGGCCGGTGCTGCCTGCTCGGTTGCGGCAGCGCCTGCCGGCGCCGATGCAGCCGCGGGTGCGGCAGCCGCGGCCGGTGCGGCCGTGGGTGCGGCGGGCTTGTCCTGCGCGTGGCCGACGCCAGTGAAGGCAAGCGACGCCGTGAGCGCGAGGAGCGCGATCAATCTTTTCATGTCCATCTCCCTAAAGCGCTTCCGCATCGGTCTCGCCGGTGCGGATGCGAATGACTTTTTCCAGATCGAAGACGAAAATCTTGCCGTCGCCGATCTTGCCGGTGTTGGCCGCCTTCTCGATCGCCTCGATAACCTGATCAAGGATGTCCGTCTTGATCGCAGCCTCGACCTTCACCTTGGGCAGGAAATCGACGACGTACTCCGCGCCGCGGTACAGCTCGGTATGGCCTTTCTGCCGCCCGAAGCCCTTCACCTCGGTCACGGTGACCCCCTGAACGCCGATCGCCGAGAGGGCTTCGCGCACCTCGTCGAGCTTGAACGGCTTGATGATTGCGGTGACTAGTTTCATGTTGGCTCCTTGGCCGCAGGGGCGGCGCGCGCCGCCCGCCGCGCGCCTTTAGAACGTTTTGCCGAAGGTGACGAGCAGGCGACCCTTACCGGCGTCGTACGTGCTGCCGGTCGAGGGGTTGACGAAGCAATACGGCTCGGCGTTGTCGCAGTTCGCCTTGGCGTTGGTGTCGGAGTAGTACAGGCCGAGCGTTCCGACGCCCAGGTCCTTGCTCACGCCGAGCTTCCAATCGGTATAGCTGGCGTCGCTAAAGCCATGAACGTCCTGGTAGCCGACGTGGCCAATCAGCGAAAAGCCGCTCCCCATGTCGTAGTTGCCGGTGAGGTCCCAATAGCCGCTGCCCTTGGAGTCCGCTCCCGTCGTCGGATTTTTCCATCCGAACAAGTTGGTCGTGCTGTACGAGTATTTGCCCGTAAGCCACTTCCAGCTCAATGCGCCGTAGACTTCAGTGGTGTCGGGCTTGGGGTCCGGTTTGCCGGTGCCCGGGTAGTTGTAGGTCAGCACGCCGACGTCGAAGCCGAAGTCCTTGGCGAAGCTTCCTTTGTAGCCACCGTAGATGTCGGCTTCGAGGCTCGAGCTCGCGCCCGGCACGGCATCGCTGATCCAGCTGATGTTCGATTCCCAGGTGCCGAGATAAAAGCCGCTCGAGTGAGCATAGTCGAAGCCACCTTGAATGGCTGGTTTGCCCCGGGTCTGAGCGATGCCGCGATACAGGTACTCGGACGCGAGCGACACGTTGCCGGTAAAGGTGTGCGGCGACGTCGCAGCCTGCTGAGCGGAGGCGAGGATGGGGGCGCACATGGTGGCGGCGGCGGAAAGGGCGAGAGCAGTCTTGCGCATGGTGAACATCTCCAAGAATGAATAGATTGAGAAGAGCCCATGCCGGTTTAGCACGTCCTGTGCCAGTAATTTAATCTTTAGTTATCAACGAATTGAGAAGAAAGTGCTGCGGTGCCGCAAGCCCTGCGCACCAATTGGGGGCGTCATTTGGCGGGGACGCGAGAAAGTGGTGCAGAGGCCAGGCGTGCTAAATTGGCCGCGGCATCTTGCGTGCGGAGCCAATGATCGACCGACACCTGATTGACGAGCTGCGCGAGCGCATCTCGCAGGCCGTGCGCGACGGACCGGCGCCCGACTTGGAGAAGAATCTGCGCGTCCTGCTTTCGGCGTTCTTCGACCGCTTCGATCTCGTGGTGCGCGAGGACTTCGAGGTGCAGAAAAGGCTTCTCGAACGCGCGCAAGCCAAGCTCGGCGCCCTCGAATCGCGGGTGACCGAGCTCGAGTCGCGTCGCAACACGCCGAGCGCCGGGTAAACCCGAGGTCGCCGAGCTGCGTTTGTCTTCTCATGGCGGCGCGCGACTGGCGCCGCGGGGAGGATCATGCCGTTGGCGGTGGTGGCGAGCCGTGCGCTCGCAGGAATCGATGCGCCCGAGGTCACGGTCGAGGTGCATCTGGGCCCGGGTCTGCCGGCGTTCCACATCGTCGGTCTGCCCGATGCCGAGGTGCGCGAGGCCAAGGACAGGGTGCGCGCTGCGCTGAACCACGCGCACTTCGATTTTCCCGCGCGGCGCATCACGGTAAACCTCGCTCCGGCCGATCTGCCGAAGGACTCAAGTCGCTTCGACCTGCCGATCGCGCTCGGCGTGCTCGCGGCGAGCGGCCAGCTGGCTCCCGAGTCGCTCTCGGCGCACGAATTCGCGGGCGAACTGTCGCTCACGGGCGAGTTGCGACCGGTCAGGGGCGCACTCGCCATGGCGCTCCAGGCGCGAAGCGCCGGACGCGCGTTCATTCTGCCCGCGGACAACGCGCCCCAGGCGGCATTGGCCGAGGGCGCGTGCGTGCTGCCGGTGCGCACCCTTCTGGAGGTCGTCGCGCACCTGACCGGCGAGGCGCCGATCGCGCGCTACAGCGCCGACGCCCTCGCAGCGCCGCCCGCCTACCCCGATTTCGACGACGTGAAGGGCCAACACCAGGTCAAGCGAGCACTCGAGGTCGCAGCGGCCGGGAGCCACAGCGTGCTGATGGTCGGGCCACCCGGCACAGGAAAGTCGATGCTGGCTGCGCGCTTTCCCGGGATTCTGCCGCCGCTGTCGGAAACCGAGGCGCTCGAGGTGGCCGCGATCCAGTCGGTATCGAGCGCGGGCTTCGATGCCGCGCACTGGGGCGCGCGCCCTTTCCGCGCGCCGCATCACAGCGCCTCCAGCGCCGCGCTGGTCGGCGGCGGGAATCTGCCGCGCCCAGGAGAGATCTCGCTCGCGCACCACGGCGTGCTGTTTCTCGACGAGCTGCCGGAATTCGACCGCGACGTGCTCGAAGCATTGCGCGAGCCGATGGAATCCGGGCGTGTGTCGATCGCGCGCGCGGCGCGTCAGGCGCAGTTTCCGGCACGCTTCCAGCTGGTCGCAGCGATGAACCCGTGTCCATGCGGCCATTGCGGGTCGCCCGCCGGGCGCTGTCGGTGCACGCCCGAGCGCATCGCGCGCTACCGGGGGCGGATTTCAGGTCCGCTTGCCGACCGCATCGACATCAAGCTGGAGGTGCCCGCGCCGCGCGACGCGGAACTGGTGGCGCCCCAGCCGGGCGAGCCCACGAGCGCCATCCGCGGGCGGGTATTGTTGGCGCGCACGATGCAAATCGACCGCCAGGGCAAGCCCAATGCGCTGCTCGAGACGCGCGAAATCGACCGCTACTGTGGCACCGACCGCGACGGCGACAAGCTGCTGCGCCACGCGCTGGCGCGCCTGCTGCTCTCGGCGCGCGCCTACCATCGGGTGCTACGCGTCGCGCGCTCGATCGCCGACCTTTCGGGCTGCCGCACCATCGCCGCCGAGCACATCGCCGAGGCGATCCAGTACCGCAGGCTCGACGCTTCGTTCTAGGGCGCGTCTGCTAAAGTCGTCCGCGCATGGCGACTTACGCGATCGGCGACGTCCAAGGCTGCCACGACGAGCTGCAGGCGCTGCTCGCGCGCATCGGGTTTGACCGCGCGCGCGACCGGCTATGGTTCGTCGGTGATCTGGTCAACCGCGGGCCGAAGTCGCTCGAGGTGCTGCGATCGGTGCGTGATCTAGGCGACGCGGCGGTGGTGGTGCTAGGAAATCACGACCTGCACCTGATTTGCCTGCACGAGGGGTACGCCAGGCGCCGCGAGGATGACACGATCGACGCGCTGCTCTCCGCCCCCGACGCGAACGAACTGATCGGCTGGCTTCGCACCCGCCGCATGATGCACGTCGACGGTGCCTACGCCATGGTGCATGCGGGGCTGTTGCCCGGATGGTCGATCGACAAGGCCCTCGGATTGGCTGGAGAGGTCGAGACGGCCCTGAGCGCAGCCAACTATCGCGATTTTGTCGCGCACATGTATGGGGGCACGCCCGACCGTTGGGACGACGCGCTCGCGGGTTGGGACCGCTTGCGCGTCGTCGTCAACGCCATGACGCGCATGCGCTTCTGCACGCCCGACGGCGTCATGGACTTCCATGCCAAGGGCATCGAGCCGCCGACCGGGTTCGCGCCGTGGTTCGAATTGCGCGCCGGGCGCGCGGAACCGGCGATCGTTTGCGGGCATTGGTCTGCGCTCGGCCTGAAGCTCAGCTCGCGACTGGTGGCGCTCGACACCGGTTGCGTGTGGGGCGGCTCGCTCAGTGCGTTACGTCTCGAGGACCGCCGCCTGGTCCAGGTCCCTTGCGCCGCCTATCGACCGCTCGATGTGAGCCAAAGACCGGAGGAATTATGAACGAGTGCATTTTTTGCAGTATCGTGGCGGGGAAGGTACCGGCCACGCGCGTGTACGAGGACGCGCACACCCTCGCATTCATGGACATCGGCCAGGTGAATCCCGGCCACGTGCTGGTTGCCGTCAAGGCCCATGCCGGGAATCTCTACGAGCTCGATGACCAGCAGGCTGCCGCCGTCTCGCGCGCATGCGTGCGCGTGGCGCGCGGCATACGCGTCGCATTCGCGCCGCAGGGCCTTTCGGTCTATCAGGCGAACGGCAAGCCTGCCGGACAGACGGTGTTCCACTACCACGTCCACCTGCTGCCGCGCCACGAGGGCGACGGGATGGAGCTCACGTGGCCAGTGAAAAACCCGCCGCGCGACAAGCTGGAGGAGTACGCGACGAAGATCCGCGCCGCATTGCTCTGACTTCGGCTCTATCCCCAAGGATTGAAGCCGAACGCGCTCTTGTATCGCTCCTCGATCTCGTCGCGCGACGGCGCGTGGTTCTGGGCACCGCGGTATGCGATCTTGATCGCGCCCATCACCGCGCCGAGTCGGGCGGTGCTCGGCCAGTCCCAGCCATTGGCGAGCCCGTAAAGGAGCCCCGCGCGATACGCATCCCCGCACCCGGTCGGGTCGACGAGCTTGTCTGCCTTGGCGCAGGGGACGTCGTGGCGTTTGCCCCCCGCATAGACCAGTGAGCCCTTCGCGCCCAGCGTAACCACCAGCGCCTTGACGCTTTTCGCCACATCTTCCAGCGTGCGGCCGGTCTTTTCCTCCAACAGCTTACCCTCGTAGTCGTTGACAGCGACGTAATCAGCCAGCTCGATGAACTCTACAAGCTCCGCTCCCGAGAACATCGGCAATCCCTGGCCAGGATCGAAGACGAACGGGACGCCGTGCCGCGCGCACTCGCGCGCGTGCTGCTGCATGCCATCCTTGCCGTCCGGGCCGATGATCGCAAGCGTTGCGCCGAGCTCGGCGCCAATGCTGTTTTCGTGCGAATGGTTCATGGCACCCGGATGAAACGCGGTAATTTGGTTGTCGTCGAGGTCGGTGGTGATGAATGCCTGTGCGGTGAACTGACCCTCGACGATCTTCAGCAGCCGCGTGCCGACGCCGAGCTTCTCGAAGCGCCGGAAGTACGGCTGTATGTCTTCACCGACGGTAGCCATCACCAAGGGCTCGCCACCGAGGAGCCGCAGGTTGTAGCCGATGTTGCCCGCAGTGCCACCGAACTCCCGCCGCATCTCCGGCGTCAAGAAGCAAACATTGAGGATATGCAGCTGGTCGGGCAATAAATGGTTCTTGAAGCGATCCGGGAACACCATGATGGTGTCATAGGCGATCGAACCTGTGACGAGAGTAGCCAAGGAATCTCCAGTGATTACGGAAAGAAGAGAAACAGCCGGAATCCGGTGGCGCGCACGCGGCTGGCGTCGAAGCGCATGCGTACGCTCACCTCGCCGCCCGGACCGATGCCCTGGGCCGTCAGCTGCTCGGCGCGCGCAGGATCGAGATAGTCTGACGGCTTGAGCACGCGGCGCACCACCGCCTGATCGGTTTCGTCGGTCAGCGTCAACTCCAGCTCCGGGTACTCCTGCGCAAAGCTCGCGCGATTACGGATCAGGGCGTTCAACACGATGACGTTCGCGGCGCCCGGCTCGGCCTGCAAGTCCGACGAATCGATGCTCATCAGATCGGAGCGATGCGGGAGCCGCAGGCTGCACCCAATGGTCTCGCAGGCCGCGGCAAGCTGCGGTCTGGCGGCCGGCAACACGAGCGCGATGTCGTTGCGGAAATGCAGCACGAGCTGGCCGGTGAGCGCTAGTAGTGCGAGCAGGGCCAGCAGGCCCCAAACGAACGCAAACCGCCGTACCGGCGCTTCGTCTTCGAGAAACTCCGGTACCTCTTCAGGCTCCCGTTGTCGCATGCGCGACGGTGAAGGGGACGAAGGGGGCGAAAGCGGCGCCGGGCGCGCCGGCGATTGCGCGGCCGGTCGCGCCGGAGCTGGCGGAGCTCGGCTTGCTGCCGGCGCTGCGAAACTGAGGTCGAGATCGAGTGTGGTATCGGCGGGCGCGGCGCTGCGGCGCGACGGGTCGAACAGCCCGAGCTGCGGCGACGGCTCGACCGCGAGCGGTGTGCCCTCCTCGCCCACCAGGCAGGACACCGCGTCGAATACGGTGGAGCATTTGCCGCAGCGCACCCTGCCGCTGCGCGCCACGAGTTGCGCCGGTTGCACGCGAAATGCCGTGCCGCAGTTGGGGCAGCGCGTGATGAGGCTCATGCGCGCCCGCCCTCGAGCAGCACCCAGCCTTCGTCGAACGCAGCCACGGCCAGATCAAATGCGGGCCGGTAGGCGGCCGCTACCTCACGCGCCTGCGCCTCAAGGATACCCGACAGGGCAAGCTTGCCGTTTATCCTGACGCGTGCGGTGAGCACGGGCGCGAGCAGTATGAGCGGGTTGGCGAGAATATTGGCTACCACCACATCGTAGTCGCCTGGCGGCAGCGCCTCCGGGGTCGAGACGCGCACCACAGCTTGGTTCGCACGCGCATTTTCCCGGGCCACTTTGAGCGCGAGGGAATCGAGGTCGACGGCGTCGACCTCGGCCGCGCCAAGCTTCGCGGCGGCAATCGCCAATATACCGGAACCGCATCCGTAGTCCAGCACGCGCTCGCCACCGCCGAGAACGCGCGCGAGAAAGTTCAGCGCGAGCCGTGTGCTTGGATGAGAGCCGGTGCCGAACGCCATTCCCGGATCGAGACGCACGACCGCTGCGTGGGGATCCGGCGGCTCGAGCCAGCTCGGGACGATCCACAGGCGCTCGCCAATGGACAGCGGCGCGAATTGCGACTGCGTGCGGTGCACCCAGTCGTCCTCTTCGACGCGGCTAACGTTGAATTGCGGCGGCGTCGCAAGCCTCGCCGCGCGCGCTGCCTCGACGACCAGTGCTAGCACGTCGACGTCCAGCGCGAGCAGCGCGCACACCCGGTTGCGCCGCCACGCGCTCGGGGCATCCCACGACGGTTCGGCAAAGCGGGCGACTTCCCCCGCGGTGCCGGCATCCGCATCCTCGATGCTGACCGACTGCGCGCCGCGTTCGAGCAGTGCTTCCGACAACGCCTCGGCCGCGGCTTCCTCGACGTCCAGCGTAAGGGACAGCCAGGGCATAGGTTTACTTGGCCTTGGGCTTTTGCTCCTGGGCGAGCTTTTGCTCGAGGTAATGAATCGAGACCCCGCCGCGCACGAAGCGGATATCGTTCAGCAGCTCGAGTTGCAGCGGGATGTTCGTCTGGATGCCCTCGACCACCATTTCGGAGAGCGCAACGCGCATGCGCCGGATGGCCTGCTCGCGCGTCGCTCCGTAGGCAATCACTTTTCCGACCATCGAGTCGTAATAAGGCGGCACGCTGTAGCCCTGGTAGACATGCGAGTCGACCCGGATTCCCGGTCCGCCGGGCGCATGGTAGGAGGTAATGCGTCCGGGCGAGGGCGTGAAACGGTATGGATCCTCCGCGTTGATGCGGCATTCGATGGCGTGACCGCGCAGCTGGATGTCCTTCTGACGAAAGGGCAGCTTCTCGCCCGCGGCGACGCGGATCTGCGACTGAACGATGTCTATGCCGGTGATCATTTCGGTTACCGGATGCTCAACCTGAATGCGCGTGTTCATTTCGATGAAATAGAACTCGCCGTCCTCGTACAGGAATTCGAACGTGCCGGCCCCTCGATATCCTATCTTGCGGCATGCTTCGACGCAGCGCTCTCCGATCTTGTCGCGCAGCTTCGCCGCCAGATCGGGCGCGGGCGCTTCCTCGATCACCTTCTGATGGCGCCGTTGCAAAGAGCAGTCGCGTTCGCCGAGGAACACCGCACCCTTATGGGTGTCGGTGAGCACCTGGATCTCGATGTGACGCGGATTCTCGAGGTACTTCTCCAGGTACACGGTGGGATTGGAAAAGGCCGCTTGCGCCTCGCTACGCGTCATCGTGACGGCATTCAGCAGCGCCGCCTCGGTGTGAACCACCCGCATGCCGCGCCCGCCTCCGCCTCCTGACGCCTTGATGATCACCGGGTAGCCGACCTTGCGGGCGATTCGCACGATCTCCTTCGGGTCCTCGGGCAGCGACCCTTCGGAGCCGGGCACGCACGGAACGCCGGCTTTGAGCATTGCCTGCTTGGCGCTCACCTTGTCGCCCATCAGGCGGATGTTGTCGGGGCGCGGGCCGATGAAAACAAACCCGGAGCGCTCAACCTTGTCGGCGAAGTCCGCATTTTCGGCAAGGAAGCCATAACCGGGATGTATCGCTTCGGCATCGGTCACTTCAGCCGCGCTGATGATGGCGGGAATATTCAGGTAGCTCTGCGCGGCGGGGGGCGGGCCGATGCATACCGATTCGTCGGCGAGCTTGACGTACTTCGCCTCGGTGTCGGCCTCGGAATGCACAACGACGGTACGGATGCCGAGCTCGCGGCAGGCGCGCTGGATGCGCAGCGCGATCTCGCCACGGTTAGCGATGAGGATCTTTTCGAACATTTATCCGATGATGAAAAGCGGCTGGCCGTATTCCACGGGCTGCCCGTTCTCGACCAGGATGGCCTTCACCGTGCCCGAGGCGTCGGACTCGATCTCATTCATCAGCTTCATCGCCTCGATGATGCATATCGTCTGGCCTTCCTTCACCGCCTCGCCCACCTCGACGAAGGCCTTGGCGTCGGGCGAGGGCGAGCGATAGAAGGTCCCGACCATGGGAGACTTCACCACGTGTCCCTCCGGCGGCGCCCCGGGGGCCGGCGCAGCCGGCGCGGCGGGCTTCGGCTCGGCCGGGGCAGCGGCGGGCGCAGCCGGCGGCACGGCGGAGGCCGGGCCCACGCTCAGGCCACCGCCCTTGACGATCTTGACCTTCTCCTCGCCCTCCGTGATCTCGAGCTCTGCAATGCCCGATTCCTCGACGAGGTCGATGAGCTTCTTCAGCTTGCGAAGATCCATGTGGACTCCCCCCTCCCCGGCGGGCATGCTTGGCGAACCGGAAGCGCTGACGCTAGGCTGCGCCCTCTTCTGCTAAGCGCCCGAGCGCATAGCTGAGTGCGAGGTCGTAGCCGCGGCTTCCCAATCCGCAGATCATCCCGAGCGCCACGTCGGAAAAATACGATTGGTGCCGGAACGGCTCGCGCGCGTGCACGTTGGACAGATGTACTTCGATGAATGGAATCTTGGTTGCCGACAGTGCGTCACGCAGCGCGATGCTGGTGTGCGTGAATGCAGCCGGATTGAAAATGATGACCCCCACGCCTTCGGTCCTTGCCTGATGAATGCGGTCGACCAGCTCTCCTTCGTGGTTGCTTTGGAAGGTCTGCAAACCTATCCCGGCGACACGTGCCGAGGTGTTCAACCGGCGATCGATGTCGGATAGCGTCTCGTGGCCGTAGATCTCCGGCTCGCGCGATCCGAGTAGATTGAGGTTAGGCCCATGGAGAATGAGGACGCTGCGGGCCCGGGATTTACGCTTTTTTTGCATTTTCGCTGCAGAACGCTGCATTTTACAGTTTTTTATGCGCGCGATTGCTCCCCGTTTGGCGGGTCGCTCGCGTTACGAGCGTAGGAGATCCCCTAGCATGCGCGCAAGCTCCGACTGATGCAGCGCGCCCAGCTTGTGCCCGACGATCGCGCCGTCCCTATCGAGGAACACAGTATAAGGCAGCGCCCCCGATGGGTTGCCCAGCTTTCGCATCAGTTCGATCGCCGAAGCATCGGCGACCAAGACCGGGTAGCTGATTTTGGTGGTTTTCGTAAATTCAAAGACGTTAGCAGCTGAATCGACGGCAATCCCTACAACTTCAAGGCCATTCTGGGAAAGTCTCCCGCGCTCGGATTCGAGTAGGGGGATTTCCTCACGGCAGGGGGGGCACCACGTTGCCCAGAAGTTGCAAAGGAGTACCTTGCCATGCCACTCGTCGATGCCGTGCAACTTTCCTTCTAGGTCGGTGAACCGCGCCGCTTTGAGCGCTGCGGCTCCCGACCGGGACCGCAGCAGACGCGGGGCGACGATGGCGCCCGCCGTTGCGGCGGCGAGACCGACGCCGCCCAGAATCAGCACATCACGCCGGCTGAGCGCCATCGCCGAGACGTCGGTCACCCGCGATCAGCATTCCCACTTCGCTGATGCTGGCGCGCTCCATGACCCGGCCGGCTTGTGAAGTCTTAAGGGCGATACGCTCGTCGCGCGGGTCGAATACGGAGAGCTTGAGCGGCGCACCTTGCCAGTTGAGCGATAAGACGGTTACCGCGTGCGCGCGGTCGCCGGAGTAGCGGCGTCCCTCGTGAGTGTCATAGGGGATGCCGCGGTCGAGGAGGAAAATCTCGACTTCTTTGGCGCTTTCGGGGAACAGCTGGAGGTCGATCTCCGCGTAGCGGCCCGCGATGCCGCGCAACACCGGCCCGGTGAGATACGGATTGAAGCGCTCGAGGGCCCGCATCGCGTCGAGCGCCACGCGACGCAGCTCTGCGATGCGCTCCTCGTGTTCGTCGGCCTGGTAGAGGGCGCGATAGGAGCGCAACTCCGCCTCGATTTCGTCGTTCGCAGGCAGCGCCTGGCTCTCGGCGGCGCCGAGCTGTCTCGCGGCCTTGCGCTTGGCGAGCGCGAAGTCGTCGATGCCGTCCTCGGCCATGATGCGCGCAGCGGCCGCCGCGATTCGCGCGCGGGTGCCGTTCTGCCGCGGTCCTTTGCGGCTCATTACAGCGCCTCTCTGGGTACGGGAGCGCGGACCACCGAGCCCCGATGACGCGCATCATAGCGCAGCATCGGCGGCGGGTCGGTATCGCGTAGAATTTGCGCCTTTTCTTTGCAAGTTCATGACCACTCACGTCCACATCCTCGGCATTTGCGGCACTTTCATGGGGGGCATCGCCGCCATCGCCAAGAGCGCCGGCTACCGGGTTACGGGTTGCGACGCGAACGTGTACCCGCCCATGAGCGATCAACTCGCCGCCCTCGGGATCGAGCTGATCGAAGGTTTTGGGGCGGAGCAGATCTCGCTCGCGCCGGACCTCTGGCTAGTGGGAAACGTAGTTAGTCGCGGCAACCCACTGATGGAAGCGATCCTCGATCGTGGGGATCGCTATATGTCCGCCCCGCAGTGGCTCTCTGAGAATATTCTGGCCGATAAGTGGGTGCTTGCTATTTCTGGAACCCATGGAAAGACGACGGTCTCGTCTATGGTGGCATGGATCCTGGAGTGCGCGGGCCGCGCCCCAGGCTTTCTCATCGGCGGCCTCCCGCACGATTTCCCCGTTTCCGCCAGGCTGACGGCCGCGAAGCACTTCGTCATCGAGGCCGATGAGTACGACACCGCGTTCTTCGACAAGCGTTCGAAATTCGTCCATTACCGTCCCCGGACCGCAATTCTGAACAATCTCGAGTTCGATCATGCTGACATCTTTCGCGATCTTGCAGACATCGAGCGGCAATTTCATCATTTCGTGCGAATCGTACCAAGGTCGGGCTTGATCGCGCTAAACGGTCAGGACGAGGCCCTGCAGCGGGTCCTCAAAATGGGCTGCTGGACCCCCGTCGAAACTTTCGGTGTCGAGACCGGCTGGCAGGCAAGCGAGGCCGATGCGCGGGGCAGCTTCGAAGTGGCTTGGCGCGGAACGCCGCTCGGCCGGATTGACTGGAACCAGCTCGGTGCGCACAACCGATTGAATGCGCTCGCCGCGCTCGCCGCCGCGCGCCACGCTGGGGTGGAGCCACGGTCGGCGATCGACGCGCTGAGCCGCTTTTCGGGGGTACGGCGACGCATGGAGCTGCGCGGCGTCGCGCGCGGCGTCACGGTCTACGATGACTTTGCGCATCACCCCACGGCCATACGCACTACGCTGGAGGGACTGCGCCGGGGTGTCGGGACGGCGCGCATCCTCGCCGTGCTCGAGCCGCGTTCGAACACCATGAAGCTGGGCGTCATGAAGGACGCGCTGCCAGCGAGCCTCGGCGCTGCCGACCGAGCCTACGTCTACGACGCGCAGCTCGGCTGGAGTGCCCAACAGGCGCTCGCGGGGCTCGGGGAGCGCGCGCGCTGCGTCGGCGACCTCGACCAACTGCTCGCCGCCCTCGTCCAGGACGCGCGCCCCGGCGACCACGTGGTCATCATGTCGAACGGCGGCTTTGGGGGGCTGCACGCGAGACTGCTCGAACGCCTGGGCCAGGGCGGCTGACATGGACCAAGGTACCCGAGGCCGGGAGACATGCGCGGATATCGGGATGATCGTCTATCTGCACGGGTTCAATAGCGCCCCCGGCTCGCACAAGGCGCGCACCCTCGACGCCGCCATGCGGGCGCGCGGCCTTGGGCGGCTATTCGCATGCCCGGCGCTGCCGCCCGCGCCGCAGGAAGCCGTGCGCGTCATCGAGGCGGAACTTGCGCGCCACGGTGAGCACCGAGTCGCCTTGGTCGGCAGCTCCCTCGGCGGCTTTTATGCGACTTACTTCGCCGAGAAGTACGGACTGCGCGCGGCGTTGATCAATCCGGCAATTGCGCCGTACATCGGCCTCGAGGCCTTCCTCGGCCCCCAGCAGAACCTGTACACAGGCGAGAACTACGAGCTGACGCGTGCCGACCTGGACGGCTGGCGCGCGCTCGCGGTGGAAACGGTGGACCCGGAGCGTTATCTGTTGTTGCTCGAAACGGGCGACGAGGTTCTCGATTGGCGTGATGCCGCGCGCAAGTACGAAGGCGCGCGCACCGTGATCCGCGAGGGCGGCGACCACACCATGCAGAGTTTTCCGGAGCACATCGACCGCATCCTCAGCTTCGCCGGTCTCGGCAGTCGCTGAGCGCGCATCGCCGCCTCTATATAATCCGCGTTTGACATGCGGCTGCCATGCACGTTTTGTACGAAGAGGACGGCGAATTCAAGGTCGGCGCGGTGCTCGCACAGGCACCGGCGTCATTGCAGGTCGAGGGCCCCCACGGGCGTCGCGCCAAGGTCAAAGCCGCCAACGTCCTGATGAGCTTCGAGCGTCCCGCTGGCGAGGAGCTGCTGGCGCAGGGCCGCGCATTCGCCGAAGGACTCGACACAGACTTTCTGTGGCAATGTTGCGGGGGCTCCGAGTTCGACTTCCGGCAGCTCGCGCGCGATTACGTCGGGCGCGAGCCCACGCCGGTCGAGGCCGCGGGCGTCTTGCTCAAGCTGCACTCGGCGCCCATTTATTTCCATCGCCGCGGGCGCGGCCGCTTCCAGGCGGCAAGCGCCGAAACACTGGAGCGCGCGCTGGCGGGCCTGGAGAAAAAGCGGCGCACGCAGGAGAAGATCGCTGACTGGCGGGCGCGCCTCGCACGGTTCGAGTGTCCGCCCGAGGTCGAGGCGCTGCGCGAGGAACTGCTGTACGCGCCGGATCGCAACAGGCCCGAAACGAAGGCCTTCGAACAGGCTTGCCAGGACTCCGGACTCACGCCGGCACGCCTCTTCGAGCGCTGCGGCCTATTGTCCGACAGCCACGACTATCACCTGAACCGGTTCCTGTTCGAATTCTTCCCCAAGGGCACCCGCTTCCCGCCGCACGAGGCACCCGCGCCCCCCGAGGATCTGCCGCTCGCCGAGGTGCAGGCGTTCAGCCTGGACGACATCGGCACCACCGAAATCGACGATGCGTTCTCGGTGAGCCGCGTGTCCGAAAACGAGCTGCGGATCGGCGTGCACATCGCGGCCCCGTCGCTCGGCTTCGCGCCGGGATCGCCGCTCGACGCGATCGCGCGCGAGCGCCTGTCGACGGCGTACATGCCGGGCACCAAGTTCACCATGCTGCCCGAGGACGTGGTCGCCGGATTTTCGCTCGACGCCGGATACGAGCGGCCGGCGTTTTCGCTCTACCTCAACGTCTCGGCCCGCGACCTTTCGCTGCGCGGCCACCATTCCCGCGTCGAGCGGGTGCGCATCGCTGCCAACCTGCGCCATGCCGAGTGCCAGGCCCTGAATGACGCATTCCAATCGGGGAGCCGCACGGGCAGTCCGTTCGAGGAGGAACTGCGCACGCTCTGGCAGCTGGCGTCGGCTCTCGAAGAAAGGCGCGGCAAGCCTAGCGTCAATGCCGGCATGCTGGACTACGTATTCCGGATCGAGGACGGCCGGGTGCGCATCGAGCCGCGACGCCGCGGCTCGCCGCTCGACAAACTGGTGTCCGAGCTGATGATCGTCTCCAACTCCACCTGGGGCGAGCTCCTCGCCGAGCGCGATATCGCGGCGATCTATCGCGTGCAGTCCTCCGGCAAGGTCCGCATGAGCACGTACCCCGAGGCGCACGAAGGATTGGGCGTGTCGTGCTACGCCTGGATGTCGTCCCCGCTGCGACGCTACGTCGACCTCATCAACCAGTGGCAGCTCGGCGCCTCGCTCGCCGGGCGCCGACCCCCGTTCGCGCGCAATTCCGAAGCCCTGCTTACGGCGATGCGGGCCTACGAGGTCACGCACGCGCGCTACGACGAGCACCAGCGCGCGATGGAGACTTATTGGTGCCTGCGCTGGCTGCTCCAGGAAAAGCTCGCCTTCATCGAGGCCGTGGTGTTGCGCGAAGGCATGGTGCGCCTGGAAGGCCTGCCGCTGACGTTGCGCGTGTCATCGTTGCCGGAGCTCGATCCGGGGACCCGGGTGCGGCTGGAGCTCGGGGAGATCGACCTGGTCGAGCGCAGCGTGGTCTGTACCTACCGTGAGACGCTATCGAGCGCCGCGCCCCGAGGCGATTTGCCTGCGCCCCAACAGGAATAAAAGCCCTAAAATAGTCGCATCGGACGGCGTGAGGGGATTTTGCAGGTAGCGATCGCGACAAACTTTTTTCGCCCGCCGGAATTCTGGATGCGGAGCGACCGCCAGACGCGCGTGCTCTACGCGTCGGTAGCGGTGTCGCTCCTTCTGCACGTGACGCTGCTCCTTACGCACTTTGGCTTTCCGCAGTCGCTGCGCTGGAAGGCGGCCAACCAGCCGCTCGAGGTGGTTCTGGTCAACGCGAAGACCGAGGAAAAGCCGCAGGAGGCCGACGCGCTGGCGCAGACCAATCTCGACCGCGGCGGCAACACCGACCAGGACCGGCAAGCGAAGACCTCGCTGCCGGTGACTGCGCCGAGGCACACCGGCAAGAATCTCGCTGCGGCGCAGCGGCGCCAGCGTCAACTTGAGGATCAGCAGCGGCGCCTGCTCGCGGAGGCGAGCAAGCAGCGTGCGGAAACGCCGAAGACCGAGCGGCTAGCGCCGGCCAAGGTGCCGACCCCTATGGTATCGGGGCGTGACCTCGCCGATCTGTCGCTCGCGGCGATGAAGCTGCAGGCGCAGATCGACAAGCGCATCGATGAATACCAGAAGCGCCCGCGCAAGAAATATATCGGCGCGCGCGCCAGGGAATACCGCTTCGCCCAGTACGAGGAGGATTGGCGGCTCAAGGTCGAGCGCATCGGCACGGTAAACTATCCACCCGAGGCGCGTGGCAAGATTTATGGCAACCTGCGCCTGACGGTCACGATTCGGCCCGACGGCAGCGTCGATACGGTCGAGCTTGATCGCTCCTCGGGTCTGAAGGTGCTCGACAAGGCCGCCTTCAAGATCGTGCGCATGGCATCGCCGTTCGCGCCATTTCCGCCCGACATTCGCAAGGACACCGACTTGCTCGTCATCACCCGTACCTGGTTCTTCGGGCAAGGCGACAAGATGTGGACCGAGTAGCGCATGTCTGCGCGCTATGCGGTGATCGGCAACCCGGTCGCGCACTCCAAGTCGCCCTGGATTCATGCCCAGTTCGCGCGCGCTACCGGCCAGGACATGGTCTACGAGGCCATCGAAGCCCCGCTCGATGCGTTCGCGCGGACCGTGGACAATTTTCGGGCTGGTGGCGGCCGCGGCGCGAACGTCACCGTCCCGTTCAAGGAACAAGCGTTTGCCTATTGCCGGGCGACGAGCGAGCGCGCGAGCGCGGCGCGGGCGGTCAACACGCTGGTGCTCGACCGCGGCGAGCCGTGGGGCGACAATACCGACGGGGCTGGCCTGATACGCGACCTCGCGGTGAATCTCGGCCTCGTCCTTGCCGGCAAGCGCGTGCTGGTGCTCGGCGCGGGCGGCGCCGCGCAGGGCGTACTGCAACCGCTGCAAGCCGCAGCCGTCGCGCAGCTTGTCGTGGTAAATCGTTCAGTCGAAAGGGCGCGCAAGCTCGCGGCGCGCCTTTCCGGGGTGGAGGCCTGCGGCTACACCGAACTTTCTGCGCGCGCATTCGACCTGGTGCTCAACGCGACCTCTGCGGGGCTCCGCGGCGAGTTGCCACCCTTTCCGCCCGGGGCCGGGCGCACGTTGTTCGCGCCCGGGGCGCTCGCCTACGATATGGTGTACGGGCGCGACACGCCGTTTCTCGCCTACGCCCGTGATGCCGGCGCACGCGTAAGCGATGGCGCGGGAATGCTGGTCGAGCAGGCGGCGGAATCCTTCCGCATCTGGCGAGGTGTGCGCCCGGACACGCAGGCCGTGCTCGCCGCACTGCGCGCGCATTGAGCGCCCGGCGCGAGCGGCGTTTCGCGACAAAGCTGCTGGGGTATGTGGCGGGCGTCGCGGCGCTGGCGCTGCTCTGCGTGCAGGCGTGGTTCTACCTTCAAGTGCTGTGGTGGAACACGCACGACCCGGCGATGAGCGCCTTCATGGAGGAACGGTTCGCGCAGATGCGCCGGGACGATCCGAAGGCGCGTCTGCAGCACGGCTGGGTGCCCTATGCGCGCATCTCCGCGAACCTCAAGCGCGCGGTAGTCGCCGCGGAAGACGCCAAGTTCATCGATCACCAGGGCTTCGACTGGGAGGCGATTCAGAAGGCCATCGAGAAGAACGAGCGCGAGGGTAGGGTAGTCGCAGGGGCATCGACCATCAGCCAGCAGCTGGCCAAGAACCTGTTCCTGTCCGGCGAGCGCACGTGGATGAGAAAGGGCGAGGAAGCGGTGATCACCTGGATGCTCGAGTCGACCATGTCCAAGCGACGCATTCTCGAGCTGTATCTGAACCTCGCCGAATGGGGCGAGGGAATCTTCGGGGCCGAGGCCGCCGCGCGCCACCACTTCGGCGTGTCGGCGGCGGCCCTGAGCGCCGAGCAGGCCGCCTGGCTTGCCGCCATTCTGCCCAGCCCTACTCGCTACGATCGTGGCCATACCACGCGCTATCTTGCCGGCCGGATGCGTACCATCCTTGCGCGCATGCCGGCGGCGCAAATTCCCTGAAGCGGCCCCGACCGCGGCTCAGATTCCGCCCGCCGCGCCCTTTAAATACAATGGGGCGCAGCCGGAGGCCTTCCGGCGCGACGCGCAGGCGACATGTCCGAACTGCTCACACGGCTTGAGATCGAGGACCTGAAGGAGAACCTGCGCGAGGTGCAGGAACTCCTGCACCGCCACGCGCTGGTCGAGAGCCTCGTCGGGCGGCAGGAAATGCCCAGGCGCGCGCTGGTCGAGCAGCTGGTGCACAAGCAGCATCTCGCCGAGCTGCGCGCCAAGCTCGATAAGCTTCATCCGGCCGACATCGCATACATCCTCGAGGCGCTGCCGCCCGAGGAACGACTCGTGGTCTGGGACCTGGTCAAGGCGGACCGCGACGGCGAGATCTTGCTCGAAGTGTCGGACGCGGTGCGCGAATCGCTGATCGCGAGCATGGACGCCAATGAGCTGGTCGCCGCGGCCGAAACCCTGGAAGCCGACGAGCTCGCGGACCTCGCGCCGGACCTGCCGGCCGAGGTTATCCAGGAGGTCGTGCAATCGCTGCCGGTGGAAGAGCGCGAGCGCTTGCGCTCGGCACTGTCTTACGCCGAGGGCACTGTTGGTGCGCTGATGGATTTCGAGATGGTGACCGTGCGCGAGGATGTCACGCTCGAGGCGGTTACGCGTTACCTGCGGCGCATGGACGAGTTGCCCGACCACACCGATCAGCTGTTCGTGGTCGACCGTGAGCAACGCCTGCGTGGCACACTGCCGCTCGCTCGCCTGATCGTCTCGGACCTGGAGGCCCAGGTGGCGACGGTCATGATGCACGAGCGCGTGACGCTGCACCCTGAGGATCGGGCCGAGGATGCCGCCCAAGCCTTCGAGCGCTACGACCTGGTCTCCGCGCCGGTGGTCGATGCGCGCGGCCGGCTGGTGGCGCGGCTCACCGTCGACGCCGTGGTCGACTACATCCGCGAGGCGAGCGCGGAATCGCAGCTCGCCGAAGCGGGTCTGCGCGAGGAGGAGGACATCTTCGCGCCGGTGCTGGACAGCTTCAGGAACCGCTGGTCGTGGCTGGCGGTGAACCTTGTTACGGCGTTCATCGCATCGCGCGTGATCGACGCCTTCGAGGGCTCGATCGGCAAGCTCGTGGCGCTCGCCGCGCTGATGCCGATCGTTGCCGGCATCGGCGGCAATTCCGGCAATCAGACAATTACGATGATCGTGCGCGCGCTGGCGCTGGGGCAGATACAGCAACCGTACTGGAGCAAGCTGCTGCGGAAGGAACTCGGCGTGGCGCTGCTCAACGGCGTGGTCTGGGGAACGCTGCTCGGCGTGCTCGCCTTCGCGCTCTACGGCAACGTCGCGCTCGGCGGCGTGATGGCGCTGGCCATGCTGCTGAACCTGATCCTCGCAGCGCTGATGGGCGTAGCCATTCCCTGGCTGCGCGCGCAGTTCGGCAAGGACCCCGCGGTCGGCTCCTCGGTGCTGATCACCGCCTGCACCGATTCCGGCGGGTTCTTCATTTTCCTCGGACTCGCTACGTTGTTGCTGGTTTGAGCAGCAGGGCCGAGGAGATGCGACGCACCGCGCGCCGCTGGCTCTTGAGCGCGTAGTCGAACACCCCGACGCGTTCGTCGAGGACCTGGCTCGTATAACTGGAGGCATCGGCCGGCGGCAGCTCGAGCCAGGCGTCTGCCTCGCCGTTGGAAGCGCAGATGCGCATGCCCTGCTTGCGCGCCAGGTGCATCATCGCGGCGTTCTCGCTAAGGCAATGCATGGAAAGCCTGCAGATGCCCCAGTTGCGCGCGTGCGTGTGGCTGCGCGCGAGAAGCGCAGCGCCGACGCCGCGACCTCGCCAGGCGGCCAGCACCGAAAGGCCGAGCTCTACATTCGCGTGACAGCGCGCGAGGTGCGCGGCCGCGACGAGCTGCAGCTCGTCGTCGAACACGCCGAAGACCGCGTCGACCTCGAAGTCGATGCCTGCGACGTAGTCGCGGATCGCCTGGTCCGGCAGGGCGACGCCGAAGCGCAACCGCCGGTCCTCGTCACCGAGCGCGAGCAAGTGCCGCTCGAGCGCATCGCGCTCGAGCCGCGAGAGCTCACGTGCAATGATTTGCATGGTGAACAGTGAGACAGCGAGCGATGCGCGAAGTTCGTGCCCGACGAATCAGGCTACAGCGGCGAACGCCGCGCGCGCTGCCTTGAGCGTGGCGTCGATCTCGGCTTGCCCATGGGCGGCAGAGACGAAGCCCGCTTCGTAGGCGGAGGGGGCAAGATAAACGCCGCGGTCGAGCATTTCATGAAAGAATCGGTTGAAGCGCTCGCGATCGCATTGCATGACTTCGGCGAAGCTCACCGGCGGCGTGGCGCGGAAATAAATTCCGAACATGCTGCCGATCGACTGCGCCGAAAAGATGACGCCGGCTTTCCTCGCTTCGGCCGAGAGCCCCTCGATCAGCGCGCGTGTGGTGCCTTCGATTTTCTGCTGGAAGCCGGGCGCCTCGACCAGGGCGAGTGTGGCAAGCCCCGCCGCCACCGCGACCGGATTGCCGGAAAGCGTACCGGCCTGGTATACCGGCCCGAGCGGCGCGATGCACTGCATGACATCGCGCCGGCCGCCGAACGCCCCCACCGGCAGGCCGCCGCCGATCACCTTGCCGAGCGTGGTGAGGTCGGGCGATATGCCGAAGCGCTGCTGCGCGCCGCCCGTGGCGACCCGAAAACCCGTCATCACTTCGTCGAACAGCAGCAACGCGCCGTGGCGGGTGCACTGCTCGTGCAGCGCCTCGAGAAATCCCGGCGCTGGCAACACCAGGTTCATGTTGCCGGCGACCGGCTCGACGATCACGCACGCGATCTCGGCGCCGCGCGCGGCGAACAGCGCGCGCACCGCGCCGATGTCGTTGTAGTCGAGCACCACGGTATGCGCAGCGGTCGCGGCCGGCACACCTGCGGAGCTGGGATTGCCGAAGGTCAACGCCCCCGAGCCCGCCTTGACGAGCAGGCTGTCCGCGTGGCCGTGGTAGCAGCCCTCGAACTTCACGATCGCGTCGCGTCCGGTGAAGCCGCGTGCCAGCCGAATCGCGCTCATGGTTGCTTCCGTGCCGGAGGACACCAGCCGTACCATCTCGACCGACGGGACCAGGCGGCAGATTGCCTCGGCGAGCTCGATCTCCGCTTCGGTGGGAGCGCCGAACGACAGCGCGCGCGCGGCGGCGGCCTGGACTGCGGCAACGACCGCGGGGTGGGTGTGGCCGGCCACCATCGGTCCCCAGGAGCCCACGTAGTCGAGATAGCGCCGGCCCTCGACATCCCAAAGGTATGCGCCCGCTGCACGCTCGAAAAACGGTGGCGTTCCGCCGACAGCGCGAAACGCGCGCACCGGCGAGTTGACCCCCGCGGGGATGCGCATTTGGGCGCGGGTGAATAGTTCTTCGTTGCGGCTCTTCATGCGAAAACGCTCGTTTGTCTGGCAAACAGGCTCGCGTAGGCGCGCGCTCGCGCGGCGATGTCGGGCGCGTCGAACAGGTCCGAAATCACCGCGATGCAGTCGGCGCCGGCTCGGATCACCTCCGCGGCATTATCCAGCGTGATGCCGCCGATGGCGACCAACGGCACGCCAAGCGCGCGTGCGGCACCGAACAACTCGAGCGGCGCGTGCACCGCGTCGGGCTTGGTCGCGGATGGATAGACGCTGCCGAAGGCGACGTAATCGGCGCCAGCGTCGACCGCCGCGCGCGCCAGATCGATACGGTCGTAGCATGAAGCGCCCAGCAACCTGCCGCCGAGCCGCGCCCGCGCGACGGCGATCCCGCCGTCGTCACGCCCGAGGTGCAGGCCGTCCGCACGGATCGCCAGCGCCAGCTCGAGATCGTCGTTGATGATAAGCGGCACGCCGCGCGCGCTGCACAGCTCGCGCAATGCGCGCGCTTCTGCTGCGCGCTGCGCCGCGCCGGCCGACTTGTTCCGGTATTGCAGCGCCGCCCAGCCGCCCAGGCGCGTGTGCTCGAGGGCCGCGCGCGCCCTGGCAAGCAGCGCCTCGCTGTCGGCCGAATCGGGCGTGATGGCGTAGAGACCGGCGAGCCTCATGTCTCTCCCGCGTCGGACTCGCTTTCGACCTCACGGGCCCAGAAGAATCGGTCCGGCAAGCTCTGACCCATGCCCGGGCGGAAGCCTCCCGCGAGCGCCTGCCAGGTGTACTCCTGCGCCTCGCGTACGGCGTCGGGCACGTCGAGCCCGTTGGCAAGAGCTGCGGCAATCGCCGAGGCGAGGGTGCAGCCCGAGCCATGGTAGCTGCCTGGCAGGCGCCGCCAGCGGTCCGCGCGCACCACACCCGCCTGGCCGTAGAGCGTATTGACCACCTCTGCCGTCGGCTCGTGCGTTCCCGTGGCGAGCACGTACTCGCAGCCGAGCGCGAGCAGGCGGCGCGCGCATTCGTCGAGGTCGCGGGCTTCGACCTCGCCCTCGTCCTCCGCGAGGCGGCGCAACTCCAGACTGTTGGGGGTGACAATGGTCGACTGGGGCACCAGCAACTCGCGCAGCGCGTCCACCATCTCGTCGGTCGCCAGCGCATCGCCCCGTCCCGAAGCGAGTACCGGGTCGAGGATCAGCGGCACGTCGGGATAGTCCGACACGATCTCGGCGATCACGGTGACGTTGTCGGGCGAGCCCAGCACCCCGAGCTTGAATGCGGCCACCGCCATGTCTTCAAGCAGGCGCCGGGCCTGGTCGGCGACCCAGTCGGCCTCGATTGGCAGCAGCCCTTCGACGCCACGCGTGTCCTGGACCGTTAGCGCCGTGACCACCGACAGCGGGTGACAGCCCATGCTCGCCAGGGTGAGCAGGTCGGCCTGCAGCCCGGCGCCCCCGGTGGGGTCCGATGCTGCGAAAGTGAGCACGATCGGTGGAAGGGAGGGCATGCTGGAGGCCAGGCGCCGAAGCGTTACGCGCGGCGGAATACGCTAAGATGCCGAGCCATTTTAACCCACCTCTCATAGTCCTAATGCCGGAGCAAGAACAGACCTACCGAAGCTGGATGTGCCTTATCTGCGGGTTCGTGTACGACGAGGCGGCCGGGCTCCCCGACGAGGGCATCGCGCCCGGAACGCGCTGGGAGGACGTGCCGATAAACTGGACCTGTCCGGAGTGCGGCGCCCGAAAAGAAGACTTCGAGATGGTTGAAATTTGAGACCAGCATTAATTCACGCTCGGCGCCCGGCTGCTTCAACTACACTCTGAAGTCCGGGGCGGGGGAGGACATGGCGGGCAACGCGGCATTGGCGGGCATTAAAGTCATGGTGATCGACGATTCGAACACCATTCGCCGCAGCGCCGAGATATTCCTGTTGCAGGCCGGCTGCGCCGTCATTCTCGCCGAGGACGGCTTCGACGCGCTGGCCAAGATTGCCGACCACCAGCCCGACGTCGTGTTCGTCGACATCATGATGCCGCGGCTGGATGGCTACCAGACCTGCGCGTTGATCAAGAAAAACCCCAAGTTCGCGGCTACGCCGGTGATCATGTTGTCCTCAAAGGACGGACTATTCGACCGCGCCCGCGGGCGCATGGTGGGGTCCAACGAGTACCTCACCAAGCCATTCACCAAGGACAGCCTGATCAGGACGGTCGCGGCGCACGCGCCGGCGCGCGCGGGCGCCGCCGCGGCGAGCGGCGAAGGCGCTTGATCGACGGAGGACACCCCCGCATGCCCATCAAAAAAATTCTAGTGGTCGATGACTCGCCGACTGACCGGCAGTTCCTGCTCGAGGGCCTCTCGAAGCTGGGCTACCAGGTGGTGCTGGCCGACAGCGGCGAGCAGGGGATCGCCAAGGCGAAGACGGAGATTCCCGATCTGGTCCTGATGGACGTGGTCATGCCCGGGACCAACGGTTTTCAGGCGACGCGTCAGATCGCGCGCGACGAAGCCACCAAGCACATCCCGGTGATCATGTGTACGTCGAAGTCGCAGGAGACCGATCGTATCTGGGGCCTGCGCCAGGGGGCCAAGGATTACGTCGTCAAGCCGATCGACATCGCGGAGCTTGCCGCGAAGATCGCAGCCCTGAAGTGAGCAACATGGCAAAGCGCGTCAGCTTGAGGGAATTCCAGGAGGGCCTGGCGAACCGCCTCAAGGCTGCCGCCGGCGAGCCCACGTCGAGCGCCCGTCTTTCGTTCGAGGCCGGGGGAAGCCTGTGGCTGCTGCGGCTCGAGAGCTCCGGTGAACTGCTGCCGGTACCTCACGTCGATCCGGTGCCGCTCACGAGGGAGTGGTTCCTTGGCGTGGCAAACGTGCGTGGGGTACTTTTTGGCGTCACGGATTTCTCGGCGTTCCTCGGCGGCGCGGCAACCGCGCGAGGCTCCGACAACCGCCTGCTGCTCATCGGCCAGCCGCTGGGCATCAATGCCGCACTGCTGGTGACGCGCTTGACCGGTCTGCGCAACCTGACCGAGTTCGGGCGCGCCACGGACGACGATGGTCCCGGCGCGCAATGGACCGACAGCATCTGGCGCGATCGGGACGGCCGCCTGTGGCGCGAGCTCGACGCCGGCAAATTGCTTTCGCACCGAGATTTCCTCGACGTCGCGGCGCCCTGAGATTCTGGGAGGAATCATGGAATTGAAGTTGCCCTTCAGCTTCGGACGCGGCGCGGCCGCGGACCGCGCGGACAAGTCTCCACCACCCCTGGCGAAGCGCCTGGCCGGTGCCGCGGGCACCGCGCAACGCAAGCCGCTCGCCATGCTGCTGCCGGTGTTTGTGGTGCTGCTGATCGGCACCGCGATGCTGGTCTGGAGCAACTATCAATTCTCGAAGCACGGCACTCAGTACATCGCGGACGCCGGCCAGCTGCGTATGCTTTCGCAGCGCCTGGCGAAGGCGTCGCTGCAGGGACTGCTCGGTAATCCGTCCGCGTTCAGGCAGGTGCAGACCAGCCGCGACGCGTTCGCGACCATCCTCGACCGGCTGCAGAGAGGCGGCACGGTGGCGGGCGACGCGCTGCCCGCGAGCCCGGCGAGCGCGCAGCCCGCGCTGCAGGCGCTGGCGAGGGAGTGGCAGCGCACGGAGCGCAACGCGAGCACGCTGCTCAGGGAACAGCAGGTGCTGGTGGGGCTGGGCAACGCGGTATCGCAGTTGAGCGGCGCCAATCCGCGGCTGCTAGACTTGGCAGAGCAGGTACAGACGCTCAAGCTGCAAGCCGGCGCGGCAACGCGCGACATCTCCGCCGCCGCCGAGCTGGTCATGCTGACCCAACGCCTGGCAAAGAACGCCAACGCGCTGCTCTCGGGCGAGAGCGTCGACCCGGAAGTGGCGTTCCTGCTCGGCAAGGACACGAACGAGTTCCGCAGCACGCTGCTCGCCATGCAAAACGGCAGCGCGTCGCTGCGCCTGAACGCGACGCGCGACCCGGCCGCGGTGGCGAAGCTCGAAGAGCTGGCTCAGGCGTTCAAGGGTTACCAGGACTCGGTCGCCTCGATCCTGGGCAACATGCAGCGACTGATTGCGGCCAAGCACGCTGCGTTCTCCATATTCAATGATTCCGAGACCCTGCTCGGCGCCACCGAACGGCTCGCCAGCGAGTACCAGGCGAGCCTCGCGCAGGACAAGACCGTATACGTGATCGTCCTGCTGGTGGTGCTGATGGTGATCGTCCTTGCGCTGATCGCCTACGTTTTCGTCAACGAGGAGCGCGCCCGCCGCGAGCAGGCGGAGATCCAGGAGAGCTCGGTCAAGCACCAGAGCGACCAGAACCAGGAGGCGATTCTGCGCCTCATGAATGAAATGCAGACCTTCGCCGAAGGCGATCTCACGGTGCGCGCGACCGTTACGGAGGACATCACCGGCGCGATCGCCGATTCGGTGAATTTCGCGATCGAAGAATTGAGAACGCTGGTCGGCCGCATCAACGTGGCGGTCGAACAGGTGACCTCGGCCACCGAGTCCGCGCAGCAGACTTCGACGCAGCTGCTCGCGGCGGCGGAGCGGCAGTCCCAGGAGATCCGAACCACGGGCTCGCAGGTGCTCGGCATGGCGCGCGCGATCAATCAAGTCTCGGCGAGCGCCACCGAGTCGGCCGAAGTGGCACGCGCGTCGCTGGCGGCGGCCGAGAAGGGGCAGCAGGCCGTGCACAACGCCATATCGGGCATGAACGGAATTCGCGAGCACATCCAAGACACGGCCAAGCGCATCAAGCGCCTGGGCGAGTCGTCTCAGGAGATCGGCGAGATCGTCGAGCTGATCTCGGACATTACCGAACAGACCAACGTCCTGGCGCTGAACGCCGCGATCCAGGCCGCCTCGGCGGGCGAGGCCGGGCGCGGCTTCACGGTCGTCGCAGAGGAGGTGCAGCGCCTTGCGGAGCGCTCCGGCGAGGCCACCAAGCAGATCGGCGCGATCGTGCGCACGATTCAGACCGACACGCAAGACGCGGTCAGCGCAATGGAAAAAAGCACCCAGGGCGTGGTCGAGGGCACCAGGCTCTCGGACGCAGCCGGACAGGCGCTCGCAGAGATCGGCGAGGTTTCGCGCCGGCTCGCGACGCTGATCGAGAACATCTCCCGTACCACACAGAGCCAAGCCAAGGCCGCTGGGGCGGTGGCGATCAGCATGCGCAACATCCTCGGCATCACCGAGCAGACCACCGACGGCACCAAGCGCACGGCGGCATCCGTGCTCCAGATCGCCGGGCTGGCACAGGACCTGAGGGGCTCGGTGGCTAACTTCAAACTCTGACCGGGTTGACGATCGCGCCCGAATAGCGATGAGTACCGCATTCGACATCGGGCCCCTCGGCTGGGTCAAAAGCGAGATCGACTCGTCGCTGGAGCGCGCGCGCGCCGCGCTCGACGCCTACGGCGGCCGCGCGGAAGCGCGTGGTGAGCTGCAGAACTGCCGCCTTCAACTGCACCAGGCCGCGGGTGCCGTGCAGATCGTCGGCCTGGAAGGCGTGTCGCGTTTCTTCGAGGAAGTCGAGGCGCTGGCGGAGGAGCTCGAGGCGGGTCGCGCGAGGGACGAGGTGAACGCGGCCGGGGTGCTCGAGCGCGCAATCGTGGCGATCGGCGCTTATCTGTCCGATTTGATGGACGGTGCGCCGGACCAGCCGCTCAAGCTGTTCCCCGCCTACCGCGCGTTATGCGAGGCGCGTGGCGCGCCGCGCCCCGCCGAGGCGGATCTGTTTTACCCCGACCTGTCGCTTGCCCCGCCGCCGCGCGACAAACCGGCGATGCGGCTGTCGCGGCAAGAGGCGGACAACTATCTGCGCGGCCAGAGCTCGCGCTTCCAGCGCGGCCTGGTGAAATGGCTGCGCGAGCCCGGCGACCGCGTGGCGCTCGAGGAGATGCTGGCGGCAGTCGACGCGGTGGAGCAGACGCAGACCATCCCCGTACAGCGGGCGTTCTGGTGGGCCTCCGGCGCGCTGCTCGATGCGCTCGCCAAGGGCGACCTGGCGCCCGAGTCCGGCGTGCGCAAGGTGGCCACGCGTGTCGAGCAGCAACTGAGGCGCTTGGCCGAAGGCTCGTCGTCGGTAGCCGAGCGCATGCTGCGCGAGGTGCTCTACTGGGTCGCGCGTGCGGGTGGCATCGGTAGCGCGGGGGCACGCGAAGCCGCGAGCCTGAGGGCGCTTACCGCGCGCCAAGCATACCGCCTCGACGGTTCGCTACCGCAGGAGGAGTCCGAGCCCGACGTTTCGCAGCGCATGTCGATATCACTCGCGTTGCGCGAGTCGATAGGCTACGCCAAGGACGCATGGGGCAGGTACGCCGCGGGCATCGAGACTGCGCTCGCGGCGTTTGCGCAGCACGCGCGCGCGATCGCCGAGCGCGGGCGGCGTCTCGGCAACCCCGATCTCGCCGCGCTCACGCTCGAACTCTCGCGCGCGGCCGGCCACCTGGAAGCAAGTCCCAGAGGCGCGGTAACGGAAGCCGTCGCGATGGAAGTGGCGACGGCCTTGCTGCTGGCAGAGAACGCCGCCGAAAACTACCGCAGTCTGCCGCCCGACTTCGACCTCGAGGTGAAGGTAATGCTGGCGCGGCTTGCTGTGGCGATCTTCGGCGCGGAGACGACCGGAGCGTTGCCCACGGCCAATCTGGTGGAGGAAATGACCAGACGCGCGCAAGCAAGGCTGGCCACGGTCAGCGCACTGGCCGAGATGCAGGGCAACCTGCACAAGATCGAGCAGGCGCTCGACGCCTATTTTCGCGATCCTGCGCGCGCCGGCGAGCTCGCGGCCCTCGATCCGCTCATCCACCAGGTAAGCGGCGCGCTCGACCTGCTGGGCGAGGAACAGGCGCGCGATGCGCTGGAGCGATGCGCCGCGCGCGTGCGCGAGTTTGCCGGCGCGGGAAGGCGCCCGGAGCTCGCCGATTTCGAGGAGGTGGCGCAAGTCCTCTCGGGGCTGGGCTTCTACATCGATGCCCTGCGTCACGGCAAGGCGGACTTCGCCGCCGCGATGCGACCGGTGGGCGCACCCGCTGCGATCGCGGAGCCAGACCAGACGGCGGCGCGCAGCCTCGAAGCCGAGCTGCGCAACAAGACCCGTGCGACACAGGCGCTGTACGAGGCGCTGCGCGCAACGCCGCAAGACGAGCGCATCAAGGCCGAGCTGAAGGACAAGCTCGCAGAGATCCGCGACGACGCGGAGCTCGTCGCCGACGCTGCGCTCGGTACCCAGGCCAGCGAGGCGCTGTCGCAGCTTGACTCGGCCGGCGCAGACCGCAGCCAGCGCTTGGCGATTTCGATGGCGGAGCTCGCGCCCCACCCGTCCGAACCGTCGGCCGAGGCGCAGCGCCTGAAGGACGCAAGCGAACAGGCGATCGATCAGGAATTGCTCGCCATTTTCCTGGAGGAAGCCGAGAGCGTGCTCGCGGCCATCGGCGAGAGCATGAATGAGAGCCGCGCCCAGCCCGGGTCGATCCAGCACCTAGTGACCATCCGGCGGGGTTTTCATACGCTCAAGGGCAGCGGCCGGATGGTAGGCCTCACCCATCTCAGCGAGGCCGCGCTGGCGGTGGAGCAGGTGCTCAGTCTCTGGCTGCAGGATGAGCGCGGCGCCACCCCCGAGCTGCTCGGGCTGATCGAACTGGCCCATGACGAATTCACCGATTGGGTCGCGCGCCTGCACAAGGGCGAGCCGCTGCCGGACCCCGCGAGCATCGTGGCCGCCGCCGAGCGCGTCCGGCGCGGAGAGGCGCCTGAAGCCGCGCCGGCCCCTGCCGAAGCCGTCGAACGGGAAGAGGAAGTCGTGATCGACGGAAAGTCGGTCTCGTCCTCGCTCTATGCGGTGTTCGTGAACGAGGCACGTCAGCACCTCGATACGCTCGATCGCGAGCTCGCGGCGACCGGCACATCGGGCAGCGTGCGCGATGAGCTGGTGCGCGCGGCGCACACCTTCGCGAGTATCTGTGGCACGGTGCAGATCGCGTCGATGCATGCACTGGGGTACGCGCTGGAGGGGGCGTTGCTGCGGCTGCGCGGCCGCGGCACGCCGGCGGATCCCGCGGAGCTCGGCTTGCTGGCGCGCAGCGTCGCGGCACTGCGTGACATGTACGCGGCGACCGGCGAGCGGCGTGCGCCTACCGCACGCGAGGACCTAGCTCAGGCGCTGGAAGCGGTCCCGGGCCGTCCCGAGGCGCCGACGCAGGCAACGCTCGTGGAGCCGCCGGCCACGGAGACTCTGGAGGAGCGCCGGCAGCGGCGACTCGACGACGACATCGACACCCAGCTCCTGCCGCTGTTCCTCGAAGAGGGGACGGAGCTGTTGCCGCAGGCCGGCGAATTGCTGCGTGCATGGCGCGCCGAGCCGACCAATCTCGATCGCGCCAAGGCGCTGCAGCGCGTACTGCACACCTTCAAGGGTAGCGCGCGCATGGCGGGGGTGATGAGCCTCGGCGAGCTGACCCACCACATGGAGACGCGGGTCGAGAACGCGATTGCGCTCAATCTTTCGCCGACGCAGCTGTTCGACGATCTCGATCTGTCCTTCGATCGCATCGGGGTGCTGCTGGAGCGGCTGCACAAACCGTTCGACGAGTCCGCGGCGGCGCGGCAAAGCGTCGAGGCGCCAGCTGCCGCGCCGGCGCCGGCTCCCGAGCTGGCGCTGGCGCGCGGAGTGCTGCGGGTACGCGCCGATGTCCTCGAAAAGCTGGTGAACGAGGCGGGTGAAGTCGCGATCACGCGCGCGCGGATCGAGGTCGAGATGCGCGCGCTCAAGACCGCGCTCGCCGATCTCACCGAGAACGTCGCCCGGTTGCGCGGCCAGCTGCGCGAGATCGACATTCAGGCCGAATCCCAGATGCAGGCGCGCGTGCGCCAGGCCGAGGAGGCGGCGCGCGAATTCGACCCCCTCGAGTTCGACCGCTTCACGCGCTTCCAGGAACTGACGCGCATGATGACCGAGAGCGTAAACGACGTCGCCACGGTGCAGCAGAACCTCACGCGCGTGGTCGACGACACCGACGCGGCGCTCTCGGCGCAGGCGCGGCTCAACCGAGAGCTGCAGCAGGATCTGATGCGCGTGCGCATGGTGCCCTTCGGCACCCTGGCGCAGCGTCTGCACCGCTTGGTGCGCCAGACGGCCAAGGAACTCGGCAAGCGAGCCGGCCTCGAGCTGCGCGGCGTCGGCGTGGAGCTCGACCGTTCGGTGCTCGAGCGAATCACCGGGCCGCTCGAGCACCTGCTGCGCAATGCGCTCACGCACGGCATCGAGGCGCCGGCCGAGCGCGCGGCGCGGGGCAAGTCCGAGAGCGGCGAGATCCGCCTCGACGTGCGCCAGGAGGGAAACGAGGTGGTGCTGGCGCTTGCCGACGACGGCGACGGCCTCGATCTGGAGAAGATCCGCGCGACGGCGCTCGAAAAGGGCCTCATCGGTGCGGCCGAGGAGGTGAGCGAGCGGCAGCTCGCCGACCTGATATTCGTGCCGGGGTTCAGCACCGTCGCCGAGGTGACCGAGATCGCCGGGCGCGGCGTCGGCATGGACGTGGTCAAGGACGAGGTGGGGGTCCTGGGAGGACGCGTCGAGCTCGAATCGACGCCGGGACAGGGCACGAGATTCGTGATCCGCCTGCCCCTGACGACCGCGGTCACGCAGACGGTACTGGTCAAGTCTGGCGCGCGCACCTACGCGCTGCCCGGAGTAATGGTCGAGCAGGTGCAGCAGCTTCGCGCGGAGCAGCTTGCGAAGCTGCGCGCCGCGGGGCACGCCGAATGGGCGGGACGTCGTTACCCGTTCGCCTACCTGCCCGAACTGCTCGGTGAGCCTGGGGCGCCGGACCACGCAGAGCGTCGCTACGCGCCGGTGCTGCTGCTGCGCTCGGGTGCCGAGTCCGTGGCGCTGCTGGTCGACGAGATGCTCGGCAACCAGGAGGTGGTGGTGAAGAACCTGGGACCGCAGCTCGCGCGCGTGCCCGGGATCTCGTCGGTCACCGTGCTCGGCAGCGGCGAGACCGTGTTGATCCTCAACCCGGTGCCGCTTGTGAAACGGCCGCGGCCGGCGCCAGCGCGCGGATATGCGCGGGCCCCCGCCCTCGAGGTCGCGCGACCCAGAGTCATGGTCGTCGATGACTCGCTCACGGTGCGAAAAATCACCGGCCGGCTCCTCGAGCGCGAAGGCTACCAGGTGGTGACTGCAAAGGATGGCGTCGAGGCGCTCGAGAAACTCTCGCTGGCAGTCCCGGACGTCATGTTGATCGACATCGAGATGCCACGCATGGACGGATTCGATCTCACCCGCAACCTGCGCGCCGACCCGAAGCTCGCCAATATTCCTGTCATCATGATCACCTCACGCACCGCGGACAAGCACCGCGCCTATGCGCAGGAGCTCGGCGTCAACGTGTTCCTCGGCAAGCCCTACCAGGAAGACGAGCTGCTCGGCCACATCGCCGGCTTCGTCGGCCGCTGAGCGATCAATTCGGCCTGACCGCTGCAAAGCTCTCCAAGGTGCGCTTGCGCGCCGTGACGTGATCGACGATCGGCGCGGGATACTGTTCGCCGATCACGCAGTCGGCGGCCCGCTGCTGCTCAAGCCCCATGGTCCAGGGCGCGTGCACAAAGCGCGGCGGCACGCGCACCACGCTTGCCAACGCAGCGCGTCGTCGTCGAAGCCCAGGGCGTCGTATTCGCGCCGGAAGGCGTGCGTAACGACGTCGGGACGGCTCGCAAGGATCATGAAGTAGAACTCGCGCCAGATGAGCTCCGAGAGCCAGGCCTGCGCGCCGGGATTACCGCGACGCCAAGCGTAGCCGGCGAGCTTGCGGATCGACACCGTGCCGAAGCGCAGGTGCAGCGAAAGGTGGGAAGTGCCCCTGAGCGCCGGATAATCGCGCTGCACATGGTAGTGGTCGATGCGGCGCTTGAAGTCGGCGAATAGCCGCGCGCCGCCCGTCATCCCGGTCGGGATCGCGAGCTGCGCGAGGTCGGTGCGCGCGAGGCCGATGGTCTCGAGGGTCGGCAGGCGCGCCCCGCGGGCGCGCGCCAGCCGCGATGCGTACCTCCCGTCCGGATGGGGCTTCACGTAGGACAAAGCGAGCTTCGCCAGCCACGCACGCTTGTAAAAGGTGAACACGCTGAAATCGCCGCCTGCGCGCGTACGCACTTCCTCGCACTCGAAGATCACCTGGTCCATGCGGGTGCGCCAGGCGATGCCCCCGCGCTCGAGCTCGCGCGCCACGTGCTCGTCGCGCGCGATGGCCGCCGGCTCGTAATCGCGGTTCGCGTAAACCGCCGCCGCACCCAGGCGCCGTGCCAGACGCGGGACCTCCGCGCGGGCACGGCCGTGCAGCACGTACAGACCGCCGCCGCGAGCTTCGAGCGCAGCCTTCAGCTCGCGTATGCTTTCCCAGATGAACTCGACGCGACGGTCGCTGCGCGTCGGCAGCGCGTCGAGGATTTCGATGTCGAAGACGAACGCGCAGTGCACCGCACCATACGCACTCGAGGCGGCGTGCAGCGCGGCATGGTCGGTGCTGCGCAGATCGCACCGGAACCAGACCAGCGCGGCGGAGTCCAACGGCATGCGGTAAAATACTGGCGAGCATGTCCTCGATCAATCTCACGCATCACTTTCTGATCGCCATGCCTAACATGGCCGATCCGTATTTTGCGAGGACGCTGACCTACGTGTGCGAGCACAACGACCAGGGTGCGCTGGGCGTGGTGGTCAATCGCCCGATCGACATGACTCTACAGGCGCTTTTCGAGCGCCTCTCGCTCACGCTGCGCGACAACGAGTTGGCCGATGCGCCGATCTTCTTCGGCGGACCGGTGCAGACCGACCGCGGTTTCGTGCTGCATGCCCCTGCCGGCAACTGGCAATCGACGCTCAGGGTGCGCGAAGCCATCGGTCTGACCACGTCCAAGGACGTGCTCGAGGCGGTTGGTCGCGGCGAGGGCCCGGCGAAGATTCTGGTCACACTGGGCTACGCCGGGTGGTCGGCGGGACAGCTCGAGCACGAGCTTTCGCAGAACGCGTGGCTCACCGTCGAGGCGAAGGACGCGATCATCTTCGACACGCCGGTCGAGGAGCGCTTGCCGGCGGCGATGGAGCTGCTCGGCATCGACTTCGCACGGCTGCAGGACGAAGCGGGCCATGCCTGAGCGGCAGATGCCTCGCCCGCGAAGCGCTCAACCACCCGCTCTCAGCCGCTTTTCCACCCTTGAAAGTTCCGGCACGGTGCTTGCGTTCGACTTCGGCGGGCGGCGCACGGGCGTGGCCGTGGGCGACGCGCGATTGCGCACCGCGCATCCGCTGAACGGCATCGCGGGAAACGCGGCCGAGCGCCTCGCGGCGATCTCAAAGCTGGTCGAGGAGTGGCGGCCGCAGCAACTCGTAGTGGGGTTGCCGGTCGCCCCTGACGGAGGCGAGCATCCGCTGGCCGGGGCCGTGGAGCGCTTCGCCCGACAGCTCGAAGGCCGCTTCGGGCTGCCCGTGGCGCGCGTCGACGAGCGCTACACTTCGGCCGAGGCGGAAAGCCGCGTGCGCGAGGCGGCCGGCGCAAGGCGCGCAGCGAGGGCCTCGCGCGCGCGCGAGCTCGATTCCTATGCAGCGCAGCTGATCCTGGAGCAATATCTCAATGAGCGTCCTGCCTGAGGCCGAACAGCTGTGCGCGCGGCTCCTTGCCGAGCTAAAGCCGCTCGTCGGGCCGAACTCCGCGATGATCGGCCTGTATACCGGCGGCGTTTGGCTGGCCGAACGGCTGCACGCGGGGCTCGCCCTGACCGAGCCGCTGGGAACCATGGACATCGCCTTCTATCGCGATGACTTTCACAAGCAGGGGCTGGCGCGCGATCCGAAGCGCACGCAGATCCCGTTTCCAGTCGAGGGACGCGACCTGCTGCTGGTCGACGACGTGCTCTACACCGGCCGCACCGTGCGCGCCGCGATGAACGAGCTGTTCGATTACGGCCGCCCGGCGCGCATCTCGCTCGTGGTGCTCGCCGATCGCGGCGGCCGCGAGCTGCCCATCTGCGCGCAGCACTGCGGGGCGAAGGTCGAGGTGCCGGCCGACACGCGCCTGCGACTGCGCCGTGGCGACGACGGAAAACTGAAGCTCGAGCTGGAACGTGCAGAGTAACCCGCAACTGAATGCAAACGGAGAGCTGCGGCACCTGCTGTCGATCGAGGGGCTGCCGCGCGACGTTCTCGGCAGCATACTCGACACCGCGGCGTCCTTCGTCGGCGTGACCGAGCGCGAGGTGAAGAAGGTCCCGATCCTGCGCGGCAAGAGCGTGTTCAATCTGTTCTTCGAGCCCTCAACGCGCACCCGCACCACCTTCGAGATCGCGGCCAAGCGGCTCTCGGCCGACGTCATCAACCTCAACATCGCGGTGAGCTCGCAGACCAAGGGCGAGTCGCTGCTCGACACCGTGGCGAACCTCTCGGCGATGCAGGCCGACCTGTTCGTCGTGCGCCACGGCTCCTCTGGAGCCCCCTACCTGATTGCGCAGCACGTCAAGCCGCACGAGCACGTGATCAATGCGGGCGACGGCCGGCATGCGCACCCGACCCAGGGCCTGCTCGACCTGTACACGATACGGCACTACAAGCAGGACTTCTCGCGGCTGAGCGTCGCGATCGTCGGTGACGTGCTCCATTCGCGCGTCGCGCGATCGCTGATCCACGGGCTGACGACGCTTGGTACGCCGGAGGTGCGCGTCATTGGCCCCCAAACGCTGCTGCCAACCGGCGTCGAGTCGCTCGGGGTGCGCGTGTTCCACGATATGCGCGAAGGCTTGCGCGGCGTCGACGTCGTGGTGATGCTGCGATTGCAGAGCGAGCGCATGCGCGGAGCGCTGCTGCCCAGCGCGCAGGAATTCTTCAAGCACTACGGCCTGACGGCGGAGAAGCTGGCGCTCGCAAAGCCAGATGCGATCGTCATGCACCCCGGGCCCATGAACCGTGGCGTCGAGATCGACTCGTCCGTTGCCGACGGGCCGCACTCGGTGATCCTGCCGCAGGTCACCTTCGGCATCGCCGTGCGCATGGCCGTGATGAGCATGGTGGCGGGCAACTGATGAAGATCCTGATCCGCAATGGACGCGTGATCGATCCGGCGAGCGGGCGCGATGCGATCGGCGAGGTGGCGATCGCCGATGGACGCATCTGCGAGGCACTGCCGGGCAAGCCGGAGCGCGTGATCGACGCCAAGGGCCTGGTCGTGGCGCCGGGGCTGATCGATCTGTCGGCGCGCCTGCGCGAGCCGGGTTTCGAGTACAAGGCGACGCTCGAGTCGGAGATGGACGCCGCGGTCGCGGGCGGCGTCACGAGTCTTGCGTGCCCGCCCGACACGGACCCGCCGCTCGACGAGCCGGGACTCGTGGACATGTTGCGCAGGCGCGCCAAGGTGCTGACGCGCGCCAGGGTCTACCCGGTGGGCGCGCTCACGGTCCAGCTGGCGGGCGAGCGCTTGACGGAAATGGCGGAGCTCGCGGAGGCCGGCTGCGTCGCGTTCTCGCAGGCCAATGCGCCGCTCTCGGACTCGCAGGTGCTGTGGCGCGCGCTGCAGTATGCCGCGACCTTCGGTTTTCCCGTCTGGCTGCGCGCCGAGGACCATTGGCTGGCGCGCGGCGGGGTCGCGCACGACGGTGACGTCGCCACGCGCCTTGGTTTGCCGGGAATCCCTGCATTCGCCGAAACCATCGCGCTGGGCACGCTGCTCGAGCTGGTGCGCGCGACGGGCACGCGCGTCCACCTGTGCCGTCTCTCGAGCGCCGGGGCGGTGGAGATGATTCGCGAAGCAAAGGCCGAAGGGCTGCCGGTCAGCTGCGACGTCGGCGTGCACTACGTTCACCTGTCGGACATGGACCTCGGATATTACGATTCGCACTGCCGGCTGACGCCGCCGCTGCGCAGCCAGCGCGACCGCGACGCGCTCTCCGGAGGGCTCGCCGACGGGACCATCGACTGCCTGTGCTCCGATCACACGCCGGTGGACGAGGATCAGAAGCAGCTGCCCTTCGCCGAGGCGGAGCCCGGCGCCACTGGCCTAGAGCTGCTGCTGCCGCTGACGCTCAAATGGGGCGCGCAGAGGGAGCTGCCGCTCGCCGAGACGCTGCGGCGCATCACCAGCGAGCCGGCGCGCATCCTCGGCGTGCAATCCGGGCGCTTTGCGCCCGGCGCGCCCGCCGACGTCGTGATATTCGACCCGCAGGCGCCGTTCAAGGTGGCTGCCGCTACGCTCAGGAGCCAGGGAAAGAACACGCCGTTCCTCGGCTATGAGCTGGAGGGACGTGTTCGTTTCACGCTGGTTGCGGGCAACCCGGTGTTCGAGCAGGCATGAACCTACGCCTCTCAATCGGCCTGCTCGCCGCGCTGGTGCTCGCGGCGTGCTCGAGCGCTCCGACCCGCCCGCCCGAGGGCGCGAGCCGCGGCGGCGGCTACTACAAGGACGACGGACCGGGTGATCGGCCGCCGGCCAATCTAGGGGCTATCGCAGACGCCCAGCCGAGGCGCGAGCCGCTCAGCCGCTCCGCCAACCAGCCCTACGAGGTATTCGGCAAGCGATACGTTCCGTTTACCGAGCTGCGGCCGTTCACGCAGCGCGGCAGGGCGAGCTGGTACGGCAAGCGCTTCCACGGCCAAAAGACCTCGAGCGGCGAGCCCTACGACATGTATGCGATGACGGCAGCACATCCGCGTCTGCCGATCCCGAGCTACGCGCGCGTCACCAACCTCGCCAACGGCAGGAGCGTCGTGGTGCGGGTCAACGATCGCGGCCCGTTTCACTCCGATCGCATCATCGACCTGTCCTACGCCGCGGCGTACAAGCTCGGCTACGTCGGCACCGGCAGCGCCATGGTCGAAGTCGACAGCATCGTCCCGGGCGGTGACCGGCTGCTTACGGGGTCCGCCGCGCAGGCACCGGGGGCGCCGACGCAGGTAGCGGTGCAGGCGCCGGCGCGCGAGGCTACGCCTCCGAGCGAAGAGCCCAGCGGCGTTTACCTGCAGCTGGGCGCGTTTGCGGCGCGCGATAGCGCCGAGAAATTCCGTGCGGACATCTACCGGCAGCTCGCGTGGCTGTCCGACCAGATTCACGTTCTTGCCAGCGGCAGCCTGTACAAGCTGCACCTCGGGCCCTATGGTAATGAGGCCGACGCGAGCGTCATCGCCGCGCGCATTCAAAACGAGATGAACCTCAAGCCCGTGTTCGTTGTCCGATAGCCGTTCGCTGCGGCGCGCCGTCCCGCGAGCCGCGGCTCTTTCTGAAAAGCCCAATATGCCACGCACGCTAATAGCCCTCGTCTTTGCATCTATCGCCAGCTTCGCGAACGCCTTCACGCCGCAGCCCCCCGCGGTCGCCGGGAACGCCTGGTTGCTCGCCGACCTGTCGAGCGGGCAGATTCTCGCCTCGGGGAAGGCCGACCAGCGCTTCGAGCCTGCGTCCCTGACCAAGCTTATGACTGCGTACTTGGTGTTTACTGCGCTCCGGGAAAAGCGGATTTCCCTCGAGCAGCGGGCTCCGGTGTCAGAGCGTGCCTGGAAGGCGCCGGGCTCGCGCATGTTCATCCAGCCTCGCATGCCGGTCACGATCGAGCAGCTGATCCAGGGCATGGAGGTGCAGTCGGGCAACGACGCATGCATCGCGCTGGCGGAGGCAGTCGCCGGGTCCGAGGACGTGTTCGTGCAGATGATGAACCGCGAGGCCCAGCGACTCGGGATGAAGAACACGCATTTTGCGAACGCAACGGGGCTGCCCGATCCGCAGCACTTCAGCACGGCGCACGACATTTATCTTCTTGCCGCATCGCTGATACGCGACTTTCCCGCAGAGTACGCGCGTTACTACTCGCAGAAAGAATTCCGCTACAACAACATCACGCAACGCAACCGCAATCGCCTGCTGTGGCTCGACCCGGCCGTCGATGGCGTCAAGACCGGCCACACCGAGGCCGCGGGCTACTGCCTGGTGGCCTCGGCCAGGCACGGCCCGCGGCGCCTGCTGTCGGTGCTGCTCGGGGCAGACTCGGAGGACGCGCGCGCGAGCGAGTCGCAGAAGCTGCTCAACTGGGGCTTTCAGTTCTACGACAGCGTCAAGCTGTACGACGAAGGCCAGACGGTGAAGCAGATCCAAGTGTGGAAGGGCGACTCGCCGACGGTCAATGCCGGCATTGGTGGGGCCCTGATGGTGAGTGTGCCGAAGGGCGAGTCGGGAAAGCTGGCCGCCGAGCTGCTGTCGCAGCGGCCGCTGACGGCGCCGATTGCCAAGGGACAACGCGTCGGGACGCTGCGCGTCGCGCTGGAAGGCAAGCCGGTGGGCGAATACCCGCTGATCGCGCTCGAGCCGGTGGCCGCGGCGGGGATTTTCGGCAGAGCCTGGGATACACTGCGCCTGTGGATAAAGTGATGGGGGCGACATGATCTTTCTCAACGGCAGGTTCATGCCCGTCGAGGAGGCGATGGTCCCGGTCCTCGACCGCGGCTTCATCTTCGGCGACGGCGTCTACGAACTGGTGCCGGTCTATTCGCGTGTGCCCTTTCGGCTTGACCAACACCTGGCGCGGCTCGATCGAAGCCTGGCCGAGGTGCGTATCAGGAACCCCTATTCGCGCGAGCGCTGGCGCGAGATCATCACCCAGCTGATCGCGCAGCAGCCCTTCGAGGACCAGGGCGTGTACTTCCAGGTGACGCGCGGCGTCGCGAAGCGCGACCATGCCTTTCCGAAAGGCGTCGAGCCGACGGTATTCATCATGTCGAACCCCCTGGTCAACCCGCCCGCCGAGCAGGTTGCGCGAGGCGCGCGCGCCGTGACCGCGGTCGACTACCGCTGGCTGCGCTGTGACATCAAGTCGATTTCGCTCATCGGCAACTGCCTGTTGCGGCAGCTCTCGGCAGATACCGGTGCCGCAGAAACCATCCTGCTGCGCGACGGCAAGCTTACCGAGGCTTCGGCGTCCAACGTTTTTATCGTCGAGGGCGGCGTTATCCGCACGCCGGCCAAGTCGAACCTCATCCTTCCCGGAATCACCTATGACGTGGTGGTCGAGCTCGCGCAGGGCGCCGGACTGCCGCTCGAGTTCCGCGAGGTGACGGAAGCGCAGTTGCGCGGCGCCGACGAAGTGTGGGTGACCTCCTCGTCCAAGGAAGTGCTGGCCATCGTCGAGCTCGACGGCAGGCCGGTCGGCGACGGCAAGCCCGGGCCGGTGTTTGCGCGCATGTACCAGCTCTATCAGGACTTCAAGCAGCGTGTGATGCGCGCCGGCAGGCAAACCGTGGCGGCCTGAGCATGGGCGAGGTGCGCGAGTCACCACTCACCTATCCCTGCGACTTTCCGATCAAGGTGATGGGCCGCCGCGAAGCGGGCTTTGCGCAGAGCGTCATGCAGATCGTGCTCAAGCATGCGCCGGATTTCCAGCCAGCGACCCTGGAGATGCGTCCGAGCCGGCAGGGCACCTACATCAGCCTCACGGTGATCGTTCAGGCGCGTTCCCGCGAGCAGCTCGACGCGCTGTATCAGGATCTGTGCGACCACCCTTCGGTGGTCATGGTGCTCTGAGTGGCCGCGGTGCTTGCACCTGTGGTGCGGCAAATCCGCATCGAGCGGCTCGGGCTCGCCGAGTACCTGCCGACGCTGGAGGCGATGCGCGCGTTCACCGCGCGACGTGACGCCGGCACGCCTGATGAGCTCTGGCTGCTCGAGCATCCTCCGGTGTACACGCTCGGCCTGGGGGCCCGTGCCGAGCATGGCCCGAAGGCAGACGTGGGCATCCCGGTGGTGCGGGCCGAGCGCGGCGGGCAGGTGACGTATCATGGGCCGGGACAGGTGGTGCTCTATACGCTGATCGACATCGCGCGGCGCTCGATGACGGTGCGCGCGTTCGTTTCCACGCTCGAGCAGTCGGTGATCGATCTGCTCGCGGGGCACGGTTTGCGCGCCGCGCGCAAGCCCGGGGCACCAGGCGTATACGTGGACGGCGCCAAGATCGCGGCGCTCGGCATTCGCGTCTCGCGCGGCCGTACTTTTCACGGCCTCGCGCTGAACGTGGACCTCGACCTCGCGCCGTTCGCGGCGATTGATCCCTGCGGCTATCCGGGCTTGCCGGTCACGCGGCTGCGCGACCTGGGGATCGACCAATCGTGCGCGCAGGCGGGAAACCGGCTTGCCGAGATTCTGCGCGCGAGGCTCGAGCATGCGTGAAGCCGGCGTCAAGGAGAAGGGCCAGAAGAAGACCGCCCGGATCCCGGTGAAGATCGTGCCGCGCGAGGCGCTCGCAAAACCCGCTTGGATTCGCGTCAAGGCGGCGAGCCCGGGATCGCGCTTCTACGAGATCAAGGACATCCTACGCCAGCAGAGGCTGCACACGGTGTGCGAGGAAGCCTCGTGCCCGAACATCGCCGAATGCTTCGGCAAAGGCACCGCCACCTTCATGATTCTTGGGGACCTCTGCACGCGCCGCTGCCCGTTCTGCGACGTCGCGCATGGCCGGCCGCTGGCGCCCGACGCCGAGGAGCCGCGCCATCTCGCCGAGACCATCGCGCGCCTAAAGCTCGCTTACGTCGTGATCACCAGCGTCGACCGCGACGACCTGAAGGACGGTGGCGCGCAGCACTTCGTCGATTGCATCCGCGCGGTGCGCGAGAGTTCGCCGCGCACGCGGATCGAGGTGCTGGTGCCCGATTTTCGCGGGCGGGTCGAGCGCGCCATCGAAATCCTCGGAGCCGCCCCGCCCGACGTCATGAACCACAACCTGGAAACCATCCCGCGGCTCTACCGCAAGGCGCGTCCCGGCGGCGACTATCGTCACTCGCTCGCGCTGCTGCAGGAGTTCAAGCGTCGGCAGCCGGGTGTGCCGACCAAGTCGGGGCTGATGGTCGGCTTGGGCGAAAGCGACGAGGAGATCCTGCAGGTGATGAGGGATCTCAGGACGCACGCTGTCGAAATGCTCACCATCGGCCAGTATCTGCAGCCGTCGGTTCATCATCTGCCCGTCGAGCGCTACGTCCACCCCGACACGTTTGCCATGTTCGAGCGCGAGGCCCGGGAAATGGGCTTTCGTCACGCGGCCGTCGGCGCCATGGTGCGCTCGTCGTATCACGCCGATCAGCAGGCGCACGGCGCCGGCGTCACCTGAGTCGAGCGCGCATGGCCGCCTGGCTGCCCGCGTTGAAGGCCGTCCTGCCGTACGTCACCAACATCGTGACGGCGGCGATTCCCGCTTTTACCGCGCGCAAGGGACAGGACCGGTCGACCGAGGTGACGGCGCAGCAGATCGCCGAGCTGCAAAGCGCTGCGACCCACAACGCCGAGTCGGTGAAAGTACTGGCCGAGCAGCTCCAGCGCACGGTGACCGCCGTCGAACAGGGGGCCGTCAACGCGGATCGGACCCTGCGCCGTTTGCGCCTGCTGGCCGCCGCATCGTTGCTGGTCGCGGCCCTTGCGCTGTGCGTGGCGCTTGTCGCCCTTGTCAGATAATTCCTAGGTGCGGCGCTCGGCCGAGACGCATCATTAAGGTTTAGGCAAGGGAGGGTGCTATGAAAGGACTGGTGGTACTGGCGGTGTTGGCGCTTGCGGCGACGCCCGCGCTGGCGAGGAAGGACTGCGAGGAGCTGAAGTCGGAAATCGACGCTAAGATCAAGGCGAACGGCGTGCAGGCCTACACGCTCGAGATCATGCCCAAGGAGCAGCAGGCCGACGGCAAGGTGGTCGGCAGCTGCGACGGCGGCACGAAGAAAATCGTCTACAAGCGGGGCTGACGGCCCGCAGCTCCGCTGACGCGCGGAAGGGGCGGTGCGCAAGCCGAGGTTATATTCTGGTCGAGCATGCGGTGCTCGATGGATCGGAAATCGACATCGCAGTCGGGCAGGGTTACGAGATGGGGCGACCCTCCACGCTTGCGCTGCGCGCGCGCAAGACGCCGCAGGGCACGGAGGTATTCGTCGGTGGCGGCGTAGTCGGAGTGGCGGAGGGCGAATGGGAACGATGAGGGGAGCGACGCGCACCTGGATCTCGCTATTGGGCGTTTGCGCCATGTTGTGTGGCGGCCCGGCCGCCGCGCAGCTTGAAGGCATCAGCAACAAGGATGCGGTCTCGGGGCTCAAGGCGGCGCTGGAGAAGGGCTCGCAAGCTGCCGTCGCGACGCTCGGCCGCACCGATGGGTTCTTCGGCGATGCGCGCGTGAAGATCCCGCTGCCCGAATCGCTGCGCCAGGCCGAAGGATTGATGCGCACGCTCGGCATGGGACGCTATGCCGACGAGTTGGTGCTCACCATGAACCGCGCCGCGGAGGCCGCGGTGCCGGAGGCGAAGAAGCTGCTGGTCGACGCGGTCAAGAAGATGAGCGTGCAGGACGCCAAGGGCATCCTCACCGGCGGCCAGACGGCTGGCACGGAATACTTCAGGCGCACGACCCAGGACCAGCTGCGCGCGAAGTTCCTGCCGATCGTGCAGAACGCCACGCGCAAGGTGCAGCTCGCGGAAAAGTACAACCAGTATGCCGAGACCGGCGTGCGCTTCGGGCTGCTCAAGGAGGAGGACGCGAACCTCGATGGCTACGTGACCCAGAAGGCGCTCGACGGCCTTTACTTCATGATCGCCGAGGAGGAGAAAAAGATCCGTCAGGATCCGGTCGGCTCGGCCTCAAGCATCATCAGGAAGGTCTTCGGCGCGATGCGCTGAGAATCCGACGGCCTAGTGCGCCTCGTCCCAGTTGTCGCCGACGCCGACGTCGACGATCAGCGGCACTTCCAACTCGGTAACGTCCTGCATGCGGGCGCGCACGCCCTCGCGCACCGCGTCCAGCTCGGCGAGCGGCACTTCGAGCACCAGCTCGTCGTGCACCTGCATGATCAGCTTCGCAGCCAGCCCCTGCGCGTCGAGCCAGTTCTGCACCGAGATCATGGCGAGCTTGATGAGGTCGGCGGCGGTGCCCTGCATCGGCGCGTTGATGGCGGCGCGCTCCGCGGCCTGGCGCCGCTGCGGCGAGCCGCTCTTCATCTCGGGCAGCCACAGGCGGCGCCCGAACACGGTCTCGACGTATCCCTGGCTGCGCGCGCGCTCGCGCGTCTCGTCCATGTAGCGCTTCACGCCGGGGTATCGGGAAAAGTAAGAATCGATGTAGGCCTGCGCCGTGGCGCGCTCGATGCCGAGGTTCTGCGCCAGGCCGAAGGACGACATGCCGTAAATCAGGCCGAAGTTGATCACCTTGGCGGTACGCCGCTCATCGGCGCTCACTTCTTCGAGCGGCCGGCCGAAGACCTCGGCAGCGGTGGCGCGGTGCACGTCGTGGCCGTGCGCGAAGGCGTGCCGTAAGCCCTCGTCGCCGGAGAGGTGCGCCATGATGCGCAGCTCGATTTGCGAGTAATCCGCCGAGACCATCTTCCAGCCCGCCGGGGCGACAAAGGCCTCGCGGATGCGGCGACCGGCGGCGGTGCGGATCGGGATGTTCTGCAGGTTCGGGTCGTTCGAGGCGAGCCGCCCAGTGACCGCCACCGCCTGCGAGTAGGTGGTGTGCACGCGCCCGGTATGCGGGTTGACCATGCGCGGCAGCTTGTCCGTATAGGTCGACTTGAGCTTCGCCAGCGCGCGGAATTCGAGCAGCAGCTTCGGCAGCGGATAGTCCTGCGCCAGCTCTGCAAGCACGTCCTCGTCGGTCGAGGGGGCGCCCGAGGGCGTCTTCTTCTTCACCGGCAGGCCCTGGCGCTCGAACAGGATCTCCTGGATCTGCTTGGGCGAATTCAGATTGAACGGCTGGCCGGCGGCTTGGTAGGCCTGCTGCTCGAGCTCGAGCATCTCCTTGCCGAGCTCGTGGCTCTGCCGCTCGAGCTTGGCGCTGTCGAGCAGCACGCCGTTCCTCTCCATCCGCAGCAGCACCGGCAGCGCCGGCATTTCGATTCTCTGATACACGAATTTCAACTTGTCTTCGGCGGCGATCTTCGGGAACAGCGCGTCGTGCACCGCGAGCGCGCAGTCCGCGTCCTCGGCAGCGTACTCGGTGGCCCGCTGCACGTCGACCGCGGAGAACGGAATGCGCGACGCGCCCTTGCCGGTGACGTCGTCGTAGGAGATCGTCTCCCAGCCGAGATGGCGCTGCGCAAGCGAACCGAGATCGTGGCGTTCGTGCACCTCGTAGACGTACGACTCGAGCAGGGTGTCGTGCGCGATGCCCGCCAGCTGCACGCCGTGGTTGGCGAGGATGTGCGCGTCGAACTTCAGGTTCTGCCCGACCTTGGCGCGGCTCGCGTTCTCCAGCCAGGGCTTCAGGAGCGCGAGCCCCCGCTCGGCGCCGAGCTGCTCGGGCGCGCCGGGATACTCGTGCGCGAGCGGGAGGTAGGCCGCGGTGCCGCCGCAGGCGAACGACATGCCTACCAGACGCGCGAGCATCGGCTCGAGGCCCGTGGTCTCGGTGTCGAAGCCCACCAGGTCGGCGCTCTCGAGCCGCTCGATCAGGCCGCGCAGCGCCGGCTCGTCGCCGACCGTGACGTAGCTGCGCCGTCCGGCTTGGGCCGGAACCGCGGCGGGCGTGGCGGCGGCCGGCGCGTCGCCGAGCTCGCTCAGCCAGGTACGAAAGCCGAAGCGCTGATAAAGCTCGCGCTGTCGCGCGCGGTCGCCCGCGCTGTCGACCAGGTCGTCGAGCGTCACCGGCAGCTCGACGTCGCGCTTCACCGTCAGCAGGGAGCGCCCCTTCGGCAGCCAGTCGAGGGTCGTTCTCAGGTTTTCGCCCACCGCACCGCCGATCTCGCTGGCATGCGCGATCACCTCGTCGAGCGAGCCATACTGCGCGATCCACTTGGCCGCCGTTTTCGGGCCGACCTTCGGCACCCCGGGGATGTTGTCGACGGCATCGCCGACCAGCGCGAGATAGTCCACGATGCGCTCCGGCGGCACGCCGAACTTCGCCTGCACGGCGGGAGCATCGAGGGTTTCGTTCGACATGGTGTTGACCAGCGTCACGCGCTCGTCGACCAGCTGCGCGAGATCCTTGTCGCCGGTCGAGATAATGCAGCGCCAGCCCCGTTGCTTCGCTTGCTCCGCGAGCGTGGCAATGACGTCGTCGGCCTCCACGCCCTCGATGGTGAGAACCGGCCAGCCGAGCGCCCTGATCGCCTCCTTGAGCGGCTCGATCTGCGCCGCGAGGTCATCGGGCATGGGTGGGCGGTGCGCCTTGTATTCGGCGTACTCGTCTTCGCGAAACGTCTTGCCCTTGGCATCGAGCACGCAAGCGCGCGCCTGCGCCTTGTAGTCGGCGGCCAGCCGCCTTAGCATGTTCAGCACGCCATAGATGGCGCCGGTGGGCTCGCCTTGCGGGCTCTTCAGCTCCGGCAGCGCGTGGAAGGCCCGGTACAAGTACGACGAACCGTCCACGAGCAGGAGCGATTGATCAGGGTTGTTCCCGGACACGATGCAAAACGAGAAACTGCCGAAGCCTGTCAGCCCGGCCCACGAGATCTCCGCGCGCGAGGCGTGGAGGTTGTTCGGCATTATGGCAGAGTTCGTCGAGGGCACGGAGCGCCTGGCCGGCATCCGACCCGCGGTATCCATGTTCGGCACTTCGCGCGCGGCGCCCGACTCGCGGTACTACGCCTTGGGCGAGCGCACCGCGCGCCTGCTCTCGGACGCGGGATTCGCGGTCATCTCGGGCGGCGGGCCGGGTGTCATGGAGGCCGCGAACAAGGGCGCTTTCTTCGGTCGCGCGCCCGCCGTGGGGCTGAACATCGACTTGCCGCGCGAGCAGCGCGCCAATCCGTACCAGGACGTGAGCCTGCGGTTCAAGCACTTTTTCGCGCGCAAGGTCATGTTCCTGAAGTTCGCCACCGCGTACGTCGTGCTGCCTGGCGGTTTCGGCACGCTCGACGAACTGTTCGAGGCGCTGACGCTGGTGCAGACCAGAAAGACGCGCAGAATGCCGATCCTGCTGATGGGCCGTACGTTCTGGGCGGGCCTGCTCGACTGGCTGCGTGGGCGCCTGGTGGCCGAAGGCATGATCGAGGCCGCCGATCTCGATCTGCTGCAGGTGCTGGACGAGCCGCAGCAGGCGGTCGACGCGATCTTCGTGTACTACGAGAAGCGCGGTTTCGAGCCGCTGCCGGAGGAACGCGAGGTGCTGCTCAATCTGTGAGCGGCGCCGCTCTGCTAGAATTTCCATTGCCTCTCCATGCGCCGACACGTCATCCTCCTGCTTGCTGCCGTCGCGTTCGCCGCGCTGGCGCAGCCGGACGACGCCCCGCCGAAGCTCGAACCGCTTCCCGGGCCGCCGCCCCCGCCGCCGGGCGCGGCCAATCCGGTGGAAGAGCCGCGCGTGCGGATTCCGGTGCAGGAAGGCGACAAGGTCGAGGCGATCCGGCAGGGCGGGCAGGTCGTCATGCTCAAGGTGACGCCGAAGGACGGCCCCACCTACTACCTGATCGATACCACCGGCAACGGCAACTGGATGCGCCGCGATTCGCTGGACGACGGGGTGCGCGTTCCGATGTGGCCGATCAAGACCTGGGACTGAGCTTGCCTGTTCCGCGCGCGCCGGGCGCGTGACCGGTCCGAATCACGTCGCCAGCAGCCCATGTCGGTCTACACGCCCGTTTCGGAAGGCGAGCTCGCCGAGTGGCTGCGAAATTACGCGGTTGGCACGCTGCTCGCGCTCGAGCCGGTGAAGGCCGGCATCGAGAACACCAATTACTTCGTCACCACCACGCAGGGACGCTACGTGCTGACCCTGTTCGAGCGCCTTCCGGCCGAGGAGCTGCCGTTCTACCTCGACTTGATGGCGCACCTCGCGCGCCACGGTATCCCCAGCCCGGCGCCGATCGCCGATTTCTCGGACCAGTTCCTTTCAAGGCTCAACGGCAAGCCCGCCGCGCTCGTCACGCGCCTCGCCGGAACGTCGGTGGACCGGCCGCAAGCGCAGGAATGCGCCGAGCTCGGCGCACTGCTCGCGCGCATGCACCTTGCGGGACGATCGTACGCCGGGTACCTCGACAATCCGCGCGGCCCGAAGTGGTGGCGCGACGCGGCGCACGCGGTGCGCGCGTTCCTCGACGCGGGGCGTTCGGCGCTGCTCGACGAGGAGCTGAGGTTCCAGTCGCTGTACCGGTTTCCGGATCTTCCGCGCGGGCCGGTGCACGCGGACCTGTTCCGCGACAATGCGCTGTTCGACAACGGGCGCATCTCCGGGGTGATCGATTTCTATTTTGCCGGCATCGATTGCCTGCTGCTCGACCTCGCCGTGTGCGCCAATGACTGGTGCCTGGTCGACGCGGCGCGCGATCGCAGGCTCGACGAGACGAAGACGCGTGCGCTTCTCGGTGCGTACGCGGCGCTGCGGCCGTTCGTCGCACTCGAGCGCGGCGCGTGGCCGGTGATGCTGCGCGCGGCGGCACTGCGCTTCTGGCTGTCGCGCCTGTACGACCAGCACCTGCCGCGGCCTGGCGTGCTGGTGCATGCGCACGACCCCGAGCACTTCCGCGACATTCTCGCGCTGCGCGCCGGCGCGGCCGAGCCGCCCTGGCTGGACTGATGGCGACCTCGGTACGCATCGTTCCTTGGGTACGCGGTGCCTATTGGCTGGGGGAGGGCTGGAAGCTGTTTCGCGTCGCGCCGCTCGCCTGGATCGCGCTGGTGTTGACCTACTGGGTGCTGATGACCATGGTGTCTTTGCTGCCGATCGTGGGGATCGCCGCGGCTTCGGTGCTGGTACCACCGTTCTCGGTCGGATTCATGGCGCTTAGCCGCGCCGCGGCGATGCGTGCACCCGTCACGCTGCCGTTGCTGTTCTCGGGCTTTCGCGAACGCCTTGGGTCGCTATTGTCGCTCGGCGGCGTGTATCTGGTGTGCCTCGCGCTGCTGCTCGCGGCGACTGCGCTTGCCGACGGCGGCGCCCTGGCGCGTTGGATGCTGACGGCCGAGCGGCCCGACGCGGCGATCCTTCAGTCCGAAGCCTTTCTCGGCGCCCTGGTGACCGCCACGGCGCTATACCTGCCGGTCATGATGGCGTTCTGGTTTGCCCCGGTCCTCGCTGCGTGGCACGGCGTCGGCGCCGCCAAGGCGCTGTTCTTCAGCGTCGCCGCTTGCCTGATGAATTGGCGCGCATTCCTCGCCTACGGGGCCGTGGCGCTGCTCATGACAGTGGTGGCGCCGTTGCTCGGGCTGCGCGTACTGCTGACCGCCTCCGGCGGGGCGCCGAGCACACAGGTGATTTCGCTCGCGTTCCTGCTGATCCCGGTCATGCTGCCCACGCTACTTGCGAGTTTCTACGTCAGTTACCGCGACGTATTCGGCACCCCAGAGGGCGCGTAAACCCCTCTCTGCGGCACGGTTGTTGCGTCGCAGCAGCCGGCTAGAATCCACCTGATGCAGCCGCGCCTGCGCGAGATTCCGTACAACTACACGTCGTTCTCCGACCGAGAGATCGTCCTGCGGCTGCTCGGACAGCCGGCCTGGGAGCTCCTCGCGGAGTTACGCGCCGAGCGCCGCACGGGGCGCTCGGCGCGCATGCTGTACGAGGTGTTGGGAGAGATGTGGGTGGTGCTGCGCAATCCCTACCTCGAGGACGATCTGATCGAGCATCCCAGGCGTCGCGCGCAAGTGCTGGCCGGGATGCGCCGGCGGCTCGACGAGATCGAGGCGCGACGGGGCGGCAACGACAAGGTGGCCGGGCTGCTGGACGCAGCGCGCGGCGCCCTCGAGCGATTTGCCGCGGCGTTCGACGAAACGCGCGCATTGCGCGCGACCGCCCGCCGCCGACTGGCGCGCGTCACGCGCTCCGACAACATCTGCTTCGATGGCTTCGCGCGCGTATCGCACGTGACCGACGCCACCGACTGGCGCGTGGAACATCCCTTTGTCGTCGTGTCGCCCGACACCGAGAACGAAGTGTTGCCGGTGGTAAAGACCCTGATTGCGCTCGGCCTCACCATCATCCCGCGCGGGGGCGGCACCGGCTATACGGGAGGCGCTGTGCCGCTCACGCGCCGCTCCGCGGTGCTCAATACCGAGAAGCTGGAGGCGCTCGGCGCGGTGGAGTGGAGCGCGCTGCCGGGCGTAGGGCGACCGGTGCCCACGATACGCTGCGGTGCTGGCGTCGTGACGCGGCGGGTGATGGAAGCGGCCGAAGCGCAAGGCCTGGCGTTCGCCGTCGACCCGACCTCGGCCGACGCGTCATGCATCGGCGGCAACGTGGCGATGAACGCCGGCGGCAAGAAGGCCGTGCTGTGGGGGACGGCGCTCGACAACCTGGTGTCGTGGCGCATGGTGACTCCCGACGCGCAGTGGCTGGAGGCGGAGCGCATCGACCACAACCTGGGCAAGATCCACGACGCGGCCAGCGCGCGCTTCCGGCTGAGGCGCTACGCCGCCGACGGCAAGCGGCTGCTCGAGGAGCGCATGCTGGAAATCGAAGGTGCGCGCTTCAGGAAGGCCGGGCTGGGCAAGGACGTCACCGACAAGTTCCTCGCGGGGCTGCCCGGCGTGCAGAAGGAAGGCACCGACGGCATCATCGTCTCGGCGCGCTTCATTCTGCACAGGATGGCCGCGCACACCCGGACCGTATGCCTGGAGTTCTTCGGCACGGCGAAGGAAGCCGTGCCGGCCATCGTCGAGGTAAAGAAACATCTCGACGCGCACCCCGATGCCAAGCTGGCCGGCCTGGAACATCTCGACGAGCGCTACGTGAAGGCGGTCGGTTACGCCTCGAAGTCGCGCCGCAATCAGCGCCCGCGCATGGTGCTGATCGGCGACATCGTCGGCGACAACGTCGACGAGGTGGCGAGCGCGGCCTCTGCCGTGGTGCGCATCGCCAACGCGCGTGGCGGCGAGGGATTCGTCGCCGCCTCGCCGGAGGCGAGACGCCGCTTCTGGCTCGACCGCGCGCGCACGGCGGCGATCGCCAAGCACACCAATGCCTTCAAGATCAACGAGGACGTGGTCATTCCGCTCGAGCGCCTCGCCGAGTACAGCGACGGCATCGAGCGCATCAACATCGAGCTGTCGATCGCCAACAAGCTCGAGCTGCTCGACGCGCTGGAGCAGTACTTTTCGGGCGAGTTGCCCCTGTACCAGTTCGAGGAGCCCGTGCCGGCGGCCGACGTGCTCGGCGAGCGTCCGCAGCGCGCGCTCGAGCTGATACGCGCGGTGCGGGCGCGCTGGCAGGGGCTCGGCGCAGACCTGGATGCCCACTTCGAGTCGCTGCAGGCGCGCACCACGCGCTTGTCGTGGAAGTCCGAAGTGCGTGACGAATTGCGCCGCATCTTCTCCGGGATCGCCTTTCGCCACGTGCTCGAGGGCGCAGAGGCCGTGCACGCGCGCGTGCTGCGCGGGCGCGTATTCGTGGCGCTGCACATGCACGCGGGCGACGGCAACGTGCATACCAACATTCCGGTCAACTCGGACGACTACGCGATGCTGCAGCGCGCGACGCAGGCCGTGGCGCGCATCATGCGGCTCGCGAAGTCGCTCGGCGGAGTCATCTCAGGCGAGCATGGCATCGGCATCACCAAGCTCGAATTCCTCGAGCCCGGCGAGCTCGAGGCGTTTCGCGCCTACAAGCAGGCGGTCGACCCGCAGGGGCGCTTCAACGCCGGCAAGCTGCTGGCCGGCGCCGATCTGGGAAACGCCTATACGCCGAGCTTTTCGCTGATCGGCGCGGAATCGCTGATCCTCGAGCAGTCGGATCTCGGCGGCGTGTCGGATTCGATCAAGGACTGCCTGCGCTGCGGCAAGTGCAAGCCGGTCTGCGCCACGCACGTACCGCGCGCCAATCTTCTTTATTCGCCGCGCAACAAGATTCTGGCCGCCTCGCTGCTGATCGAGGCCATCCTGTACGAGGAGCAGACTCGCCACGGCGTGGCGCTCGCGCATTACGACGAGTTCGGCGACGTGGCCGACCATTGCACGGTGTGTCACAAGTGCAAGAGCCCCTGCCCGGTGGACATCGATTTCGGCGACGTGTCGATCGCGATGCGCAACCTCCTGCGCCGCACCGGCAAGCGTCGGGCGAACCTCGGCACGCGCGCGTCGATGCTGTTCCTGAACGCAACGGACCCGCGTACCGTCAAGCTGGCGCGCTCGGCGATGATCGGCTGGGGCTACGGCCTGCAGCGCGCCGCGCATCGCGTGGCGCGGGGCTTGGGCCTCGCGCGCGCGCAGACGGCGCACCCTCCGGCGAGCACCGGCCGGCCGGCGATCGTTCCCCAGGTCATCCACCTCTTGAACAAGCCAATGCCCGGCGGCCTGCCGAAGAAGACGGCGCGCGCGCTGCTCGACATCGAGGACGCCAAAATCGTGCCGATCGTGCGCGACCCGGCCAGGGTGAACGAGGACTCGGAGGCGGTGTTCTATTTTCCCGGTTGCGGCTCGGAGCGGCTGTTTTCGCAGGTTGGACTGGCGACGCAGGCGATGCTCTACCAGCTCGGCGCGCAGTGCGTGCTGCCGCCCGGCTATCTTTGCTGCGGCTATCCGCAGACCGCGGCTGGCGAGGCCGAGCGCGGCGAGCGCATCATCACGCACAACCGCGTGCTGTTCCATCGCCTCGCGACCACGCTCAATTATCTCGATATCCGCACCGTGATCGTCTCCTGCGGGACCTGCATGGACCAGCTCGAGAAGTACGAGTTCGACAAGATCTTCCCGGGCAGCCGCCTGCTCGATATTCACGAATACCTGCTCGAGAAGGGCGTGAAGCTCGACGGATTGTCGGGCGTGCGCTACCTCTACCATGATCCCTGCCACAGCCCGATCAAGCAGCACCAACCACTGGAAGTGGCGCGCGCCCTGACCGGCGCGCAGGTGGCTCTCGCGCCGCGCTGCTGCGGCGAAGCGGGCACGCTCGCGCTGACGCGTCCCGACGTCTCCACGCAGGTGCGCTTTCGCAAGCAGGAGGAGCTGATGGCGGGTGTCGCCGCGCAGCGCGCCGGCGACGCGCGCCAGAATGTGAAAATTCTCACATCCTGTCCGTCGTGCCTACAGGGTTTGGCGCGCTTCTCTGATGACACTGGTGCGCAAGCCGACTATATTGTGGTCGAGATGGCGCGCCGCCTGCTGGGCGAGAACTGGCTGCCCGAATTCGTCGAAAAGGCCAACGCCGGCGGCATCGAACGAGTGCTGTTGTAGCTCACGGGACGCGCCATTCGGCAACGTGGTGGGGAAGGCAGGGCCCGGGCCTGGAACGCGGGTGGACGAAGGCGTTCGCACCCATGAATTGCGAGTTCTGTGAGCGAGACGGAGGCCCCGTGCTGTGGCGCGACGGGTTCTGCCGCATCGTGCGCGCTGCCTCGCAGGATTACCCCGGATTTTGCCGCGTCATCCTCAATCGCCACGTGCGCGAGATGACCGATCTCGATGCGGCCGATCGCAGCCGGTTGATGCATGCGGTGTTCGCGTGCGAGTCTGCGTTGCGCGAGCTGTTCCGCCCCGAAAAGGTGAACCTGGCAAGCCTCGGCAACCAGGTTGCGCACCTGCACTGGCACGTCATCGCACGTCACGCGGGTGACCGCCATTTTCCCGATCCGATCTGGGCCGCCCCACGCCGCCCGGCTGCGACCGACGATACCGCGCGCCCTGCAGTGTCCGATGCGCAGCTCGGCACGCGGCTCGCGCTGCTGCTCGCGCGGCCCTCCCACTGATGAGCGTGTCATGAACGATATCGTCCTGCCAAAGCTCGCTCCCAACGCGTCGCCCGAGTTCATCGACGCCGCAGGCTGCAAGGCCTGGCTTGAAAACGTGCCTCTCGCGAACATCCCGGCCGCCCAGCGCCAGCTGCTTCAGGAGATCGAGGAGTTCAATCGCTTTCCGACCAAGGCCATGAACCGGCTCGCGGTGATGGAGACCTTGCGCGAGCCGGTGCATTTCGCGCAGCTCGAGCAGGCCAAGCGCTTCACCAATCGCGCGCTGCCGATGGTCGAGAACGAGGTCGAAGTGTTCGAGGACACGATCGCCCTGTGGGAGCAGATGCATGTGGGGTACTTGCGCTGCATCGATGCCGCGGCCGAGGGCGAACCGGGCTTGCGCTCCCAGGCCGGGCTGGTGTGCCAGCGCACGCTCGCCTACGCAGGCCTGAAGATGTTCCATCACTATCGCGCCTATCGGCAGGTTCCCTCCCGCGATTGGGCTGCCCTGCATCGGGTATACGCGAAGGCCGAAGCGCTCGGGGTACTCGACGAGGCCGTCAAGGACTACATGAACCGCGACGTGCACGACACTTCGCCGCGCATCGCGTACCTGCGCGCGCTGCTGATGGGAATGTGCAATCCGAACGAGCTCGGCCAGCGTCAGCTCACTTTTGTCGCATTCCTGCTCGAGCGCTGGGCCGAGCGGGTCGAGATTTTTCGGGAGCCGGTGGGAGAGCCCGACGTGCCCGAGCTCGTGGTGGACCTGGCTGGCGACCGCTGTCCAGAGCGGTTCAGCCGCGCCGAAGCGGCGCCCTCTCTTGGTGAGCCGCGCTACCTCGACGCGCGACGGCTCGCCAAGAGCTTGCGCAATCGCATCGGGCTGCTGCGCAAGGGCGAATCGCCGGCCAAGCTCGCGCTGGGCGAGGATTGCGTGCAGCCTGCCTGCGAGCAGCTGCTCGTGTTCCTGTACCGGCAATGGTACCAGCCGCGCCCCGCGCGCGGCCACGAGCGGCGTCGCTCGCATCACGAAGCCGAAGTCTGCAACGGCATGGCCTCCATCCACTATCACATATCTGGACAGGTGTTCCGGCAACCGGGCACGGCGTCCGATCTGACGAAGAAGGAGCGCGAGGAAATTGCCACGTTCGGACGCATCAGCACGCGCCACGAGGACGAATACAGCGAGACGAAGGGCATCGTCCTCGAACGCTGGAAGCTCGAGGACGAGAGCGCGCAGGGGCTGAAGATGCTGCGGCCGGCCGGCAACCCCGGCAAGCGCTTCTCTCACGGCCAGTTGATCGGCGTGCGCCCCGCGGACACCAAGAATTTCATCCTCGGACAGGTGCGCTGGTTGATGATCAACGAGAACGGGGATCTGTACGCAGGCGTTCGCCTGCTGCCCGGCCTGCCGGCGGCGACTGCAGCGCGCGCGACAGGCATCAACGTGTTGAAGGAACAGTTTGTGCCGGCCCTGTCGCTCACCGGGGTGCCAGCGCTCGATTCGCCGCCCTCGCTGGTGCTGCCCGCGGGCTGGTACAAGCCCAAGCGCGTCATCGATGTGTACGTTGAATCGCCGGTGCGCGTGCGCTTGACCGACGTCATCGAGCGCGGAGCCGACTTCGAGCGCGTCGGCTACGAGATCCTCCCCTAGCGCCGCTACGCCGCGCGTGCCGCACTCGATGCGCTGACGCGCCGGGCCGGGAATACCGCGCTGAAGGTCGAGCCCCGCCCGGGTTCGCTGCGCACCTCCAGAACCGCCTGATGGCGCGTCAGCGCGTGCTTCACGATCGCCAGCCCCAGGCCGGTGCCGCCGGTTTCCCGCGAGCGGCTGCTGTCCACCCGGTAGAAGCGCTCGGTAAGCCGCGCGATGTGCCGCGTCTCGATGCCGATGCCGTCGTCCTCGACGCTGAATATGCCGCGCCCTGCGTCGAGGCGCCAAGCCAGTCGTATCGATCCGCCCTCGGGCGTATAGCGCACCGCATTCGAGACCAGGTTTGAGAAGGCGCTAGTCAGCTCTTTGAGGCTTCCCTTGAGGCTGCTGTTCTGCTGCACCACCGTGACGACGCGGTGACGGCCGCCGGAGAGCGCTCGGGCCTCCTCGGCAAGCTTCTCGACGAACGGCAGAATGTCGATCTCCTGCTCGTCTTCCGGAGCGCCGCTCGCCTCGAGCGCCGAAAGCGTCAGCAGGTCCTCGATCAACCGCCGCATGCGCTGCGCCTGCTCGCGCATCATGCCGAGAAACTTGCTTCGCTGCGCATCGCTCAGCCCGATCGCGGGGTCGGCCAGCGTGTCGACGAAACCCGAGAGCACGGTGACGGGCGTCTTCAGCTCGTGCGAGACGTTGGCGACGAAGTCACGGCGCATCGTCTCCAGCCGCTCCTCGATGGTCACGTCGCGCGATAGCAGCAGCTTCTGGTCGGCGCCGAACTGGATCACGCGCACCGAAAGGACCGCCTCGCTGCGCGCGGAGCGCAGCGCGAGAGGCTCGGCATAGCGGTGCGCCTCGAGATATGCCACGAAGTCGGGCTGACGCACGAGATTGCTGATGGCCTGTCCGAAATCACGGTGCGCATCGATGCCGAAGTGCTGCTCCGCAGTAGGGTTGGACCACTCGATGTGATGGTCCGCGTCAAGGATCACGACGCCATCGGGAAGCGCGCGACCCGCGGCGCGGAAGCGCGACAGCGCGCGTACCAGACCCTGCTGCTCTTCGTCGTGCTGCTTGAGGCGCTGATGGAGCCGCGCAAAGGCCTCTTCCCAGATGCCGCTACCGACCGGCAGCGGTTCCGAGCCGGGGCGCTCTAGCCAGGACATGAACGACGCCAGGTGGCGCGCATGGTAGGCCACGCGCGCGCCGAGCACCACGGCGATCAGGGTCCACGCCCAGGCAGCGCCCGCGAGCGGCCACACCGCGAGCCCCACGGCGGCGGCCGCAAGCACGATGCCGATGGTACTGGCCCAGACCGGATTCATTGCCTCGGAACGGCAGGGTTTGCGTCCGGGGCGATTGTCTCACATCGTAGTGGCCGAAAAGCGGTAACCCGAGCCTCGCACCGTTTCGATCAGGCGGTCGTGACCCGACTCCTCCAAGGACTTTCGCAGCCTCCGGATGTGCACGTCGACGGTGCGCTCCTCGATGAATACGTGGTCGCCCCAGACCTGGTCGAGCAACTGGGCGCGTGAATGCACGCGCTCCGCATGCGTCATCAGGAAGTGCAGCAGCCTGAACTCGGTGGGGCCGAGGTCGAGCGGCCGCTGATTGCCGAATACGCGCCTCGTTGCCGGTTCGAGCCGCAGGCCAGCGGCCTCGACCGGGTCATCGGTCATTTGCGGCGCACGGCGCCGTAGCACCGCCTTGATGCGCGCGACGAGCTCTTTCGGCGAGAAGGGCTTGGTGACGTAGTCGTCGGCGCCGGCTTCGAGCCCGAGGATCTTGTCGTGCTCCGCCGCGCGCGCGGTGAGCATGATGATCGGTATTTGGCGGGTACGCTCCGCCTGGCGCAGCTGCTTGGCCAGGGACACGCCCGACATGCCCGGCAGCATCCAGTCGATCAGCAGCAGGTCCGGCAGCGCGTTGCGCACGATGCCCAGCGCGGCCTCGGCATCGCGCGCGCGGATCACGTGGTGGCCGGCGTGCTCCAGGTTGACTGCGATCAGCTCCTGGATCGCCTGCTCGTCTTCCACCACCAGGATGTTGACCGCCATCGTCGCGTCCGCCATGCCTAAGACGACAATTGTAAGAACTTTCCGTGACAGCAATGTTGCATGCCGGCCGGGGTATCATTCCAGGTGCAATCCGTCGTCTCAGCCATGGCCCCACCCGAAACGCCAGTTCCCACCGAAATCCGCCTGCACCAAAAGTCGCGCATCCTGGAGATCGCATTCGCCGACGGGCGCAGCTTCCGCCTGCCGTTCGAGTTTCTGCGCGTGTACTCTCCGTCAGCCGAAGTACGCGGGCACGGGCCGGGACAGGAGGTGCTGCAGACCGGCAAGCGCGACGTGGACATCAGCGCGCTCGAGCCGGTCGGCTCGTACGCCGTTCAGCCGACGTTTTCCGACGGCCACAGCACCGGCATCTACACCTGGGACTATCTTTACGAACTGGGCGACAACCAGGAGCGGCTTTGGGCGGAGTACCTCGGCCGGCTTGACGCAGCGGGCGCGAGCAGAACTTAGAAGTAAGCGCATACATATGTCCCAGGAGACGGATTTCGGCTACGAGCGGGTCCCGCTGAAGGACAAGGCGGCGCGCGTCGCGGGCGTGTTCGATCGCGTCGCCGAGCGCTACGACCTGATGAACGACCTGATGTCGCTCGGCCTGCACCGCCTGTGGAAGACCTTCGCCATCCAGGTGGCGCGCGTGCACCCCGGCGAGCGCGTGCTCGACGTGGCATCCGGCAGCGGCGATCTCGCGCGCGCGCTCGCGCGGCGCGTCGGCCCAGGCGGGCAGGTCTGGCTGTCGGACGTCAACGCTCGCATGCTCGAGCGGGGAAGGGATCGGTTGCTCGACGCGGGGTGCCTTGCGCCCGCCGTGCAATGCGATGCCGAGCGCCTGCCGTTTCGCGAGGAAACGTTCGACTGCGTGACGGTCGGCTTCGGCCTGCGCAACATGACCCGCAAGGACGTGGCGCTCGCCGAGATGACGCGCGTGCTCAAGCCAGGCGGACGCCTCGTGGTGCTCGAGTTCTCGCACGTGGCGAAGCCGCTCGAGCGCGCCTACGAGCTTTACTCGTTCAGGCTCTTGCCGTGGATCGGCGAGCGCGTCGTGGGCGACGCCGACGCGTACCGCTACCTCGCCGAATCGATCCGTATGCATCCGGACCAAGAGGCGCTCGTGGCCCTGATGCAGGGTGCGGGACTGTCGCAGGTGGAGTACTTCAATCTCACCGCGGGCGTGGTCGCGGTGCATCGGGGCTTTAAAATCTGAAGCCTGGCCGCTATTCCGCGTGCGGCCGCTGCGGTAGGATTCGGCTCACAGGGGAGATCATGCGGAGATTGGGCATGCGCAGCTTGCTTGCAGGATTGGCCGGGGTGCTGGTCAGCGCGACGCTCGTCGTAGACCATGCCGACGCGGCGCGCTTGGGCGGTGCCCGCTCGATCGGGGTGCAGCGCAACGTGACCGCCGCGCCGGCGGCGCCTGCGCGCCAGGTCCAACCGGCCACCGCCGCGCAACAGCCCGCGACCGTGCCCGCCGCCGGCACCGGCCGCTGGCTGCCGACGTTGGGCGCGCTGGCAGTGGGTGGATTGCTTGGCGGCCTGTTCGGCGCCAACGGGTTCGGCGGCGTGTTCATCCTGGTGATTCTCACGTTCGCGGCGATTGCCGTGTCCCGGCTGTTCGGACGATCGCGTGACGGAGCGGTGCCAGCGATGCGGTACGCCGGGCTGGGCATCGAGACGGTTGTCGCGCCGCCGCCGTCCCAGGCGGCGGGCTTCAACCCGCCGCCACCGGCGCAAGTCGCGCCCAAGGTTCCAGCGGGGTTCGACGTGGCGGGCTTCGTGCGCGCGGCAAAGCTGAATTTCATCAAGCTGCAGATCGCCAACGACGTAGCCAATCTCGACCAGATTCGGGAATTCGCCACGCCGCAGATGTACGACGCGCTTAGCAAGGATCTCGCCACACGCCGCAGCGCGCGCCAGCAGACCGACGTGGTGGCGCTCAACGCCGAGCTGCTCGAGGTGGCCACCGAGGGCGACACGCACGTTGCGAGCGTGCGCTTCTCGGGGATGATGCGCGAGGCGCCTGGAGCCGCCCCGGCGGGATTCGCGGAAGTATGGAACCTCGCCAAGCCCGTCGACGGTTCCTCCGGCTGGCTGCTCGCGGGCATCCAGCAGATGCACTGAGGAAAGCTGGAGACGAGCGCAGGCCACCGCGAGGTGGCCTTTGTTTTTTCGATACCGCCGAATGATCGCGCTCGAAACCCCGTTCGTAGCCGCCCTGAACCACCTGCTCAAAACAGAGGTCTGGGCGAGCAAGCGGCTCGCGCCGTTCGCCGGCGAGACGGTCGCGCTCGCGACGCCGCCCCTGCCGGAATTGCGCTTCGCGATACTCGCCGACGGGCGCGTCGCGCCGGCCGCAGAGGGCGCGCAGGCGTCGCTTACCGTGGCGCTCAAGCCCGATGCGCTCGCGGCGCTGGCCCGCGGCGAGGAGCACTTCATGCGCGCGGTGCAGGTGACCGGTGACGCGCGCCTGGCGAGCGAGGTGCTGCTGCTGGTGCGCCACCTGCGTTGGGACGCGGCGGAGGACCTGTCGCAGCTGCTCGGCGATGTCGCGGCGCACCGGCTCGTAGGCCTGGCAAGGGATTTCGCGGCCTGGCAGGCCGATGCCGCGCGGCGCCTGGCCGACGGCGTCATGGAATATGCGCTCGAGGAGCGGCGCTTGCTGGTGCGACGCGCGGAGCTCGACGCGCTGGCCGCGCAGACCGCGCGGCTGCGCGATGCGCTCGAGCGCCTGGAAAAGCGCCTCGAGCGCCTTTCCTGAGGCCGATGTTCTCGGCGACCCTTCGCCTGCTGCGCATCCTGTCTATCGGGCTGCGCTTCGGGCTGTACGAGTTCGTGCCGCGGCTGGCGCACAGCCGAGTGCTGGCGCTGTTCGCGGGCGCGCGCCATGAGCCGCGCGCCGAGCGGCTGCGGCGCGCGCTCGAAACGCTCGGGCCGATCTTCGTGAAGTTCGGCCAGGTGCTCTCCACCCGACGCGACCTGCTGCCCGGCGACATCGCGGACGAGCTGGCCAAGCTGCAGGACCAGGTGCCGCCCTTCGCCTCGTCGCTGGCGGTTGCCGAGATCGAGCGCTCGCTCGGAAAACCGCTCGAGAAGGTTTTTTCGACGTTCGAGCGCGAGCCGGTCGCGAGCGCCTCGATCGCCCAGGTGCACCTCGGCGCTTTGCACGACGGCCGCGAAGTCGCGGTCAAGGTGCTGCGTCCCGCGGTAGAGGAAGCGGTCGCCAAGGACGTGGCGCTGCTGGAAACCGGGGCGCGGATGGTCGAGTGGCTGTGGCCCGATGGTCGCCGTCTCAAGCCGCGCGAAGTCGTGGCCGAGTTCTCGCGGCACCTGGAGGATGAGCTCGACCTGATGCGCGAGGCGGCCAACGCCAGCCAGCTGAGGCGCAACTTCGCCGACTCGGCGCTGCTGCAGGTGCCGGAAATCTACTGGGACTGGTGCTCGCGGCGCGTGATGGTGATGGAGCGCATGCATGGCACGCCCGTGTCTCAGACCGACACATTGCGTGCCAGAGGTATCGACATACCCCGCCTGGCGCGCGCTGGCGTCGAGATCTTCTTCACGCAGGTCTTCCGCGACGGCTTTTTTCACGCCGACATGCACCCGGGCAACATTTTCGTCGCCGACGACGGTCGCTACGTCGCGCTCGATTTCGGCATCATGGGCGCGCTCACCGAGACCGACAAGAGCTACCTCGCCCAGAACTTCATCGCGTTCTTCAACCGCGACTACCGGCGCGTGGCGCAGGCGCACCTGGATGCCGGGTGGGTGCCCGAGGGAACCCGCGTCGACGAGTTCGAGGCGGCGATCCGCGCGGTGTGCGAGCCGATCTTCGATCGGCCGCTGAAGGAGATCTATTTCGGCAAGCTGCTGCTGCGCCTGTTCCAGACCTCGCGTCGCTTCAACGTCGAGATCCAGCCCCAGCTGGTGATGTTGCAGAAGACGCTCCTAAATATCGAGGGGCTCGGCCGGGAGCTCGACCCGGATCTCGACCTGTGGAAGACGGCGAAGCCTTTCCTCGAGCGCTGGATGAGCGAGCAGATCGGCTGGCGCGGCGCGCTCAAGTCGCTCAAGCAGGAAGCGCCTTACTGGGCCGCAACGCTGCCGCAGCTGCCGCGGCTGGTGCACCGCGCGCTCGCCGAGGATCGCATCGGGCAGCTCGAGCGCACGCTCGAGCGGCTCGCCGCACAGAGCGCCCGCCGCAACCGGCTGCTCGCCGGCGTGCTCGCCGTGCTCGCCGCGCTGCTCGCGGCGCAGCTGTTCGCCCTGTTCTGAGAGGCGGCGAGGCCCCCGGAATTCTTTGCTAGTATTCTGCGTTCCGTCCCGATAGGCAGCATGGCGCTACTCGAGATCCGCAACGTAACACGCCGCTTCGGCCCGCTCACCGCGGTCGATGACGTCAGCGTTTCAGTGGAGGCCGGCGAGTTCTTCACGTTGCTCGGGCCCTCGGGCTGCGGCAAGACGACGCTGCTGCGCATGATCGCCGGCTTCGACCAGCCTGACGCGGGCGTCATCGTGCTCGACGGCGTCGACATGGCCGATACGGCGCCGGAGCGCCGGCCGATCCATACCGTATTCCAGAGCTACGCGCTGTTCCCGCATATGACGGTGTCGCAGAACATCGCTTTCCCGCTGCGCATGGCGGGCGTCGCCTCGGAGCAGATCGTGGCGCGGGTCAGGGATACCCTCGCGCTGGTTCATCTGGAGGAAAAGGAGCGGCACTACCCGCACGAGCTTTCCGGAGGGCAGAAGCAGCGCGTCGCGCTTGCGCGCAGCCTCGTCAACCGCCCGCGTCTGCTGCTGCTCGACGAGCCGCTCGGCGCGCTCGACGCGAAGCTGCGCGAGGAGATGCAGGTCGAGCTGCTCGAAATGCAGCGCGAGGTGGGCATCACGTTCGTATTCGTGACGCATTCGCAGACCGAGGCGCTCGCGCTGTCGGATCGCATCGCGGTAATGAACGCGGGACGCATCGAGCAGCTCGACGAGCCGTCGAAAATCTACGGCATGCCGAAAAACCGCTTCGTGGCCGACTTCATCGGCAACATTAACATGCTCGAGGGCGAGGTGGCCGAGGCCGCGGGCGGGCGCGTCAGGTTGCGCGTCCAGGGCCTGGGCGAAATCGAGGCGCGCGGCGACGCGGCCGTGCACGCCGGAGCTTCGGCCGCGGTGGCGTTGCGCCCGGAGCAGGTCAGGATCGCCGCTCCGGACGCGGCGCTCGATCTGCCGAACCGCTATCGCGGCAAGGTGCACGATTTCCTCTACGTCGGCGACGTCACCACCTATATCGTCGACCTGCCGAACGGCCAGCGGCTTCAGGCGCTGTTGCCGAACTCGTCGCCCGGGCGCGCCAAGTTCTTCGAAGTCGGCGACGCGGTCGCCGTCGCGTGGCCGGCCGAGGCCGGCGTCGTGCTGACGCAGTAGATGCGCTCGCAGCGCGCGCTCCGCTGGCTGGTCGGCGGCCCCCCGTTCGTCTTCCTGGTCGTTTTCTTCCTGCTGCCGGCGCTGATCATGGTGGTGGCCTCGTTCCGCTATCCGGGGGAGTTCGGCGGATTGGCGCCGCTGTTCCCTACCAAGCCGGGCGAGGACGCCGGATTGACCGCCGAAAGCTACTCGGTGTTCTTCGGCGACTGGGTTTACTTCGAGATATTCGCCAAGTCCTTCGGCGTGGCGGCGCTCACGACGCTCGTCTGCCTCGTCATGGCGTATCCCCTGGCGGCGCTCATCGCGCGTCGCCCGAAAGGCCAGCGCAACCTGATGGTGCTGCTGGTGGTGCTGCCGTTTGCGTCGAACTTCCTGGTGCGGGTCTACGCCTGGATGATCATTCTCGGACCGTTCGACCTGCTGTTCAACCGCTTCGCGGTGATCTGCGGCATGGTCTACGTCCACCTGCCGTTCATGATCCTGCCGCTGTACACGAACCTGGAAAAGCACGACCCCGCGCTTCTCGATGCGGCCCAGGACCTCGGCGCCAATGCCTGGCACCGGTTCTGGCGGGTGACGTTTCCCCTGTCGCTTCCGGGCATCTTCTCGGGTTCGGCGCTGGTGTTCATTCCCGTGCTCGGCATGTTCGCCATCCCGGAGATCCTGGGCGGCAAGGACGACTGGATCGTCGGCAACATGATCAAGGAGTCTTTCCTCGGAACCCGGGATTGGCCCTTCGGCAGCATGCTTTCGCTCATGCTCACCATGGCGGTGCTCGCCGTGGCTGGGGGCGCGAGCTGGCTCGCCGCGCGCGGCATGAGGCGCGCATGAGACCCCGGCGGGGGACCGGTGCGTAGGCTGGCGCTCGCGGTCGAGGGGCTGGCCGTCGCGGTGCTGTTCGGCAGCTTCCTCGCGTCCGGCGGCAAGACGGTGCTCGCGGGCGCGGCGTTTGCGCTCCTGGCGGTCGCGCTCACACTCGGGATCGCGGGCAGGCGCCGCGAGCTGGAGAACTTCTGGCTGTGGTTCGCGAGCCTGCTGGTATATGCCTTCCTGTACATTCCGCTGATCATCGTGGTGATCTTCTCGTTCAACGACTCCAAGCTCAACGCCGAATGGGTCGGGTTCACCACCAGCTGGTACGCCAAGTTGTTTGCGGACGAGGAGATGCTGCATGCGGCGCTCAATTCGGTGACCATCGCCTGCGTGGCATCCCTGATCGCCACCGTGCTGGGCACCATGGCTGGCATTTCGATGCACCGCTTCCGGCCGAAGCTGCTGCCGTTCCTGGTGCTTACGCCGGTGGCGATGCCCGAGATCCTGCTCGGCGTGTCGTTGCTCATCTTCTTCCTCAATACGGCGAAGCCGATGCTCGGCGCGTTCGGGGTCGAGGTGGGCCTCGGCCTCACCACGGTCGTGATCGCCCATATCACCTTCTGCATCGGTTTCGTGGCGATCATCGTGCGAGCAAGGCTCGCAGGCATGGACGAATCGATCTTCGAGGCGGCGCGCGACCTGGGGGCCACCCCGTGGCAGACGTTTCGCCTGGTGACGCTGCCGCTCATCCTGCCAGGCGTGATCGCCGGCGCGCTGATGGCTTTCACGCTCTCGATCGACGACTTCGTGATCACCTTCTTCACCTCCGGCGTGGGAACCAAGACGCTGCCGCTGGAGATCTACACCATGATCAAGGTCGCGGTGACTCCGGAGGTGAACGCGGTGTCGGCGCTGCTCATGGTGCTGACGCTCGCCATGATCGTGACCGCAGGCAAGCTGGCGCCCGACCTCATGCGGGCCAAGGCCTGATGCTGCGACGCGCTTTTTTCGCGCCGCTCGCCGTCGCGCTGGCCCTGGTTGCGGGTGCGGCGCGCGCGGGGCCGCAGGACGTGCTGCGCATGTTCAACTGGAACAACTACATGACCGACGAGGCAGTCGCGCGCTTCGAGGCCCTGTGCAGCTGCAGGCTGGTGCAGGACTACTATTCGGACAACGAGGAGATGCTCGCCAAGCTGGCCGCCGGCGCGACCGGCTACGACCTGCTCGTGCCGACGGGAAACGCGGTCGAGGCGCTGATCAGGTCGGGCCAGCTGCGGCCGATCGACAAGTCGAAGATCACCAACCTCGGCAACATCAAGCCGCAATACCTCGATACCTGGTTCGACCCGGGCAACCGCTACTCCGTCCCCTACGCCTACTCGCTCACGATCCTCGGCTACAACGTCGACAAGATGCGCGACCTCGGCTTGCCGACCGACACCTGGGCGGTGATCTTCGAGCCGCGATACCTCGAAAAGGTGAAAGGCAAGGTGACGGTGCTCGATTCGCAGCGCGAGTTGTTCGCCGCGGCGCTCAAGTATCTCGGCTACTCCGTCAACGACACCGACGAGGACAAGCTCAAGCAGGCGCGCGACCTGATCCTGCGCGCGAAGCCCTACTGGGCTGCGTTCAACGCCGCCTCGTACTTCAAGGAGCTGACCGTGGGCAACATCTGGCTGGTGCAGGGCTACTCCAACGATCTTTACACCGCGCAGCAGGATGCGAAAAAGGCCGGGCGCAAGTTCACCATCGGCTACTCGACGCCCAAGGAAGGGGCGGTGTTCGCGCTGGACAATCTGGTGATGGACAAATCGGGCAAGCGCCCGGACCTGGCGCAGCTGTTCATGAATTACTGGCTCGAGGGGCGCGCGTCCGCGGAGCTCACCAACCTGATCGGCGCCGGTAATCCCAACCAGGCCGCGACGCCGCTGATCGATCCCCAGATCGCCCGCAACGAGGCGATTTTTCCGGACGCCGAGCGCTTCAAGCACCTGGAGATGCTGCGCGACTACGATCGCAGGACGCGGCGCATGCTCAACCGCCTGTGGGTGGAAATCAAGGTCCGCTAGCACGCGTGCGCGCCTCGCCCCTGGCCCGCGCGACGTTCGCCGTGTACCTGGTGCTGGTGGCCTACGCCTCTCTTTACCCGCTACTGGGTTGGCGCGACAACGGCCTATCGCCCTTCGCTTTCCTATTCGCATCACCGCCGCGCCACGTCATTGCCTTCGATGTCGTCGCGAACCTGATCGGCTACGTGCCGTACGGGTTCCTGTGCGTGTTCGCGGTTCATCCGCGCCTGCAGGGGTGGCGGGCGCTCGCAGCGGCGGCGGTGAGCGGCGCGCTGCTGTCGCTCTGTCTCGAGGCTACGCAAAGCTTTCTGCCGGCGCGCTTTGCGTCCAACCTCGACGTGCTGTGCAACCTCGGCGGCACGCTGGCGGGCGGTCTGCTCGCGCGGCGTCTGGCACCGTGGCTGCTCGGCACCGGCCCGCTCAAGCGGTTGCGCGCCAAGGCCTTCGTGCCGGGTGCCACGGCCGATATCGGGCTGGTGCTTCTCGCGCTGTGGTTGTTCACGCAGCTCAATCCCGCGATGCTGCTGTTTGGAGCCGGCGACCTGAGGGACTTGCTCGCCGCACCCGGAGGAGCGCCGCATGCGCCGGAGTTGTTCGTCTCGGTGGAGGCGCTCACATCGGCCGCCAATCTGGTCGCCGCGGCGCTGCTGCTTTCGGCGATCATCGCCCCGGAGGTGCGCGCGAGACCGATGGTGGTGGCGCTGGTGCTGGTTGCGCTGACGGTGAAGACCGTGGCGTTCGCCATATTGCTGCGCGCCGAGCACGTGCTCGCCTGGCTTACGCCCGGCGCCTGGCAGGGGCTGGCCGTCGGCCTCGCTACGGCACTCGCTGCCGTTGCCTTGCCGCGCGCGGCGCGTCTGGTGCTCGCGGCAATGCTGCTCATGGCGGCGACGGTGCTGGTCAACCTGGCTCCCCCCAACCCTTATTTGGCGGCGAGCCTCACGGTGTGGCAACAAGGCCACTTTCTCAACTTCAACGGGCTGACGCGACTGGTCTCCTCGATCTGGCCATTTGCCGCGCTCGGCTATTTGACCTGGCTCGCGTCGCGGCGCGGCGTGCTCGGGTAAAATCCGCGTTCCATGTCCTATTACGCGCGCCACGTTTTTTTCTGCTGCAACCAGCGCGACCCCGCCGAGCGCACCAGCTGCAACATCAAGGGCGCCTCGCAGATGCGCGACTACGCGAAGCAACGCGTCAAGGAGCTGGGGCTGGCGGGCAAGGGCATGGTGCGCATCAACCAGGCCGGCTGCCTCGATCGCTGCGAGGAAGGCCCCTGCATGGTGGTCTATCCCGAGGCGGTCTGGTACACCTACGTGGACCGCGACGACATCGACGAAATCATCGAGGAGCACGTCCGCCACGGCCGCATCGTCGAGCGGCTCAGGATCTGATGCGAGCGAGTACCCGGCGCGAGTCCGTCGCCGGTCCTGCCGGCCGCATCGAGTGCGCGATCGACGCGCCGGGCGGAGCGCCCGTGGGCATCGCCCTGGTCGCGCACCCGCACCCGCAATTCGGCGGAACGCTCGACAACAAGGTGGTGCAGACGCTGGCGCGCGCGCTCGTCGGGCTGGGCTACGTCGCGCTGCGGCCGAACTTCCGCGGCGTCGGCGCAAGCGAGGGCCGCTACGACGAAGGGCGCGGCGAAGTCGACGACCTGGCGTCGGTGCTCGAGTGGGGGCAGCGCGAGTTCGGCGAGCTGCCGTTCGTGCTCGCGGGATTTTCGTTCGGCGCGGCGATGCAGACCAAGCTCGCGCAGCGCGTGAAGCCTCAGCGCATGGTGCTGGTGGGCGTCGCGGTCGGCCGCTTCGAGGCGCTGCCCGTGCCCGGCGACACGCTCGTCATCCACGGCGAGCGGGACAACACGGTCGCGCTCGCCGCGGTGCTCGACTGGGCGCGGCCGCAGGAGCTGCCGGTCGTCGTGGTGCCCGGCGCGGACCATTTCTTCCATCGCAAGCTGCACGTGTTGCGCGCGATCGTCGAGCGCAACTGGGGCCGATGAGCGCGGCGGCGCTCGCGGCCCACGGGCTGCGCAAGTCCTATGGGCCGCTCGAGGTGGTTGGCGGGGTCGATCTCACGGTGTCTCCGGGCGAGTGTTTCGGGCTGCTGGGACCCAACGGCGCCGGCAAGACCACCATTCTCAAGCTCTGCCTCGGGCTGATCGACGCCGAGGCCGGCGACATCGAGCTGCTCGGCGAGCCTGTACCGCGGCGCGCGCGCGAGGCGCGCGCGCGCGTCGGCGTGGTGCCGCAGTTCGACAACCTCGATCCCGACTTTACGGTGGCCGAGAACCTCGTCGTGTTCGGCCGCTATTTCGGGCTGAGGGCGCGCGACATCGAGGCGCGCATCCCGGCGCTGCTCGAGTACGCCGGCCTCGCGGGCCGCGCGGGCGCGAAGCTCCACACGCTCTCGGGCGGCATGAAGCGACGCCTGACGCTGGCGCGCGCGCTGGTCAACGACCCGAGCCTGGTGTTCATGGACGAGCCGACCACCGGTCTCGATCCGCAAGCGCGCCACCTGATCTGGGAGCGCCTGCGAAGCCTCACGCAGGAGGGCAAGACCCTGGTGCTGACGACCCACTTCATGGAGGAGGCCGAGCGGCTGTGCTCGCGTCTAGTGATCCTGGACCGCGGACGCATCGTCGCCGAAGGCAGTCCGCGCGCGCTGATCGGCGGGCATATCGAGGCGCAGGTGGTCGAGGTGCACGGGCCCAGCGTCGAGCAGTGGATGGCGCGCGCCCGGGACCTCGCCCCGCGCGTCGAGCGCACGGGCGAGACCGTGTTCTGCTACGCGCAGGACGTCGAGCCGGTGCTCGCGAGCCTGCGCGGGCAGAGCGAACTCGTCTATCTGCACCGCCCGGCGAACCTCGAGGACGTGTTCCTCAAGCTTACGGGGCGCGACCTGCGCGACTGACATGTCCTACGGCAAGCTCCTCGCCCCGCCCGTGCTCAGCCTGCGCTTCGTCCCGGTGTGGCGCCGCAACTGGCTGGTGTGGCGCAAGCTCGCTCTGCCGTCGATCCTCGGCAATCTTGCCGACCCGCTGATCATGCTGTTCGGCCTCGGCTACGGCCTGGGGGCCGTGCTCGGCTCGATGCAGGGCACCACGTACTTCGCGTTCCTTGCGGCCGGATTCGTCGGCTCCGCGACCATGTACGCGGCTACCTTCGAGTCGCTTTTTTCGGCGTTCTCGCGCATGCACGTGCAGAAGACCTGGGACGCGATCCTCAACGCACCGCTGACGCTCGAGGACGTGGTCGCCGGGGAGTGGGCCTGGGCCGCGACCAAGGCGCTCGCCGCCGGCATTTGCATGTTGCTGGTGATCACCGCGTTTGGCTACGCCAGCGTGCCGCTCGCGCTGGCGGCTGTGCCGGCGGTGCTGCTGATCGGGCTCGCGTTTGCCGCCCTCGGCCTGACCATCAACGCGCTCGCCTCCGGCTACGATTTCTTCAGCTACTACCTGACGCTCGTCTTGACGCCGATGATGATGCTCTCGGGCGTGTTTTTCCCGGTCGAGCGCCTGCCCGAGGTGGTACGGGCGATCGCCACGGTGCTGCCGCTGTATCACGGCATCGCGATCGTGCGGCCGCTCCTGGCGGGCCAGATTTCGGCGGCGATGCTCGGCCATGCGGCGGTGCTCGCTGCATATGCTATCTTGGGTTTCTATGCTGCCGTCGTGCTCACGCGCCGGCGTCTGACGAGATAGTCCGCCGATGCTCTGGGTCAAGGCGCTGCACATCGTGTTCATGGTGACTTGGTTCGCGGGGCTGTTCTACCTGCCGCGCCTGTTCGTGTACCACGCGATGTCGCAGGACCGTCCCTCGATTGAGCGCTTCAAGCTGATGGAAAGGAAGCTTTTCTGGGGCATCATGACCCCGGGCGCGATCCTCACCTTGGTCTTCGGTACCTGGTTGTGGCTCGGCTGGAACTTCAGCGGCGGCTGGCTGCATGCGAAGCTCGCGCTGGTGGCGCTGCTCGTCGCCTATCACGTATGGTGCGGCAAGCTGATGATGGATTTCAGGCGCGAGAGAAATGCCAGGGGTCACGTCTGGTTCCGCTGGTTCAACGAGCTGCCCGTGCTGATCCTGTTCGGCGTGGTGATCCTGGTTGTCCTCAAGCCGTTCTGAGCAGCAGTTCTTCGCGCCTTGCCCGCGCGGCCTCGAGGCGCTGCTAGCGGGCGAACTCGGCGGGCTCGGCGCGCGCGGCGCGCAGGCGCTCGCCGGAGGCGTCGCTTTCGCCGGCGACTGGCGCGTCTGCTACCGCGCGAATCTCTGGTCGCGGATCGCCTCGCGCGTGCTGTGGCGGATCGACGAATTCGAGTACGCGAACGAGGAGGATGTCTACCGCGCGGCGCGCGCGGTGGACTGGCCGCGGCTGTTCCAGGTTGAGCGCACGCTGCGCGTATACGTGACGGCGCACAAGAGCCCGCTGAAGAGCCTCGAGTTCATCACGCTGCGCATCAAGGACGCGGTGTGCGACCGCTTTCGCGACGCGAGCGGCCGCCGCCCAAGCATCGAGCGCACGCAGCCGGATGTGCGCGTGCACGCGTACCTCGAGGGGCGCCGCGGCACGCTGTACCTGGACACGTCCGGCGAGCCGCTGTTCAAGCGCGGCTGGCGCGGCGAGGTGGTGGAGGCGCCGCTGCGCGAGAACCTCGCCGCGGGCATCGTCATGCTGACGGGATGGCGCCCGGAGGAAGCGCTGCTCGATCCGATGTGCGGCGGCGGCACGCTGCTGGTCGAGGCCGCGGCGATGGCGCGCGGCCGGGCCCCCGGCGCGAGACGCGCGTTCGGGTTCGAGAAGCTCGCCGGCTTCGACGCGCGATCGTGGGAGCGCATCAGGCAGGAGCCTGCGCAATCGCCGGTTGCCTCGCCAAAGATCTACGGCAGCGACAGCGACCCGCGGGCGCTCGCTGCGGCTCGCAGGCACCTGGCCGCCGCCGGGGTCGAGCGCTGGGTGATGCTCGAGCAGGCCGACGTTCTACAGCGCCAGGCGCCGCCGGGCGGCGGCGTTCTCGTCGCGAACCCGCCGTACGGCGAGCGCATCGGCTCGCCCGAGGAGCTGGCACGCTTCTACCCCGCGCTGGGCGACGCCCTCAAGCGCCACTTCGCGGGCTGGCGCTGCTTCATATTCACCGCCGACCTGAGGCTGCCCAAGCTGATCCGGCTGGAGCCCGCGCGCCGCGTGCCGCTCTACAACGGCGCGCTGGAGTGCCGCTTGTACGAGTTTCGCATCGTCGCCGGCAGCCACCGGCGCGCCACGCTCAGTCCTGCACCGGGCCGCGCAGCGCCTTGATGCGCGCGCGGCGCGCTTTCCCTTCGAGGCGCTTGTGCTGCGAGCTGCGCGTGGGCCGCGTCGGCCGGCGCTTGCGCGGCACGTGCGCCGCGCGGCGCACCAGCTCCTGCAGGCGCTCGAGCGCTTCCTGGCGGTTCAGCTCGAGGCTGCGGTGGCGCTGGGCCTTGATCACTACGGTCCCGTCACGCGTGATGCGGTGATCGCGCATCGAGAGCAGCCGCTGCTTGCACGCCTCGGGCAGCGACGAGGCGCGGATGTCGAAGCGCAGATGCACCGCGTTGGAAACCTTGTTGACGTTCTGCCCGCCGGCACCCTGGGCGCGCACTGCGCTCAACTCGATTTCGCCGAGGGGAATGGAGATCGACGGGGAGATCGCGAGCACGTCAAAGTGCTCCGATGGCGGCCAGCGCGCTGCGCACCTCGTCGAGGCCCTCGGCCCCGAGGGGCGCCTGGGGCGGGAACGGCGCACCCACCGCATAGCCCTGCAGCGCGAGACCGCCTTTCACGCAGGCGGCGAGGTTGTACTTTGCGAAGGCCTGATTGAGATTCCACAGGCGGCGCTGCAGCGCCATCGCTGCGTCCCATTCGCAACGGCGGCAGAGCTCGTACAGCTCGACACTTTGGCGCGGCGCAACGCAGGCGGGCCCCGCCATCCAGCCCACGCCGCCGATCAGCATGACGCAGGCGGGGATGTGCGAGGAGGCCGCGAACACCTGCATGCGCCCTGCGACGCGGTTGATGATCGAAAGCAGCCGCCCGGTATTTACCGAGGCGTCCTTGATGTAGGCGATGTTGGGAACATGGCTCAGGCGCTCGATCACCGGCAGAGACAGGTCCGAGCGCTGGAAATTGGGGTTCGTATACAGCACCACGGGCACCGACACCGCCTCGGCGATGGCCTTGAAGTACTCGAATACCCCCTGGTCGGTGACCGGGAAGTAGGCTTCCAGAATGGCGAGGATGCCGTCGCAGCCCAGGCGCTGCCACTCGCGCGCCTGCGCCAGCGCATCGGCGATCGTGGTGGAGGCCACGCCCGCGACCACGGGCACCCTTTTCCTTGCCGCCTGCACCACGACCTCGACGATGCGGCGGCGCTGGACGAACGACAGGTAGGCGAATTCGCCCGTTGAGCCGAGCGGCGTCAGCCCGTGCACGCCGGCGCCGATCAGATCGTCGCACAGGCGCGTGAGCACCTCGGCGTTCACCTCGCCCGAGGCGTCGAGCGGCGAAACGAGGTACGGAAAAACTCCGTGAAAATCCGCTTGGCTCATCCCCTCGCCAGGGAATGCACCGCTAGACGATGTCCAGGTGCTCGATGCCCTTGCTGAGGTCGCGGTCCTTGGCTTCCTTGCCGTGCAGCTTGATCGCGAGGCGCACCTCGTTGGTCGAGTCGGCGAAGCGCAGCGCGTCCTCG